>Ga0247760_1002486_pt1 | contig 13825 bp, 13 predicted proteins | sample UWRJL171409R4_FD_179936 | JGI IMG/M metagenome (GOLD analysis project Ga0247760, IMG submission 179936) | Plant litter microbial communities from Arlington Agricultural Research Station in Wisconsin, United States - UWRJ-L171-409R-4 | ecosystem: Environmental > Terrestrial > Plant litter >...
CAGGCCTACTTGGTGCCTATGTCGCCACGCCCATGGCACGTCTTGCATCTCCGAAACGAGGCCCCAGGAAGAAAAGGGGCGGCCCGAGACTGTGGCTTCAGGGCGGCTGTCTTTCTGCTGCTGCTATCCTGTCATTCAGTCCCACAATCGCCGACAGTATCGACAAGATGGCATTCCTGGCATGCATGGGAGTCAGCTTTCCTTTACTTAGCGCGATGAGGTATCTTGGCTGCCATTACACTGGCATTGGACCTTCAGCAACCAAGCGACAGATCTCTTTCGTTTTGTCCCCCAGCCCACCCGCGAGTCCTCCCCTAGCGAGTTCCAAAAATGAAGCAACAGACGCGCCAAAGGCGGCCCTCCCTGGGTCTAATACCGCCCTCTCCTTCGGAGCTGGTCTATGCAGCGCAGCCCTATATTGCATTGTTCTCACCACTCACCTCATGGACTTGATTGCGCTCAGCCACGCTGTATACGTCGCCGTTGCTATTCAAAGCCTGATTGACTTCGAAGTTGAGCACAGACGCGGCGATGTCAGCAAGAACGAAACGCTGTGGACAATGTTGTATCTCGCTGCGCAGATGTTTGCCACAGTCAGCTACCTCGAGTATACCTCAGTCTTTGCCTCACCAGTGTACGTGGTAGCCCCAAACATGTTACTGCTGTGCTGCGCTCTCACAGTTGGTTTTGCAATGGATGTGCTTTCCCGCCGGACGAGGCGGACAGAGCAGGATACCGGAGAGAAGTTGGAGAGCAAGGAGGGCAAGGTTATCCAGAAGAAGGGCAACCAGGGAAAGATTGCAGCTGTGGTGACTACGGCGTTTATGGTGCTGTTGCTGATCCTGGCTAATTACTTTGGTATGATGCCGACGGCCGTGACATCGGTAGAGGAGGCGAGGAAGATCATGGCGACACCAGGACCCGGATGGGGCGTTTGGGACGCAGCATGGTCGTGGCAGTTTGTCGTGTCGACGTTGGGGGTTGCACTGCTACCCGTGGCAGTTGTGCAGATGGTAGGTTGACACACATATTTTTGGTTCAGGTGGCATAATGTGTGAATTTTTACGAAAGATATGTACTGCAGAACATACAACGAATATGGGCTTAGAGAGGGAGGTCTACATTCTGGAGTTGGGCGTTTCTGCACACGTAGAAAAAAACATAATACAGCGTGCTGATCTAGTAGTGCTGATGGCGTCGAGTTTGGGTAATGCCCTTGTGGTGGATAAACAGATGCCAGGGGCTAGGGGCAATGCACCAAATCGACATGAGAGCACGCCGGGGGAAAGGCATACTGCTAAGGGGTAATTGCCAGTTAGCTGGGCCTAAGCTACTGAGAGAAGCGAGTACCTTGCTAAGTACTGAGTGGGTTCTGCTTGGGTGTGGTGAACACAGGCGATCGATCGAAGCCTGGTGCCTCATCTTAAGCCATTGACCATGCGGATCCACACCGTGTGCCACGAGCTGCTCTTCGGAACAGGGCTGAGTTTATAGTATTTCGTATCGAGGACAATACGTAGGCCACGGATTCCCCGCTCACGTAGGGAGATTCGAATGAAACTCCTCATCAAGCCCTGGTCATGTTTCAAGCTCACCATCCCTGACCAAAAAGATTTCGTGCTTCGGGGCTCGCCGGCAGCAACAGGAACATTGCGGAAAGGATCGGGCGATCAGATCGTTTCCCCTCTGACGCTACAGGAAGAACGCATCAAAACCAGCTTCAAAGCAAAAGTATCACTGCCATCCATGTTCGTCTCCACGTTCTCAATGCAGCGAGCACGTGAAGACGACAGTCCATTCCAACCTGCCTGTCAGTGGTCCAAAAATAGACGGAATCTGGGGTATATGGCCGGCGATGACAGCCTTTCACATGAAGAGACACTGAAACTCTCCGCGCTAGATATGACGGCCCACCGCACCGGAGAACAGACAACGGACTGTCTGCTGAGAAGCGGTTTCATCCGACCGCTCGGCCTGAAACGCCGTTGGGTGCTCGTGGAAGGCACTCGCGAAATAAACTTTGACCAACGGACAAACGCTAGAGGACTGCCGACACTTGGGCACCGTTTCCCACGTGTTTCTGCTACAGGTTACTCCCTCGATGTTTCCGGGTCAACACTGGCAAAGTGCCGATGCCCGCAGCCCGTGACACTGGCCTTTCCCGCCGTACCGCTCGAATAAAACCACTTTTTCCGAGGCCCAGAAAAAATCTGTGTCGGTGTCTCCGGGTACGGGCATATCCCCGAAGTCAAGGGAAGAAATGAGGCTTCGCAGGTTCCCCGGTGGGCCGGATCTGCGTTAGAAGCATGCATTCCTGTTGTTCCTGTGATATATGGCCCCCCGGACTATTACCAAGCCGGCTGACTGGAGCATGGGAAACCCGTTGGAAACAGCGTAAACTAGGTGTTAAGAACTGATGCTAGGTAGCCTGAGGATCCATGGATAACCGATATAAGTAGGGACTCCCACATGACCCCACACCAGTTAACCTGGAAAGGGGTGGAACTTCTAGAAGCAGTGGTCAAGTATTCAGTACTTGTGCTCTTACTTGCACCCCCGAGTCAGGGGACGGCGGGATGCCGGTGACGAGTCGGCTGGACCCACCCAGTGATATGGGCCTCCGGAATGGGGTTTGTTTGTCGTGGGAACCTCAGGCCGGTGGATAGCTCCAGTTACCATGACAGGGGGTGGGAGTGGAGAGGCAAAACGAACCGATGGGTTCTCGAAGCCTTCCCAAACTGGACCTTCGTTACCGGAAGCAACAGCAAGCCGAGGCCCCATAGTTTTCAGGCTGGGAACACAGCCGACGCCGATAAAGGCCCGACAGCTCTCAATACTTGTGAATCACCGAAATTGCATCATGGTCTTCCAGCGCCAGTGGTGCCCAACCTTGGTTAACGCAACCGGGCCATCAAGACATTGGCGATTCTTCCACCCTTTTCCCGTCAGTTTTCAGACGGCCGCAGTCTTCCGGCTGCGTTGGCCTCAGTGTTTCCTGTCGTCATGCCCAATACGCACGGCTTGAAGGGGAGGCCATTGGCAGAGGAGGCTCCGGGCAATTGATATGTGACGGCTTCCGAGCAGGACGTAATTGTTGCGCTGTATGTTTAATGTATGTTTGCTGTGAAGCGAGGCTGATATGGGGCCAATGAGGGTTGCTAAACAACTTTGTCGTGATTCTGGGAAAAATGCGCGACTCCCCGATCAAACTATTTGCTAATACCTAGCAGCAACCTGATGCTACCGTAATAGGGTTGCAAGCGCTGCCTGCCTGCTTCATGTCTCCACAGGGACAAACAACGAGAGCCGACGATTCCGTGAGGCGATAAAATGCGGCCAGAAAACATCTGCCGAGAGCCAATGGAACGAGTGGCACCCGAGCCGAGGACTATGGTGAGGGCGAGGCGACGACAGCGCGGGGCACGGGCAGCGAACGAGCTGCAGTCACAAAAGTCGGTGAACGGGCAGCAGGAAGCCGCGAGCATCCATCACGAACCCGATAAGTCTTATCACGGGCGACCTCCCCCTCCTTTTCATGCTAGGTTACGCGGGGCTTTGCTGTCTTGCATAGCGGCTTGCCGCACCGGGGCAACTGCGATCCAACCGAGCTGCATTTGATGAGTTGTTCACGATAACCTGGAATCTGCCCGAGAAATAAAATAAAATAAAATATCAGAGTTACACAAAATAATTCACGGCTTGTCATTTATTTGGTTTTGGTGCAATGCAAGCCACCCTGGTCGGTACTTCTCTCCTCACCTGCAAGCCATGATGTGCTCTCACCCAACTCCTTCCCCTCTGTCACCCCGATTGTTGGAAACGGCAGCCCGGTCATGCTCTGATAAGAATCTCGGGGAGGTTCTGGAAACGTTGGCGATTGTCATTCCCAATCCGTTGTTCCTAGCGCACTGCCGACTTGATCATGGCGGCTGTCGGAGCTGTGACGGAGTGTGACGGAGTGTGACGGAGTGTGACGGTGCCCCTTATTGGAGTTGGAGCGCATACATCATAGGTTTGGACAGGGCATTTCCTAGGCTCATCTTGTTTTCTACCCTTCCTTGGCTGACGCCCGAGAGACAATGACTGACGTGTCTCGGATACGGATGAAAATGAAGCTCAAACTTCCTTCGCCGTAATCCCGGACCGGCGCAAGATACACCATCATGAACGAAAGTACCCTCGATCACCGTAAAAGAAAATAGCTGCCAGCTGCCGTAGGTATTCTGTCAAGGGCGCATACGAACAAGGGCGGTGACTTCACCGACTCTTGTTGCTGTCTATGCGTTGGATGCACACCAGCGAAGCGTTTCGCCATTGCGTTGTGTGGTTGGTCAGGCGGGAAACGGAGCGCCAACAGCAGCAGCCCACCAGCCGCATGGGAGTAGCAGGAATATCAACAGCCATGGCGTCATGGCAAAGCCGGATTCGCCTGATTTTTTTGTTTTTCTCGTCGGTTGACACAATGGTGTCGGAAAGCAACCCCCCCCCAAAAAAGAGGGCTAGATGCCTTGGCCCGTATTTTCCTCTCGTATCAGTGACAGGCGAGGGGTTTGTTTCGGTCAATCCCACAGTCATTGGTGCGCCTCGCGTCGAATTCCTGATGCTGCCATCAATCGCAATCCGACTTCGCAGACAAGAGCCCAGGGCCATACCGCCGTGTCCGCGATCTTGGGGCGCTGGCATTACGTGAGGCAACTGCACGACCAGGGCGGTGAGGGGTTTTTGCTCTTGCCTTTCATTTCTCAAGCCCATGACTTGGCTCTTCTGGGACCCTACATACAGCAGGTCAGCACTCGATGTTCTGCATCTACACTACCTAGTCAACATGAACTTCAAACGTAATCAGACTGTCCATCTCTGCCGCGGTCGCATCCAGACCGCAACTTACTTACATGTCGGATGTCTGGCTTTGCCTCCGCGCCAATGCCCGACACAACTTGCATCTCCAAGACACATGTCAGCGAGGCTGCGCGAGATTCATTCGTTCGTCTCCGGTACCTATCTTGCTGCCGTGATAACTTCACGCACACTTCATCCCCCATGATCCCCGCCCTTTTGCTACGCCGCTGTCTAGCGGCGAAGTACACGTGGATATTCCCCCCGCGGCGACAGAAAAAGATCATTAGGTACAATACCGTGCTGTGCCGCCGACGGGGCAGTCCTTAGCGGCGGGCGGCACTCCGAAGAAATGCAGACCAGAATCTGTCAGCTATCACTTATCATCTATGTCACTCGTCCAGGGGCCGAGATCTAAGCTTGTTGGTTGCACCGGGGAAGCATGGTTCCTTGGCCAGAATTGAGTTACACAAGGCGTGCTGCTCTCATCAACCCCCACCCTCCACCATTAGAGCTGTCTTTCTTCACCACCACCATCACCTTGCTCCTTGATCACGGGTCGAGTGTCTTTCCATAAGTGGTTCGACACGGTCTTCCAGAAACCGCAGTTTACCCGACGTGCGCATCCTGGTGGTGGTGGTGACAATTCAGTACCGGCAAAAGTCAGGGCTTCGAAAGAGCCGGCCCATCCATCCACAAAACTTGACTGCCTAGCCAGGGACAACATATATATTCTGTAGATATGCTATATAAATAAAGTACCGTACCTTTTTTCCCCCCTTGGCCTCCTCCCACCCCATCTCTGCGCCGCACCGCAATTGCTTGCATGTGCCATGTGCCTGACCGAGCCAAAAGCTAATAACACACACAAAGCTTCGTGAGCTTGGTACTATAAGCGCCCATCCGACACACACCCCTTCCTTCTCCTCTTTCCACAGTACAATCCATCGGATAAGGTACCGGTGCGTCAGAGGCCTTTTTTCTTTTTTCTTTCCCTGTCTTGTATAGTCTTGTCTTTATTCTTGTTGTCGTTCTATTCCCTCTTGTCCCCTTGCTTGTTCCATTGTATCCCCAGCCTCTGAGTGAATCTCCTTTTTTTTTTCCTTCCTTGGCAAGGGCACGAAGTATACATGTGGATAAAGTAGAGAGGCTCGTAAATTAGTGCCTCACACATGCACTAGTCAGCAAACAACGAGGAGGCGTCCCCCTGGGGTAGATCGCTAACTAGTGTGATAAAATATGGGGTGTGTGCCTGGTGTTATGGATGAGACGGGCGCAGCAAAACTTTGCTCAGGAGCAAGGTAGATAGATACTCCGTGGAGGGACAAAGGTACCGAAGTTTAAAGTGTCTGAGTATGGTATCGCATGTCATGTCACCACCCCAAAGAAAACACTGACAAAAAGGGAAAAAGAAAGAAGAAAAAAAGAAGAAAAAAAAGAAGAATAGATAAATCCGCCACCCACGTGCACAAGGCAACCTCCCTAACATAGACACCCGCCCCCGTCCCATCAGAGAACTAGACACCCGATGAATCTCGTGCTTGCTTTCTCCTGCCACCCTGGCCCCTCCCTCTTCTCCACAAGACCAAAAAGCCCAGATCAAAGAGCAGACAAAGGGGAGAAAGAAAGGAAAAAGAAAGGGCGGGTGGGTGGTTGACTTTTTGATGTTGATCATCCTGCTTCCGCAGAGCTATGCATCATCTCTTTTTCACATGTTGGTGCAGCGGCTTCCCCTGCTGCAACACCCAGTGCTTCTTGACACATGTCTATCGCGACCCCCGTCTGTCGCTTCAGCACAAGTCATCACCACACAACATCAGGAAAAGCTTACTCCCTTGAGATTCATTTCATGTCACAACAGAGAAGCCACGTTTCTCGGAATGCCTTTCATTCGTAATTTTAGACTGTTTTTTGGTTGCTATGAATGTTTTACCAGTCTTTTTGTGCTCTTTTTGCTTCGTTTTCCCTTCCCCCCTGTTTTCAACCTCTGCTTTCCATCCCCCATCCATTTTGCATCAGAAACAACAACCAGCTTTTCGTCTTCCATTCGTAGAGAATCATCATCAAACCGCTTTCCCTTTGCTTCCATTCTTCCACTGATGAACCCTTAGATTACAATCCTGAAACCAAACCCTCACTTTTGCTTGCTTCACATATCGTGGTATCATTGAAGAATGAAGAGAACAGGAAAAAAAAAGAAACAAACCGAGAGACACCCGCTCCAATGAGAGGAAAAAACCACATAACTCACATCCCTCAAGAGTTGGAAAGGGCGTGATGCAATCGCCATCGTAAAACATCGGTCACAATCATGCTAGTCCCATATTTCCAGAACCACTGACCATGACTGAGACCATCCGACCAGGTACCCGAAAATGCCGCCGTGTTTTGTATTAAGTGTCCCAGTCGGATTGATGCAATGCAGTACGAAAAGTCCAAAACAAAATCGAACGCCGACCGGCCATGCATGTTCGTCGTCAAAAGTGAAGAAATCCCCCATGCAATGCTCGAATGAAGTATACACGGCAGTTGTGCTGCCTTTCCATGCATGTCCGTTGCCTCCTTGGGTATCTTGTAAATGAAGACGAGAAGAGTTATATGCGAATGCGAGGTTTGGGGAAGTCGAGGATACTGTTAGAAGGGCTGTTGCCTACCAGCCTTGGGCGTGATAGCCAGTAAAAGTATCTTTGTTGAAATATTGATCCCAACTGCTGGCGTTGGCGTCATTGTTCTCCCGATTCATGTATGGCTTCTCGGGATACTGCTTTAGGTTTGCGACATCGTGCGACGTGTGGCGGCGCTTGAGCACCGCATTGGCGGTTGACGTCTTCTGAGATCGCTCCCACAGAAGTTGCCTACGGAGGGACTCGGTCAACTCTGTGGCCAGCATGTTGCGGCGGGTGGTTCTCGGGGACAGCGCCGCCTGTGGGTGCACTCCAGTTGCGGCAACATTGATTGGCTGCGCTGCTGTACGGGGACCGCCCTCGTGAATTGACCGCATGGGAGCAGGACGGTTGCCTCTCTTCATCATGAGGGGTGCTTCGTCTGAGTCGTTGGGTGAGGCTACCAAAGAAGGGCCATTGAGTGCGGCGCGGGCGCGAGGGATGGCAGAGGTGGACTGGGATGCATTGTTTGCTAACCTCTGGGTGCGCTTCGTTTGCTCGACCATGAGTGTAAGTAGGGATCGACGGGAGGTGAGGTTCACTTTCGAGTCGACTCGTTGGAAGTTAAACTTCTCCTCGACGCTAGACTTGCCGCTCTCCTCCACCGAATCCTCCCACTCGGACGAGTCATCATCATCGTCGATCGCGCTCTCGTCAACGTAGTCTGTGTCCGATTGTTCGCCATCACTGATGGCCGATGCCTGGTAAGTCTGTGTGACGACATGGTTGCTGAAGGATGCTGTCTTCTTGGGCACGTTGAGAAGCGAGGCTTGTCTTGCTGGGTGGAGGGCACTCTTGAGCGGCGAGCTTTCGCACTCGGACGACCCTCGCCCAATTTGAAATACAGCTTTCTTGGGCTGGGGGACTGGCTGCCTCCGCGTATCAAGACTGCGATCGCTGTAGGAATCCTCGGCGGATCCAGACGAGCCGCCAACCTCAAACTTGGCTTGTTGCTTCTTTAGCTGTACAAGTTTCGGGGCGGGTGAATCATTAGGCTCAGGAATGACATTCGGAACAGACGGCTGGGACGCCGGCGAGGTAATTCGGCAAGCTGGGCGAGTAGGCGAGAAGCCGAGGGTAATAATAGTTCCCTGAGAAGGCGACTCTGCGGCGGGCGCAGTAAGCGAAGACTCCATGGAAGGGGTCTCGGGAGAGTCACACGGCGACTCGGTGGTGGTCGACCCTGATCGTTCGGTTTCGGGCGACTGCGCGGGCTTTTCTCGAGTGGGTGGGGAGAGCGATATGCTGCGAAGTGGGGCGTTGAGTGGTTCCTTGGCTTCAATTATGGAGACGACCATCTTCTCCAAATCGTCCGAGGTGATGTGCCGCTCACGACCGCGGCTGCGACTGCTAGCACACGAATCTTGTCTTCGTATGCGTGGGCGGATGATGTCGACTGGAGCAGACTCTGATGTGAAATCAACCGCCTCCTCGTCTGGGACTGAGTCGACGCTTCCCGACAATTGGGGAAGGTCTTCGGCCGACGAGTCCCGGTTCTGCTGGATATCTTGCGGTTGGCTGGTAGCCGCAGATTCGATCAGTGCCTCACCGCTGTCACAGCAAAACGTCTCGCGGTTCCAAAGTCGCCAACTAAGGTTTTCTAGTCGTCTACCTTGTGCGACTGAGTCACGACACCTGGCAAAGACTTTCTTTCCTGTTAGTGGACCTCGCTACAAGTGGGTAGCGGGCGGCATCGAGAAAACAAACTCACCTGTCCACATGCTGAAGAGGTTCTCAGGGTTTGTTGTGTCAACCTTGTGGATGACATTGGCATCCACCTGTAAGACGGGTGCGTCAAAAGAACAAGGCATGCTGGTTTAAAGGCTGCTCGAGGTGTCGAGCGGAGAGAGGGTTGTAGTCAGGGCGAATATCTTTGTGGACTTCGCGACACGATCGCGAATGTCGGGCTCGCGTGGAATGCGCTCGTCTTTGACACTTGATCAAGATGTGCGATCCTGAGCGTTGGAAGGATCAGCTCTGCACCGAGGGCGCACTGGGAATCGGTCGGGCCGGCTCAACGCGAACTCGAGTTTTGGGGAATTCGGGTGTGCAAATTGAAGTGGCAGTTCCTCGAATGGATGTGGCCGTTGGGTTCAACTCGTAACTCGGTGTGATTTCCGTTGCAAGTGCTGTGAAGTGGGTCGACTCTTCGCGCACCGGGCAGCTAGTGTGTTGAGGCGGGTGGGGAGTGCGACCAAGGGTTCGAGTATGTCGTTGATCTTCTGTAGGATGCTATTCACCAGCGTGCAGGTGAAGTCTCGCGACACTATATGTTGGTGAGGATCGTTTGTTGTGCGGATGCAGGACGAAGAAAGGGAAGGGGAGTGGTGGTGGGGAGCGGATCTGGTGTGTAATTGTAGCCCGGCTGTGTGTGCGTTGGGTGCTTTGGCGGAGGTGCGTGGGATGGCCCCAGGCGCAGGTTGGTGAGCAAATCCAATTACAAGAGGTACCGGGGTACTCGCGCTATGGGTCGTCGGTAGAGGTACATACTGAGAAGTTCCCGGCGTACCAGAAAAGTCAGACAGGGGGCGGTCGTAATGGAGGGTGGTGGCGGAGAGTACTGGATGAACCTGGGAAGACAGGGGTAGCAAAGCGTGCAAAAAGTACCGTGTCGCTGCAGCATCCCCCGTCGTGACTGAGTGCGGTGAAAAGGTATACAGTACATACACATTGGATTTATCGCATCCAAGTAGCGATGAAAACATCAACATTTCGCCCACCATTATGAGGAAGATATCGGGAACGTGGCCGTGAGCTCGGGATCTTGAAGCTGGAGCGGTTCGTTTGACAGGATAAGGTACTTCCTAAACCGGCGTAGCGGAAAAATTTCACTCTATTCCTTTTTGAGTAGGCACATTATGTGGGGCTCGGGAGCACTTTCGGCCCCATGAATCATGCGAGCGTTGCAAACGGCTGCGCGCTGGGAGGAAAGAAATTTCCCAGAAAGTTTAGCTAATGCCCGGCAGGGAATAGAGGCGACGTTGGTTCGTCGCCAAGTCCCAAAAGGGGTATCATCGTCTCGAATTGGGCTGGAACAGTCGCTGCTGTGCTGGGCCGCCCGGGGAAATCTCCCGGAGGACGGTCTTACACCGTTTTGCTGTTCCTTGTCCCTCCCATCGTTCGAAACGGGGTTCTACCCTCAGCGCCTCCCCGAAACGGCGCTCCTTCCGAGCGGGACGCCAAACCATAGGTCAGGTCAGGAGGAAGACTTGCCGCTTCCCCTTCAAGTCAGGTGTACCAATTTTCCCCAGCTGGGAGCCAGCCCAGGGGCCCCAGGCCCTGGCTTCCCCGCAAATCGCCACGCTGACTTCCTGTGTTTCTAAAGGTACCTGGCAAAACTGGCTCTGGAGCCCTCATCTCCCAACGGATCGCTGGTCCGCTTGCCTTTCGGCGCCACGGCCCTCGACGTCCAGTGGCAGGCCAGGCTCTCATCACGGGTTCACCTTCATAAAAAACCACGCACGGGGGCTATAGGGTCCAGCTCCTTCACAGCCAAGCGGGCAAACCAAAGGCCGGCAATAGCGACTACGAGTTGTTCCTTCATCCGCCCCGTCATCTTCGTTGCCAATTGGCGGTCACGGCAAGTCAAAAAGAGAGATGCTGGGAATGCTCAGTCGACAGCGACCGAGGGCCTCAATTCGCCCGTCACAAAGAGATGTGGTCGAATCGGCGGCAGCTCATCGCACTGTGCTGACACAGCTGGCGATTGTGCCGCCTGACTGGCCGAATATCCCAGCGACACCACTGGCTGGAAACAGAGAGCTCGCCTCGGCAGGGAGGCGAGAGCTCCTCCGTTTGTGACAGCTGACCTCGTGATCGACCTGTCACTGGGCGGCTGGTTCCGTTTGCCGCGGCCACCCCACTAATCCCTCAAGAGGGCCCGTGATATCACATTGTCTCCTGCTTCTGTCTGCTCCGTGCCAGGCATACCAGGCAGAAACAATGACTGGACAGCACTAACCGCACAAATTGGGGCGCCTTCACGGCCACATCACGATTCTGGACCTCCAGCGCGGCATCGCAACGGTGGGGACCGGCAGTTGGTGCGTTGGGTTGGCCACGTCTCACATCTGGGCAGATGACCTGTGACTTGTCTGCTCAGCCTCTCAGCCTTGGGCGTCGCAGTCCAGACGTCTTTGGCGCCACAATCTGGTTTCCGGTTTCGGTTGACTGCGAGGGAGAAATGCTGTTTTCCAGCTTTCTCACATGAGCGCCCAGCTAATCGCTCACGTTATTAGGAAGTCGTGGAATTGCTTTCTCTGCGCAATCAACAACATCCCACGCCGAGAAGCTCCAGTGACCCTGCTGCTCTCACTTTCTCCCGTCTTTTCACCTTCCCCGAACGGCCTTAGGAAGGGGGCTGACGGTCGGCGGGGGGCGAGCGCTTCACACGCGGACTGCTTGTCGCCAATTTCTCGCGGTGGTCCCATGCTAGACCGGAGACCAGGGCTTCTTCCCCCGCCGCGCCAAAAGCAATACGTGGTGCGACAATGACACCATCGTGTAGTGTGCACTGCGAGGGGGTCAGCCTCGGGGTCATCAAACACCATGCATCCGTCGCTGTGGTTTCAATGCACGGGGTGCGTGGCAGCCGTGGCCTCGGGTCGTCCAGGCGAGATTGGGTCTCTTAGCCTGTAAACCTTGTGGACAATCTCGCCATCTCTTCCAGGTTCTGCGAGAGGCGCGGAAGAAAAGTGGCGAGCTCGTATGCCTCGGAACCTGGACGAAGACATCGCCATTTATTGGGGTGACCGGTACGGCGTGTGATAGTCGCAGGCGGACATGACTCGGGAGACGGCAGTCAATTTTCAATTCCACATTCCCCGGTTTCTTCTTTTTTTTTTGCGAGCAATTCCCTTTGACCTCTCTTTCGCTTCGCATGCGAAGGAGTTCTTGGGTCATTCTTGTGAATATTCCTTGTTGGCATTTCCTGTTCTAGTGTATCCAGGTTATGCTCCGGATCCTTTCACCCTAGTTTCCCCGACCCCGGATTGCACCCACAACTCCGCCTGACCACCACTCACGCAAACGCAGGGAGAGGGGCAGCCTCGCAGCGATAACTTAGTGAAATTCAGCTTTTGGGGAATGCGTGCATCCTGGGTTGGCCGATTGGACTCCTCCCAGAGCACCGGGACGCTAGCAGAGCCGAATTGGGCTGACCCCTTCACTTTTCGACGGGTACGTACCTGACACAGTCACACCAATGAGCACGAGGTTACACGAGTGACCGAAAAACCGATCGTACTCCATCTTCCAGCTCAGCTTGGCTAGTGCAGGGAGGGTATTCTGTCATTGATCGTTTTCCCCCCTCGAATGCGCAGGCAGGGATGGCTGAGCAAAACTTTTTTTTTTAGTCAATACACCCCTTTTTATGTTTGCTTTTTCAAGGGAAAAGGGAAATCAGTCGAAACCCAATTGCCTCGCTCTAACCCGCTCCTGTATCACTTCGCAATGGTCCGATAAAAGCTCGTTGTTCGGGCAAGTGCGGGAGCACGGCGCGTGCCAGTACGCGGGCAAGGAAAGAAAAAGCGCAGATGCTTTCCATTCTGATCACCTGCACGCTGAGGACGCTCCCGGCCGGTGTTCGGCTGGGGCAGAGGTCGTGGCCGGACGCGCCAACCAATCATGCCGCATCCCCACGTACACATGCCCCCAGTCCCCCACGTCCTCAACCCCTGTCTGTCGGGAACCCTTGTAACCACACCTCTGCGGTTACCACTTCTTGGGGAGGGAAAATCCCAATGATGGAGGGCTGAGTGATTTGAAACCACCACCGCGGAGACAATTGGAAGGTTCCCCTTCTCAGATTGATAACGCCCTTGCCGTAAGAGGCAAAGAATACAGACCCTGAATCTGTTTTGAGCTCAGAACCACGAAGTACGTGGGGGTTCGATAGGATATCACATCAAACAATCCTCTCACCGAAACCGAAAAGAAGGAGGCGGAAGTCCTACAACAGAAGAGGCAGGGCCTGAAATCCCTTGACGGCGCTGCCCTCCCACCCCGGCGTTGAGCTGATGGAAGATGGGAGAAACCTATGTGGCGCGCCGGCTTTTAATTACATCGAACTTCCATTCGCGTATTGCAAAACACCGCGAAAAAAGCATGATATTTGTTGAGGACCGTGATGGCCACAACGCTCGGTCCCTGCTTTTGCCTCTAGACTCGCATTTGCCCCTCCTTTTCGTTCTCCTGAATACCCGGTAGTGTCCGTAGACACCAGGCATCACAAGGCAGAGCTGAATGTCGATCATTTTTTAACGCGCTGCGCGCTAGATAACTTTATCGACGGACACGGCGCTGTTCATTGGGCTTGGATGCAAAAA
>Ga0247760_1002487_pt1 | contig 13822 bp, 11 predicted proteins | sample UWRJL171409R4_FD_179936 | JGI IMG/M metagenome (GOLD analysis project Ga0247760, IMG submission 179936) | Plant litter microbial communities from Arlington Agricultural Research Station in Wisconsin, United States - UWRJ-L171-409R-4 | ecosystem: Environmental > Terrestrial > Plant litter >...
TGGACCTCCCGGTTCGCCTCCCGGTGGTTATGGACCTCCCGGTTCGCCTCCCGGTGGTTATGGCCCTCCCGGCTATGGGCCACCTGGAGGTGGCTACGGTCCGCCCGGTGGCGCGCCTCCGTTTGGGGGTGGCTTCGCTCCTCCGCCGTATCAACCCGGCGCGCCGCCACCCGGTGGTGGCTCGGGGTTCGAAGCGACCGAGGCGATCTCGTTCGGCTGGACGGCGGTCACCAAAGACTTTGCGGGCGTCGCAGTGCCGCTGGCCGTCGCTGGTTTCGTCTCGGCGCTTCCAAGCTTCGTGCTCAGCGGGATCCGTGGCGGCGTGGTTGGTGCGCTCGCGGCGTCGGGCTCGGCGGATCCGACGGTGATTGCGCTGATCAACGGCGGCGGCTCATTGGTCAGCTACTTGGTTTCGATCGTCGTTCAGGCGTTCATCATGGGCGGCATGGTGCAGTTTGCGCTGCGCGTGGCGCGCGGTGATAAGCCTGATTTCAACGTCGTGTTCTCCGGCGGGCGCTACTTCGCGCCCATGCTCGGTGGCACGCTGCTGTACACCTTGGGCGTCACCTTCGGCTTCGCGGCGTGCATCGTCCCCGGGCTCTTTCTGTACGCCGGCTGGATCGCCTACTCGGCGTTCATCGTCGACAAGGGCTTGGGCGGCACCGAGGCGTTGAAGGCCAGCTGGCAAGCGACCACGCCCTATCGAACCAACATCATCGTCTACGCGCTGCTGTCGATGCTCGTCGGCATCGCTGGCGCGCTGGCTTGCTGCATCGGCGCCTTGTTGGTGTCGCTGCCGGTCTTGATGATCGGCAACGCGTATCTGTACCTGAAGCTGATCGGTGAGCAGCCGCGGCTCCCCGGCGCGTGAAGAGCTGACTACTCAGCGTCTCGGCAGCAACGAAACCCGGTCGAATAGTCGTGGTAAGCCGCGGCGTGCGCCGTGGTCACGTAGTTGCAGCCGGGGCCGTTGATCTCGGCGTCGCCGTAGAAGCCACCGCGGAACGAGCCGTGCCCGTTGGGCGCGACTTCCGCGCCCCACTCATGCAGGTTGCCGACCAAGTCGAACACGCCGTAAGGCGAGACCGAGGCGGCATAGGCGCCCGTCTTGGCCAAGCCTCCGGGCCAACGGTTCAGGCGCGCGTCGTTCATCAGCTGTCGGTCGAACGGCGCGCCTTGGCCGAAGACCGCGGTCACGGCGCTGCCTTTGCCTTCGTTGCACTTGCCGCGTTGGCGACGAGTGCCACCGTACGGGTAGCTGGCGCTGCGGCTCGGGCCGCGACAAGCGAGCGAGAACTCGGGCGCCGTGCACAGGCGCTTGCCCGCGTTCTGGCAAGCGCGCTGCGCTTGCACTTGCGAAATGTAACCTTGCGGCACGACGCCCTCGGCCACCTTCGCCCGCACCTTCAAGCCATCCACGGGCGTGTACGGAGAGTGCGGGGACTCGTGGCCGGCGGCGTCGAGCTCGACCACGTACGCTTCGTAGCGGTCGATGCAGTAGCCGTCCACGTGCGCCATGCCCGCCGGGCAAGCCGAGCCGGGCGCTGCCGCCGCGGTCTGCGCGTGAATGTCAGCGGCGCCGTGGTTCGCGCCGCTGCTCGCGGGCGTCGAGCTGCCGTCCGCGAGCTCAGCGGCTTCGAGCGGCGCTTGCGCTTGTCCGCATCCGAACACGCTGGCGCTCAAGGCGACTGCGAGGACGGAAATGGCGGACGGCTGCAAAGAACTCACGTGTCCTCATTCGTACGGGGCACGCGCCGAAGCGTCAAGCGGCCTATCTGCCACACACGGACCGCGCGTGTGCGCGGCGGCGAGTTTTCCGGAAAAGTTCGTTGTGCGCGGATGTGCTTCTAGGGACGCTTCGATCTTTGCGCGTGAGTGGTAGGCGGGTTGGCGCGCGATTTTTCAAGTCGCGAGCCCGCTCGCTTCGTCGACACCGAGCATCAAGTTCAGGTTTTGGACCGCGGCCCCAGACGCGCCTTTGCCGAGGTTGTCGAGCCGCGCGACGATCAAGATCTGCTGCTCGTGACCGAACACGAACAGCTCGAGTCGGTTCGTGTCGTTGCACGCGCTAGGACTCAGATAGCCGTCTTCCAAGAGCGCTTCACTAGCCAGCGGTTGCACCACCACGAAGCGCTCAGCCTGATAATGCGCGGACAAAACCTCGTGCACGTCTTTCGGCGCCAGCTTCTTCGGCAGCAAGCGCGAGAACAGCGGCACCGAGACCAGCATGCCTTTGTAGAAGTCGCCCACGACCGGCTCGAAAAATGGCGCCGAATCCAAGCCCACCACGTGCTGCATCTCCGGCAGGTGCTTGTGGCGCAGGCCGAGCGCGTACGGCCGCGGCCCGCGCAAGTGTTCACGCTCGTTGGGCGAGGCCGTCTCGTAAGTCGCGATCAGCTTTTTCCCGCCACCGCTGTAGCCACTCAGGGAGTGCGCCACGCTGGGGTAGTCCTTGGGCACGAGGCCGCCGGCCACGAGCGGCGCGAGCGCAGCCACGAAGCCCGTCGCGTGGCAACCGGGCACGCTCACCCGTGAAGCCTTGGCAATTCGCTCCCGCTGCCCGCCGTTCAGCTCCGGAAAGCCATACACGAAGTCCGGGCTCACGCGGTGCGCGCTGCTGGGGTCGATCAGCCGCGTCCGCGGGCTCTCGATCATGCTCAGCGATTCGCGCGCGGCCGCGTCCGGCAAGCAGGTGATCACGAAGTCGACCTGATTGATCAGCTTCTTGCGAGCTGCCGGATCCTTTCGCAGATCTGCCGGCAGCTCGCACAGCTCGAGTTCGGGGCGGGCCTGCAGCTGCTCTTGGATTTGCAGCCCCGTCGTACCTTCGCGCCCGTCGATGAAAATCTGATGCATGTCGATTCCGACGGGTGGTGTACGGCAAAGCCCGAGCGCGCGCCAGCCGGACTTACTTGTCGGGCGTGACCACGATCTCGACGCGCCGGTTCTCGGCTCGGCCGTCCGGGGTCTTGTTGTCTGCGACCGGGTTGCTCGCGCCTCTGCCCTCGGCGGTGGCCTTTTCGGAAGGAACGCCGCGCGTCACCAAGTAGTCACGCACCGATTGTGCGCGCCGCAGAGACAGGCGATCGTTGTCCGTCGCGCTGCCCACCGAGTCGGTGTAGCCCTGAACGACGATGGCTTTGAAGCCCTGATCGTTGAGCGCCTTGGCGACCTGGTTCAACTTCTCCTGCGCGATCGGCAAGAGATCGCTCTTGCCAGTGGCGAACAGCACCGAGCCGGAGAGCGTGATCACGACGCCGCGCGACTCTTCCTTGACCTTGGCGATCTCGGCCAGGCTAGCCAGGGCGATGGCGGCCTTCCTTTCGGCCTCGGCGCGAGCGACCTTTTCGCTGGCCAGCGCCTTACGCTCCGCGTCGAGCTGCTCCTTGGTCTTTTGCAGGCCCTCGATCTGCGTGTTCTTGAAGTCTTTGTCCGCGGCCGAGCGCTTGCGCTCGGCCTTTTCGCGGCCGCCCTCCGCGGCTGCGATCTCGGCTCGACGCTGGGCTACGTACGCGCGATCTTTGGTGGCTTGGGTCGGCCCGTCTTCGTCGAAGCTGCGCTGCGCGCCCTCCAAGGACTGCTTGGCGGTGTCCAGCTGGGCGGGCGCGAGATCCGCCGCGGGACCCTTGGCCGCCTCGGCGTAGGCCGCGCGCGCTTCGAGCAACTCTTGCGGCACGGCCGCGGTGCCGCAAGCCAGCAGCAGAGCGCTCAGGCTGGCAGCGAAAAGCGTGGCTCCAGCGCCGCGCCGCGTGGAAACACCGACATTCATCAATCGCGTGGACCGAGACATCACTTGCTGATCTCCTTACGCAGTTTACCGACTTGCTCGCTGGCTTCGCTGGCGTCGCCCTGTGCCTTGGCTTCCTTGGCCAGGGACAGCGCGAGCTCCGCATCGGCTTGTGCGCGCGCGAGCGTGAGCGCGGCTTCTTCGTTGTCGCCTTCGGCGATCTGCTTCTGCGCGATCTCGATCTGATCTTTTGCGAGCTTCACGTGAAGCGCCGCTTTTGGATTTTCGCCCGCGCCGCCGACCTCCGCGCCCTTGACCTCGGCTTGCGCCGCGCTGAGCGCGTCATGCGGAACAGCGGCACCGCCGCAAGCGAGCAGCGTCGTCCCAGAAATGCACCAATAGACCAAAGTTCGAACGTTCATCGCGACCGAGTATATCGAATTCGGTCCGGCGTGAAAGCGTCGGAAATCGCCGCGAAATTCCGGAATTTTGCTGGGCCGCGAAGATTCAAGTCACGGTTTTTCGAACTTGAGCACGAAGCGGTCGGAGCTGCCGCGGCGCGCGCCGGCCTCTTTGGGGGAGTCGTTCCAATCGCGAGTATCTTGCGGATTTCTCAGGAACGACGCCTCCGCGACGAAGCGAAAGCCGGCCTGCTCGACCTCGTCGCGCAGCGTCTTTTCTTCGATTCGATGCATGGTCTTCACAGCGCTCAGGCCGCTGCCGGGCAGCCCACTGTGGTCCACAATGCCGTACACGCCGCCCGGCCTGAGCGCCGCGAACACCTCGTGATTCATCTTCGCCCGGTCGACGCCGAGCCAAACGGTGTCGTGGTAGAAGAGCACGTCGAGCACCGCGTCCAGGTACTTGGCCTCGGGCGGAAACGGATCGTCGAACTCGCGATCGAGCCGCACGACGTTGCCGAGCGAGGTCAGCGCCGGCTTCGCCAGCCGCTCGGTCCACGGCCCGTTGGCGAACAGGTCCAAGATCATGGGCGAGTTCTGGGCGTACACTTTGCCGGTCGGGCCGACCACGCGCGCCAACAGCTCGCTCGTGTAGCCGAGCCCGGCGCCGATCTCGGCCACCTTCATGCCCGGTCGAATGCCGAAGAAGGCCAGCGTCAGATCGGGCTTGCGAGCTGCGTCGAGCGCGCGATCCCGATCGCTGCGATCGGCTGCGTCGACCGCCGCGCGCACAGGAGCCGGGACGGCAACGTCGCTGGCGGGCGGCGCGACTTTTGGCGGGCTGGGCAGCGCGGGACTGGCCGGCGCGGGCGCGTCGTGGCTGCAGCCAAGCCCAGCAATCAGCAGCGGAAAAGCGGCGAAATGACGAATCGACATGGGCCGAACTATCGGGCGACAGCCGTGCACTGTCGAGTGCCGTGCCGGGCACAATCGCGCACGGCTACCCCCCAATGAAAAACGCCCCAGCGAATGAGCTCGCTGGGGCGAAAGACTCGAGCTCTGTTGTCCGGGAGCCGCGCCCGAAGGCGAGCCCCCGGACGGAGTGACTCACTTGATGAACAGCATCTCTTGGTAGGTCGGCAGCGGCCACAGGTCCTGGGGGACGAGGTGCTCGAGCGTGTCGGCCACTTCACGAACCTTGAGCTGAGCGGGCAAGATCGAGTCGCGGAAGTACTTGGCTTCCTCGTACAAGCTGCTCGCGCCGTGGTGCGCGGCGGCCTTTTCCAGGCTGGCGATCGCGGACGTGAAGTCCGAAATCAACCCGGAGACCTTGGTCAAGAGCGAGGTGTCCGCGGTCACGCCTGCGCCCTTGAGCGCGATCACGTTGTTGGCGAGCTCGGTCTGGAAGCGGAGGATGCTGGGCAAGATTTGGGTCTTGCCGATCTGCAGCACCAAGTTCTTCTCGACGTTGATCGTCTTCACGTACTGCTCGAGGAAAATCTCGTAGCGGGCGTGCAGCTCACGGGGCGAGAGCACCTTGTACTTGTCGAAGACCGCGATCGCCTCTTTGGTCTCGTATTGCGGCAGCGCGTCGACCGACGTCTTCAGGTTCAGGAGGCCGCGCTTTTCGGCTTCCTGGTGCCACTCTTCCGAATAGCCATTGCCGTTGAACACGACGCCGCCGTGCTCGGTGTACAGCTCCTGCAGGGTCTGCTGAATGGTCTGATTCAGGGTCTTGCCCGCTGCGACACCGGCCTCCAGCTTGGTGGCGATGAAGTCGAGCGAGTCGGCCATGATCGTGTTCAGCGTGGCGAGCGCGATGCCCGGCGATTGGCTCGAGCCCAGCGCGCGGAACTCGAAGCGATTACCGGTGAACGCGAACGGGCTCGTGCGGTTGCGGTCGCCCGCGTCGCGCGGCAGGTGCGGCAGCGAATCGACGCCGATCTGCAGCTTGCCGCCGGCCTTCGAAGACTTGGCGCCGCCGGCCTTGATCTGCTCCCAGACGTCGCCCAGCTGCTCACCCATGAAGATCGAGATGATCGCGGGCGGCGCTTCGTTGGCGCCCAAGCGGTGATCGTTGCTGGCCGAAGCGATGGCGGCGCGCAGCAGACCACCGTGCTTGTGCACCGCGCGTACGACGGCGCCACAGAACACCATGAACTGCGCGTTGTCGTGCGGCGTGGCGCCCGGGTCGAGCAGGTTACCCTGCGTCGAGTTGCCGATCGAGTAGTTCAAGTGCTTGCCCGAGCCGTTCACGCCCGCGAACGGCTTTTCGTGCAAGAGACACACGAGGTCGTGGCGCTCGGCGATCTTCTTCAAGGTCACCATCACCAGCTGCTGATGATCGGCGGCGATGTTGGCGCCTTCGAACACCGGCGCGATTTCGAACTGGCCGGGGGCCACTTCATTGTGGCGAGCCGCAACCGGGATGCCGAGCAACAAGAGCTCACGCTCGAGCTCGAACATGAACGCCATCACGCGGCTCGGGATCACGCCGAAGTAGTGATCCTCGAACTCTTGGCCCTTGGGCGGCTTGGCGCCGAACAGGGTGCGGCCCGCGTTCAGCAAGTCCGGACGGGCGTAGTAGAAGTTCTTGTCGATCAGGAAGTATTCCTGCTCACAGCCCATGTACGAGGTGACGGCCGCGACCGTCTCGTGCCCGAACAGCTTGAGGATGCGCGTCGCGTGCGTGCTCAGCGCGGCCGTGGCGCGCAGCACCGGGGTCTTCGTGTCGAGCGCTTCACCGGTCCACGACACGAACGCGGTCGGGATGCACAAGGTGATGCCGTTCTCGGTCTCCATCAGGTACGCCGGGCTGGTCACGTCCCAGGCGGTGTAGCCGCGCGCTTCGGACGTGGCGCGAATGCCGCCGCTCGGGAAGCTGGATGCGTCGGGCTCGCCCTGAATCAGCTTCTTGCCGGAGAACTCGGCGATGGCGTTGCCTTCACCGTCGGGGCTGTAGAAGCTGTCGTGTTTCTCGGCCGTCGAACCGGTGAGCGGATAGAAGATGTGCGCGAAGTGAGTCGCGCCCCGAGCCAAAGCCCAGTCCTTGAGCGCCGCCGCGACCACGTCGGCGGTCGACGGATCGAGCGGCTGATTGCCCTCGATGGTCTTCTTGAGCGACTTGTAGACGTCCTTCGGCAGGTGGGCCTTCATCGTGTTGAGGCCGAACACGTTGGCGCCGAACTGCGCGCCAGAGCCGATTTCCTTGTAGTTCAAGGGCGGCGAGGCGGAGATGAACGTAGAGACCTTGGAAATCGCCTGCTGCCGGACCGTATTACCGCTCATGATTTTTTCCTCTTAACTGGCTTAATTCGGCTGGGAAATCACCGAAGGGCGTTCCATCTACCGCTAGCAGTCTTTCGGCACCACTGCTGAAGTGTTTCTGGATTGTTTCGTGCACTGGGTCGAAATTCCACACGCGGTCCAGCGGGACCTACCGCGCTTATACGCAAATTAAAGCCGTCGCGCGAATGCGGCGGCGCCCAGGCTGAATCTTAACGGCCATTTATATACGAGTCTGAGGGGCAGCGAGTCACAGCTCGGCGGTGAGTTCCAGCATGGTTTCGCGAAAACCCAGCGCAGCAAAGAACTGGCGCGCTGCGACATTCTTGCTCGCGGTGTGCAACACCAGCCGTGGCGCGCCCTTGCTGCGCAAGCTCTCCCGAACTGCATCGACCAGCTGTCGCGCAACACCCTGACGCCGCAGCTCATCGCTGACGAAAATGTCATGCAGCGCGCCGCAGCTATCGAGCAGCGCGTTCCAATCCCTGCCCTCGAGCCGCGCGTACGCGTAGCCCACGACGCGCTGATCCTGTACGGCGGCCAGGATCAGCGCGTCGGGATCCGACAGCTCCCTGGCAAAGAAGCGCGCATAGCCCGCCTCCACGTTGGAGATCAGCATGAAGCGTTGCGCATCGAACCCGTGATGCTGTCGCACCAGTTGCCCGGCCAACTCGGCAATCCCCGGCAGATCCCGCGGCTCCGCCGCCCGAACGATCACGGTCATGGCCAGAGCCTAATGCATCGCTGCGTCGCGCGTAAACGCGCGCGTTCACGTGGCCGGTTCGTGTCCGAGCTTCCGAGAGGGGGGCGATCGCGATCCAGCATCGCAGCTCGGGGTGCGCAGTGTCGTCGACGCGCCAGGCTAGAGCACGATCACGCCGGCGCTGAACAAGATCGAGAAGGTGATGCCGAGCACGACGGCTACGATCACCGCCAGGGTCACGACCACGCTTCGCTGGGCGTCGCGGCGCAAGCGATCTTCCGGATCCCCGCCGCGATGCAGTTCGGCCAGGGCTTCCAAGTCTGGGACCGACTGGCGGAAGCTCGGCGGATTGAGCGCCTCCTCCAGCGCGACCATCACCGGAGCGTGCGCGTCTGCCGGGCGAATGCGCACCGAGACCGGCGCTTCCATTGCGGAGCTCGCGCCCAGCTCCTGAGTGGATGCGCGCCCGAGCGCGCCCATCGCGGGCGCGAGCTCTCTCGCCGTCAGCAAATCTTCGACGGAGATGACCGAGCTGACCTCGCTCGCCCAGGCCCGACGGAGTGACGTGCCGACCGAGTCTTCGGTCACGCCGCGCTCGAGCAGCCAGCGCGCGAGGGCTTCCCCTAAGTCACGCATGTTCGGGTAGCGGTCGCCCGCGGCTTTGGCTAGGCCGCGAGTCAGGATGCTCCACAGCTCGGGCTGATCCACCCCGAAGGACGACAGCGATTTGGGCGCTTCATCGATGATCGTGCGCAAGAGCGCGTTGTAATTGTCGGCCTCGAACGGGCGACAACGCGTGATGGCCTCGAACAGCACGATGCAGAAGCTCCACTGATCGGTGCGCGCGTCGCTGGTTTCACCGCGGGCTTGCTCGGGGGACATGTAGTCCGGCGTGCCCAAGGCCGTGTCACGCACGGTCAAGCGCCGCACGCGATCGGTCTTGTGCGAGATCCCGAAATCCAGCAGCTTGGCCTGGAGCCCGAGCTCGGCTTGGGCCAAAAACACGTTCTCTGGCTTGATGTCTCGGTGCACGATGCCGCTCTCGTGCACCACGCTCAGCGCGTGCACCACGGGCAGCAAGGTGGCGACCGCTTGTTCGGGGGAGAGCGCTCCCTTCTGCTCGATGCGCGTGGCCAAGTCCTCGCCCGCGAGCAACTCGAGCACGATGAACGGATCGCCGCGATCGGTGTGCCCGAAGTCCAACGCGCGCACGATCGCCGGGTGACCCAGGCGCGCCGTATTGCGTGCTTCCTCCAGCAAGCGTTCGGCGAGGCCGGATTCCGCGGCGCCTGCGCTGCCGATGAACTTGATCGCGACGTCGATGTCGAGACTCAGGTGGTGAGCCACCCAGACCTCGCCCATCCCTCCCGAGCCGAGCGGGCGCAAGAGCTCGTACTTGTCGGCGACGATCAGGCCCGGGACGTAGTAAGTCACGCGCGGACCCGAGTGCGGGCCGGAGCCCTCGACACCCAGGTCGTCGAGCCGGATTTCCGGCCCGCTCAGCGAGCGCTGCGGCGCGGATTCACTCAGCGTGCGAATGCTGGTGGTGCGACCCTGATCGCCCAGCAGGGGAGGCGTGGACACGCTGCTATCGCGCTTTCCAGTCTCCGGGAGACGAGTCATTTGCGGCCATTGTAACTCGGGGTGGCGGGTCCCGCCCAATGAATCGCTTTGACGATGAGGCGTCGTCCTGGGAAATTTCTGACCCTTTTCAGATGGTTGACGATCGAAGCCTTTTTCTCGCGGCGGTCGTTCGTCACACCATGTAGTCGCATGTCGTCGGCTCACTTCAGCAGAGTGCGACAGTCTCAGCTTGGTTCACGGTCACATGGGTTCGCGCGCGTCGTCGAGCGTGAGCGCGTTGGGGGTAAGGCTCTTCAAGACATCGGCGTACCGCTCCAACAATTTGCCGCGCAAGTGCAATAGGTCGAGCTCGCCTTCCACTAGATCCACGCGCGCGCGTTGCACTCGCAGTTGCGCTTGGCGGTGTGAGTCGTCCGCCTTTTGCACTTCGATCGCCAGCGCGGTGCCGGCTAGGAATTTACCGCGCTGCCCGTCTGCGAGCTGACCTGCCACCTTCTCGGTGATCTGCGCCAACTCGAACCGACTCTTGGCTGCGTTGCGCCGCGCGAGCGCCGATTGCACGTCCGTGCGCAGTTGCTGCCGCGCGCCCTCGATCTGCTTCTCGGTGATGTGCGCGCTCAGCAGCGCGCTCTGAATTTGCGCGTTCCTGCGGGTGCTCGTGACCGGCGTCTGGAAGGTCAAGGCGACCTGCGCGCTCACCGCATCCATGCTGCCGAACTGTTCGAAGGCAGGCGCCACCGCGCGGTTGCCGAGCCCCTGCGCCGACAGTGAAGCGTCCAGGTTCAGCGCCGGGCGGAGCGCGTCGCCGGCGATCTTGGCTTGGTACTGGGCGACTTGCAGCTCCGATTGCAGCTGCTTCAGCACGTAGGAAGAGGCGAGCGCGTCGTCGACGGCCTCTGAACTCACGTCGTCGACGTTGACGTCCGGCGGCGTGTCGGCCGATCTCAAGTCGGGGCCAGTGCGTCCGGCTTGGCCGATGGCTTGCGCCAAGGCCAACGCGCGCTGCCGTTGATCGGTGGCTTGCTGAACCATCGACTCTTCTTGCTCCGCGACCTGGGTCGCGAACGGCAAGGCATCCACGTTGGCCAGCGTGCCGCTCTTGACTTGTTCGTGCGCTTGTTCTTCCAGCACTTTGGCCAAATCACGCGATGCTTCGATGATCTTGATGGCTTCGCTCGAGTACCAGAGCTCCCAATAGTCGGTCAGCACGTCGTGCAAGAGCTGGCTGCCCGACTGCAGCGCGGCCAAGGTGGCCGCGGTCCGGTTGAAGCGCGCCAGGCGCAAGCTGGCCAAGCCCACGGTGTTGCCCGCGCCGCGCAGGAAGGCCTGCGACAGGGTCAGCGTGCCGATCAACGCGTACGACGGGCCGACCGCGTTTTCACCGCCCACGTTGTTGATCGGGGGAGAGCGGCTCACCCGACGTTGCCCGCTGACGGACGCGCCCACGGTGGTGCCCGTCGAAAAGCTCTTGCTCAAGCCCGCGCCGAGCACCGCGATGTCGCTGACGCTCACCACCGTGCCGTTCGTGCCGCGCAGGGTCGGGCTGCCGTTGTGCGCGAGGCTGCCGTTGGCGCTGAAGATCGGATCGTACAGCGCCTCTTCTGCTTGCACGGCGTAGCGCGCTTGCTGCTCTTGTAAGAGCGCGATGTGCAGACTCGGGTTGTTCCGGACCGCGATCTCGACTGCTCTTTGGCTAGTCAGGCCGCCCGTGGTGTCTTGGGCGAGCGCGGGTCGAGCCAATACTAGACCGACCGCGACCGCGACCGCGACCAGCGTCGGGGATTTGTTACTCATGCCGTAGCGCCTCGATGGGATTCAATTGCGCGGCTTTGCGCGCTGGCAGATAACCGAAAAGTACGCCGACGAGCGCCGAGAAGGCGAACGCCAGAAGCACGATCTCCGGTGGGATCACGAACGGTAAGGACAGCGCCCGCGCGGCGAAAAACGAGCCGACCAGCCCCAAAATCACGCCGATGATGCCGCCGAAGGTGGAGAGCACGATCGCCTCCAGCAAAAATTGCATCATGACTTCGCTCGCGAACGCGCCGATCGCCAAGCGAATGCCGATCTCACGCGTGCGCTCGGTGACCGACACGAGCATGATGTTCATGATGCCGATGCCGCCGACGACCAGGCTGACGGCGGCGATCGCGCCCAAGAGCGCGGTCATGGCGTTGGTCGTGCTGGTCACCGTGTCGGCGATTTCGGCCATGTCTCGCACGTTGAAGTCGTCCTCGGAGCCGAGCGGGCGATGACGCCTTTGGCGCAAGAGCGCGCGAATGCTCTCGGCGACGATCGCCGTGTCGAGCCCCTCTTCGGCCGACACCAAGATCAAGGAGACGTCGTTGTTGCCGGTGATCCGCCGTTGGAATGCGCCGAGCGGGATGAGCAACAGATCGTCCTGATCTTGACCCATGCCCGCGGTGCCCTTGGACACGAGCGTGCCGATGATCAGGCAGGAGAGCTTGCCCACGCGGATCTGCTTGCCGATCGCGTCTTGGTTGCCAAATAACGTGTTTTTCACGGTGGCGCCGAGCACGCACACCGAGATCCCCGATTGCGCTTCTTGTTGGGTGAAGCTCCGCCCCTGGTCGATCGCGTAACCGCGCACCTCGAAGAAATTGTTGTCCGTGCCGGTCACCTGGGTGCTGGCGTTCTTGTTGCCGTAGATGACCTGCTGCTGGCTGGTCGAGCCGGGCGCGACCGCGTGCACGCCGGAAATCTCCTGCTCGATCGCGCGCATGTCGGCCATCTTCAGGGCCTGGGCCGCGGACGAGGCGCCGCCGCGCACGCGCGCGCCAGCGCTGACCATGAGCAGGTTCTTGCCCAGCTTGCCGATGTCCTCGGTCACCTTTTGCGTCGCGCCCCGGCCGACCGAGACCAGCGCGATCACCGCGCCCACGCCGATCACCACGCCCAGCATGGTCAGCACCGAGCGCAGGGTGTTCCTGCGGATCTCGCGCAACGCCATCAGCACCGTTTGAATGAACATCAGTGCACTCGCTCGGGGCGCGAATCTTCGACGATGTAGCCGTCTTTGAACACCACGACGCGGTTGGCGAAGGCCGCCACGTCGGGCTCGTGCGTGACCATCACGATCGTGATGCCGCGCGTGCGGTTCAAGTCGACCAGCAGCTTCATGATCTCTTCCGTGCGCGCGGAATCGAGATTCCCCGTCGGTTCGTCGGCCAAGAGCAGCTCCGGATCGGTGACCAGGGCGCGCGCGATCGCGACCCGTTGCTGCTGGCCGCCCGACAGCTCTTGGGGGGTGTGGTCGGCGCGATCCGAGAGGCCGACCAGCGCCAGCGAGCGCAGCGCCGCCTCGCGCCGAGCTTTGGCGCCGACGCGGCGATAGACCAGCGGCAGCTCCACGTTTTCCAGCGCGCTGGTGCGCGAGAGTAAGTTGAAGCCCTGAAAGACGAAGCCGATGTAGTGCCGGCGAAGCAAGGTCAGCCCGTCGCCGTGCAGATCGGTCGTGGCCACGCCGGCCAAGTGGTAGCTGCCGGCGGTCGGTGCATCCAGGCAGCCCAGGATGTTCATGCAGGTCGACTTGCCGGAGCCGCTCGTGCCCATGATGGCCACGAAATCACCGCGGGTAATGTCGAAGTCGATCCCGGCCAGCGCTCGGACTTCGGATTCACCCTCGCCGTAGCGCTTTTGTACGCCGCGCATCTGAATGATCACCTGGCCGTCGGTCGTGGGACTGGTCGTGATGGGGCTGATCACTCGACCTTCCTCTGATCGATTTCGGTGATCACCTGCGCGCCGGCCTTGAGCCCGCTCTTGATCTCCGTGCGCTCGCCGTCCGTGCCCGCGATTTCGACCACCGTGCGCTTGGGGCGCCCCTCCTCGAGCAAGTAGATGAGCCCTTGTGAATCGGCCGCAGTGATGACCTTCTTGGCGCCGCGCGGGCGCGCTGCTCCGCCGCCGCCGGTGCGCGGGGCACCTGGCACGCTGCCGCCCAGGAAGGGGATGCCGCCGCCCGCCGCCGCGCTGCCCTTGGCCGAAGCCGGCGGGCTGAAGCGGAGCGCGGCGTTGGGCACCAACAGCACGCCTTTGCGCTCGTCGGTGGTGATCGTGGCCGTGGCGGTCATGCCGGGGCGGAGTAGCCGCTCGCCGTTG
>Ga0247760_1002488_pt1 | contig 13809 bp, 20 predicted proteins | sample UWRJL171409R4_FD_179936 | JGI IMG/M metagenome (GOLD analysis project Ga0247760, IMG submission 179936) | Plant litter microbial communities from Arlington Agricultural Research Station in Wisconsin, United States - UWRJ-L171-409R-4 | ecosystem: Environmental > Terrestrial > Plant litter >...
GGCCCATCCGGCGATTTCTCGGCTGGTTCGGGTCCAGATATCGCGATCATAAAGGAGACGTGTGGAACTTGTGTCACTACTGGAGTAACTTTGAGATTGCTGACCTGGATTTCTTCCGGAGTCCGGTCTATCGTGACTTTTTCGAACACCTCGACCGTTCAGGTGGCTTTTATAACGAGCGGGTGAGAAAGATTGCTGGAGTTTCCTTGATCGAGGGCTGACGTGATTACGCAGTGGGGTGATGCACCTATCCATTCCCTTGCCGTCCACTTACTGCTCGGGCCGGAGCAGTTACACCACTTCTCCGATATTGGATATTACCACGAACCCTTTTTCCAATGTCCTGGCAATGCCCTGGGAGGACAGCTGCTCAACTCAACGGCATTAGGCGACAACTCATTTTCGTCCCCGGAATCCGAGGGTGCGATCGGATGTCGATGTCGGTGTCCAGACGGTCGACGGCGCAACAACAGGGGAATATGCCTGAACACGGTGCAAGAGCCAGCGGCTTTTCACCGCCCCAGCTTTTTTGACAAGTGGCGGGGCCAGTATCCTTACACCATCAACATCCCAACACCAGAGCCCAAACCTTAGGTCGCCTTGGAGGTTATATCTTGCTATGGAACAGTTACCAAATTACCGTCGGTACATATATACCGGCCTGGTTTCTACTCTACATGCAGCCGCTTGGACGGTCAGCATCATAATGTGATCCTGCCTTGGCTGATGGGGGCTGAGTAGTGTACCGGTCGGGGTTTGCCCTGGGTTGGACAGCCCAAAAGTCAGAAGTTACGGCACGACGAATTCGGTCAGGCGTCTGTGAGCTGCATGAGCTGCTGGGGAATAGGCATTTACCAGCGCTACAAGCCTAGTTCTTTTCGCGCAGGTTTCTTCTGACGGTGAGACAGAGACGTTAGACTTGCAGCATGACAGTACAAATCGGCGACCCCTGATTGGTTGGTTTCGGACGCAACAGGGGTAACAGAACAAACAAACGGCGATTCAACAGCTACAAGGGATGCATCCCGATCAGACACTTTTTGACAGGGCGGTGAGCAGATATACGTCTAGGAAGCAAACGAAACAATGCACCCCTAAATGGTGCAGGGTTTAATACCAGCAAAGTAATATGCGTAGGGTAAACTTGGCGTGCAATCAATAGGCCGATGGTGCTTAATGGTGTTGCTATTTCATGCTGGGCTCCGCGACCAAGTCCGATGCAAATCTGGTCCACTGCCGCCACGGCATATGCATTTGATCTCTTCCAGTATCTCCCCGTCGACCCCTCCTCTCGACCCATCTTGGAACCACTGGTAAAAACTGCGTGCTTAATAAGAGTGCATGGTCTCGTCTCCCCTTTCCCACCGTTCGCCCGGTCTGGATCTTTGACCCCGCACAGGATTGCAACATCACATCGCGTCCAGTCTTGTCGCGTAGGCCGTCTATCGCTACTACTGCAGCGACATCTGACACGCCTCCGTCGTGGATTATCCAACATACCGTCCTGGACATAGCCGACGCCCGTCACCACAAACGCCGGGGACCTCTAGAGCTCTATCTGATGCTGGAAGATCCCACGCCGCACATCACTTTTGTTACTTGTACCGGACCATCGAATCGATCTACAAGGAGCTGGAAAGGATACGGCCCTGGGTATCAGAAAAGGAACAAACGAAGGCCACCTACCTACCTTCCTGTTACTGGAGGCGCATGTCTCGTCGGTGTGATCCACTATTGCCACCCGCCTACTCACCGGTACATGTGCTCATATCATATAAATGCCCGCTTCCGCCTTCCCGAGCATGAGCATGAATACATCCCCCAAGATCTCGCCGCGCAGCACCCCACTTTCGTCCATCGCCGACCTCGTTGAAGACCTCAAGTCTTGTACCACTTCTTTAAGTTCCACAGCTGGAACTGGGACTGGGAACGGGACCACCGGTGGCGCTACCGGGGCTACAGACGGGAATACCCTGCGCGGACCGGCAAAGCGGAAACGCAGTGAAGATGGCATTGTGCGAGGTGGACGGTTCGTGGTGGGCGGCGCGGTTGTTACGGCGAATCCGGGTATTCCCAGTCCCGGAACAGGGACTACAGGGAAAGCGACAGCGGCGAAGGATGGAAAGGTGGATTATATACGGTTTAGGGATGTTAATTGGAGCAAATAAGTGAGGGGGTGAGTGATGGGCGGATATTGGCGGGTTTTCATGGGTTAATGTTGTGGCGTCAGGTGGTTAAGGTAGTCGGGAGTGGATCATGTCACGTTAGGTGTCACACATGTACTTCAATAAATAGGTCTGGAAGCCAAATAGGTAGGAGTTGCATACATGGAGCATTTTCATGTTCTTTCGGGTCTGGCGGTTCAGAACGATACAATACATGAGGACTTAATGGGAAGTGCAACATATATGCAAAACTTTCTCCCAGCCATGACCGATCTCAACTCCATGCCTTGCATGTAGGTCTTAATGGAGAATTTTTAGCGGAGGAGGGGTGGTAGCCAATAAACTTTATTTGGGCGGGCGAATGTTGCTTCCTGTTAGCGATCTTAGCCGCGCCTCATTTTTGCCGATGTGTCTTGTGTGTTCCCCTTGGCTTGTTGCACATTGTCGTCAGGTGGCGCTGGCGACATAAAACCATTGAATCCCCTCGCCCATCTCGGCCGCTCTCTTTGCAGGCAAGAGCAACAATGGCGGCTGTCTTTGGCCGAGCAATAAGATCTTTGTATCCGAGGAGTTCCTCCAATCTGAGGCATCAAGTACACTACACGCACAATGTCTCGCTTGCCCCATGAACTTGGCGGTGTTCACCGAAGGTTTATTTTTAGGAGAGTTTCGGCATCATATCACGTGGCTTCGCGATCTGGTGGATCATGGTGGGGTTTTGGTGACCCTCTAACGTCGCTGAGGAACTAGTATTTATCGCTAGATTGACCTTCGTTAGCTACTCCGGGTTAGAATACTCCAAAGAAGGATGCTGCGTTGGTGCTATCGATAGCCAGAATGTTTTGCTTCATCCATTGTCCCTATGAGAGTTGTGCCACGCCTTTCGTGTTCAGGTCTTTCTCAGGATTGAAGGCGGCTGGTGCGTCCCAGACCTGCCCCGCCAAAAATTGGAAACGGATCTGGTTTAGCGCCTTGACCATTTTTTTTTCTTTCGCGTTTCAGCGCGTTCAGCTTGAACTTTTCGCTCAACGCCAGGGGATCTTTCCGCGACGCACGCACAGCAATCAGTGACTGCCGATCCGCTAGCGCCAAGATGAAGTACGTTTTGGTTTCTGGAGGTCAGTCAATCAATCCATGTCGTCGCTACCGTGCAGAAACGGGCTTTGATTCCCTGCTGAGAACAGCGATAAAGAAATGGCTCTGGAAAGAATGCGACGCTGATGAAATGGGGAAATAGGTGTCATATCCGGTGTTGGCAAGGGCATCATCGCCTCCAGCACCGGTTTGCTGCTCAAATCGATTGGCTTGACTGTCACCAGTATCAAAATGTAGCGTATGCCCTGGGCAGCAATTGCAGATGTACGCTAAAAGTCGTCAAACTTAGTGATCCCTACATCAACATTGATGCTGGAACGATGGCACCGACCGAGTGAGTCTCGGCCTCATCGTCTCTCAGGACCCTCTCTCTCTGACCATGGCACAGGCATGGGGAGGTCTACGTAACAGATGATGGTGGCGAGGTACAATGACCGCTCCCGACTCTTGTATCCCTGACCCTGGCTGACTTGCTCTCAAGATGGACTTGGATCTGGGCAACTACGAGCGTTATTTGCTTACCACACTGACCCGGGACCATAACATCACAACGGGCAAGATCTACCAGTCTGTAATAGAGGCCGAACGGAAGGGCAATTATCTCGGCAAGACGGTCCAGGTGTATGGATTCCAATTCAAACCCATGCCTTCTTGGCCATGCAGGGACTAACTCGGAACAGCGTGCCGCACATCACCAACGCCATCCAGGACTGGATCGAGAAAGTCGCCAGGATCCCCGTAGACGAATCTGGAGCCGAGCCAGATGTCTGCGTGATCGAACTCGGCGGCACAGTTGGCGATATCGAGAGCGCGCCTTTTGTCCATGCTGTCAGCCAGCTCCATAGGAGGGCGGGCAAGAACAACTTTATCCAAATCCTCGTCGCCTACGTGCCCATTGTCGGCGAGCAAAAGACGAAGCCTACCCAGCGGGCAGTTAGCGACTCCCGTAGCGCGGGCCTGAACCCTGATCTGGTACTTCTGGTGCTCCCCTTTCCGTCTCCTGCAGGACTAACAGGACCCCCGCAGATTGCTTGCCGTTGCGAGCAGCCATTGGAGGAAGCTACCATCAGTAAGATCGCCAACATGTGCCAGGTGGAGAAGCAGCAGGTGATCGCCGTTCACAACGTTTCGACAACATACCACGTGCCATTGCTTCTGGATAATCAAAAGCTCTTGGATACTCTCAGCCCCTTGCTTGATATTCCGGCTATGCCGAGGCTCCCTGCAAGAATTGAACAGGGAAGTCGCATGTGGAAGGAGTGGGTCAGTCTGGCTCGCAGTCAGGACCACGCGCTGGAGACGGTGACGGTTGCGCTCGTTGGCAAGTACACATCTCTCCATGATGCATATATCAGTGTTTCCAAGGCTCTTGAGCATTCGGCCATGTACTGCCGGAAGAAGCTCGAGCTTGTCTGGGTTGACTCATCACATCTGGAGGACGAGACACAGAGGGATTCGCCGGCCGATTTCCACAAGGCGTGGCATGCTGTCTGCACTGCTAAAGCTAGTGAGTTTATTGATCTTCTGCTGATTTACTCGTTGTTGACTAACGGCGTGTCTCAGTCCTGGTGCCGGGAGGCTTTGGTGTCCGTGGAACAGCGGGAATGATGAAGGCCATCACCTGGGCCCGCACAAAGAAAGTTCCCTTCCTTGGCATCTGCCTCGGCTTCCAGCTCGCCGTTATTGAGTATGCCACCAATGTGGCCAAGGTTGAAGGTGCGGGTAGCGAGGAGTTGCACCCTGATGCCGAAAACCACGTCATCATTTACATGCCGGAGGTGGATAAGACTAGGATGGGAGGCACGATGAGGCTGGGCAAGCATCCTTGCATTTTCCAGGAGGGTACCGAGTGGTCACGGATACGGGCGCTTTATGGCACCGCGCCACAAATCGAGGAGCGACATAGACACCGGTACGAGGTCAATCCGGACTGGATCAGCCGTCTTGAAGAGAAGGGCCTGAACTTCATTGGAAAAGACACCAAGGGTGAGCGTATGGAGATCATTGAACTGCAGGATCATCCCTGGTTCGTGGGTGTTCAGGCACACCCCGAGTTCCTGAGCCGGGTGCTCTCCCCGAGCAAGTTCTTCCTCGGCTTTTTCGCCGCCGCAGCTGGATGCTTGGATGACGTTACGAAGCAGCTGAATAAGGCGTGATAGACGGTTTCTTTGGTTGCCAGGGGTGTGCATATGGGGCATGGAGTCGGTTGTGGAACATCGAATAGGCCATAGATCGCGTGGTGGGATGCTCATAGATCGCGGTTCCAGCTACGTCCGTTATGAATTGGCATTCATTGTAGATGCATTACTCTACCGACCTGAAGGGCCTCAACTGTACACTGGCGAGTTTGGAAAGTTTGAAAATGGTCTGTAGGTTCCAAGCGTTGGAGCAACAGTCGACAACAGCATTTCGACCTGAAATATATACTTGCAGAGACAGATTGTATCCATACCCGAACAATAGATACACGCACATATTCTGGACCATTTTTTCCCAACCACTCTCACTCTCGTTGAACGGTACGTCCCACCAGGATATGCGCACGGACCTTCCGACCAATCGTCGCGCAGCTCGGAACGCCATCTCGTGCTACGCCCCACCACAGCAGCGGACCTCATCTCTAACTGCACTTCATTCCGGTGAGACGTGCCAAATTACCACAGCAAACGTTCGGGATGCTTCTCTCTCTTGAATTCTCCACCCGGTGTTAAGAATTACGGCGCCACTGAAATTTGTGTTTTGATCCTCAGGACGCCGCCGGCTGCGGCCCGCGCATCCCAATTTTGCGCCTGGGCCAACATGTCACCTCAAATGACCGATTCATCCGAGTACGATTCAGGTGACGATACCAGCGGTCCGGACTCCGAAGACAGCGAGCCCAATCACGTCAGCTACAGTTTTGTCCCCGATCTTGTCAGTAGAACGAAGCGCGTGGCCGAAAATTCCGGCGGAAACTACCCCACCAAAACACGTAAAGTGTCGGCGCAGGGACGACCGGCCAAACAGAACGGAGAGTCACAATTCGACACAGTCATGTCAGATTTCGCCATTCAACAATGGCGCTCGCAAGAGTCTCAATGGCAACCGCGACAGCTTCACCCTTCCTTTCCAACTAGCAAGTTACCACCACCGCACTGAAAAATCATGACCTTCTTCCCCTCGGTCCCATCTAACCGTGTTGAAAACCTACTAGCTGCCATCATGCTCTTTCATCAGAACAACCCAGAAATTGTCGTGGACGACAAGGCGGTGAGACGCCCTCTATATCGGCAACTCTCGCACTTGCCTGCTTTGCGGATCCCTATGAACGAACTGTTCAGCACGGCCAAGCCACAGAATCTTGACGCCTTCCTCATACACGCCACGGGTGAGCAACTAGCTCAGGAAAAAGCCTGTAGCCACTGCGCCAATGGCCGGAGACGCCCTTTTGGCCTCGCATGTGTCGTTTCCAGAGATCCAGTTGTTGCGTCACGCACCCAGGGCTCGTGTGCAAACTGCTGGTATGGTCGTAATGGCTGCCACTGCACCCTCCGGGCCCGGCTTGATGGCTCGTCCCAGGATGGCGACGCGGACGTGATGGAGTCGGTTGAGATTGCCAATGTCGAGGCGGCCGCGCCACAATCGGTGGTCCAGAAACTGCCACAGCCGGTGGTTCCGCAGCCATCGCCAGCTATTCAGAAACCTCCGCCAGTTGTTCAAAAACCATCGCAAGAGCTGGCATCGACTGCTGCTCTGTTGCAGAAGCTTGGGTATGAGAACGCTCAACTGGCTAGACCCGACTGGCACAACGGTCTTCATTTCAATTCACTCCCGAATCCAGAAATTGCACTAGCCCCGTCTGTGGTACCCGCCCCTGCTGGGGCGTGGGCCTCTAGCCCCGTGGGGCAAGAAACAGCGGATTGGCAAGGGCAGTACTCGAAGATGGACGTAACGGATCTGCTCAAGACGCAGCGAGATTTGCTTAAGCAGCAGCAGGACTTGGCAACGAAGCTTCTCGCCATAAACAAGGAATTGTATTTCAGACAGACAGGGGACTGATGTTTGGGATGGCTGTAACATGAATTTGGACGGTATTGGCGCTGCATGTGGTCTTGGTGTCTTGGGCATATGGGTTAGTTTTGTGATAGGAATGTCTAAAAGACACTATGTGAGATTATGAAGCTATCCGGTTCCATCCTCTTTACCAGGTAGTTAGATACAGAACTCGCCGGACAATATCTCGTTAGAAAGCAGCCACAAATTCTTCAACCGGCTGCGCTACCCCCGTCCACACCGCGCGCACAAATGCTGGACTCGCCAAATCCGGAGCCGGTTCCAGCCCACATGTGAGACAACGACGAATAGCCTCAGCAAACTTATTGCCAAATTCACCCTCCACCTTCCCACTCCACTTCATAGCCGTACAGAACTCTGTAAACTCATTGGGTTTCCCACCACTCAAAAATTCCGACCAGCAAGGCTGGCCCTCTAGCGTTTCACCAAAGAGCAGCTCGAGAAGGAGGATCCCTAGTGTAAGTAGGCTTGCTCGTGCTTTGACCTGTGCCACACTCTCAACAATATGGACCACCGCCGTTGCTGCTGCTGCTGCTGCTGTTCCTGCTGATGGTTTAAGAGCGGTTTGAATCGAAGCGTGCGAGATATAGGGTTGTGGTTGCGTTATAGCTGCAGGAGCAGTGGGGACTTGTGCCGGGTTAGTCGATCGTAGGACTACGAGTGACTTCTTCGACCAGGTGTTCGGGATCCAGCCGGGGCCGAGCTTTAATAACATGAGTATCATTCTGTGTCCTAGGCGGAGCCGGTCGCCGCGTCGCGGAGTGGTGAGGAGGAAGGATTCGAATGTCTCTGGTGGAAATGATGAAGTCAGCTGGGTGCAGACACCCCGTATACGGCGCCCACCTACCTGGATCAGGAAGCTGCTGGTTTGGAGGGTCGAGGTGCAGGATGATGCTTATGCTTGGGCCGGATTCAATGTATCCGAGGCAAGGAGTAGTGGTGGCTTGCTGACGTTGCTTGACTACCAGACACATATCCACGATCGCGGTAGCTGCTACTTGGGACTGGACTGCAGCCAGTGGTTGAGGTTCCTGCGCGCACGAAACTGCTGACGAGGCGAATTTGACGCGTTTATCACCTGCATTTGCGGTACCTGTGCCGGCACCGTCGTTGGCCTGGTGCTTGGTGGTAGGCGGGACCTCCCTGTCAGCAAAGTGTGTTAACGAGAGTGAAACTGAGATAGATGGTACTAGTTCTGGACGGACTCACGGTTGTTCTGGGGGTTTCACAGACATCCCCTTTGAGTTCCCCTGCGTGTCATTCCCCAGCCGAAGTAGATTCCAAATACCCGGAGCAGCCGCCAAAAACATCCTTCGGATGCGTCGGCGACCTTTTCTCTTTCTCCCTATCAATCGAGACTTGAAGGACAGCTGCCGACGCAAGTCATGTATCTTTTCCAATTTCGAGTCAGGAGTAGAACTCGGAACCTCGCCCTGTTTGGGAGTCGGTAGCCCCGTCATGGCAACCTCAACCCTGATATGGCGCCGGTCGTTGGTATCGCTGCCGAACAGTACCTTTAGGTCTTTGCCTTCGGCGGTGATACTGCACGGATGGCCGCCCGTGCAGGAGCAGTCATTGGCCCAGCGGTGTTGGAGACATTCGTACAGGGACTGTGCCCGGCGCTGCGAGTCAAGGAAGGACAGCGAGACCTTGGCTGCACTTCCGGCTTCGGGTGCAGGCATGCTGACACGAGGTATCTGACCCTGTAGGACGAAAAAGTCGTAGAGGCTCTTATTGCTCTTCCCGACCTTGGCGAGGAGGGTGTCCTTGCGGTGAGTGAAGCTCATTCTCAGCTTGTATGCCTCTCGCTCTAAACTGGCCGTGTCTAGATCGATACCCTGGGGGTTCATTCCTCGTTAGATAGACCGGCCAAGCTCACTCCGTTCCGTGTAATATCTTTCTGAACGGACAAGGACTCCGAAGACGCTTTCTCACCTGATACATTGGCAACAACTCAGCCAGTTCCTCCACAGCAGTTTGGAGGCCCCGAAGCTCTTTTTTGAACCAATTGAAGTACCGTTCCGAAACTCTTTCCCTGAGTTCGGCCTCAATGCGCTCATCGGTCCAAAGCGGTGAGTTGGGTTTGGTCTGCAGCTCCTCTCGTTCCTCGTATGACAGCCTGTACAAGGGCTCGAGGAGAATCTCGAGGATCTGCGAAAAAGCAATGTGCTCCCGCTCGACCGCCGCAACAAAGTCATCGAACTCCCTTTCGAACTGCCACCACGTTCTAGCGTCGCTGTACACGCCACGGAGGCCATTGGCAGCCTGGAGAAGAATTGGGAAGGCGCCGAGGACGGCGCCAGCGATCTCGAATCCGGACATGGTAGTAGGCCCTTGGTGAGGGGCACTTGTCTGGCAAAGCCACCTGTGCCAGTTGGCGTCCACTCTTTTTTTTCCTTCTCCGTCAAGGTGATCGATCGGTGGTGCTCTTGACGGGAGAAGAAATACCCCTCATTAGGCGCCCAAGTCTCCCGCCCAATGCAAAACCACGCAACCTGTGTGTAACTTTGCGATTGGCTCGGAGTTTTCCGGGGGAGGCAACTACGCCCATTATTCCCTGCAGAGGAAAACACGGCCATGTCTGGTGAATTCCCCATGAGACACTCTCATCAACAGCACCACCACCTCGTCGTACCTCGACCCGAGTCAACGCCTGATAGTAAATCCTACAACTTTTCAAGAAAAGAGAGAATGACGGTAGCTGTTTCAGAGCAGTCTGGGTTGAAACCACACAGCTCTGAAGTCGTCATCTTCCCTACCATCTCCGCGCTGAGCAACGAGTGCGCCCGGGAAATCAGCCGCATAGTCGATGATGTTTGTCTTTCGAATGAAAAGTCCCGACTAGAGATCCCCGTGGAGGATGTGCGGGGACGCTTTCGCATCTGGGCGGCCAATATTGGCGCGTTGCAACCTGCCCACTCTCCAAAGTCACTTGACCATCGACTGAGAGACTCGAAACTGACGCGTAGTGGCGTGATTTCTGGGTTGGAGAGGTTACATACTTGTGCATTGAGAGGTGAGTGAGGCTATCTATTCTTCTCATTTTGCTTGATCCTGGATTTTTGAAGGATGCTAACCCCCCGTCACAGCTGGCAGCATCATTCGTGGAGACACCCCAAACCGAACCATCTCGAACTTGCCCAGCGAGACCCTCGATGTCGAAAAAATCGGCCAGGGAGTCAGTGAACTTGATGAGCTTCTTCTCAGCATTGGCTCCTCCATCACCCACCTCTTTGGCTTGTCAATCCTGATTCGCAGACAACGACCTCGGGGACGTGTTCCTTGCCTTGACAGTTTCGAACCACTCAGGCAGTCGCCCGACATCACCAATGTGACAGACAAATTCCCCAAGACGAAGCAGCACTCCTGGCTTGCCGTGCGCGTTGGGAACGCAACGGCCCGGAGGAGAGAAATCATCCGCTATCGACAACTGCACCGGGAGCGCATAGGGAAAAGGAAGGCAGACTACGGCCAGGTCGCAGAGGCCAGCGCCAGCGCCTACTCCGAGACTCTTGCAACTACTTTCGAAGGGACTATCGGTAACAACGCGAGTCCGGATGTTGCACCACACAGCGACGAAGGCAACGGCCGCATGTCGATTTTCACCTCGGCAACCTCATTTGCGAGCTTGACTGACGATAGCAACATGGGCTACCAAATCCCTGACTTATCCGACATGATTCTGGAAGGTGTCCAGCTCGAATATGGCGTTGAGTTTGAGTGTCCATACTGCCGGACAATCCAGGTGTTAGCCAATCGCTTTGAGTGGAAGTTACGTTGAAAATTCCTCCATTTCTGATCTCCCGGCTCCTGTGGTTATGTACTAACACCTATAGTTTATTCTACAGGCAGCACGTCTTTGCCGACCTGCAGCCGTATGTCTGCACGTTCCAAGACTGCCCCGAGGCTATGCGGCTCTTCACCACTCGCACTGAATGGTTTAAGCATGAGATGGACACCCACCGGCGGCGTTGGAGGTGCATGCAGTGTTCTAGCGGCGCTAGTAACGCGGAGTTCCACCGCGCGGCGGAGTTGAGGGATCATTTCGCCAAAGTCCATCCCGGAAGGGCAACGGCGGCTCAAATTGCCGTCCTTGTCGACGCCTGCGAGCTCCCCATCAAGACGTTCGACAGATCTGCATGCCCGTTCTGCAGTGATTGGGAGCCACGCTCAGCTGAGAATAACACCAAGGAATTCAGCCGGCATCTTGCCCGGCATTTGCAGCAGTTAGCAGTAGACGCGCTCCCCAGGGTGGTCGAAGGGCTGGTGATACGAGACCCAGCCAGCTCGGACGGCGGCGCTGATAGCGATTTGAGTGAGATAAATGATAGCAGCGGGGAAAGCGAGCATCTAGAAGGGGAGGAGGGCGATGACGGGGTGAACCCAGTTATTCCCACCAACGACAGCGACACTCTGAGTACGAGGGTTCCAGACGACGATAAGGGCGATGTCGACAGAGGGCCAGAGCCGAGCCCGCTAGAGCTCCGACAGCCCGAGATCGAGGCGGCAGAGCCCAGGGAGGGGTCTGTGATTTCCGTCCGGGAACAAGAGCCTCATATCGGTCGGGGGAGGAGCGTTAGCCCGTATTCAACCAACCAAGATCGCACCACTGCACGGAATCGATCGACTAGCCCGCCTCTCTCCCCTTCTAGGGGACGCCGAATTCGCATTGTTGACAGGGATCGATCACCCAGTTTGTCTCCCCACCATTCTCGGAGGAGTCGTAGTCGCGTCGTTGAGCGGAGAGCGAGGACTCCGAGCCCTGTTCACAGACGAGAGACCATCGTCCGTCGGGAAAGGAGCACCAGCCCCCTTCGCATTCGCATTGCCGAGCGGGAGAACGCAAGGGCGCGGTCGAGGGACAGGATACGTGAGGAGGAGTGGGCTGGCATCACAAAGGACTGGACAATCGTGGATGTGCCGCCCGGAACTGAGCGTGTCCGCATGGATGGAGTCGGTGGTGCGTCAGCCGAGGTCACCTGGCAAAAGTACTGTGGCGTACGGCGGTCCAGGTTCATACCTGATCGCGACCGTAAGACCGATGTTGAGAAAAGGGCCGAGATGTGGACCGAGATCACGAAAGACCTTGTCATCCGTGAGGCTATCGAGGAGATGGGCTACGAATACGAGGAGACTGAGTGGTTCTTCTACATATCGACTTATATGCGTTACGTAAGTACTTCCATGAAATCCACTCACCGTCTACTTTCCCGTTGACAAGAACATAACACAGGAGGATGTCCTTCAGCTCGTCCAGCTGTCCGACGCGGTCCGTCGAGCCCGTAAGGACCGCGCCACAGAGATCCAGTGGGAACGCGAATACCGAGACGAAAGTGGTCGCGAACATAGGCATGCCCGCCACCACCACTCGCCCCGCAGGCGGTCTGCTGATGAGCGCATTGTGGGGCGTGAGGTCGTCTCCGAGAACAGGGACCCAAGACGTCACCGCTAAGCTATGGTCCACCGTCCACAGTCTCTCTGTCGGGGCTAATACACAGCGATCTAGGTTGGCAATCAGGAAATGGTAATGATGACCCATGACGGCTTGCTTTACGGAGGAATCGGAGCAGATGGTACGATCAGGACCATACAGACAGGCAGGCAAGAGCCAGTGAGACACCAACGTGTCCTCGGACCTAATACATGAGAACCCCATTCACTGCCAATGTAACCAACCTCACTGTCTACCTATATTTTTTGTCCATGTCAAAATCAGCATAGGAAACTTGGAGGATTTCGTGTTTCGAGCTCGCAACCTTTATCCTTCCAACGCGGAGAAGATGGGCTTGGCAATGTCCGTTCGCGGAAGGGCAGGCCGCAGTGGATCACCGCTGTGCATATGCCGTTGATCTTTTTATGACACGACCCAGAGTTTGGTCTCAGACTCGAGTAAATTTGCCGGCACATCTTTTCTTGGAAGTCCAGCAGTACGGGCGGATTGGCTTAGTCCTTTTAGAACTACGTACGGTAGGTAGACTTTTTTTTTGGCCGTTCGGTATGCCGAGGTGGGTGGCATAATAGGGCTACGATGTGGTTTGTCGTGCATGTCTCCAAATTGGATACGTGTCTTTCTACGAAGTCCAGGGTACTGCGCTGGGCTGCTGGGACTCTAGAACTTGGGCCTCGCATCTTGTTGGGTTTGTTGCGATGAACTACCTATGTAGGTACCTACTCCGTACCCATGTATGAATATGTACTGTACTGTACGTGCCCCGAAACAAAATCCTCTGGGTTCCTCCGCCGCACACCTGCGCTGTTTGTTGTTGGCTTCAATGGACATCCCATCCCATTTCATTTCATCTGGTGCGTGTGTGTGTGTGTGTGTGTGTGTGTGTGTGTGTGTGTGTGTGTGTGTGTGTGTGCGTGCGTGCCACTTTGTGCCTGAAAATTTCCCAGGTTTTTTCTCTGTTTGTTGCGAATGGACAGAGACATGGACATGGACCCTGGCCGTCCTCAAAACTGAGAGACAGAATCAGCACGCCGCCATGGGCAGGGA
>Ga0247760_1002489_pt1 | contig 13806 bp, 15 predicted proteins | sample UWRJL171409R4_FD_179936 | JGI IMG/M metagenome (GOLD analysis project Ga0247760, IMG submission 179936) | Plant litter microbial communities from Arlington Agricultural Research Station in Wisconsin, United States - UWRJ-L171-409R-4 | ecosystem: Environmental > Terrestrial > Plant litter >...
ACTTTATTGGAGTGCATCCGAAGATAGAAGGGGGCTGGGGCAAAGGGAGATAGAAGGGGGCTGGGGCGAAGGGAGATTAGATGTAGGGGGCGAGGATTCAGATTTGATGACTGGGAGATGACTGAGAGATGGCCAAGAGGTGGTCTGGTTTAAATTATTTGGTACGTGGTCAGATACATAGATTGTCAAGTCGTAGCCATGAATAGGAGTTTGTCTCGCACAAGAAGTTTCGTAACCCAACCTCTGTTACCGCCTTTGATGAGTGGAAAATGGCACAATCGGATGACCAAGATTCAGATGAAACCGTGACAAGAGCCATCAAGGTTATTCCTCCTGCTCAGTCAGAGCTGACTATGCCAGCCATCCGATGTTGAGATGGTTTGTTCATGAGAAACAAATTACTCACTCTGTCGATTTGTGTCAAAATTCAACCTGAAGCAATCGGGCCTTAAGTTTGTGTGTTTGGCACTTGAACAACAGATGAATATACGTTGGTTACGGTGATTTGCTCATCCGAACTCAGGATTTGGGGCCTCTAGAACTGATATAAATTGCCTTCTTCAGTCCTACCTCCTCGGGCCACATCACACCACCACAGTGCGAGAAAGTTTTTTCTTTCCAGGAATCAGCGATTGAATCCTTTTATCCCCTCTCCACCAACACCAATCCCACTCGCGGCCACAGAACTGGGCGTGAAAGCTGCGCCAATTTCAGTTACAATTTGAGGATTCTGCAGCTGCGCAGCTTCGAAATTTGAAAGCCATCTCCATTCACAACTTCCCCCTGTCAATTATCTCTGATAACTTGAAAATGGCCACCGACATGAACAGCCCCCCGGTCATCTGCACGCGATGTAAATACCCCCAATCCAACCTCGACATTCTCGCCCGCTGCGCCGCGTGCTGCACACCGTACTGCACACCCTCCTGTCTTCGCTACGACAAGACCAAACACGCCAAACGATGTGGTCGCCGTATTGCTCCGCATAATATCATGGTTCTGGATGGTCCTGTTCAAGTTGACGAGCCTTTTACGCGTCTTGCTCGCGGGACATGGCTTCATGGTCGTCGTTCGAGAAAAGATGTTTTTCGCTTGCTCATTGATTGTTATCGACTGCGGGTGGATGATCAGGGTACCTTGAGCATTGAGGGAGAGCATGAACCCATTCCAATTCTGGAAGGAAACGACGAAGATGAGGGAGGGATGCGCAAGGGGTTTGAAGAGTTTCTGGAGGTGGTGGCGCAGAGGGAGATGATTTTGCCGGACTGGTGGGATGAGGCAGCGAGGGTAGAGTGTATGGCGTTTGGTGGACTGGAGATTAAGGAGGGCAAAAAAGTGGGAGGAGGAGAAGGGGAAGGAAAAGAAAAAGAAAAAGGGAAAGAGAGAGCAAAAGAGAAAGGAGGCGAACAGGAAACAGGAAAAGGAACCGAAAATGGAACAGAAAAAGGAAACGGAAAAGAAAAAGGAAAAGACGAAAAAGGAGGATGGTACCTCCTCACCAACAGAGTCACCAAAGCCATGATAAACAACCACTACGGCTCCCATCTCATAGCGATGCAGCTCCGTTTGCTGGGACAGGCGATTTACCAGACCGGACCCGGCGGGTGGGATATGAGCGACGTTTGTAACGCCATGATTGGTAAGGAGTTTATGGAGCATGCAGCGATGGTGTCGTGGCTTCGGGAGCAGGAGAGGATGTGTGAACGGGAAAGGGGGGGAGCAAGACAAGGGTAAGGGATGGCCATCACTGGGGTGATATGGGTCATTGATATTGTCGGTGTATTATATCTCGCGGAATTGACTGATCTTGTCTGGACATCCAATTGATCTTGATGATATGATGCCGATGCTTACTTATCCCACTTGCATCCGCTGAATCAGATGCATGTGATTCTGACAAGGCTGGTGACTTGAGAAATCGTGGCTAGCTGGATCGGCTTGTCACTTGCAATTCGGACCCCAAAGCTGGCGAACATGACCTTAAATGGAACCCTACAGATTTGATTTGTCTACATGCGGCCTCAAGATGCAGCTGCCTTGTACTTGCAGCCATTAGTTCTGCTCAATGCGGGGGTATCACGACTTAACCGGGGAGGTGGCGAGCTGAAAGGCTGGCGCTTGGGCATGCCAAGACGAAGGCGGAAGGGACATTTTGCTCCGGTTGTTACCAGGGTTGGAAAGTCTAGACCGCGCGAGGTTGGATGCATGTCAGAAGAGTACATGTAGCCTTGCGGTTTAAACCCACAATGCATGAGTCCTCCTATCTTTTGGCAAACTCGAGGCAATATATCGGCAATATACAGTCTAGCTTCAGCCAGCCTCTGGCACCATGGGTGGTTCCTCCCGGAAAGGTTTGGATACCTAGGTACCTATCTTCAAGGCTGGGTTATACATGTATAAAGACGAGCTGAGCTCAACCATTCAGTTCTTCCCTCCTGCTTTTCTAACTTAGTGTTCCTCACTCAAGCCCTCTTAGCAGACTACCTAATACAAAGCCATAAGAATGCAGAATCTTGTCCTCAAACTGGGCGTGTTAACCTTGGCCGTCCATGTCTGCGGACAAGCTGCCTCACCGCCCAGCCTTGCCCTCGACTGGGGAACTTGGCCATCCCAAGTGGACGCCAGCAACCCTCAGATATACACCTGGAGCAATGTCCGTTTCGCCGACCAGCCCCCGCGATTTGGACCGCCGTCTTTTCCCAAGGGACAAAACCCCAATTCAACCATCGACGCCTGCATCCAAGTCCAAATCCCCAAGAAAGAAACCCAACTCCCGGGCATTCACGTTCCGCATGCGGATATCCCACAAGGGGAAGACTGCTTGGGCCTTGACATTTACGCGCCAGTGGACAACTTTGACAGCAGCACTGGCAAGCCCAAGGAGAAGCTCCCCGTCGTCGTGTGGTTCTACGGCGGTGCATACCTATTCGGCAGCAAGCGGTTGATCAACGGCACACCACTGTATTCGGGACAATCCATCCTCGCTGCCAGTGGTTACAAGGCCATCTTTGTGGCTGGAAATTACCGGTTGGGTGCTCTCGGATGGCTGGCTGGTCACTACATGGAGACCATGACGAAAAAAAGACCCTGCTAATGTCCAGACCAACGCTGGCCTTTATGACCAGGCGTTGCTCCTCAAGTTCGTGTCGCAGTTCATTGACAGGGTTGGCGGCGATGCGAGCAGGGTCAGCGTTTGGGGCGAGTCAGCGGGAGCGAGTTCCATCCTGCATCATCTTGTTCGCGACGGCGGCAAAACCGACCCCTTATTCCGATCTTTTGTTGCCCAGAGCCCAGCGTTCCAGTGGTCCTGGGACAACTCCAACGGCGGGAAAATGGACAGCACATATCAGAGTTTTTCAAACGCGGCAGGTTGTAAAAGTACTTTCGACATGGCTTGTTTGAAGACAGCTTCGGTTGCCAACATCACCGCCGCAAATCAGGCAATCTTTGAACAAACTTGGGCAAAGAAGCAGTTTCCCGTGGGACCGTCAGTTGACGGACAGTGGATCCAAACGCTTCCTGCGCTTTCCTTTACAGGTCCAGGTAGGTTTTTTTTTTTCTTCGTTCAGCAATTCCGAATCAATGCGGGCAGCCACATTGATGATATTCGCATTTCACAGAAAAATCGTATTGGCCAAACATTACCAGCGCCATCATCTCCCATACCGGAAACGAAGCCTTCTCATTCACGCCGTGGGTTCTGAGAAAAAAGACGGTAACCGACTACATTCTCAACTTTTTCCCCGGGGACAGCCTGTCCTCAGTCCGCGGCAACATTACCAAGCAATACATTGAATCCTGCTCTGCCCTGGATCTCCTCTGCCTACAAAACCATCTCAACCGCATGATTCGCGACTCCTCCTTCACCTGCAACACGCGATTCCTGCACGACGCGTACCCTTCGGCGCGCCGGTGGATGATGGCCTACAACTTCCCTCAGGCTATAGACTCTTTTCACGCAGGCGATCTCGTTCCTCTGTACATGAATAACATTTCCGACGCGATTGCCATGATCAGCCAGTATGCGAGTAAGCAATTATTTCCCACGCAAATCTCCGCGCTTGCCACGGCTGTTGCACGCAAAATCCAGCCGACTTATCAGGCCTACCTTGCGGCCTTTGCGGCCAACGGAGATCCCAACTCTATTATTACTTCTAGTCGTACTATTGCTGCGGCTACTACGACGACGGTAATATCAGCTCCATCGTGGACGACAGCATCACCGGGCCCTACGCTAGGAAATGTCATGGCCGCATCAAATCATGGGTGGGACGCAAACGAGCAAGATGATCAAAATACTGAGGCGATTTGTGCTTTTTGGCAAACGATTGCTGCGGAGTTGATGCAAGTGCAGAGTTTGAGCGAGGCTAGGGGGGGGACAGAGGGGGCCGGTGGGAAGGAGGAATTGTAGATCTAGAGAATCAGAGCTGGGGATCAATTCAAGTTGAACCCCAGTGACCTCTAAAGATCTAGCTCTACAATGGAACGCACATTCCATTCAATAAATAACCCCAAAAGTCATTATGGAATGCCCGTCGTGTTTAGATCATCTTCTCTGTTCACCTACCTATCCGCACAAGGAAATTTGATCTCGGCCTGGAATTTGTCAGTGGTGAGGCAGACTGGACCGGGTCTTCGGCTACGGGGACCGGACCGGGAACAATTGATACAAATATGCCCAGAGCAGCGCCACGCTTGTTGGCGAGGAAAATGCCCAATGGGTTATTTCATCCAGATGAGGTACCAGGAATCGGGGTAATTCCAGTCGCTTCACAGCCAAAGGATTCGCTTTTGTGTATTTTCACTGCTTGGCATTTTCTGCGGTACCGTACCCTATATCAATGCCACGAAAGGGATTTTTGGCAACTAGTTCTACCATATCATGCGTGCACTGGGATTTTTTTCTTGAATAAATGAGCAAACCCACTGTGGTTAGCAATGTTAGACTTAGACTTGCAGGCTGTGTAGGTAGGTAACTCTATTGGGATCTCTTGGATTCAGGGGAAAGTAGCAACGCCATTCGAGCGCGTGGTACATACGCTACAAATCAATTCGCCAAAGTAGTTGTACGGCGCAGTTTGGTTGTAGATGTCAATATGTATGGAGATAAAACTGTAGACAGTGCGCCTTGCGAAAATGTCAATAAAATAATTGGAGATACATCTGCTGTCTCCCAAGTATAAAACACCCATTGAAACCACCCTGTCGTTCGACCTCGAATTACACAGACATCCATCCACCCAACTTAACACTGTAATCTGAATCGATATATACACTACCATGAAGTTCCCATTGGCTCTTGGCATCACTGGTCCGTTCGCTCACATTTTATCTAAATACATCACTAATACATTAGGTTAACAGCCGCCCTCCACGCGTCCACCGTCCTGTCAGACACCTTCACCGTCGAGTGGGCCAGTCGCGCCGTGTTCACAACATGGCGGTCCGACCGGGGCGGCGAAGAAAGAGTCTTCAACTTTGGCGAAGGTTGTCGGGAAAACCCGGGTCCCGTCGGGATGCAGGAACTGTGCTTGTATAACGACGGCGGGTATGGCTGGTTCTTATTCCAAGGCCAGGGGTGGCGTTGTTTGCGGAGAACTTCAGCGACGGGGAATGATAATGCGGGAAAGGAGGTTTGGAGCGAGGTTTCTTGTGATTGGAATTAGTCTTGGCGAGGAAAAGGGGGGGGGGATATGATCTAGTAGTCGAGGAAATGTATTCTAGATATCATTCTGATTTTTGGATCGAAAGTCGCGTCAGCTGCAGTTATGCAGATGGAAACCAAAAAGTTACCCCCCAGTGTCGTCACTCTTATTGAAGCCAGTGCTCAGGAAACAGAGCTTATAATGCTCTTTGTATCCAGAACCCCTGAGTCAAGGTTCTTCCGGAAGATGGGAAACAGACAACTCAATGCGAAATACACCCCAAGTGAGCATGTCTAACAGCGATTTTAAGTAGGTATTCAGAGTTCATGCAGAGAGGTCAGGAAACATCAGCAGTCGCGTTACTGCCGCACAATAGAATAGTTGCAGCTATCAACAGCTTGATGCGCCAAAGGCATAGAGGAGCAATATTAAGAGCCGTGTCTCTGAGGTTTGCGAGGAAAAGGAGGACAACAGGGCGTTGAAAAGTTCGCCAGAACTGGAACAGATATAACAGGCACCTTCAACCAAAACTATTACTATCATCCACATGCGCACACGCAAAAAAAAGAAACGGCTGCAATACCATTACATCTTTGAGAAGCGATCCTCCCGAAAACAGATCGTTGATCGAACCCAGATTTGAACTGGGGACCTTCAGTGTGTTAGACTGACGTGATGACCAACTACACCATCCGACCAAGCATGTATTTCCTGGGGTATATCTCGACCTATCTGCTGTGCACTGGAGCACTTTTACCCTCGCTTGGTTGATCTACAGGCACACGACTACTAAAATACTACAGCCGACACATATGATAGCACTGCCGTCCCCCCCGCATCTTGGCACCCGGCGCAGTTGAGCTGAAAATAGAGTAATCGCTGTCACCCGATCTTGTCGTTACCATTTGGGGTGACCATTTGAGGGTGGTATACATGTTGTGAGCACGGGAAAATGCAAAACGGATTTTGATCCAGTCTTGAGTGGCTGAGAGGGTGCCAATCGATTCGGATTGACAACAACCCGGGTCGGCGTTACTACAAAGACTGTTAAGCGATAGAGCAAGTGTAACTGTGCATTCAATACAGGAATGCATTCGTATGAATGAAACGGCGGCGATTCAGCAGAGTGAGGCTGAGTGCAGACGACGGGACTCGCAACATGGAGAGATGGAGACAGTCCTGTCCCTTCCCGGCCGTTGTTTGTGTAGAATATGTGTGTGTGTTTCATTGACCACTTGAGAACGTTGTCATTGAATCTCGGCTACAACCATACCGGGCATCGGGCGGGAGACGGAATAGACGCTCCCGCCCGTCAAGCCACCCGGGCATACGAGGCGAGGTGTGGCAGCTGAGCTTGTCTAGGCTATTATTCAGAGTTACATAAAAAACTTGCGCGGGGTGGGTGTGTAAATGAAATGACATATTCAACGGGTCTCCAGAACGGATCGAGTATCATCATTTTCCTAGTATAAGTACTACTACTGCTGCCGCGGTTTGACCGTATCTGTCTCATTGGCATCAATTGAAAATCTATATCAATATTCAGCATCTTGCCAACACTTTTCGACTCCTTTCTCAGAACTTCCAGTTCTCGGTTCAACATGAAGCTTTCAATCATCATTTCCGCGCTCCTCCTGGCAGTCGGCGTGGCTGCGTCTTGCCACGGCGACTGCAAGATCCAATGCAACGGGAATAACCCAGGATACTGCAATGCCGAATGTGTTGGTCGTTGTATGCAGGCGAGGTGCCCAGAGTATGTCAATCTGTTCATGCCGCAAATTATATCCAGTCACTGGGTGCTAACCAGATTTTTCTGTAGACAAAAACCTCAATCTTCCTGCTAGGGATATTGAGAAGAGATAGGGGATGCAGTAGAACCAAGATATGGGTTATCCAAGATCATGTTTGGCGAAGCTACTTGACAGCGAGGTGCAGCTCAGAAATACATTTTCTTTGAGAGAGTAATGCTCTTGTTACCATGGGCCGTGATATTATGTTCTGTAAACCAAAGATATGCCCGGCCTGTCTGTCTTGTGCTTTGGAAATCCAAAGTTGACTTCCCGCAAGTGTTTACCATTGACCACGAGCCGTAGCTCAGATACAGACGGGTGAAACGGTAATGTTTTTGTTTTGTTTCAACATTTGCTCGATCTCCCTGTCGTTTCAGGTCACATAGTGCAGAGGCTGGCTTAGGCGTTGAACAAGTCTGTAGAATCGCACTCGGACATCTTTTGTAAGTCTACAGGGGAGACTACCTGATGCGTTGTGTAAAAGGGCGGCTGCCCGCCTCGGCGCCATGATTTGAGCGGACAATGCAGGGGTGTGGTCCAGCCAGGTCACAGAATATAACTAGGGCGATGATTCGTTGCCAGCGTTGAAGGGACATGTGTGCACTAATCCTGAAGTTTGAGACAACCTTACAAGGACTAAAGTCCGATAAGATGCGAACCCCGCTTCATGTTGTCATTAATATGCTCTGTGTCCGTTCACGACTCATTTATTGTTCTTGTTATCCTTCTTTTCCCCCCCCCCTTTTTTTTGCCTCATCTCGGTCTTTCATACTGCTGACAATCATGGACGAACCCACATGCGTGCCCCCGAACCCCCCTGAAGGGTATGAGTTTGACGGGTGGCTCTTTTACAAAGAAGTGTGGGAGGACTTTCCCACTTATCCAGTCAAATCTACGTCCCAAGCTAGCAGCAAAAAAGAAATTGATAATGTAGGAGATCCCCAGCTTGCATCTCTGTTTTTTTCTCGCCTTCCCCTCGAGATCCGCCGCAAGATTTACAACTACTACTGGGATGGACCGCATCCCCGGGCACAACACATTCTTAGCGACAATAACAGAAAAGAATTTGCGAGCTCGGCTTGCATCATAAACCCGGATGAGATCGACCCCTGTTGGGACGAGCTCGGTCGTGACTATCCCGCTATAAAAGCCCAGGGATATGCCCTAGAAGCAAAGTGGGTTACCCGTCTCCGAAGCGACTGGCACAACCATTGGAGGTGCCAGGAGGAAGCATTGTCAAACACGGTCAGCATGAAGGACAACAGCAATGCGTCTATCCTATCAGTGTGCAAGCGCATGTGAGTTTCCCCTTACATCATCTTTTGTCTCTCCAGTCTCGTGCGGACCACCAACTCTACCTACTCTACATGTAGCCGTGTTGGGAAATGTGCTAATATAGATGTTTTGTCTCTCAGCAACTTTGAAGCCGCGCAACAGCGATGGGAGTACACAACCCTCTGTTTCACCGACCTCGACACCGCCTGCCGCTTTTTCGTCCAGCAACCCTACCACCCCTGTTTCTCCCACCTACGCTCCGTACACCTAATCTTCAGGTTGCGGGAGAGGGAGCACCCGATGCCCCTATGCCCAGCGAATATGGCAAACGTGCCTGAAAAGCATCTCACCAAAGAGACTCGCCACATGGGACTCCCCAAGGAATATTACCTCTCGGAAGACCATGTCGTCAACAAGAGTGCTTGGGAAAGTCTGTTTCTCCGGCTCCGGCATCTTTCTCGTCTAAAAAACCTAGGTGTCCATCTTGAGTATGACGTTTACAGCAACAAGATTGACGAGAGTTTGGTCCTCTCCCGACTATGGGGATGGACGCCGGGTGTGGTCGTTACCGTCTCACTTCCGACGCTCCCACAGAACGTGTGCCGACACCAAATCCAACATAACAAAAATGCATATGAAAAGTTGAAAGAAAATGCAAAGGGCGTTTCGGTGGTCAGGCGCAAGGAGCCCGAGTATTACCCTGTTAGTATTTTCCACGGCGTTGCGTGGCGCATCTACAAGCTGCACTACTACTAGACTGGACGGGTACCTATTACCAGACAGACAAGACCATTGTGAACGAGTAAGGAGAGCAAAATGGAGAAAGGAGCGGATAAGAGACGGGATAGGAAATGAGGCAAAGACAACAAACCTTAAGCTGACGGCAAATTTGAGATGACAGCGGCATAGCAAGCGTAGAAAACGAGTCGACATGCTCTTGTTTCCTTATTTAAAATCTTTGAGACCTTTGCCAACTAGAAGGCACGACCCCCAAACCGGACGACCGACTTTCCGGACATTGCGATATCTGCAGACCCAAAAGACAACCACTACATTTCTTTTCATCACCACACCCAGGTTTTTGGCCCAAATCCTACTAAATTTACAATAAATCTAACACGTAAGTAGAATATTTAATCCGCAATTAATGCGGTTTAAAATAGCGTAACGTTACGTTATACTGTACCGGGCTTACGTTGCAAAGAAGGCAGCAAGTTGTTGGCAATTGGGTAGATTCATGGATCATGAGAAGAAGTTAGGGGTTGCTAATTTACCATTGTAAATGTAGGGTAGCGCGTACGAGCCATTTGCACCGGGATTGGTTTTTATTAGTAATTATTAGCAAGCAATTGATAAGAAAGTTGAAAACAAGCTGATACGAAGTTTAATTGAAACGCGCCCAAATCCAGTCTCAATTGGGCTGTCTTCCAGTCAGGATTCTGTTGCTTCGTTATCTTCCTCTCCTTCTATAACTAAACTAAGCCTTTAAAAAGGTAGATATGGCCTTTTCGGCGCGTAAAATTGTCTTCCAAAGACAGGGAAAATTGCTAGGAGCGAAAGCGAGGCTAGTCAGCGCTTTGGAGCTTGCGGAGGGCCGTCACTGACTGCCGAACGAAGCGACGCCAGCTTTTTTACACTTTAAAATAGGTATGAGTATGATATTTCGCATAGTATTTGGTATTTTTACTTACCTGGGCGCTGGAGGTGAAACAGGTTCACCCAGGGTTAGAATGCTATTATCTGCATCTAAACCTGTTCTCGAGTTCGATCGACGCCGTTTCGTCCCAGCAGCTTAGGGGGGATGTGCAGCCGCTTCTAGATGGCTAAGTATCTGATCTTGCATAGCGTGTTGCAAAGCCAGGACTGGATCCTCCTCTGGTTCTGGTCGAATGAATTGGCCCAAGTAGAGAGCACCTCTAATAGCTTGAGCGTATAAGCCACCGCCTTCCCTCTCGAGTAGATACTGATGCTCGCAAAGCTTGGCCCATTGTACTATTGGCTCGGGGATATGACTTAGGTCGATCTCTTCCCCGCTCTTGATTTCTAGCAGCAGCTTGGAAAATGCGAGGAGGGTCGGTTCCCCGATCCACACCAAGGGTCTAGACGGTCGCACCGTCCGGCCAAGGCGGGTAAATGGCATGTACAGTGGCCCAAGGTAATCCCCCGCACTATTCGGCGGCCGTACGAGATATATTCGTTTACTGTCCCATACTGGTCGGACAGGCTTTGTGTGGAGGAAGAACTGGGCTAAGCAATGAGCGAGTTTCAAAGCCAAGACATTCTTTTGATTCGAGTTAAGAGTTTTGACAGGCGTCTGACCATCTTTTAGAGTAGGCGTGCGGAACGCACCAGTCTTGATCAAGTTGTCAAATGACTGGAGAGAGGTGGTATCAAAACGGGATGGCGAGGGCACGCCGTGACGTTCCCGGCCGCTGAACAGCGTATTTTGCTCGAAGAAGAGGACAAGCGTGTTTTCTCTCTGTCGCTTTCGAAGCTCGCCGCATAGATCGGGCATCTCGTAGAGCTGATAGAGCGTCCCGAGACCGTCACTACGGCTGGTTAGATTCGAGAGTTGCTGCTGGGGAGTCCAGTATGGTAAGCATTGGGCCTCGTGATACTGGTTACCGCGTGAACAATCTGACAGTAAGATGTCGAGAATCGGGTCTGGTGTATTCTGTCCCACCGCATCGAGCTTCTCTGGGAGTGCCAATAACAACTCATGTGAGAACTCGCACGCTGTATAATGTTGAAGAAGAGCCCCCAAGACGGCGCCTGCGCGGTCGCCGAAGGTGGTGGAGAGAGGAGATTCTGCGTGCGGGGAGGAATGAGGTCGAAAATAGCCATCGTGTTGATCATGGAATAATGTCATCAGAGTGGTATTACATGCTTCAATAACTCCTAACACTTCTGCCACCATGTTTGCTGGCACAAGAAAGAGAGCCGTCCTGTCAGGAGGGCCCACAACCAAGTCCACGTCAAGGTTGTCTATCAACTTTAGAAGCTCCCTCAGGTTGCTGTACGTATCATCAGGACTTTCGCCGTCGCCTTTATTGGGAACATTCCGAGCAATCAGCGAGGGATTGACAAAGTTGTTAAGGTGGTGACAAAGACGTTGGAGGTCTTTTTGGAGCTCGTTGAAAGTAGATAGAGGAAGCGTTTTTCTGGCTATCTTTACAAGAAGTACATGTATTTGCCGTAGGTTAATCTCCAGAAATGTGAAATTGTTGTCGAGATGTTGACGAGTCTTGGCTCGAGCGTGCCAAGACCGCTTGGCCTTCGCTCCAATGAACTGCAGGATGGACCACTCAAGCGATGCTGCGAGTGTCATCTCAGGTTGCTGTCGGGGTTCGCTTTGCGACGGCTCCAGGCCATGAGCGAGGCCAAGGCTATATCGAATTGCGAATTCTGGTTAGCAGGGGATCCGCATTTGCCATCGAAACAGGGAGCTTGAAGGCGACTTACTCGGTGTGACTGAGAAGGCGGGGGTCATATAGAACGTTTTTCTCTTGATATGCGATGTTTGGCTGTGGCACTGGGGCTGTGAGATATCTGTCTGTGTCAAAATGGGACGGAGTAAGCGGGGTTTTGTAACTTCCTACCCTGGATTCACTCTAGACCAGTCAGCGTCGTATTTTATGGTGGGCACTTCGCCACTCTGGTCATCGCTTTCCACCTCTTTCCCCTTATTGTCGTGGTTGATGGATCCTTGGTCTGAACCATCGTTGTCTGCGGTATCGTCTTCAGAGTTCTGACAATGCGAAGACATCTGTCGGGTCGAGTTATCTCCGGCCACAGCAGAGGAACTGGTAACGGAAGTGCCCTCATCGTCCTTGGGATTACGAGCAGATAAACGCCACAACAACGGTAATTCTTTTCTTTCCTCCATTTCCCAACGAACCTTTGAATCATCATATTCATCCTCTTCCAAGCGTTCGCTCGAGGTCCCATGCCGGTCACCGCCCACAAGTGTGTCTCCCGGCTTCGACGTAAGAGCACCGAGGTCGTCTTGGAGATTGCGGGTGGGGTGGCCTGCTAGAGATCCGCTGCTGGAGCTCGTTGCTGAGGCCTTGCTTTGGGCCTTTGATGGAGGAACGATTGATGGAAAACCGAGGATCTGAGCTCCTTGTGTATTGGTTGGGAGGGTTGGGGTCCTCACCAAGATTACTGGGTGCCGCGGCTCTCGGTTGTCTTCCGACTCCCCCTCAACGAGAAGGTGATCGCGCCAGTATGCAACTGCGTCTACTAGGTCCACGTTGCCGTCAACACTATTGTTAAGGCGGTCAAGCGCCCTCTCGTCAAGCGCCTCGTTATCCAACACCATCAGCTCGGTATCGAAATCCAGCGGCGTATGTGTTGGCTCAGGAAGGTCTTTTTCATCTCGCAATCTCTGGGATGAGACATTACCACTCGCGACTGTTGATGCGCAATCTTGTTGTCCATCGTCCTTGTTCTCATTATTTTCGTGGTCTTGAGCCCTCATGAGCCTGATCATCGTGTTCATGAGCATTTGTAAGTGATTAGCGATGTGCCTTGACATTATCTCCGGGCTCAATCCGGTTGGGTGGTCCGTCATGGATGCTGTGCCTGCAGACGGGGATTGCAGAGTCTCGGTATCAGGGTCTTCCAGCGACAGGTCTTGGCCTCCATGGCCTAAGAGGGGCTGTTTAGATGGACTTGAAGAAGGCTCGGAAGTTTTATCTTGCTTCATGGAGTCGGCGGCTCCAGATGCAGGGGTCGGCGTATCGTTTTCCACAAGGCGACAGCACAACAAGCACTCATGCAGGCCTCGTCCCATATCTGTTCGACTTTGGCATACAATAGTTTCACGTTCAACATCGGTGAAGTTGTGCGTTCTCAAGTGACCATTGAGGCCTTGTGCTGTGTTGAACAGGTTGGAACCGGTATCGCAGACAACACAGGCCCATCCCAGTGCCGGGTAGGTCTCCAAATACCAGTATTCTCCGTGTCGTAGCTTCATATGTTCGTACCAGTTCTTAAAACTCGTGAACCCGCGATCTGGGCACGAGCATTCCTCCGAGAGACACACGTACGGCTTGAAATCCATGTCGACATGTAATCTGTGACTGTCAGGGCGC
>Ga0247760_1002491_pt1 | contig 13799 bp, 8 predicted proteins | sample UWRJL171409R4_FD_179936 | JGI IMG/M metagenome (GOLD analysis project Ga0247760, IMG submission 179936) | Plant litter microbial communities from Arlington Agricultural Research Station in Wisconsin, United States - UWRJ-L171-409R-4 | ecosystem: Environmental > Terrestrial > Plant litter >...
TGAGATGAGTGATGACGAGTTTGGAGTGGGCTCGGATAGTGAGGATGAGGGGGAGGGGAGGGGAGGGGAGAAGAAGGGGGTGGCGTTGAGGGAGATCAAGAGGTAGAATACCTATATAAGGGGGTTATGTGTGCTTTGGTTGGTTTTTTACAGCGTGAGGCGGTGTTGGGTGATACTAGGTTGAGATCGATTCAGCTTGGGGTATCCACAAGTAAGCTACTAGTACGTAGCTAGATAAATATTGCGTGGTACAGTCGTAGAGTAGTATGTTATGAGAACAATAAGGTATCTATCTTTCACCCTGATGTTCCTGAGGTAAGATTTACATAGAGAGGAGCTTGATCCACTACCGCCGCCGTTGATTCATCCCCATCAAAGACACCACAGCTTACACCAACCAGCCTGAGTTCCATGGCCGCATATCGGACAACCGCTGCACTTGAGATACGTGGCCCCCTTATGGGTATGTGGTTCCATCGCCTCGTCGCGAATTGGGTACGATGGTGAATTGAAGAACAGGGATGTACCTGCTGGGGATTTGGATGTGGAGGTGGATGATTTTGTTAAATGTGGCCATGTTGAGCTTCTTGCCGGAGGGGATGCGCCGCGGGATTTTTGTTGACGTTTTTGCAAGGGGCGGACGGCGATGGGACGAGGTGTTTATTTAGGTAAGTAGACTGATGATGATAAGGAACGTTGGACGTCGGATGTATTGTTTTCTTGGGCCAGTGGGTAGGTGCAGTTCGCGTTGGTTGTCAACGGTCCTGACTTGATGTTGGTTTCTGGAATCTAGGTGCCTCTCAGGAGGGTCGGCGCGCCCGGGTATTGGATATGATTTGACTACGCTTCACAGATTCCTGGCAAACACATCCTCGCTTGATAGGCCAATCACAAGATCACTCTAGTGCCTGCGCCTCGCGGTATATTGCTAACGCTCCGACATATATTGATTGACCTTACCCGCATCCACCTACGAGCCAATGACGCCTCTTGACGACATAAGAAGCCCTTCCACTGTTCCACCCCCCTTGCAGTTACCGTCCACGCGCACCTCCCGCCGCTGCAACTCCTCTTCCAGCTCCTGCATGTCCATCAAAAGCTAATCCAGTACCCCCACGACACACGCACCGGCATAGTAAGCAACCCTCGTAGGCAGTCTGATCTTTCCACCACCTCTCCATCTTCCCAATGAGGCCCTCTGTCCCTGTCGGAAATCTCTCTCGGACTTGCAAATACCCCCCAGCTCCGACTATCCTGGCCCTATCTGTGCTTCTTTTAACGGACAAGCTGCAGCCACCTCGGCCATTCCTTTGTAAGTGCAGTGACAATCATACACCTGCAGTCCACCCCCATCTGGCCTCTCCCTGTCTTCAAACACATAATACGGCCACGATAAGGGAGAAACCCTGCTAGAGACGTGTGTCCCGGTCTCTCTGACTAACTTCCTCCAGCTTGTGAAAAGCCAGAATGTCTGCAAGCGGTCCAGTTCCCCCTTTCCACGCACCGCGCTCTTTTCAAATACCGCCGTGAAGGCAAAGTTGGTATCACACTAGTCACAGCTCCGTACAACGCCATGACACATCTTCTTTGAGTAGCAAACACACTCAGCATCTAAACTTGGATGATACAGCGCGCAGATGAGCTCGCCGCTCACTGCCCTGGAAAAGGGTTTGCATTCGAGAGGCTTCACTGCCTCATGGAACTGACTGGGAGGGAGGGAGGGAGAAACCCTGGAATTTTCCCGCGCGATTCGTGCTGCAGCACACGTTGTGGTGGCTTCCGTGCAGCTTGAGGAGCGTCTTCATGTCCGGGAGAAGGAAGGGATACTCGGTGTCCCAGCGGCGGTGGGTGTAGATTGGGGCGCTCTGCCGCATGAACCAACCGATTTCGTACAGGTTCTTGATTGTTGCACGCGAGGCTGCCACAGGGGTTGCTGGGTACGTGGGGAACATCCGTTGGGTCTTGAGAATGAGGTTCCCGGTTTCTGTCTCGACCTTGGCGTGTTCGACAGTTGCACCGCGATGAAGTGTGGATTCGACGGGGGTCTGGAAGACTGCCAACGCGGGCTGCTTTCGAACGGCCTTGTGGGGGTTGCCATTGGGAAAATTGCCTGGAGTGTACGGCGGTGGTGGTAGAGTGTGCAGCGAGGATGCCCGGGGTGATATTGTCGGTGGTGTCCATGGTTGTGGCATTGGAACCGTCCCTGCTGCGCCAACTGCAGGTGACGTCTTCCGGCCCTGTGGTGAGAAAAACGACGGCACCGAGTTCTGATGGAAATGAATAAAAAACCGAGACGGCCGAGAGTTTATGAGAGAAGAAAGCAAAGGCGTTCACAGCCACTTTAAATACCATAAATTCATGTACTACCGCATCACCTGGGTTGTTGAAGTCAAACCCCAAAATAAGGTACAGTGTCAATAATGGGTAAGTAAGCTTTCCACGACTTCGTCGCTAAGCTAATAATGCGTCCGTAGAGACAGGGGAAAGTAAAAAACCCACTTCCCCTTACAAGCAATTTGGGCAATTAATAGTTGTGCACTCCCATTTTTAATACGGGTGCATCCCCCCCGCCCAGAGGGTTAGGGTTCTATATGGGGGATATCTGTGACGACCCTGCAGGCCGTCACCTGGGCCGGTACGGCCCGACGAAACCTCCACAGAAGGAACAGTGCAGAGAAGCAGCACGTACGGTAATACGCACTAGGCTAGGGGTGCAAAGACCCGAAGCCCCTACGACCAATCAGTAGTTGCTTAGTCTTAACAAGCTTGCTCATTTACTAAGCACCTTCAAGGTCACTAAGCAGGATGTGACGACCCTGCAGGCCGTCACTTGGGCCGGGGCGGCCCGACGAATCCCCCGCAAAAGGAACAGTGCAGAACGGCAGTACGCACGGTACTGCGCACTGGGCCAGGGGTGCAAAGACCCGAAGCCCCTACGACCAATCGTTGAGTGATCACTCTGATCTCGCCAAAAGCACGGTGATCACAGTAATCAGAGGCATTCTAATCACTATAATCACTCCTTACGTTAAGTAAGCACAGTGATCAAGGTACGAAGTACCTCTTAGCTAGTTAGTATAAGATAGTTATGGTTATGCCTATAACCACCGTAAGGGACTCTAGTTCCTCACGCTAGTATTTAATTATTCATTTATGTCCTACTGTTCAGACTCACCTTTATATATTATAGTAATAGCGACCTATAGTGACATTAAACCCCCCGTTTAAGAGTGTTAGTTTAATAAGCCGTCTTTAAAACACCCTTTACCTGTTAACGTCCTGTTATACGTTTTATCTTAACTTACACCAGACCTTTTAAGGCTTATGTTAAGTGTAGGTTATAATACGATATTAACGTTAAGTTTTAAACGTTATTTATTAAATTCCCAGACATTACCTCTCTCCCACTAATATGTTAACCTTTAAAAAAGGAAAGGAGATTAAGGAGGTGTAAGCCCAGCCTTAACTCCCTATTATTAATAAGTTAGTTACACACCTTAAAGACTTAAACCTTAACTAGTAAGGACTGGTTAAAAAGCTTAATAAGGCCTTCTTTAAGGATATTAAAAGTCGTATCAGTTTTATTAAGAAACTTTAAACCTAACTTAACGTTATTAAACTGGAGAATAATAACCTTAGGGGCTTATAGAAGAAACGAGTGAAGCTCCCTCCACCCTTATACTTTAAAGGAGACTTTATATAGTTAGAGTCTTAAATAGCCTAGCTTTAGAGTTATATTACCTATTATAATAAGCAGTTCTTTAAAGAAGAAGGGAAGGTTAGGTTCGCTAGAGCCTTATTAAATAAAGTAGCCGTTTACTAGTATAAACCCTATATAAAGATAATTAATAACCTTTTTATAAATAGAGTGTGTAAAGAGGCCCTTAAGACTTAGGCCCTTTTTAATAACTTTAACGTCTTTATTAACTAACTTTAAATTAAGTTTAGAGAACTAAACGCCCTTAAACAGGTTAAGTAATGGCTTATAACCCTAAGGTAAACGTTTTTAGTCTTTAAGTTCTCCACACGCTTTAAATTAGAAGTAGTAAAGATTAAACTTAGTTAAGAGGCTTTAATAATACTGTTTTAAAGTGGCTTAAAGGAACACGTTACTAAAGATCTTTATTAAAAAGACTAACCAGACTGTCTTTAAAAGTTAGTTAAGATGGCTATTAAGGCCGATAACTAATATTATAATTATTATTATTAAAAGAACTTTTAAAAGGAATGTACCCCTTATTAATTAGGTAAACTTAAAAAGGGGAACTAGTTAACTGTAATAGGTTATTACCCTAGATTAATAAATATTAGTATAGTGAATTGTTAAAACCGACTTAACTATAATAAGCCCTAATAGTAATAACAGTAGAAACAGTTTAAGGACCTATCTTAAGTCCAGTACTTTAACTGTAATAAGAAAGGTTATATAGCGTGGTAATGCCTGTTATTAAAATAAGTTAGTTAAAAGCCTGTTTTAAAAGGAGGAAAACATATTAGGTTTAATTTAAGAGATATCTATATTAAGATAACAGGTAATAAAAAGGACTGCACTTAGATGGATAAATGTAATGTGGGAAACGAGGAAGAAGAAGAAAAACCTTAGGATATAGTATACCTAATCTTTAAAAGTGTCTTAAAAGAGTCAGTTACAGAGGTGTAGGTTATAAAAGACTAACTTTAAAGTGGAAACTTAAAACTATTAAAGGTACAGGTTATAAAAGACTAACTTTAGGAAGAGATATTCCAGTTAGCAGTTACAGGTTTTAAAAACCTCACCTTATAAGCTTAAGAATTAAGGAAGTCCAGGAAGGACCCTAACTTAGAAGTTATTAAAATGGTAAAAGGAGTTAAAGAACTAACCCTTTAGGCCACTTAAACGGTAAAGTAAACCTTAAAAGGTGAAAGAGAATAAATTAAAAGAATTAAGTTAGAAAAACGAAAGTTCTTCTTAACAGTACACTTTAAGACTTTTAAACACTTTAAGTACGTTAAGTAGATTAGCACCCTCACCTCCCTGGAAAAAGGATAATTTAAATAGCTGCCCTGTATTAAAGCTGGTGTGCCTTAAACTGGTACCTTAAGGGTCCCTTAAGAAGGTATAAAGTAAGTATATTAGTAAAGGGTTTAGAAACTGAAGGAAAAGTATTAAAAGTTAATGGATAAAATAAAGGACCTGCAGGTTAAAGGCCTTACTGTAACGTTTAAGGACAGAGTAATGGAAATTAAGTTATAACTTTATAATAAAGTCCACTTTACTAATTAGTTTAAATATTAACTTATTAAAAAAGACCACTTTATAAAAGAATAAGTTAAGTTACTGTTACTTGAGTTTTAAGAAAAGGTTTAGGAGAAATAACGTATATAAAGGTAAGTGGAAGAAAAGAAAGTATAAGGTACCACTTCCCCCATCTTATATTTTATAATTACAGCACTTATAGTTAATATTAACCACCCTAGTTATAGGGATATATTATGGATTGATTATATATATAACGACTATACTTTTAACCAGTATTATGGCCTTAAGGCCCTTTATAACCACTTCCTTAGCGTATAAAGACGGGATTACGCTATTATAAGAGTGGAGTTAGAATTAGCCTATTACTAAGTCTCCTACTCTTTAATAAGAGAGTTTAGTAATAAGTAGAAGGTTATTATAGTTAATTAAACCTTTATTATGTGTTAGTAAAGAGGAATGCTTAATAACTACCTAATTATAACGTACTTATTACACCTTAATGGAAAAGCCTAAGAGTAGTAAAAGTGAGAAGACTATTAACGGATTTAAAAGTAAAAAGATATTATTATAATCTAGTTTTATAAAGTATATTATTATCTTATTAAAGACTTTTAAAACATTATACCGTTTAAAGTTAACTAGATGTTAAAACATAAAAACCTAAGGAAAGTTAATTACTAGGTTTACTAAAGTTACCTGTTTTTCTAAAAGAAATTAAGAAAAGGTTACAGGCCCTTTAAAAGGGCTAGAAACTAGTAATTTACTAATTAGTAAAAACCTTAAAGAGAAGGAAAGGTACTTAGAGGTTAAGTTAGATAAGACCTTAAAGATAGATAGTTACTATAACTTAAATGTTAAAGGAGTATAAGTATTATTTTGTTAATATTGACTTAATAGATGGAAAAGAGAGGCTATTTAGGGTAAAAGTAGTAATTAATAACGGGAGTGCTTTTAACTTAATACACCCCTTATTAATTAACTAAAGGAAACTTTTTAACGAAAAGTATAAAAAGGCTATTCTTATTTAAAATGGAGAAGGAGGCCTATATTAGTATAATAACAGTAAAGTCACCTACTACTTACCACTTTTAATTAAAGTAGACAGGGATAAATAATAAGTAGATTTTAACGTTATATTAATAATAAAATATAATATAATCTTAAGTTTACCTTAGCTGGAAAAGTATAACCTTATAATTAATTAAAGGAGTGGCCACCTTACCTTTAATAAATCCCCCAGCTGTAATTACTATTTAAAGAAAGTTAAAAAGGTAATAAACTATTTTAAAGATATATGAAGTATTTAAAAGCATATTAAACCCTTAAAACTAAGTACAGTTTAAGTTAAGTTTACTAAGACAGTTAAAAGATTAAAAGGTTTACTGTATTATTTAAGTAACGATTTAGAAAGTAGAAAAAAGTAAGGAGCTAATCTATAGATAAGTGAAGAAGTTAACTTATTTAAAGTACCTGTAGAGTATAAGAAGTTTACCTTATTTTGGAAAAAGATACTATAACTACCAGATTATAGACTGTAAGATTATAAAATTAAGTTAAAGCTAAGAGTAAAGCTTTATAACTTTTAGCCTTATTATTTAAACCCCTAACAGGTTAAAGCCTTAAGAGAGTATATTAATGAGAATTTAAAGAACGGGTTTATTATAGAGTCCCAGTCCCTAGTAAGGTATTTAGTGTTATTTATCTTAAGAAAGGGAGATATTAAACTATATATAGTTATTAATTACTAAACGTTAAATGAGGATACGATTAAAAATCGTTATCTGTTACCACTTATTATAAAGATGTAAAAGCGGATTATTAAGGTAAATTAGTTCTCTAGCCTTAATTTCCCTATAGGATTTAACTACGTTAAAGTAAATGAAGAAAACAAATATAAGACAGCCTTTTAGACTTATAACGGGTATTACCAGTACTATATTATATTAATAGGATTAATAAACACTCTTATAACTTTTTAAGGCCTTATTAATAGTGTTTTTTACCCCTTCCTTAATAAGTTTATCTTTATATACTTAAATAACGTTTTAATTTATTTTAAAACTTTAAAAGAATACTGAAAACATATACGACAGGTTTTAACAGCTTTTAAGAAGGTAAAGTTAATAGTAAACTTAGAGAAGAGCCATTTCCACGTTTAAGAACTAAATTATTTAAAGTTTAGAGTAACCCTTAGAAAGTTTAAAATATAACTGGAGAAGATAGAGGTAATTAGGGATTAACCCACTTTAAAGAATTAAAAAGAGTTATAAGCTTTTATTAACTTTATAAACTTTTATTACTGTTTTATTAAGTACTTTACGAAAATTATAAGACTATTTTATAAACTTACAGGTAAAGGAAAGCCATTTAAGTGGATTAAAAGATAATAGAAGGCGTTTAAGGACCTTAAACATATCTTTATTATAATATTAGTCTTAACCCTCCCTGATTTTTTAAAGCCTTTTTAAGTTAAAACAGACTCCTTAGAGTTTGTAATTAGTGGAGAACTTAATTAAGTTTAGAATGATAGGAAATATTATTTAGTTACCTTTTTATTAAAAGGAATCCACAGTCTTACCTTATAATACTTAATTTATAATAAGGAACTAATAGTAATTATTTAATGTTTTATTAAGTGGGTATTATATTTAAGTGGTATAAAAGAACTGGTTTAGGTCTTTTTAAACTATAATAACCTTTAGTACTTTTTAATAAAGGAACTTAACTTACGGTAAATATAATAGGTAGAGTTAATAGCCCTATTTTATTTCCAGATTTATTATGTTAAAGGAAAAGATAATAAGTAAGCTAATACTTTTAGTTAGAGATAAGATTATAAGGATATTAATCTGGTTTTAATCCCCATTATTATATTTAATAAAGTTAAAAACGGTATATTAAAACACACGTTATAAATATTAGATAACTAGATACTAAAATAAATTATTAACGTTTATATAAACTTATAAATAAAGTATAATATTTATTAATAATAACAAGACTTTTAAGTAAGAAGGTTAATAAAAGGCACCTGTAAATATAAGTGCCCCTTAGGAGACTTTTTAAAGTATATGTAAGACTGTAAGAAGGAGTGTTTAATATATTTAAATTATAATAAAACTGGTTATTAGCTGGAATAGCTGTTAGAAGGTGTAAATAACACGCCTAAACCAGGAGTAAGGCTTTAGTATTAAGAGAAACTGTATATTTATAACTTAGATAAATAAAAGGAGTACGTCTAACAGGTTTATAAGTCTTAACTTAAAGGATATATAAGCTAAATTAAGACTTTTATATAAATTTAATAAGTATACACTTTTCTAGGAATAAAGAAGTTAATTAAGGAAGTAGTTAATAACTGTAACACTTATTACTGGAAGTAAAATTAACATTATAAGCCTTATAAGCTTTTTAAACCACTCCCTGTACTATAGGTACTGTAGAGTTTAATCTCACTTAACTTTATTACTAGGATCTTAGAGTTTAGAGACCCTGTTATAGGAGTCACTTATAATTAGATCCTTATAGTGGTTAACAGATTAATAAAATAGGCTTATTTTCTACTAACCTTAAAGGATATAACAGCGGAGTAACTTACTTATGTTTTTAAGAAAAAGGTAATTTTATAACACCTTTAGTTAGATAATATTGTTATAGATTAGGATAAGCTAATTATGTTAAAGTTTTAGTAAGGATTAATGTAAAGAATAGGTATAAAGAGTAAGTTTTTAATAACTTTCCACCTATAGACGGATAGTTAAATAAAGTAAGTTAATTAGATACTTATAACGTATCTTTAAACCTATATTAACTTTAAATAAGATAATTAGTTTAAGTTATTACTAATAACACAGATAGCTTATAACATAACGCTAATTAAGTTAATAAGTATATCACTATTTTTCATTAATTATAATAAAGAGCTTAAGCTTTATTAAGGCCCACCTACTGGCGCCCCTTAAGCCGTAGTTTATATAGATTAAATATAAGAGTTATATAACTATTTATAAGTTAAACTTAAGTTTACATGTAAATAAATAAAGAAGTTTGCTGATAAATATTAAACTAAGCAGCCAGTGTTTAAAAAAGGACTTTATTATAATAGCGAATAAGTTAAGGGACTGACTTTTTAAGAGGGGGACCACGTTTACCTTTTTTCACGAAGCTTGCGTTTGAAACGGCTTAGTAAGAAGCTTGACTTTAAAAGGTACAGACTGTTCTAGATTAAGAAAAAGATCGCCACCTTTAATTATAAATTAAACTTACCCGTTAATATAAAGGTGCGGATTAAGGTTTTTTATATCTTACTTTTAAAACCTGCCTTAAAGGGAGTTCCTTTAGAAAAGAAGATTAAGATCAATATTAACGAGGATAAGTATAACGTTAAGGAAGTTGTGGATTTACGGAAGGGAAAAAACACATTTAAGTATCTTATTAAGTAGTTAAATTATAGCCCTGAAAGTAACTTATAAGAGTTAGTTAAAAACTTTAAATGCCTAAACCTAATTATGGAGTTTTATTAAAAGAATCCAGATTAATTAAAACTACCTGTAAAGAATATAAAGTGAAGGTTAAACCAGTTAATATAACCTTAAGGAGGTAAATTAACCAGTTTACTTTGGAAATAGAAAAATAAGATAAGATCTAACATTTAAATTATTAAATTAAAGAGTAAGACTATTATAGGATTTAAAGTTTAGGAAGTAACAGGAAACTCCTTAATAGGTGTGGAAGGGTATTTATTAAAAACCTTAATTAGGGTTAAAAGGACCTTAGACCTGATAAGGAGGCTGAGCCTTTAAAGTTCCCGGTATATTCCACATAAAAATAAGTATTATTAAGAAAAAAGAAGTTAGTAAAGAAAAAAGGAAATAAGCAGAACGATAAATTAAGTTAAGAAGAAGTTACCAGTTACGGTAACCCCTTAGAAAAGGAACTGTACGCCGGCTTTATTAAGAGGCTTCCCTAATTAAATTTAGGAACTAGTATAGTTACTTCCTAAGCTTTACGCTCCTCCTTTATTATAATGTTAAACTTATAGTTAAAAAGTTCGTCTACCCACTGCGCCAGTCCTTTCTATTAATCCTTAAGGTGTAAAAGCTTAGAGGCTGTATTATGGAGAAGGAGAGCGGTTTCACGCTCCTTAGTGTTAAGACGCTTCTTTTTATCTAAAACCCTATATAAGATAGATAGGTTGTTTCCGTAAACGTTATAAGATAAGTATATAGTCCTATTAGCCACCACACAGTAACTATACGACTTACTCCTACTAGCCACCTTACAGTCTGGCAGGTTTAGGTGGTAATAGCGGTTACACTTTACAGGTATAATAATTTTAAAAGTAAGAATAAACTTAATATTAGTAATATAACGTTTAGTTAATAAAAGCGTTACGTTTCGCTTATTTTTAATTATTTAGTTAAACAATATAATAACTGGTGAGAAAGAAAAGGAATGTATAAGTAGTTCTTTATAGAAAAAGAACGTTAAAGAGGGGGAATTGTGTAACGACCTTACAGGCCGTTACTTAGGCCGGGGCAGCCTAATAAATCCCCTGTAAAAGGAACAATATAGAACGGCAGTACGTACAGTACTGTACACTGGGCCAGGGGTGTAAAGACCTAAAGCCCTTATAACTAATCGTTAAGTGATTACTCTGATCTTATTAAAAGCACGGTAATTATAGTAATTAGAGGCATTCTGATCATTATAATCACTCTTTGCGTTAAGTGAGTATAGTAATTAAAGTATAAAGTACCTTTTAACTAGTTAGTATAAGATAGTTATAATTATGCCTATAACCACTGTAAGGGACTTTAATTCCTCACGCTAATATTTAATTATTTATTTATATCCTACTGTTTAAACTCACCTTTGCGTATTATAGTGACAGCGACCTACAGTGACATTAAACCCCCTATTTAAGAGTGCTAGCTTAATAAGCCATCTTCGGAACGCCCCTTACCTGTTAGCGTCCTGCTATACGTTCTGTCTTAACCCACGCCAGACCTCTTAAGGCCTGTGTCGGGTGCAGGTTGTAATACAGGAGTTACTTAGTGATAAAGTGCTTAATCCCTTACTAAGTAAAACCCTATAAAGTAAAGTACAAAATACCACTTAATTAGTTAGTATAAATAGACATTATTGTGCTTATGATAGCTGTAAGGGACTCTTAGCTCCTTATGCTAATATTTAATTATTTATTTATATCTTACTGTTTAGACTTACTTTTATACATTATAATAATAACAACTTACAGTAACATTAAACCCTTTGTTTAAAAGTGCTAGTTTAACAAACTGTCTTTAAAACACTTCATCTTTAACATCCTGTTATATGTTTTATCTTAATCTATACTAATCCTCTTAAGGCTTATAAAATTGCTGGCGTCGCTTCGTTCGTCATTACGCACCAGCCCTTCGCTACGCTACAGGGCGCTCCATTCCTCACTTTCGCTCCTGGAAATTTTAGCGTGGGGTATTAAGCTTATTTAAATAAGTATAGTGAATAAAGCGACAGAAACCTATCTGGAGGCCAATATATCTATTTAAAGAGATAAAAGAATAATTAAAAATAAATCTTACTTTTTAAAGCTTTATTTTTTAAGATTTAAACATTTTATTTTACAGAGTTTACAGGCTTTATTCTACAGGGTTTACAGGCTTTATTTTACAATTTACAGTATACAGTTTTTTTTTTCACTTTCACAAATGTGATTCGAACTGGGAACCTCTTTAATTTATATTACGCTATTTACCACTATACTATTTCTATTTCTATCTGTGAAAAACTAAAGGTTTTTTTAATCTAACTAGGTGAATTAGAGTAATAATTTAATAGTTTTTAATTATTAGCCTATATAATCAAATGATACGTTTTAATATGCATCAGGTGATGTAGAATCCGATTTTCACTCTATTTTCAGGGTTAGGGTTAAGTGAAGGGAGATATTCAGCTTTAAAGTGAAAAAACCATGACTTTTACAGTTATTATTTTAGTTTATAATATAGAATAAAGTAGTATTATACGTAGATTTTAACTGTAATTCTTAAACTAAAGCCCGATTTGGAATAGCTATTAAAACCAGAGAGATATTTAAGTTTATGTTAATGTTATTATTATTATTTAGGTTTAAACAGTAATATCTTTACTATTATAAGCTGTATAGTAAAAGGAGTTCCAGTTCTGTGTTCAACATAATAAACTGTAAACACCAAAGCCATGCCTTCGTCTAACAATCAGGTTCAATGCCCCACTTGCAAGGCCGTCTACGGCCAGGGCCAGTCCCATACTTGCTTCAAGTAAGCAGAGGCACTAGAGCCAGAAGGTAAGGGTATATGTGGTAGTTCTCACTTCCGCCACTGACAGTACATTTAGTTCCTTCTCTCAAAGTACTGTTAAGAACCTCCTTAAGTGGGAGTGCATTATGTAGATAAAAGGAAGAAAAATCTAGCTTAGGGACACTCGTTAGGTGTGAATTAGGGTGCAGGTTAACATTGCAGTTGCGTTAGAATGCTTATGCCCTTGAAATACATTATCTACTTGAAGCTTCTAGTATGTGTGGTAAGGTGCAGCTCAGCCTTAGTATGTGCTGATTAATCAGCAGGGCTTAAGCGAGCTGGTTCCCTGTAGTTTTTCCCTTAATATGTAGTTGGGGCCATTTAGTCCTGGCCGGGCTGCTGTCATCAGTGGCAACCTGCTTCTCCATTTTTCGAAAATTTTATACTAGCTAGAGAGTGAACTCCTCAGCTTCTGCGCCAGCTTCGCCACCCACCCTTCCTTACCACGTGACAATAACCGCATTAGGAACCTTATGAGTGCCACCAAGTGCGTAATAGACTTCTTTTACGGGCTGGGATTATAACAGCATAAAAGAATGATTATAGGGACTATTTATAAACATCGACAAGTCTGTGCTTACGCGCTATGCTAAGATTATTAAGGGATAGAAAGTTACTATAAGCCAGCCCTTCTTAGCGGGCCAGTATTAGATCTGTTTTAAGATAATTACTAAGGACGGCAGCTTATTTATCGTTAGAGTTTACTTACCTTAACACCCTAATACCCCGCTTATAAGTAGTGAGGAAGACGAACAGTACTCCATTACATGCGAGGTCGTTACTATAGCCTTTATAAGGCAGAACGTACACACCATTACTCTCCCCTAAATATACGCCTATAAAGGCCCCAGGTCCCAGCTTACTGCCAATACCAGTATTATTTACATGCTTTTAGAAGGCTTTTATGGAAATGCCCTACAGGATGTCGAACCTGATCTGTATAATCTATTGGTAGGGTTTCTTTTATTGCTCCGATTCCGCCCTATTAACCGGATTTAAATTGCAATTTAGGAGCACATTATAACCTAATAGACATAGGTACAGGTAGAATTAGTAACTTTAGTATATCTGTAAATTAGTTTTATCTCTTCTGTATCTGTTGAAATGCAAAAGGGGTCAAGGCATTGGAAAACGGTGTGTGTTGAAGGTGATTAATTATTTCTATCTTCGAGAGCGGAAGCCGTGTTATTATAGCCGTGAGGGTGGCCAGTGCACGGAGT
>Ga0247760_1002492_pt1 | contig 13796 bp, 6 predicted proteins | sample UWRJL171409R4_FD_179936 | JGI IMG/M metagenome (GOLD analysis project Ga0247760, IMG submission 179936) | Plant litter microbial communities from Arlington Agricultural Research Station in Wisconsin, United States - UWRJ-L171-409R-4 | ecosystem: Environmental > Terrestrial > Plant litter >...
GCCCGAGCAGACCCACTTTTGATAGTGAACCGACCAGTCCTAGGTCGAGTTGAATTTCCTTATCATTTTTGACTGAATTTCCCATAGTAATTTTTTTTTTGAACCACCCTTACAACAAATTGTCCTCCGGACAGGATAAAGATCTAGTTATAAATAACTCCTGTAATAAGGTCCTTAAACTTTAAGATCTTAGTAATAAAGTTAAGTAAGATGGAACTTTATAACACTTATAGTATAAAAAGTGGTTTAAAAAGTCTATGAAGTTTATAACGCTAGTTTTACTTCTAATAACAGATGTTACAGTTATTAACCACTTCTTTAACCAGCTTCTTTATTCCTAGGAAAGTGTACACTTATTAAGCCTACGTGAGAGTTTTAACCCAGCTTATATATCCTTTAAGTTAAGATTTATAAACCTGTTAGATATACTCCTTCCGTTTATCTAGGTTATAAATATACAGTTTCTCTTAATATTAAAGCCTTACTTTTAATTCAGACGTGTTATTTACACCTTCTAACAGCTATCTTAATTAATAACCAGTTTTATTATAATTAGGATATTTTAGGCACTCTTTACCACAGTTTTATAAGTGCCCTAAAAAGTCTCCTAAAGGGCACTTATACTTACAGGTACCTTCCACTAACCTTCTTACTTAAAAGTCCTGCTATTATTAATAAATGTTATACTTTATTTATAAGTTTATATAAATATTAATAGTTTATTCTAACATTTAATTATCTGACATTTATAATATGTGTTTTAATATACCATTCTTTATTTTATTAAATATAGTAATAGGGATTAGGACTAGATTAGTATCCTTATAATCCTGTCTTTAACTAAAAGTATTAACTTACTTATTATCTTTTCCTTTAATATAATAAATCTGGAAATAGAATAGGGTTATTAACTTTACCTACTGTACTTACTATAGATTAAATTCCTTTATTAGGAAATACTAAAGGTTATTATAATCTAAGAAAACCTAAACTGGTTTTTCCATACCGCTTAAATACAGTGCCTACTTAGTAAAACACTGAATAATCGCCATCAGTTCCTTATTATAAATTAGATATCGTAAGGCTGGGCTATAAATTCCCTTTAATAAGAAGGTAACTAGGTGGTGTTTCCTGTCGTCCTGGACTTGATTAAGTTCCCTATTAATAGCGAATTCTAAGGAGTCTGTTTTAACTTAGAAAGGCTTTAAAAAATCAGGGAGGGTTAGGACTGGTGTTATAATAAAAGTGTACTTAAGGTCCTTAAACGCCTTTTACTATTTATTAGTTTATTTAAACGGTTTACCCTCTCTTATAAGCTTATATAATAATTTTATAATCTTTATAAAGTACTTGATAAAGCACTAATAAAAGTTTATAAAGCTAATAAAAGCTTATAACTCTTTTTAATTCTTTAAAGTAGGCTAGTCCCTAACTGCCTTTACCTTCTCCGCTTACATTTTAAGTTTTCTAAGGGTTACTTTAAACTTTAGATAATTCAGTTCTTAAATGTGGAAATAGCTCTTTTCCAGGTTTACTATTAGCTTTACTTTTTTAAAAGCTGTTAAAACCTATTATATATACTTTTAATATTCTTTTAAAGTTTTAAAATAAACTAAAACGTCGTTTAAATATATAAAGATAAACTTATCGAGAAAAGGGTGGAGAATACTGTTAATAAAGCCTTAAAAGGTTATAAGGGTGTTTATTAATCTTATTAACATAATATAATATTAATAATACCCGTTATAAGTTTAAAAAACCGTTTTATACTTATCCTCTTCCTTTACTTTAACGTAGTTAAACCTTATAGGGAAATTAAAGTTAGAGAACTAATTTACTTTAATAATCTATTCTCGCATTTCTATAATAAGTGGTAATAAGTAACGGTTTTTAATTATATCTTTATTTAACGTTTAGTAATTAATAATTATATATAACTTACTATCTCCCTTCCTTAAGATAAACAGTATTAAATACCTTATTAGAGATTGGGATTTTATAATAAACCTATTCTTTAGGTTCTTATTAACGTACTCCTTTAAAGCTTTAGCCTGTTAAAGGTTTAAGTGGTAGGGCTGGAAACTGTAAAGCTTCGCTCCTAATTTTAGCTTAATTTCGTAATTTTAAAGTCTGTAATCTAGTAATTATAATATCTTCTTTTAAAATAAGGTAAACTTCCTATACTCCATAAGTACCTTAGATAAATTAACTTCTTTGTTTATTTATAGATTAACTTTTTACTTTTTTCCACCCTTTAAGTCGTTACTTAAATAATATGGTAAACTCTCTAATCCTTTAATTATCTTTATAAACCTAATTTAAATTATACTTAGTTTTAAGAGTTTAATGTGCTTTTAAGTGTTTCGTATATCTTTAAAACGGTTCGTTACCTTTTTAACTTTCTTTAAACAGTAATTACAGTTAAGAGACTTACTAAAGGTAAGGTAGCTACTCCTTTAATTAATTACAGGGTTATACTTTTCTAACTAAAGTAAACTTAGGATTATATTATAACTTATAACTAATGTAACGTTAAAATCTACTTATTATTCGTCCTTATCTACTTTAATTAAAAGTGGTAAGTAATAGGTAACTTTACTGTTATTATATTAATATAAGCCTCCTTCTCTATTTTAAATAGGAATAACCTTTTTATACTCTTTATTAAGGAGTTTCCTTTAATTAACTAGTAAGGGGTGTATTAGGTTAGAAACACTCCTGTTATTAATTATTACTCTTACCTTAAATAGCTTCCCTTTTCCATCTGTTAAGTTAACACTAATAGAATAATACTTATACTCTTTTAACATTTAAGTTATAGTAACTATCTATCTTTAAAGTCTTATTTAACTTAACCTTTAAATATCTCTCCTTTTTCTTAAGGTTTTTACTAATTAGTAAACTATTAGTTTTCAGCCCTTTTAAAGAGCCCACAGCCTTTTCCTAATTCTTTTTAAAAAAATAAGTAACTTTAATAAACTTAATAATTAACCTTTCTTAAGTTTTCACACTTTAATATCCAGTTAACTTTAAACGGTTTAATATTCCTAAAATCTTTAATAAGTTAATAATATACTTTACAAGATTAGATTATAATAATATCTTTTTACTTTTAAATCTGTTAATAGTCTTCCTATTTCTATTATTCCTTAGCTTTTCTGTTAAAATATAATAAGTACGTTATAACTAAGCAGTTATTAAGCACCCCTCCTTACTAACACATAGTGGGAGCCTAGTTAACTACAGTAACCTTCTGTTTATTAAATTCTTTTATTAAGGAGTAGGAGACTTAGTAATAAGCTAGTTCTAACTCCACCTTTACTACCGTGTAATCCTGTCTTTATACGCTTAAGAAGTGGTTATAAAGGGCCTTAGGCCTATTATACTAATTAAAAGTATAGTTATTATACATATAGTTAATCTACAGTATGTCCTTATAACTAAGGTAGTTAATATTAACTGTAAGTGCTACAGTTATAGAGTATAAGACGGGAGGGGTGGCGTTTTATTTCTTCTCTTCTTCCATTTACCTTTATATACGTTACTTTTCCTAAACTTCTTCTTAAAACTCAGGTAATAATAATCCAGCTTATTCTTCTACAAAATAACCTTCTTTAACAAGTTAATATTTAAGTTAATTAGTAAAGTAAACTTTATTACAAAGTTATAACCTAATCTTTACCACTTTACCCTTAGACGTTATAATAAGGCCTTTAACTTATAAGTCCTCCACTTTATCCACTAACTCTTAATATTTCTTTTTTAACTCCTAGACTCTCCATTAATATATTTACTTTATACCTTCTCAGGGGACCTTTAAGGTATTAATCTAAGGTATACTATTTTTAATATAAAGTAGCCACTTAAACTGTCCTTCTTCCAAAGAGGTAAGGGTGTTAATCCACTTAATATATTTAAAGTGTTTAAGAGTTTTAAGGGGTATAGTTAAGAAGAACTTTCATTTTTCTAACTTAACTCTCTTAACCTACTCTCTTTGACCTTTTAAAGCTTACTTTATTACTTAAGTAGCCTAAAAAGCTAGTTTTTCAACTCCTTTAACCATTTTAATAAGGTTTAAATTAAGGTCTTTCCTAAACTTCCTTAATTCTTAAGTTTACAATATAAGGTTTTTAAAACCTATAATAACTAACTGGAACATCTCTTCCTAAAGTTAATCTTTTATAACTTACACCTTTAACGGATTTAAGTTTCCACTTTAAAGTTAGTTTACTGTAACCTGCACCTTTATAGCTAACTTTTCTAAGACACCCTTAAAGACTAAGTACACTACGTTTTAAGGTCTTTCCTTTTCCTTTTCCTTATCTCTCAAGTTACACTCGTTTATTTAAGTGTAATCCTTTTTATTACCTGTTATCTAAATATAGATATCCCTTAAATTAAACCTAATATATTTCCCTCCTTTTAGAACGGGTTTTTAACTGATTTACTTTAATAACGGACATTACTATACTATATATTCCTTTTTATTATAATTAAAGTATTAAACCTGTAACAGGTCCTTTTACTGCTTTTATTACTGTTATTATTAAGGTTTATCACAGTTAGGTTAATTCTGACGGTTTATTATACTGATATCTATTAACCTGGGGTGGTGGCCTATTATAGTTAACTAGTTCCCCTTCTTAAGTTTACTTAATTAATAGGGAGTTTATTCCTTTTAAAAGTTCTTTTAATAATAGTGATTATAATACCAGTTATTAACCTTAATAACCATCTTAATTAACTTTTAAAGGCAATCTAGTTAATCCTCTTAATAGAGGTCTCCAGTAACATACTCCTTTAGGCCGCTTTAAAACAGTATTATTAGAGCTTCTTAGCTAAGTTTAGTTTTTATTACTTTTAGCTTAAAGCGTGTAAAGAACTTAAGGATTAAGGACGTCTGCCTTAGGGCTATAAGGCGTTACTTAGCCCACCTAAGAGTGTTTAGCTCCCTAAACTCAGTCTGAAACTGGTTAATAAAAACATCGAAATCGTTAAAAAGGGCCTAAGTTTTAAAGGCCTCTTTTTAAACTCTATCTATAAAGAGGTTATTAATTATCTTTATATAAGGTTTATACTAATAAATAACTACTCTATCTAGTAAAGCCCTAGCGAACCTGACCTTTCCTTCTTTTTTAAAAAACTACTTATTATAATAGGTAATATAGCTTTAAAGCTAGGTTATTTATAACTCCAGCTATATAAAATCTCCCTTAAAGTGTAAGGGTAAAGGGAGCTTTACTTATTTCTTTTATAAGCTTTTAAAGTTATTATTCTTTAGTTTAATAGCGTTAAGTTAGGTTTAAAGTTTCTTAATAAAACTAATATAACTTTTAATATCTTTAAGGAAAGTTTTATTAAATTCCTTAACCAGTCCCTATTAGTTAAGGTTTAAGTCTTTAAGGTATATAACTAACTTATTAATAATAGGGAGCTAAGGTTAAACTTACACCTCCTTAATCTCCTTACCTTTTTTAAAAGTTAACATATTAGTGGGAGGGAGGTAATATCTGGGAGTTTAATAAATAGCGTTTAGAACTGTAACGTTAATATTATATTATAACCTATACCTAATATAAGCCTTAAAAGGACTAATACAGGTTAAGATAAAACGTATAGCAAGACGTTAATAGGTAAGGGGTGTTCCAAAGACAGCTTATTAAGTTAACACTCCTAAATAGGGGTTTAATATCATTATAAGTCGTTATTATTATAATATATAAAGGTGAGTCTGAACAGTAGGACATAAATGAATAATTAAATATTAGTGTAAGGAACTAAAGTCCCTTACAGTAGTTGTGGGCATAACTATAATTATCTATACTAACTAACTGGGAGGTACTTTATACCTTACTTATAGTATCGTAAGTGCTTATTATATAAGCACTTTACACCGCGTGAGCGTTTTACTTATAAGGTTTCTCCTACTCGCGATGCAAGCACTTGGCATGCTGCGAGCAGCACCTTATTGGTCGTAGGGGCTTCGGGTCTTTGCACCCCTGGCCCAGTGCGCCCGGACGGTGTGCACCGTCCCCTGCACTGTTCCTTACGCGGGGGATTCGTCGGGCCGCCCAGGCCCAAGTGACGGCCTGCAGGGTCGTCACAGTTATCCTAAATAAAGATAAAGTTAAGGGAGCAGATTATTAAAAGGTATTCCTATAAAACTTTAAGTATAACTTACTTAATAATGCCTTTACGCTTTAATTCAGGGTCCCTTATTATTAAAATTAATAACGTATAGATTTTAAAGCTAAAAGTGCCTTAAAATATCTAAGAGTAACGAGTAAGTTTAACTTTTAACTATACGAACTTTTTATTAAAGCGCTTACTTTATAACGTTATTAGTAAAGGTTAATGTAAAGGGTAGAAATATTAACTTTATAGTAAAAAACCTAAACCTAACGCTTACCTTAACTATACGTAATAAAAGACTTATCTAATATTATAATTTACCTTTATTAAGAGAGAGGCTTTTATATATATAGCCTAGTAAAAACCAAGCGTTTTACAGTAAGAATATCGTTTAGTTTTAACCTTTAAAGCACACATGTATGTTAAATCCCGTGTTGGACTAACTCCCTTATTAAAATGTATATATAACAGGTTAAACCTGCTTTTATATGTAAGTAGTTATTAGAAATAAATAGATCTTTATCAATTAAAGCGAATACCCTTTGCAGATCGTGTTTTTCAAGGTAGCGTGGCTTACTAAAGTGTGGGTGAGATTTTCCTAACTTTTAGATCTTATATCACGTAATAAGCCCCGAAACGCTTACTGGATTAATGCCGGTTTTATACTTTAACGTAGGCTGTTAAAGGCCTAATTCGAAGCCTATTGTAATCTTGGCCCTTAAATAAGGCGAATACTTGGTATTGGGAGTATACATCGTTATATTCGTGCCGTCCTGCATAATTGAAGTTTGGGTGGTATAGGTGGAAAACGCGGGACACGAAAAGTACACGTCGGCATTACAGGGTTTGGGTGAGACTTTTGTCACCCCACTGTAACTAACTAACGAATGAAAAAAAAATTGAAAAAAACAAGTAAAAGTGTAGAGTCTAGCGTACCTTAATAGAATCCATATATTTCCAATATCTATAATGCTTAAAGGTCGTTAAATAGCCGCTCTGTAATGCCTAGAGAGTTCTACAGAGCCTGTAACCTTTTATTACTAATACAGTCATTTCCTAAACTTTACAAGCATTTACACACTGCGGCTGTGGCGTGTCTGCTTTTCAGGCCACGTAAGTGATTATATATATATTAAACTGGTGTGGTGACGTAACAGGAAAGAAACTATAAAGAGAACTACACTTACAGAACGTTATAGTCAGCCTGGAAGGCCGACTCCCAGACTACTAGTCCTCCAATCAGAAGGACATAAATGTAACTGACGTAGAAAAACAGATACATACTTAGTATAGAATAAAACCTAATATGTAATGGTACTTAGCATAGAACGGAGCTTAGCATGGAATAATAAAGGAAACGCAACCGTGGATCAGGTTATCTTCCTTCGATCAAAGGGCCAGAATGTCACTAGGCTTTTAATGAGAGGTCTTCGTAGTGAAAATCGTCAGATTGATAATTATTAAAAGAAGCACGGTTTAAAGAACCGTGCAGCGCGGCTCCTTTTTAACAGTGGCACGCGCCAGAGAACGCATCGCTATATATATAAACGGCTACAGTAACACTACACACAGAGCCTAAAATGAACGATAGGGTTGGCCTGAACAAACGCCCCGAGTCATTATCGAACCTTGTTCGAGTGGAATATAGAAGCCTGGAACCGGAAATTAGATATATAAAGGAGTCGCCCCCTTAAGAGAGAAGTCTTCTAATCTTCATCTTATAAATTATCAATTCAACTTCAATTCCTCCCATCTCGGAGTATCTTATACTCCATTCAATTCTTTACAACTTAGTTATCTCTTATTTTCCATATCTTACCTTCAGGCTTCATAACAACTGTTAGAATATAGAAGAAATAGTTATTCCTTCTACACAGCCCCGAATTCACTACCAGGCTACCTTATTCCACAAGCTCCGCACACACTCCAGTTGCTTACTAGTAGTTCACCTTATAGACTATTATAACACTGTGTTCAAGGCCCTGGAATCCCAATCATTACACACTCTTATACATTAAGATATCACTAGCGACACGTTAGCGACAAGATAGAGAGGGGATAACGCGGATAACTAACGGGGTGTTAATAAGGCGGTTACAGGCGGTAGTGGTAAGAGGGTTGTAATTAAAGCCGCCGGCGTTACGCTCGTAAGGGCTTGGGATGGACATAATGACAGCAGAAGTGAGCGAGCGAGTGTATAGAGAGGCAATTACAGAGCGCGTAAGGCTTAAAGCTTAAGAGGAGGAAGTTAGTGTTTAAAGGAAGAAAAGTTTTAAAGGAAGGCCAGAGAGGAAGGAAGAATTTATAAAAGTTAAAGGGTGGAACTATAAGAACCGTGAAGGCCAGCTATCCCTAACAAAAAGAATGGATGGAAGCCACAAGGCCACCAGAGGAGGCACACAGAGGCTAGCTAGCTAAGCCGGCGACCCTGGACGGAAGGAACGAAGCGATAACGGCCCGAAGGAAGCGGGCCAACAGAGTGCAGAACCGAAAGTTGTGACGAATAAAGAATAACTAACCGGTAATAACTAGAGCGGTGTAAAGAAGACCGGACTAAAAGGGGGAGATATTACGGAGTTACCCCCGAGCCGTTAGCGCCTCGGTCCCGGTCGAACCCTGGGGAGCTGCCCTGGGCCAAAGGGGTCTTCCTTTCTACCCCGGACGAAAAAGGAGGTGACGTAGTACCTCCAAGCCACTACAGCTAAGGGGAGTAAGCGCAGCAGGACCGAGAACAACCCACTCACGCCCCTATCTTACTTGTGACATATGTTAGCATAAGGCACTAACCCTATAACCTGTCACTGCGTTTAGTAGTCGAGACTAAACTATATGTATTTCAGTAGGATAAATAGAAGAGTGGGTGGGGTGGAAACGCCCCGACTACGCCCTGAAAGTAGATAGTTAGCAGTAGAGGGACCGCTTATCCTCACGAGCAGAGCTTTCAGCTCTTACAATGTAAGACAAATAATTATACATTAAGAATAATACATATCTGTAACGTATTCTGTACGTAGCTTTTAAGGAATACTTTAATTACGCAAAGCCCCTTATTATAACTAAGAAGAAACTTTTCTTAAGCATAAGCCGATTTTATCTTAAATAAATAATAAAAGCTATAGAGCTAGTTTAACTATAAGGATTCACTTATAAAAGGCTTACTTACCCTTCCTAGAGCTTTTATACCTGGTGCCTTGTAAAGCTTGTGGACTTGTTGATAAGAGGGCCGTTTTGCTTATCTAGCCGGCTCTTAACGTCTTTGAAAAGCAGCTGGAAATCCCACTTTTACCTGGCAGGTTAAGCGGACATTTTGTTAAGCCAACTACATTAAGGAAGACAGCTAGTTATCATGTTAACTTCGTTAGGAAGTACTGGTAGCACTATGAAGGGTGATTAGGCTAGTGAGGTAGAAGGGGGCACCGAGAAGACCAGTGCTCCTCCGTCTCCTCAAGTAACGGTATCCGAGAAAAGCGGCGGCTACATCGGCTCCGTTTTCAAGATCTCCCAGCCCGTTGCACGTGACATGCAGGGTTAGGGTTGATAGACCCCAAAAATTCGACCGCCCCATATAGCCCCACTTTAGCCCCACTTATGTAGAAGCGAGTTCATGACTTTTCCAGTGGGTATGGTCGTATGGATTTGTTTGGTTTCCGTGTTGTGATTCATAGATCCTAGGGGGTGGTGTGAACAGAGATGGGGGGTTGCGGAAGCCCTTTCATTATGCCAGGCAACATCTTCAGCTTTGTCACAGACGAGGGTACTGCTATAACCATAAATTCGGACCTTAGGATGGGGACATGTGTAACAACTCTCCTTCGCGAGACGAAGCAAGCTCAATTTTTTTCCAAACAAAAGCCAAGGGGTATCTACAACCTACAACCACAGCACAATCACATCAACAACAACTACCACTCCAGCCGATCATCACAGAACAGATTGACATCAAACCGCTCCTCCCCCTTCCATACCTTGGACCCCGAATTGCTCTTCGCAACAGCAGTCCTCAACTCCCCAATCATTCCGGGTGGCCCGCTCCCATACACCCGCGTCGACCCCTGTGCCACCTCGCCAGCAAACTGGCTCACGGCTGCTTCGATGTTAGGTCGCTCAGCTGTGTTGTCCTCCCTCGAATCGTCCGAAGAACCCGAACCAGATGAGGACCCCCTGATTCGAGTCTTGCTTTCTACTACACGCTTTCCCTTCTCAGTTTCTGGGGTCTCGATCTCTTCTTTCTCAGTCGCAACAGCGCCAGTGGCCGGCGTATAATCATCCGTGACAAAGATCCGGAACTTCACGCCATGCGCAGCCCCCAGTCTCCGAAGCTCATCCATCTCAGACTGAACCCACTCCACGTCCCTTGCCCTCTTCACAGCCCAGACCAGCTCGATCTTCCGGCCCGGGATGACGCAGCTCTGGCGGACTGCCGTTAGCAGCACAGGCAGCACATACGTGATGCCCGTGCCGCCCGCCACGCAAAGAATATTGACATCAGGCGTGAGTCCATCGAGGATACTCTCCCCATACGGCCCCTGCAATATGACTGGCGTAGTCGACTTCGCGCCGTTCTTCCCACCGGTAGTCGTAACCATCTTTGCAGCCATGATTTCCGCAATTTTCTTCGTCTCGCCTCCCTTCGCACGCAAGATATACACATGGTTCACCTCGCCCAAGGAATTCGCAACCGGCACAGACAGCGGCGTGAACGGGTGGCTTTGCCAGATACTGCCCTCCGCAAAGCACAGGAAGAAGTGTTGCCCAATCTTCCACGGCTGCTGCATGTGGTTGAACTCCAACCTCAAAACATCCCCGTACTTCTCGTCGGTCCAGATCCGCCCCTCAGCCTGTGTAGCCCGGAATCCCCACCGCTCTTCGGCAGAGACATACCCGTAGTGCAGAACCCATGTCCTAGCCAGACGGGCGAGACGATCACAACCCCAGAGCACCAGCCCTGGTACCAAGAAACACTGCAGCGCCTGCCAGTGCCCGATGGCGGCACCGATATACAGCATCGCGAGGACGTAGTGCGCCTTGCGGAAGAACTCATACCCCGTGACGTTGCGCACCGTCCAGCCCAGCGAGAAGAACCACAGCAAGACAAGCAGCGCAAGGGCAACGAAGCCCCACACGGCGTACTCGTTGGCCATGAATGTGTCCCATACCGTTGGCTGGGGGCGGTACAGGCGGGCTTCGACGATGACCCATCCGATGGTGTGCAGCATGGATTGGATGAGGATGAGGTAGCCCGTCCAGCGGTGCAGGAAGAGGAAGGACGTGTAGGGCACGCCAGTTACCAGGCTAAGGAGATTTTCGCGGCTGGCGAGGAGGATAGAGAGAGGGGTGAGGGCGTAGGCTAAGACGCCGATTCGGTCGGACCAGGGGCCGAGGAATGATCGGGTGTTGAAGACCTCGGGAGGTTGGTTGGCGACTGGGGTGCGCCAGATGGCGTAGGTGATGCCGGCGAAGGTGAAGACGGTGAGGTATCCTGCGAGGACGGCGAGGATGGCGACTTGGAGGCGGGTGGTGTGGCCGAAAAGGGACCGGGCGGCGTTGGGGAGGAGGTAGGCCCGGACAGTGGAGGCCAGGGCATGGCGGAGGCGAGTTAAGGGCGAAGCTTTCGGCTGTCGTTGCTGTTCCAGCGCGGATGAGCTCGGCCTGAGAATGAGTGCGGTGCTGGGGTCTTGCGTTGTTGGGAAGAAGCGTCGTCCTATCCCCCAAACGAGGAGCAGGCCGCAAATGCTGGCCCAAAAGATGCCGGTGTAGAGCATTCCAATGTCGTGGCCGCCGTATACTGCATCGAGATATGCGCAAGAGCCGGCGTCGTTCTTACACGGGACGATCCGGCCGGCATATCCCCAGTGCGGTTCGAGACCGGACTCCCCCGTGAAGTTCTGGATCATCCTGGGCGAGAGCGACATGACGCCTCGGGTCAGCCGGAACAAGCTTAACTTGCTCGATACCTAGCAAGGCTAGATGGTGAAGAGCAGAAAAGAGGCGGTTGTGAGACGTGGGTTCCCTTATGAACGACCGTCTCAAGTCGATGCCCATGCTGCCCAGAAGCTAGCCCCCGTTAATGGGCACGGATCTCCTGACGGGCCGCAGAGAGGCGACCTCGCTTGGGAGCGGCATCTTTTTCATGGGGAAAACGGGCCATTCCAGGTGGAGAGCGCCCAGGGGTGCAGAGTACGCCAAGATGAACCATTGCTGGAGGTCAGGTTCCCATTGCGCGTTCTCATTGTGGAGCTTGTTCAGAAAGATAAATGACGAACCAATGGCGTGTGCTCCAATTCCGGCCTTGGTATTTTCTCCCGTACCGAAAATCCACAAATGCGCATCTTTGAGCACGTTTTTCGCATGCCGCTATCCGTCAGGGTGGACCCGATGGACAAGACCCGGTGCGCGCCACCCATAATGTCCAATCATGACGCCGCTCGAACTGGAGACGGCGGAGCACATCCCGGCTCACGGAGCGTTGTGTCTCTTGGCAGAGGCCTAAGTTCTTGAGTTCGGAGGAACCCCGAGCCATGTTTGGACGCATATGTGCTCAATATCTCGCACCGCGTTCCAGCCAACGCGGCCCCCGTTATTCAGTCGCGAAAGCCCAGCTTCAGAAACGTGGTGCATCTAACTTGGAAAGTTATTTCAGACGACTGGTCCTCGGGCGCAAACGTGATCAACCTTGAGGCGTGCGAGCGTGTCAATAATAAAGTTCAAATAAGCCGAGCCCCTGACGTCGTCGATATTGCCAAAGACCTCTGCAACCCGACAGCGACCAGATCATTCTTCGTTTTATCCCATAAAACAAACTTGACACCCCCACGACCGCCAAAATGAACCACGGCCAAGGAATGGACGCCATGAGCGAGTGCAAAGTCTCCGTAATTCTCACCTCCCCGCATCAAAGGCAATTCTTAGACTGACCGACATCAAACTGATAGATGCTCTGGAACTGGTACACTATCGATGCCTGTTTCCTGTCTTCCTCGTGGCAAATCACCACCAAGGGGGCCTTTGCTGCCACCTGCATTGGTGTTGTTTTGATGGTCGTTGCGCTGGAAGGCCTTCGACGCGCCGGCAAGGAGTATGACGCCCATATCCTCCGGGAATTCCAAGCCCGCCTCGGTGCCCTTACGGCCGGTACCTCTGCAGCCGAACGGCCGCAAACCGTCACATTCAAGGCCAGCCCGGTTCAACAGCTCATCCGATCGGTAATACACGTCGTGACCTTTGGGCTTGCGTATATTGTCATGTTGCTGGCAATGTATTACAATGGATACATCATCATCTCCATTTTCATCGGAGCCGGATTAGGAAAGTTCTTCTGCGACTGGATGACAGCGTCTGTGACCATTAGCAACACGCCTGGAGGGAAAGATGGTAAAGTGTGCGTCGACGTCAGCGCCACAGGGATCGAGGAGCCGAGTATATGTTGTGGGTGAAGCATTGTCTGGTTTTTGCGTTCCGGTCCTGTATATGTGCAAATTTATTAAAGCTTTACTCCAACTCCACTGGTCTAGTCAAAGCGGCAACCGGTTGCTCCGCCGCTGTGAGGGGCCGAGTAAGGTGGATACCGTTACTTGGTGACTGAATCGATTATGGTTTCTATGAAGAAGAAGATCAAGAGTAGATACAGGAGCTGCGCGGAGCGCAGCTATATAGGCGGAGACCCG
>Ga0247760_1002493_pt1 | contig 13786 bp, 11 predicted proteins | sample UWRJL171409R4_FD_179936 | JGI IMG/M metagenome (GOLD analysis project Ga0247760, IMG submission 179936) | Plant litter microbial communities from Arlington Agricultural Research Station in Wisconsin, United States - UWRJ-L171-409R-4 | ecosystem: Environmental > Terrestrial > Plant litter >...
TTTTTTTTGCGCAACACCAGCTGACAGGAATAGACGATCAAGACGATAATGGGCATCAAGGCATGCGGAGTGCCGTTCGCGATGCGCTCGAAAAAGCGTTCGTAGGCGGTTCGGAGGGCCAATTGGAATTGGCAATTGAAAAACCGATGGCGGCCAAATGGAATTAGGCAATTAGCGATGGCGACGGCGTCTAGGCATAGACCATAGATAAAATGGAATCTGTGCGATGACGGCGAGCGATCGTGACACGGCGAGGTCAAGTGGAAAAAGTGATCAATTGGCAATGGAGTGAATCTGTGATCAATTGGAATTGGCAACGTCAGGCATCGCGGGTCAAATGCAATGGCAATGCAATGAATTGGAGGTCGTGCATCGCGGGTCAGAGGAATTGGCGATACGATCCCAGGTGAATGAAAATGGAAAAACGATGCCCTTCAATGGAAATGGAAAGCGATGTACTTCAAGGGAAACAGAAAAGCGTGCAACTCCAAGGGAAATGGAGAAGCGGTGCAAGATTGTACGCAAGAATTTAGGAATCGTGGATGAATTTAAGTGAAGAATTTAAGAATTGTTTGTGCCCCAGCTCTTATCGTCTATTAGAAAAGCCTTATCGTAGATAAGAATCTGGAAATTGTAAGACAATTTGAGCTTAGATTTTAAAAATAGGGGCTAAGATTGTGTACTGGGCCCTTGTCATTTAACAGTCTGATAAATCTTATCTTTTATTAGTCTAAGCAAGCTCTACTTGTTATTCTTTATAATTAAAAAGTAGAGTCCATTTAAATACGTCTTTTTATTATACTATTAGTCTCAGTATCGCGGTTTCCAACTCTCGATTCGGCGGCAGATGCCGCCGAATTAGGCAGCTTCGACCGCTTATATGCCCCACCGCCTTTCTTTCGCTCACAGTAGTGGTGTAAACGTAATATATGCAGTTCTCCACTGATTGCCGCACTGTTTCCCGCTCCTGTGAGTCACTAAATGACTTGTAAGAAAGACCCTAGTCAAGTCTTCGGATGTAACGTCATTACTCTTATGGCATAAGCACCGGATGTTTTCCTCCAGGCTTTGCCACTTCCCTACCTCCTTACCTTTTACTTAACTGTCTTGCTTATAAGAATTCTTCTCTCAGCGCTTAAATATTTTCTGTATATATTCAGCACCGCCATTATATTAGCTAAAAAAGCCAGTAGAAAGCCTGATGACGTATATGTATGTTCTAGCAGATTCTAGGGGTTTTAAATCCTGCAAGCTTATATCATTAAACTATAAGACGGCTTAATAATTACTTCGAATTAGCTAAATATAATGTCTGAGAATTTACAGTATGTAAAGAAAAGAAATAAATAATATAAGAATTAGCATAGTCTTAAGTTAAACTTTGATTTATATCTTAACATTATCTCTTACTTTCGCACAAAGTGTAAAACGCACTTCAAATCGACTATTATCCGCTTTATTATAGCTATACTCTATAACATAAACTTTGTGTTGGGTTTCACAACCTATAACCCCGGCACGTGTGCTGGAGCACAGCGGCTAGATCCGCGCAGCCGCGTAGCGGCTGGTTCTGTAGATCTGCGCAGCCACGAGGCTACTAGCTTCGTGGATCTGCACAGCCAAGAACGCCAGACTCCACTGACAACCTTGTAATCTAACAGCCAACCTCGCTTCACATAAGCGAGTGGTGCACAGGCTACCCTTACGGCTATAATAACACGGCTCCCGCTTTTAAAGATAGTTAAATAATTAATCATCTTCCACATACTTTCTCCCAATGCCTTGTGATCCAGCCGTACCTATTAACAAAAATAATCATCACCTTTCACACTCTGCTTTTAATGCCTCTTGTTCCACTCGTGCTTATGAATAAAAAAGCTTATTTATTAGAAATTAAAAACAAAAAGTTTATCTTCGTTAAAGATAATACTATTTAACTAAAAATATCATATAGTAATATCTTACTTAAATATATAAGTAAGTTATATTACTGTTATAGTTTCTTATATAATAAAAAGTACACTTAATTTATTAGCTAATTAATAACTATTTAAATAACGTTAAAGTTAACGTTTATAATATGATTTTTAAAATTAAGGAGCCTTATAATAAAGTTTATATTATCTGACCTTAATTTTATTATTAGTATTATATTTATTAATAACCTTTTTACTAGCTTTTTCATTCTTAAGAAAGCGTATCTTTACTTAATTTATATAAGAGTTTTTACATTTCTTATATATCTTTTAATCTATGTAATGTAAACTTGCTAAATATTTCTTATTTAAGATTTATACTATAAATATAAGGTTTATTATTAAGTTATAACTTAGTGTTTAATAATACGTCTAGGTTTTTATAATTAGTAATTTAATTATTTATATCTTAGTTTTTATAATAGTATTTATAAGGTTTATATTATATATAGTTTTAATAATAGTTTTATACTTTCTTATAGTCTTAGTTTCCTGTTATTTAAGCTTATAGTTTATTAAAGATCCTATTTCCTTACTTAAAAGTTTTATTATTATTATTTAACCTAATATTCTTAAAGTATAATATATTAAATTTAAATAATATCTTTAAGCATTTAATCCTTTATAGTTTATAACGTGTACTTAAATATACTATTATCAGCTTCCTCAAATATTAATAATAATTTAAAATTTTTATATACTTATGTTAAAATATAGCCACCGCTGCCCTATAGGCAACTGCTGTAAGCAGTTGCTCTCTATTGCTGCGTACCCTGCAGCTACGGCTCGCGCTGGGAAGCTAAGCCTTCTAGAAGGCTCCAGGGCCCACAGGGCTCCTGCTGAGCCTCGAAGGCTCTGGAATCCAGGGCTCCACAGCCCTGAAACCACTGTAGGGCTATAGCCCCACAGAGCTTTCTAGAACTGTATTAGTAATAGAAGGCTCTGGAATTCTTCCAGAGCCTTCCACAGCCTATAATAGGCCCTCTCCTCTCCTGTATTTTAGTTAGTTTCATTAAGTAAGAAAAATCAATCTTCTTCCCTTAGCACCTTAGTAAGCTCTGCTGTTATATTTACAGTTAGCTCTAGCTACTATAAACAATTACTACTCTTCAGTCCCTATCCAGAAGTACTACTTACTGGGGGTGCTACTGTTGAGTGGGAAGCAAGAATCAATAATCTTCTTCCCTCAGTACTACTGTTGTAATACAGAGCCTTCAGCTCTGTATCTCCTTTGCAGTAGGCTCCGACCACCTACCTGTGTGTGCACTTTCTTCCCCTAAGTGCCCTGTAAGCCCTCTGTACTACAGAGGCTTACAGCCTCTGCAGCACTATAATATAGTGCTCAGAGACGCCTTATTTTAACAACTTAGTAATAATTAGCTCTTTTATTAAGGGTGTTAGCTTGTTTATTATCCTTTCCTTTAATATAATAGATTTTAAAGTTAAATAAAGTTACAAGTTCTGCTTATCTAGCTTATTAAAGGCTAAACTTCTTTATAAGAAAAGTATATAAGGTTATTATAATTAGAAAGGTCTTTAATTAGTTTTTCCGTTCTAATCAGGTATAATACTGTGAGAGACGGGGTGCGAATACACTGCGAAGCTACCAAAGTGAAGGAGGTACAGTGGATCAGAGTAATAATCCAAAAGTTACATTCGTTAAACTCTAGCCCCCTCTTGTTCTCGGGGTCCAGAAGCCCACCTATTTATAGACAAGTAAACAAAGAAGCTATTCCCTTCCGTTTCCAGCCTCGTTACGCCAACATCACGCTATTATTACACCGAGATTGCATAACGAAACACAACCCCTTTATCCTACCCCACACTCCTGCTTTCGCTAATCTTTCCTCCTGCCGCATGGTCGCCCTGCTTTGTTGTTACGATCTCTCAGGGTTTCTAGTTCTCCCAGCCTTCATTGCCCTAGGCACCCCTGAACCCCTGGCTCTCGGAGCCCCGTCTCTGAAAGCCCCCCTGTAAGCACACTCCTGGCACTTAGCTTCTTAGCGCATAGCCCTTTTACGCGACACAGCGCTACAGTTACGGCTTATAATAATAATTTAAAAGTATATTAAAACGAAGAGATAGAAATAAGAATATATAAATAAAAATAGCAGGGGATTTACATAAGTTATAATAAGAAAGTGAAGTAGGAAGAAGTATTAAAGAAAGGAAACAGTATTTGGAAAAAAGAAAATATTAAAAGGAGTATGTGAAATAAAAGTATAAGTGGGGAAAATATTAAAGACGTAAAAGTATTAAAATAAGTAAAGAATTACAGATAGTGTTATAACTTATTTATAAGAATTAACGATAAGAATTAAAAAAGTAACGATTAAGAAAAAGGTAAAAGTAATAAAGCGAGAGAAATAGGTTTAGAAGAGGTAATAAGGTTAAAGGTTAAAGAGGTAGTGAGGAAAGCTATAGTTTAAAAGAAGAGAAATAAGCGTTTTTATAGCTAGAAAATAATAATTTATACGTAACTATAATCAGTAACAGCTTAAGGTAGCTAGCGTTAATTAGCTAAAAGTAGTTATGTTGGTTTCTAGCCCCAGTGGGTCTACTGGGTCGGCGCACTGCGCCGAACCCTCTGGAACCCCCTGGAGTCAGGGGGTGAAACCCCCTGAATTCCAGTTGCCACAGCGGAGCTGTGGAAGCCTCTGGAACCCAGTGAGTCATACAAGTACTTACGTAGCCTACGGCCACTATTCCAATCCTGTACAGTAGATAGAAGGCTCTGGAAGCCGACCACAGCCTACAAAAGGCCCTCTCCTCTCCTGTATCTAGCCTTCTATAAGCAAGCAATTCACACCACTCATTCAGTCATATACAGAGGTACTGCCTCTGTACCTCAGGCCTTCTTTTGCTTCCTACAGCGCCAGAAGCGCTGTAGTTGGCTTGGAACAGTACTGCTCTACTTCCTCTGAGCAACAAGCCTGTACTACAGGCCTGTGGAACCCTACTGTGCAACAAGTTAAAAGAAGTAAGGTTAAAGGTAAAAAGACTAGATAAAATTACTAATAACAGAGTGATTTTAGTAAAAGCAAGGTAATTTCGGCTATTAACGGCCAGATAAAGCTTAAAACAGTAAGGCTGTTTAGCGTTTAAAGCTACTTTATAAAAAGGAGTAAGACGAAAATGGTAAAATATAGAAATAACGTAAAATATAAGTAATTTAAAAAAAATAGTGTAATTAGGTAAATTAAGTTAGAAGGAAACTGGTATTAATTACGTAAAGGAAGTGTTAAGAAGATGTATAATACAAGTAATGGTTAAAAAAACGTATAATATAAATACTAATTACGTAAAAGAAGTGATAAAAAGACGTATAACACAAGTGATAAAGTAAAAAGATAAGGGTAAGATTAATAATATAGAAAACTTAAATAATAAAACTATAAAAAGAATAGTAAAAACGCTTTATAAACGTAAATAAAAGTTATATTATATAAGTTCTTAAAGACAGGAACCTTAAAAAAGTGAGAACTTATTAAAGATAAGGCTTTAAAAGCTAAGAGTTTAAAGGTACCTAGGGTAATAAAGGCTAGGAGAACTAGAAACCTTAAGAGATTATAGTAATAAAGTAAAGTGACTGTGTGGCAGGAGGAAAGATTAGCGGAAGCAGGAGTATAGGGTAGGATAAAGAGGTTGTGTTTTGTTATATAATCCCGGTGTAATAATGGCGTGACATTAGCGTAACGGGGCCGGAAACGGAAGGGAATAGCGTTTTTATTTACTTATCTATAAATAGGTAGGCTTTTAAACCCTAAGAGTAAAAGGGGGCTAGAGTTTAACGAATGTAACTTTTAAATTATCACTCTGATCCACTGTACCTCCTTTACTTTAATAGCTTCGCAGTGTATTTACACCCCGGCCCTCACATTATATAACGATTTATAAGTTACCTTTATAACTAGGTTAAGTTAACGTGTTTTTATAAACGTTACTGTGTAATAAATAAGTAAGTATTATAACTTATGTAAAATAATTACCTTAATTACCTTAAGATAGAGTAATTATGGTAAGTAAGCTATTCCTGTTAGCTACTTTACTTATTTAGGATTTAAAAGATTATAGTGATTATATAAAAAAGGTATAAAGGTACTAACTTGTAATAATAGTATTAATACTACCGTTATGTTTATAATAAAATAAGGGACTTTTTAGTTCCTTACACTAGTAATACATTATTCTTAAGTATCACTTAATGGGATTTATCTACCTTATACCTTTAGATCCACGATCTATTTAACAGTATACTGCCTTAAGAGTTATGCTAGCCTTTACCAGTCTTCTTGCCCCCTCCCTACCTTATAGTAATTAGCCTCGGTCTGGGACCTTGTCCGCTACTACGGTCTGTCTTTACCTGACCGTTACGACGTGTCAGGAGCAGGCCGTAACAGTAAGGACATAGGGGTAAGGGAGAAAAAAGCCGTACAGTAAGCAGTAAGACAGGTCCTTTATATAGTTAGTTAAAGCAGTTATATAGTAAGTATATATAATTACTGACAAACCAGATACTTAAAACGAAGGATAAATACGTTAGCTACTAAGCTTACTTCTTAGCCTCTATCTTAAGATCGGGTTTGTTTTATTAGAGAAGAGAGATAAGGGTCCTAGGAACCTATCCAGGCACTATTTGTTAAAGACAAGGCTCAAAATCAGTTCTATGTCGCGTAAACTTTTTAATTTTTATAACAGGGTAAGTGCTAGGTAAGCAATAGTGAGCTAAAGCTAAGCCGAGGGTAAAGCAAGCCTGATTTAAGCTAACTATTTTTAAGCTCAACACACTTGTTTTTAAACTACTTAAGTATAATCACTAAGTAATCAGAAGGGCTAAGGCTAGTCTTAAGAAGTACTTGGAAGCCCTAGGTTAGGTCAGCATTACTATAACTAAGACAGTTTTTTACCTAAATAAGTGTATATTATAAGGGCATAGTCACTATCACTATGGCGTCACAGTTACATACTTATAAACTGAGGAACGAATTAAAATCTCCAGATGGTAACTTTTAGTAAAGGGCCTAAAATTAGATTCTATGGCTGTACAGGCTAGGCTTACCCATAAGTTAACCCAGTTCAGAGCAGGTTAGATTTATATACAAACATAGAAATTGCTAAGGGTAGCTTTAGTATAAAGAGATATACCTGTTATAATGTATCCTAGGTAGCGACTTTTACTTTATAGCTGTTAATACTAATAGAACAAAGTGTCTGTTGTGGCTAGCATACACCAATAGTAGGCTATTACTAGCCTCTTTGCCATCAAGTGGTGTTAGCGATACCTACGCAGGGCTTCCATGTGTGGCGCTTTCATATGATATAATATTAAGATGTTAACTGCGTTTAAAACACTTTTCGTATATAGCACGCTGCGCGTTGCCCCTTCTAGCATGGCCGTTGACCGGAGAAGCCTCTTAGGTAGATGCTATTAACAAAGGTACTAGGTTTTGAGACTGCCAGAAATGGTCTACGCGCGTCTGCCCATTTCTAGGCCACGAAGTAAGCTAAGGTAAGGCCGAGAATCGAGCCCACGGGTCATTTTTTATACTAGTATATTCTAAGTGTTAGTCCACTATCTACCATATCTACATAATATACTAATATATTGAATAACATTCCTATTTTAGTACTAGATATTACGTATTGTCTTAGGTATTAGACTAAGATGCCACGTACTATCCCATAACATGTACTAGTATATGCCAGAAATGTGAACAACGTGGAGACATCGAAAGGAAGCTTTACCAGGGGTGACTGACAACGTGTATCTAAGGCTGTGCAGCCGTAGCGTATGGGTTCATCCTAGTTCAGGGAGGATTCAGGAAAAGCTCAGGACAAATCAGCCACAGCTCACCCCAGCTCACCCCAGCTCAGGAAGACGAATAAAAAGGGAATTTCGTGTGCCCAGATTCGTCGCAGGAAACCAGGCTGTTTCAAGCAAGCCGACATCACCTTTCGGTTTTCAGCGAGGCGGAGCAAGCCTACGAATCCCCTTCTCCAAATGCATTCAAGGTCGTGAATGTGTCACGGTGTGGGGTGTTTGTCGTCGACCCCGTGCGCTGGCAGTCTTTAACCACCCAGCACTGGGAGAGGGGTGTGTCTGGGGGCGCAGCTGGTGGTGCTGTTGGTTGTCAGGGGGGGTTCACCAGTGTGAAGGGCGTGGTTACAGCGGACGAGCGAAGCAATATTAGGTGGTGAGAAAAGACGAAAGTTGATGCCTAGCCTAGAAATCCCTCGAGGGGGGCCGAAGGCCCCCTTTATAGCGACCAGAGCCACTGTAAACCCTAACCCAGTGGCCACTACTGAAAGGTCCCTGACATTGGTGTGAAAGGATACCTGGAAAAATCAAAAGATGTTGCGGTTGTCGACGCCGCGTCTGTTACCGGGGGAGCCGTAGTCCTGCCAAGCGACATAGGGCTGCGCGTTCGCAGGGGGGCTCGGTTCACGATGGAGGAAAACCCAACAACCCTTGGCGGAGTCCCGTCTCGAGTTCAAGTTGCCGTCCTCCTTCAGAGGAACGCAGAAGACGAAGAGTTGCTCATGTCCCCGACAATCGATCTTCGGACTGGGACGTGGCAGTATGCCATGCGCAAGATACGAAGGTTTTTTGGCTGGCTTCCCGAGTCGGAGGCCACCATCCGAGCAACTTGGTTGTCAAGGGACTGCGCCCAGAAATGCTGGAAGAGTTCGACCTCGACGAACTGAGCGATGTGATATCGGCCACGGAGTGGTGCGGGATGCGTTGAAGAGGTCAATCTTTTCTGCATGGAGGTGAGAGCAGAGGCGAGGCAATGACTGACGAGGCAGTTGGGTGGGTATTCTCAGTCCGTGCCGAAGTGAACGGGTATAATTTTGTTATGGAGGATGCTGAGGACGATGGCGGAGGTCTTCTGTACAACGAGGCTGTCGTGTACAACGAATCCTGTATCTTCCCATCGGCCTTATTATCATGTACACCAGGCCTAGATAGCAACTCGGCTGACTGGAGGCCATCGGACGCGGAGAGTTGGTTATCACTGATAATCTGAACACAGATCTACTGCAGTTTATTGCGCTATTAATACGAGCACTTAACCGACCTCTTCCCGCTCATTCCCCCAAGATTGATCCCGATTATGCTCTGATTGCCCCCCGATCCTGCTTTTGTCAATACCAGATACACTTTGATCACAGATATATCCATCATCTTCCAAGCGCGGTAATTGACTCCTCCTCCTCGAAGCAGCCGCCTCGGCACTACCACTAATACCAAACATGTCATCCACCGCTACTGGATCCATCCACCCCGCCACCGCCCTCCTCAACGCCCCCCCTCGCCCCCAGCTGCCTCTCCACCTCCCTCCTCGCCAACACCCTTGGACCACCGACCTGAGCAGCACCTCACGCCAACGGCCGCCGCCACGCCTGCCAACACCATATTCGCCACCACCGCGTTCCGAATCCCGAACCTTCGTGATCGGCTTTGCGCAGTGGTGGTACAAACAATAACACAACATCTTCAGCACCGTACCCCCCCCCCCCCCCCCCCCCCCCCCCCCCCCCTCCCCCTCCCCCCCCCCTCCCCCACCCCCCCCCCCCCCCCCCCACCCTCCCCCCCCCCCCCTCGCTGCCGCCCCCTCCTCCTCCATCCATTCCACATCCTCCTCCTCATCCTCATCACCATCATCATCCTCAGGCGTCCGCCCCCCACCCAGATGTAACTTGAACATGAACTTCCCCGACCGCTCATAAACAGCCCACCCAATCGACCTCGCCACACCATACACATCCCCCCCGGCATCAAAAAAGTCATCCAGCGTGCGCAGGTACGCCTTGGCGTCCAGCGGAGTCTCGGCGAACAAGGCTGTAAGAAAGATGCCGAAGGCGGTGAGGCCAAGACGGCCACTGAAGGCGTTGGCGTCGGCGCCGTGGGCGAGGAAGAGGGAGAAGAGGCCGGAGGAGAGGGCGGGGTGCAAGGCGTCTTGGCCCGAGGCTTGGTTGCTCCAGGGGGAGACGCGGTGGAGGAAGGCGAGCCCGGGGGAGCCTTCGGCGATGAGAGGGGAGGTGGCGTTGGGGTTTTGGGAGGATCCGTGTTGGAGGAGGACGGGGATGATGGTGGTGCTGCGGAGGGGCGGGCGGGAGGCTACGTAGAGAGGGGGGCCGTCGAATGCGGAGAGGTATGAGGAGAAAGAGGAGGAGTTGAGGGAGGAGGTGGTGAGCTGGTGGGTTAGGTATGCGTGGGAATTGGACCGGAGGACTTGCTCGCGGACCAGCAGGGCGGGGGGGCATCGAGTAGGGCTGGAGAAGCGGGCCTGGCCGGTGGAAAACATGTCGTCCATCGCGTCTTCGAGTTCTTGTAGTAGTGCGGCCACGGCGGGTAGTCTCGTGTCGGCTGCTGCGTCGGACGCGCTCACGATGCACTGCTGGATGATGTACACAAGGGGAGGAAGTGCGGACCACGGGCCGCGTCAGGGTGCCGTGTTGGGTCTCGAAGGTGCCCGAGCAGAAATCCGACGATTTGATGAGCGCGACGTAAGCCTTGGCGGTGGCCAGAGGCGGGTCAAACTGCGGTGGCAGCTTGGCCATCAGGCAGTCTCGCATTTCTTTAGGCGGACGGTGCGGTGGAGGAACTCGACCTTGACGCCCCGAGCCTCGAGCAGTCCCGACGAGCGCACATTGACGCGCCTCCACGTCCGGGAACGGAGAACAGCCAGTTCATGATTCGGCACTACCTTGACAGGCCAGCCGATGGCGTAGTCCTCGTCCTTGTATTCGTGATCGTGGTAGCCGTAGACATCCAGCAGCAGAGGGCCGTCGGCATGCAGCGCGAGCAGGAAGTTGCCCGCCATTTTCGCGTGATACACCACGTCGACCGAGTCCAGCATGTGTTTGAAGAGGTTCTCGAGTTGCGTGGGCAGGGATTCGAGTCGTGCCTTGAGCTCGTGGATGTCGTCGTCGTTGCTGAGGCCTTCGCGCAGGGATTTGGTGACGAGGAACACCCACAGGAACACGCCCTCTGCTCTGCTAGTGATGGTCTGGATTAGCGCGTCCTTCTTGCTCTCTTCAGCTCCACATTTGGGCCACTTTGGGTGGCTTTGTAGTCTATCCTTGGCAAAGTGTTCAATGTCGGTGCGCGTAAAGTCGTGGATCGCTAGCTTAGGGTACCGCTCAAAGGCGTCCTCAAAGACAGGTAACGGACGACTGCTGACGCACAGCTTGAAATGGGGCGACTTGGAAAGCTCGGCTAGTTGATGGCACATGTTGAGGGCGTCACCCTCGAACTCGTCAAGGCCGTCGATGAAAAAGCAGAACTTGGACGGCAAGTCGGGATGCCGTGCCATGATATTCAGGGCATCGCGAAGCTCCGAAGCCAACCATGATGGTGAGGGACGCGCATCACCATCACCACCCGTATGCATCATCTGCGCATTGGCATTTTCCCATCGGGTAGGGCAGGCAATCGGGATGCAGTCGGGGCACTGGAGGAAGATGTCGAAGAGAATCGACCTCAACAAGCCCAGCTGGGACCGCTGCATCTCGTGGCCCGCGCTCCCAAAAAAGTGGCACACAGTCGACACAGGCTTGGGACCCCCCCCATTCGGCCAGAAGCCTAGACGTGGTCGACTTGGCGACCAGGAACTTCATGAGTGTTGACTTTCCCGACCCTGCGCGGCCAGACACCCAGAAAATCCCCGCGCCGGTGCGCAGCCAGTTGGAAACGTCGGAGGAGCTGAAGATCCATGGAAAGGTACGGTCGTACGCGTCTGGAATCTCCTCGTACCGAACTGGCCGCGCATGAAAGTTGAGCGTTTTGAGCATTGCGTTCTGTTTCGATAGGTTGACGTACCCAACCATCAGCTCCTGGAGCTTGAAGGCCATTCTTTCGACAACTTCAGCTGGAATTGCAGTTTCGGTTTCGGTTTCGGTTGCGGCGGTTTTACCGGGAGCGTTAGATTCATCATCATCCACGCCGTCCGAGTCTTCGCCAGCGCGGTCTCGGTCTTCTTGTTGATCGAGTCTCTCAGGTCGATCTTCAGATCATCGAGCGCCTTACAGACGGAATCGAGCTTGGTCGAATGGGCGTGGTGCGAAGTTTCGCTGTATTGCTTCATCCAGGTAAGGTTGCGATTCATGGTCATTACCGATTCCCTCGTCACGTATTAGCGGGGGGGCGATATTAGCAGTGAAAGCAAAACGGGCCAGCACACACCAGACAAAGTCCCCGACGAAGAGGGTTAGTTGCTGCTGCTGCGAGACAGCGACTGCAGCGAATTGCCGAGTTTTTCTTGTTGCGATCCTTCCTTGACGGATGGCTGACCGGGCGGCGACGGCTGGATCTTGGCGCCGAGCTTATCGCTCAGCTGAGAAAGTTGAGAGTTGTCAGAAAGGAGGGGGTTCTGGGCTCTGCCCAGAACACCACCGGCCAGAGTGTGGTGGAATACGGCTGAGTGGAGCTGAGCGGAGCTGAACGGAGCTGTACGGGGCTGATATAGCTGATCGGAGCTGAAGTGGCTGTGCCAGTTCAGCTGAGTACAACGTGCAAGCATATAAGCTCTCTGGCTCTGCCAGAGAGTCAACAAGGAAGACAATAAAGCAATTGAACCCACAAGATTCCAGTGTGCAGTGTTTCTGACAAGAGTATACCGTCTCCAGGGCCAAGTTGTCGGCGGTCGCACCCTCTGCAGAGCTGAGGATCTCTCGCGTGGTCGAGACCAAGTTGGCCGAAAACTCAATGAACTGCGCAGCTGCAGTCGCCACGTTCAATGCCGAGATGGGATCCATGCTGGCATCGTCTCATAACTGAAGTGGATGACGGCCTAGGTCAGGCTCGAGAAGTGATGAACGAAGCCCCGCCTCAGACTCCGGAGGCCTAAAACGTCGCACAATCGATCACGTGGCAAGTGTTACCAGAAAGAGATTGCGGAAAGGGATTGGCTATGGTATATCATTGCATGCCAAGAATTATGCACAAACCCCTCCTTCAACCTCTCCGCCCACAGCACCCACCTCTCCCTCGTCAGTCCGTCGGTCTTGATATCATTATGGGTTACCGGACCCGGCACCGTCGAAAGGTGCCCCCAGATTAGCCAGTGGAATGGCACGAGCTCGACGCGGGATCCGAACACGACGCGGGACACGACCACGTCTCCACACGATGAATCTACGTTTCCACTCAATACATCTGACATGATAGGTAAGTAAGGTAGCTTAACCAGTGTTTAACAAGGATTAGACCTACCGATTTTTGCACCACTTCGCCCCCTTCCCTATCTCCTTTACCCCTTTCGATACCCACACCCCCCAGAGCAAGCACGCCAAAGATTTCAAGGGCAAGCCGGGCCCAATCAGCAGCATTGGGGTCGGTGGACCCCGGGATCCACTTGATCAAGAGGTCGATGAGCTTATTGAGCCTATCAATGGTAGGCTTCCAGTACTCCAAGTCCTTTTCACATTGGCCGGTCGGTTGCATCGTCATCGTCATCGTCGTCGTCATCGTTGTCATCGTCGTCGTGACGATAGTGCTGGTGCTGGTACTAGTGGCCTGGCCGCCACCCAAAGACACTGGGACACCTGAAAGCTCCCAATGTCAGCAACTAAAACTTAGACATTGCAGACCACTGTAAATTGTATGGTTGAAATGTATGCAGTAAGTTTGACGCACAGGTGAAGTCCGGCCAGGGACAAACCTCCCAGGGGGGCGAGGGAGGCGAGGGGAGGCGTTGGGTGCCGAAGCACGTTGCCGATAGCGGCGGAGAGAAGAGCGAGGAGGAGGACCAGCAAAAACATGGCGCTGGCTGTGACGGAGAGGGGGGGGGGGGGGAAAAACCTTG
>Ga0247760_1002494_pt1 | contig 13780 bp, 12 predicted proteins | sample UWRJL171409R4_FD_179936 | JGI IMG/M metagenome (GOLD analysis project Ga0247760, IMG submission 179936) | Plant litter microbial communities from Arlington Agricultural Research Station in Wisconsin, United States - UWRJ-L171-409R-4 | ecosystem: Environmental > Terrestrial > Plant litter >...
CCCCCCCCCCCAAGCGGCCTTGATAAAGGAAGCAGTAAGTCATCTCCAATCCAGTTCCTCATCCCCCCCCCACCAATTCCGATCCTTGTCCCCTAGCAACATAGCATCATTCCAGACCGGGCATCATGAGATGGCGCATCATGATATAGAGCGGGTGCGAAGTTTTTTTTTCTCTTGGCCTTTGGGAAAGGACACGCTGACGATGAGATGCAGATCTCGCTACAGAATCCCACGTTCGATCAGATCGTCGAGTGCATCGTGGACGTCCGCGGCCGCGACGCCAAGTGTTTCGTTACATTTGGTTGGCCAGAGGAGCAGCTCGACAACCTCAATTCCCGTTTACGAGACCGCCTATACCAGCTCGACATTATCGTACCACAACGGTTGGAATACGATTTTCAATCTAAGACGGTGCATCTCGACATGTGCGAAACCCCGTTGCATAGCCAATTTGGCTATTCTTCCGGCCAATTATTTGTGTGTGCCATTGACCGCCTGTTCCCCGAGATTCAAGATGCTGCCGTCCGCCTCTTGCTTAAGGCCGTTATCAATTTCACCACAAGACGACTTCGCATAAAGGGCAAGCTGTGGAATCAGGCCGACTGGGCGTTGGGAAGTGCGACAGATGTGATGCCATCTCTGGTCTGCGAGGTGGCGTTTAGCCAGACGTGGGAAAATGTGCAGGCCAAGATGATGCGGTACATAAATTGTCGTCGCACGGCAACACCGGGGGTACTATCAGAACGGGTATCATCTTCAACATCAAATACCCTGAGGCGGATTTAGTTACCGTCAGCGTGATAACGGCGGACAAGAGCGCGACAGACGGCTACTGCTAGGTGCAGCGTGCCGAAACGCTCTACCACGACACCGACACACAACCTGCCGGTCGCATCGCTCTGTACCTTTCCGACGTGGCCAATATTACTGGTTTGCCTCGAGAGTATTGCCGTCCTTCGGCTGACGAGCTTGATGCTGGTATCGTTCGGTTTGTCTTCTCTCGGTTGGTTTTTTTTATTACAGCAACTGATTTGATCGCCAGTAAGCCTCTGATCATTGTGACATACGACCAACTCCGAGACGCCTTCCTCAAGGCCCGCAAGATACATCAAAGGGAGGCGTGCCTGGAGGATTACGCACAGGAAACCTATTCTGAAGAGATGGCACGGCGCATGGCTGAGGAGAAGGAGAAGATGGCTGAGGAGATGGCACGGCGCATGGCCGAGGAGAAGGAGAAGATGGCTGAGGAGAAAGAGAAGATGGCCGAGGAGATAGTATAGCGTATAGCTAAGAAGGATTGACAGATAGCCGAAGAGAAAGTAAAAGACGGTTGAGAAGAAACCGTGAGATGGCCGAGAAGGAGCGTGAGATGGCAAAAGAATAAATAAAAGAATGCTACGCATGGCCGACGAGATAAGCAAGATGGCGAGTGAGAAGGGACAATCTGGAGCCCAGATAATGGGCGCCATAGGGAAAAACGTGTAGCCGGTAAAACAGGATTGCAGATGCTTGTGCTTGCTCGGTGTATTCGCTGCAGGCACCCATTGTCAGGATGCAGGAGCAACAATCTATTTAGCACAAGGCGTCATATGTTACTACGTTGCCCCTCTATGGAAGGACCCAACGGTACTCAGCAAAGGCATCGTTGAGGAACAGGCCAGGGCACATGTAACGCAACTCGCCGTAAACATTGCTGAGCTGGCGCCACCAACAACCCTCATTGGGACACTGCTGCTCTGCGGGGTTTGGGTAGAGTTCGTTGAGCCTGGTCAACTGCTCGTTGGTGAGGAACGGGAACTGGTCTCTCAGCCACGAGTTACTCTGACTTCTCTTTCATGTTTTGCTGGGAGCGAAGATCGTGCCCCCATTGATGTCATCACCGAAGATGACGGGGACTTTGATGGAGTTGTTTTCACGGAAGGCTTCGTAGGGTAGCTGCCTGATGAGATCGCCATCAATAACAGGACCCCACATGAATATGGGCGGGTGCGCTGCCCCGGGGAAGGGATCATTCGAGTTCTTCTCCTGTATCTCTGCGACTGTTTTTGACTGTAGACAGGCGAGCGCGTCGTGACCTACACAGTCGAGCCGTATGAGAAGATTGGTGTACTGGTACAGGGACTCCTTTGTGGTGAGCACCATGGAAAACGAAACTGACCCAGCGGCCGCCGCGTGGAATAGGCCCTAGTCTTTTTCCCCGTATGCCGTCAGGTGCAGCACGACACTGGCTGCGCCGGCCGACGATCCTCCGATCACGACATGGTTGGGGTCGCCACCAAGCTTCGCAAAATATTTTTGCACCCACTCGAGGGCCTTGCGCTGGTCCTGGAGCCCGTTGTTGGGCGCGATGTTCTGTCCGTCGCTGAGAAAGCCGTACGGCCCGACTCGGTAGTTGGACGTCACGAAGACAATTGAGTTGTTGCTAGCCAATAGGATACCTGTTCCTTTGAGGTTCGAGTTCGAATTGCTGTTGAATCCCCCACCCTATATGAAGACGAAGACTGGGAGCCTCGATTCGGTTATCGCCCAGGTCGGCGCGTAGACATCGAGAAAGAGACAGTCCTCCGACGTGTCGAGTGCGGTCGGATTTCCTCCCGTCTTAAGGCAGGTCTTCCCGTTCTACAGCGACGCTTCATAACTAAGGATGCAAAAAAGTATTGATGCCGCAGAGAAATGATGTTGCCAACTCACAGGCTTAGGCGCGCAGCTAAGGCACGATTTGAGCTAATTTTTGAGTTCCACAGCCGTTTATTCGCGTGCCGCTGCGTAGCCAACGGATCTGCATAGAGCTAAGCGTTGACAGGTCGATCCATGTGGCGATGGCTTCACTCACAATTTAACCCTAACCCTCTTCGGATGGCATCCGATGCTTCGCCTACCATCATACGATCAACAACCGACCAGTCTCCGGTGCCACGAGAAAAAGGATTAGTGATATGTCTCCGGACGCTCGCTCGCTTCCACTTTCCCAGCTGGCATGCTCCCTCCTCCCGCCCTCGTGGTGGAATGTGGGGGACCTGGCTTGGCTCCGTGGCTCGCGAGGTGCCATGGCGCGGAGAAGGAGACTGCCGTCCGGCCATCCATGTCGTCCCGCCCGGCTGGAATGACAGACCACTGTCTCGGGACCTGTCAAGCTTCCATGCCAATCTCAGGCAGCTAAATTCCCGGCAGACATCGGCTGGCGGTGTCCCAAGCTCCAATGTTGGGCGCCACACGGGTTTCCCACATGGCATTGGGCCAATCCCAGGGGCAATTGAAGAGTGCCGGATGCAATGCCGCCATGCGCGCAGCTGAAAAACTAGCTCTCGCTCCCGCGGAGGTGGCGCCCACGCACCGACGGCATGCCCGGTGGTGCCAAGACCCAATGGGACAGGGTTGCAGCACGCCCCTGCACCACGTCTGCACCATGTCGGAAATGTAGCTTTCGGTGCGCTGTGGTTTTGTGGCTTCGTCGAGACTGTTCCATCGTAGAGTACATTGTGAAGGGCCCGGTCAATTGATGCGAAGGGGTTTGGTGCGTGGCAGGCAGGCAGGCACGTAGTGAGGGCAGGCTGCGATGATACCTAATTATTTAATCCCTCGCTTGCCTCCATGTCCAGATGATGTCGTCCATGATCGTCAATCCCGCCTCCAAAATCGATAAAGACGTAGCCCGCCCCACGTCATCCCCCACTGCCAATCACAACCTCTTTCAAAAGTCGCCTGGCATTCGACGTCACTCACGCCATCACTAGCAGCGGAAAGCACCCGTGAACACAGTCAATATTTATTTGAACCCGCCCACCGTTGTTTGTAAAGTCTTTACCATCAACTGTCATGCCCGCCAATATGCCGTCAAAGAGACAATATGACGATCTACACCTCGACACGGACCAGGTAAACACGCATACTTTTCTGTCTGAGATTGACGAGACGCTAACACTAGACTCAGATTCCGCTGTCTGGGGCACCCATATACCCCGATCCCGCTGCGTTTGCATCGTGGACAAGTACGAGCTACCAGTACCCGTCCATCATGACCTCGGGCCCCAACGGAGATTACAACAGCCCTTGGGGATATTCATCCACTTCCGAAGACGACCCCAGCATGTTCTGCCCATCAAGTGAGGCCACGACCTGGTCGGGCTATGAGCCCGCAACAACCTGGGCACCCTCAGTCAACCCCTCCTCGGCCAGCACTTACTCGACCGTAACGCACCCCCTTTCCTCGACCGGCTTCTCCTCCTCCAACAGCACATGGGGCCCGAGCGACCAAGCATCGCTCTCAGCCTACTCAGAGCCCACAACATACGGCGAGCGCCCCTCGTTAAGCCGGAGCGTCTCAGCCGATAACAGCACCAACTACTTGGGATATGGCACTGACTACTCGCCATCTACGGCGAGAATCTCATCGACCGCGCCGGACTCCCCAGCAGAGTATCTCGCATCAGACACTGTTTCGACAGGCTCTCAATCCAAGATTCGAACTAACACCAAGACTGCCTCAAAGAAGTCAGTCAAGTCAACCAGCGAAAAGTCCTCATCGTCCAAGCGAAAAGCAGGCAAATCACATGCAGCGACCAGCACTGCCGCAAACATCACCACCACAGAGCGAGACTACGAGGCCCAGCTGCTAGCTCGTTTTGGCCACATGATGTCCCCGCTAGGCAAGACACCCAATCTCACGCCGTCAGAGCAAATACGGAGAGAGGCATGGCGTATCTGCAAGTCGGAGGCTGCCGAGATGTCGCAGCGGCGAATGAAGCTGCTGGAGCACGAGCACGGGGCACTGGAGAGGGAAACGCAAAAGCTGCAGGCTAATATTGGCCAACTGCGAGAAGCTATCACCCAGGAAACACGGCAGCTAGAGGTTGCGCTGCAGAAAGCGGAGAGGCTGAGCTCTTCGTATTGATTTCCTACATTGTCGGGATGATGATAATTGCTAGAGGGATAGACTGGGATGATACCTACGATGTGACGACCAAATCAACAACACTTGAACAAATCACCTATTTCGATCTCATATTGGTGATGAAACTGAAATTGCTGTCACTTCCTGATCAACTGCTCCCCGGACTTGATTCTGACTTGTCTTGGCGCGACGAAAATCATCACTCTCACAAATTCCAATTTGGCACTCGCTGTAGCATCTCACCTTCCCGTCAATGCGCTGACTGAGATGGAACACTGGTAGGCCCCAACATCGGAATGAGAAACAAACCCTCACCGCTCACTCTCAAAATTCCAGTCCGGCCAACGCAAGACACGAGTGGTCTTATCAATTGAACAAGGATGGTACATGCAAGTCCCCTCTGGGGCGACAGCTGCATTTGTGGCTTGCGATCTAGAACCGCCCAGCTGGGCCTCAACCCCCCCCCACGATCGCTCATTCCCGGCGAGCCGGCGCTTGGCGAGCTAGGCGGTGCCCACCCTGCCGCCCTAGGCCAACCTCGCCATTCCATGCATCTCGCACACAGGGCCACGTGTGTTGGCTTTCTCCCACCCTCCTTCCCTGTCCTTTCCCTCCCCCTTCCGCACCAACGAACGGGCGGCCGGCAGGCCCTAGAGCTCAAGCGAACGTCTGCCTGGCTGTCAATCCAGCAGGAGCAGCAGCACGCACCCGGACCTGACCTGATACGCAGGCCGCTTATTAAATCCTCGCCGCTCGTTGGCCATCCCCGCCCCAAAGCAACACGAACCTGACCGCGGCACTCGCAGCGCTCGGCATGGTCTATCCCGGGCCCAGCCCACGCACCAATTGTCCTTCCGGGAATTTACTAGGAATTGACCCTACCCTACCTTACTTTCCCTTACATTAGCCTCCCTCATGACAAAAAAAATACGGACACCAAAAACCCTTAACCCTACACAATAAATACTGGACGGGAGGCAACTGACCAAATAGAGTTGTAACATCACCACAAAAGCTTGTTCAATTAAGGCCACAGCCTGCAAAAGTCTTTGAAAATATTTGGGACGTCCTTTTCAGGATTTTACGATTTATTTAATCGTGTTTTGGGCATGAAGTGCGCATCCGAAGTTTTGGTGTTCGTATTTTTTTGTCATGGGGAGATTAATTCTCAATTCGGTACATTCCGCCCGCGTGGATGCATGCGTGCGTTGGGAGGAGCCTGCCGCATCTCATCTCACCAGCAGCACCACCACCCCCATTGGGATTTCAGCTCCAGTGTTGCTGTGGGCGCGTTGCATCGTGCAGTTCCCGGCCTACCATTTCGGTACGGCGCCAGGCAGCGGCAGACGGGCGACCGATCTGGACCTACTTGGCGGGTACATTTTGGGGTTGCTGGTCGCCAGCACAGGATTTTGTGTAGTGCAGCGGGCAGCGGGCAGACAGTGAACTGATGGCCGTACCTGAGCTCCCAGCTTCGGAAGATGCCAGCGCCGCAGTGGGCGGGCATCTTGCACGAAGTAGGTACCTAAGGAACTTTCGCAACTCGCATGCAATTCCGGGATCCAAGTTGCGGCGTGGGTGTGCTGTACATGCTCAGCTAGGGTATGGTTGTCTTGTTGTCGCCTCGATTAGGAATTCCAACTTCGTTCCCCGCACCGGAAGTCGGTCGGAATTAGAGGGAAGGGTTTTCGCCGCAAAGCCCAAACCCCGCCATTCCCCGAGGGGACCCGGAAAGTGGGCGTCGGATCGTGGGATGCGCGGCCGACACAGGGGGTAGGAATCTCGGGTTTTGTCCAATCAGAAGAGACGCTCGGAAATCGGCCTGCCGAATTGAATTGGATCGTGAGGACTTTCCGATGTGCGCATGGAGCAAAACTCCGCGGGATCTTGAGCCGGGAGCCTCACGATTTCTTTCCATCGCTGTTACTTGAAGGCTGGTTGTCAATGCTTCTGGACTATTCAAGACCCTCGGACTGAAAATGAAAGTTGCAGACCATCCCAGCGTTTTCGTCGCGCCCGACCAGCTCCGAGATCGCCTCCTTGGGACTCGGTTCCATTCCATTGTGTCATTACGAGATTTGCAAACTTGGCCGACAGCCTGAGCCACAAGTTTCCTATCGGCCTTTTTATCTCAAAAAGTGTGCGAAAAACAAGAGTAGCAGGATATCCGTTCTCGGCCATTGTTTCCCAAACGCACTCAGCAAGGTGTCCAACTACCTCTTACCTTTGCATGTCCATACATGACGCAAAATCTCGGGGTGATTCAATACACCAATCTACATCCAATGAGAGCCAACGATGGGTTTATGGATACCTTAACCAGTGCCAGTTGCCATTTGTTTTGGTCTTACCTTTAAGCAGAGCCTGATATACCGACTAGCATCAGACGCCCAGATTCAAGGGGCGTTGATTGTTACTGCAGACCCTCCTCCATTACACATGTGAGATACCAGGTGTCAACCGGGACGCGACGTACTACTAAAAAAGGCTTTGCCAGCCTCTTTCACCCCTTCAGCCAACTTCGCACTCTTTCTCCTAGTGCGGTTTCGGTCAGGTCAGCCCCCAGCTCTTCGCAAACGATACTTCGCACTTACTTACTCGATATATTGGTATGTGACGGATGCTGGATCAACTTGTCCCTTCTGCTTTTTCCAGTCCTCTTTGACAATCTGACCGGCGTTTTCAGGTTTGTTCCTTCATGGGCATCAGAGAATGTTGGCTGAACAAGGCCATCCGCTGAGGACGCCTTTGTGTCAAGAACAGGTCCAGAATATTCAGACAGCTCTCGGGTACTTTTCCTCCCAGAAACTCCATGTACAAGGCACTATTCCCATGATGCTCCCGAATTCCTTGTCGAGTAATATGCTTTCCATTCGGGCTCAGGGAGCTTCCCGCAATCCGGGGAGCCCGGTATCCCGGTAGGTAGGTGCTGCAGATCACACGACGGTTGAAGAACCGCTTGCTGTAGACTATTTATCCTTTACGACCTCAAGGTTGAGCCTAGGTATCTTCCCCGTTCAGTCTTGTGTCGGCGATGCGGTGGCAGTAGATAACCCCTGCCACATCCTCGAGGTGGTGGGAAATGCTGCTTCGGATATCGATGCCGTCCAGGGACGGATCACCAAATCCGGGTGCGATGAGTTGAACTCTCGCTTCCTGTAGTCCCTAGTATCCGGGAGGCGTCAGGTCAGCCCCTGACTGGACGGCTCATTTCGACTGTATAGGTTGCCAGTGGCAGAAACGCGAATTGCCCAGCTTGGGTTGCCGCGCGTTTCTGCCACGGCTTTGGTCCGTATTTGCCATCTTGACGAATGAAACTTGAATGCCATAGCATCGACCGGGCTCGATGTTCAGAAAGGAACATAGACCTGATATTAAAAGAATAGAATCAGAGTGTGAGTCGAGGAGAACAAGTGGGGTTGATTTCGAAACCCCCCTGAGCATGTGGCTCGACTCCTAATTAGATCAACGGGGGTCTCATATCTGATTTTGGCAATGAAATGCTAACCCTATCTCACCGACACACACACCAGGCACAAATTGTATAAATTTCCACCAAGCGATTATGTGGAAAACGAGGGACCAGTCGTGTTGAAAGACACCCTGGGCTTCGACGATTCAGAGCACGAAGATGAGCAAGTATTCGAAAATCTGGAAAATTTGATGATGACTTTGAAGATCCTCCAACTGGGGGACGACGAGGGTTCCGCGGCTAGCATCGTGAAGAAGCTCGAGGATCTCCGTCTACGGATCAGACCCCCAGGGGAAAGCGAGAAATTGGAAATTACCTTATGCTTTCAGAAAATGCAACGATGGCTTCAACGGCTGAGGAGTGTAGTTGTAAGTCGCCAAATCAAATTCTAGTTCCAGTCCCAGCAGTGAAATTCCAACTTGCCTGAACAGATGCCTACAGTTGTGGGGGTGATTGTCAGACTCTGTGAGCGGCACGTGCCGATCGAGGTCCCGAAGTGAGGGAGGCGGAAGGGTCGTTCCTTCTTGCGATGCCCGGACTCAAACCCTCAAACGAACCCGGCATTGGAAGACGAAAGGTTCTTGTTTCACGGTGCGCATTCCACAGTCCGCGGCACAAAGCGCCGCACAAAGCGCCTCTGTAAAACACCACAGACCCGGGTTTTCTGTTGTGTTTGCATATTTGCGCCGCCGAACCTCTTCCGGGAAAATCCGCCCCGGAGACAGGCCGGACGGGCTGGGTCCGGGACCGAGCTCTGGGATCTGGGGTCTGGGCGCCATTCAAAAGACACCCAAGGTTGTATCCGCGCCACTTACAGCTTTCGGCATTTTGGCAGAATGCAAGATGGCAGAGCTCCATTCCGCATTGGCCGCCGACACCTGCCTCCGGCTCTCGAAAAAGCTTAGCTCCCACATGAGCACGTCCCGGAACCAAGTCTTGGATTCAACGACATGATTTGCTCAGTCACAATAGCACCGAGTGTTCTCTCTCCTTTTCCTTCCAACTGTGTTGACATGGGACGGCCTTTTTATTTGCACATGATTGCGAAACCGAATTGCGTCCGCTGACAACTGATCGCACTGTCGAATCAGAGCTGGGATAAGGCGGCGCAGGGATCGCCAAGAACCAATTCATTTGAGCGACCCAAAGATACAGGCCAATCTGATATCCACGACGGGCGGCTGGTGTATTATATACCCCCCTGGATGCGATATCGCTTCCCCGCACCGGATCGCCACGAGCACCAATGCGGCAAGGCCCCGAGATGCCAGAATGACCCAGGCCCGGGTTACCACCTCTCGCCGCAACGCAAACTGGGGGGGCTGGATATCCTTCTTGGACCGTCCGGGTGCCATCTCCCCCAATTTTCTTGCGTCGTCAGCCATGACACACTACCGAAACACAGAGCTAGGACGTTACCCAGCTAAGACTCGAGCATACCTCCCTTGCGGTACTGCAGTGGCCACCGCTCGCTTCCCCAGCGTGAAGCGGGTTGCAATACTGCAGGGAACCAGACTACTGTCACTTGCGGCCACTTGCGGTCAGACTTGCCTCCTTTGGATAGCCCAGACCTGTCAGTGTGGGGAGCACCGGTATATGTGCCGCCTCTCCGCCCACCCGTTGTCCTCATCCACTAGCAACTATCTCAATCTTCATGTTCTGGCCTTTTCCACCTCGACGGTGAGAGACCTTGGATATCGCACCACCGAGGCCGTGGCCAGGCTACAGCCAAGATGCCGACTGGAGCTCCAGACGGCCAGTCAGGCACTGGCCCGTCAAACTTCACCATCCCCCAAAATGGCACTTGGCCCTGGGGTCCCATCCCCACAAACCCCGGCCGATCACTCCAAGCAGATATAATTGTCTGCTCGATTATTACATGGGTCATTGCCATGATCTTCGTCGTTCTACGATTCTACACAAGATACCGGTTAAAGCACATTCTGGGACCAACAGACTGGTGTATCCTGCCAGCTCTGGTATGTGACCCACTCTCATCTCGCCCTAGATTCTTGGCTGACTAGTATCTTAGCTATTCTCTCTCGGTAGTTCGGTGGGATTTATTGAGCGTAAGTCCGCCGGGATTAACTTTGAGGTCAACTCGGTCTAACCATGTTCACAGAAGCTGCGAGGGGCGCAGGGCGACATGTTTGGGATATTTGGGTTTCAGATCCGACGTTTTCTGGGATGCTCGCTTTGGAGAAGGTAATCCGCGTCTTGAAGCAGGCGTGCTCGGGTGCTGGCTAACACGAGTGATTCAGGCAGTGTGGTACGGCATACTCTTCTACAACATAAGTCTCGTCTTCACCAGGATATCGATTCTCCTCCTCTACAAGCGCATCTTCACCTATAATTGGGCAAAGCGGGCGATACAGATCGCGCTTGTGCTAGTCATCGTCAGCGGTATATGGTTCATCGCGTCTGTGGCCACGTCATGCGTCCCACTCAGTGCCTTTTGGGACTGGTCTCTGAGAACACAAGCATATTGCCAGCCACCGGCGCTGTGGTGGGGAAACGCAGCAATCCACATTGCAGGCGACTTGGCCATTGTGATCTTGCCGGTGCGTCCCTCATATAACCACAGTTTAAGTTGAATATAAACTGATAAGGACCCGCAGATGCCAATCCTTTCCAGCCTGAATCTGCCAAAAAAGCAGAAGCTTGCGCTTGTTGGAGTTTTCGGTTTGGGTTTCTTGTAAGAACAAGAAACATGGCCCGTTTTATGGCCTCAGGCTAACGTGTTTTGTGCCATGACAGTGTATGCATCGTCTCAGCCCTCCGGCTGGTTACCCTCATTGAAATCCAGACTGGGAAAGACCTCGATATGACATACACGAGCGCTCAGATAGTTTACTGGTCGACAGTGGAAGTCAACGCATCGATAATCTGTGCGTGCGTCATGACGCTCAAACCCCTGATACAGAAATGGTTCCCCAACATGCTCTCGCCGAGCCACTATGGCCGCGAACGCAGTCTTAGATGGATCACTCCCATCATCAACAGCCAGCGGGATTCAAGGCAGCCTATCGTACGGCCCATGGCTAACCACCAGCGCGCTGCTTCAGACTCTGCAAAGAAGAGGGTCGGCTTGGAGGCACTCCCACGGGTTGAGGAGAAGGAAAACAACGTCAGCGACGAGGCACTCGGATCGCTGGATTTGGAAGCACAACGGTCAGGGAGCGTTTCTACCGTGGTATGCGAGGACGACCCTTCCATTGTGGGGATGAGCCCGCTAAGCGCCCCACCGAAAGCACATCTCCGGCTCTCAATACATGTTACGAAGTCGGTCCAAATCAGCAGGTACCCGGAGAGCCCGATGAGCGGCGATATCTTCGACAACAATGAAGAGAAACAGGAGAGGAGGAGTAGCCAGGAGCCGGACTACAACACGCCACCATACACCCCCGGGTGGCAGAGCGAGGGGTCGACGATTGTTATTTGCAAGGATTTTGCTGAGGAGTCGGGCAACACAAAGTGATACGCTGGGTGGTGGGACGGAGTCTGATACCATGGGGTTCATTCAAACCGGGAGAAGGATTGGATTGGCTTTTTAGGAGTTCTGGCAGGTCAGGATGGGGCGGTCGGAAAACATAATGGCCTTCCTGGGGGTTTTGCATGGGTTTTCTGGGACGGCGTTTGCGGGGGGACCATAATGGGTTGGGCACGGGGTACCATGTCTTATAAACTGAGGTTTGTTTATCTTTGAAATTCATCACGAAATACACGAGTAATTCATACGATGAAGGCACAAGGCAGCGGTATAATGTCTAAGATACTCGGGACCCTACCTCGGCTCACCGGCGGCTGTCCTCACGTACCTAGGTTTCCGGCACTTAACTCTCCGTCTAGGTACTAATACCTAGCTCCACACAACCTATCCACCAACCCTCAAGACAGCATAGCACAGCACCAAGTCTTGGGAACCTGGTACGGAAAATCCCCAATCAGGAAGAAGTCAGAATGCGCTGTGTAACAAAACGACGCGTTTGCTTCGAAAACCCGAACTATCGTTCGCCCTCGTTACCAACTCATCCGGTATAGATCGTCACATCAACGGCAGTCGCAACTCCGCGAGAGGACGCACCACCCTTGAAAAGGTTCCTCTTCCAAGTCCACTCCACCTTATTAGTTTCAGCCGTCAGGGGCGATGGTGGAAAGGCTAATGGCGAGGGAGAGGAGGAATAGGTTGGGCATGTTGGAGACGAGTCCGAGGGATTTGTTAGAAAGTTTGGTGGCCTGGGGTGAATGAGGGTGGGAGTGAAGAGGAGGAGAAATCGAGCCTTGAGTGTTCGGACGGGGTGGTTGTGGGTTCTTCTCAGTCATACATTATATACTGAGGCTTGTCTCAGATTGGTACCGTACAATGATTCAAATAGCATCGGCTGATGCTTCTATCACTAGTAAGTACCTAGGTAGTGTGATACGATCACCGCGGCTGCTTTGAACATGGCGTTACGGGTGTGATGCTGTTTTGAGTTCATGTTTATCAATGAGGGTCCTTGGTTCTTGGTTCAACTGCTAGTATATCCAAAGGGTTCTTTGCTTGTTGCACTGGCAGAATGCTCTGTCATTCACGACCGAGGAGGCTTGGTTCAAGCCAAAAGAACTTCGACAACGGGTGCTGAACAGCCTTATGGGGGTTGAGCTGAAGCTAAAAGCACCTGTTGTTTTACCCTAAAGTTGCCTTTCCAACCCCCAGTCACCAGCACCACCCCTTGCCGCCTTGGCCAGGCGCTACTCAGGCGCTACTCAGGAAATGATCAGAGAAATTGCCAAACATGACTTAGATAAGTAGGCAGTACTCGGCAGTTCAAATGGCAACTTTTCGTGAGGTCCCAGTTTTTAGGACACAGGTAGCCAAAACCTAGGACTACCCCCCCAACCGCCTTTTCGCTCCTCCCTTCCCCCTAAAGTTACATAAAACCTAATTTACGTCCCCTATTAGGTCTCTATTCCCATCTACCTTAATTACGAAAATAGGTAAATCTTACCATCTTTAATACCCTTTAAACTAAAACACTCCCTAAGCGGATTAATTCATTTCCGCTTATTTAATTACTAACGTAGCCTTCTTATCTTAATCCAGTTGTAACTAACTATCCGGGATGACGACGCTCCAAATCCCCACTACGGCTTTAGCTGCGTTAATTTCGATAACTCTTTGCTGCACATTATTAGCCGGTCTAAAAGTATTACGACCTGCACCCGACACAGGCCTCGAGAGGACTGGCGCGGGTTAAGACAGAACGTATGGCAGGACGCCAAAGGCTGAGGGGCGTTCCGAAGACGGCTTGTTGAGCTAGCACTCCTAGACGGGGGGTTCAATGTCACTGTAGGTCGCTGTCACTATAATGCACAGAGGTGAGTCTGAACAGTAGGACACAAATGAACAATTGAATACTAGCGTGAGGAACCAG
>Ga0247760_1002496_pt1 | contig 13777 bp, 20 predicted proteins | sample UWRJL171409R4_FD_179936 | JGI IMG/M metagenome (GOLD analysis project Ga0247760, IMG submission 179936) | Plant litter microbial communities from Arlington Agricultural Research Station in Wisconsin, United States - UWRJ-L171-409R-4 | ecosystem: Environmental > Terrestrial > Plant litter >...
CTTTTTTTTTTTGGATTGCATTCCTACGGCGAAGTTTGTAAGGGTCTGTATTACGGTATGACGGGTTAGGCTATTCGTTTTCGTTTGTCCCAGACCAAGTCTTCGCGGTCCTGTTCGCTCTTTTACCTTTGCAGACGACTTAACCAGGTATTTGCAAATAGGATGATGGTACTTGCAAACAAGATGATGTCATGGTAGAAAATTGAGAGCACAGCATCAATGACAGCAGGTCACCTGACTTGACTATCTACGCAGAATCACAGCACAAGTCCCTATGGTCGAGCCAGGAAAGACGGATGATAAAGTCGAATTTAGGTGATATCTGCATTAGAAGTCCAATAATAGAAATAAGAAACACAAGGGAGATGTAGGCAAGGGATATCGAACACCTCCAACCAGTAGTCGAGAGAGCTGGCCCCGAAAAAAGAGACTGTTGCTTCCGAAAAGCCCCCCTCCTAAAAATTCCCGTGACCTAAAATTCTGCCCACTGCTTGGTTTCGGTATCACAGCTTGCTCTGGTAGATCCAACAACAGCCGGCTGGCTGCCCACCACGACCATAACAAATCCGGCTTTGTTCTCGCTGCAATCGACCCTTCACCGAAACCCGCATCATCCACGATCTGTCCTAGTGGCGATCGCCCCTTTAGTTTCGTCACAATCATCCGGTCTCCTGCTGACCAAAAACCGCGCAAACAACAACGCAGAAGCGCCGGGGGAATATTTTGTCTTCAACAGAGAACCAACGCCCGGAGAGATATCACGTCGCCCAGAGAGTAAAGGCGTGTCATACCGGTACAGCAATAGTGGCGGTACATCCCAAGACCTGACAGATAGGTCCACTAGTCGTCCCGATCGCCATTAGCGTCAGTATGGTTGTTAGCCGCTTGCTGCGCTGCGGCGGCAGCGGCAGCCTCACGCTGCATCCGTGCCTCGATCTCACGAAGCTGAGACTCGCGTGCAAGGAGTTCTTGACGCTTCTCGTTGATTTCGCGCTGGACCTTGACCTCGATCTCACGAAGCTTCTCTTCTTCCCGGCGAAGTTGCTCCTCCTTGAGGCGCACTGACTGGGATGCAAGATCCTCGGGATTCATCGATGAGTCGCTAAGAATCAGTTAGCTCAGTCGGATCAGTACACTGCAAGAGGAACATACACCCCAGCACCACCCTCAACACTCTTGCTGAGTTTCTCGGTACGGTAATTCTCGTACAGGAAATCGTGGGTAATCTCCTTCAGGTCGGCAAGATGGCTGTGCAGCAAGGCAGACCGGATGGCGAGGAAGTCAGAGTGACGCGGGTTATCAACCTCAACGACGCCCCATGGGTACTGACGGGCGCGGACCTTGCGGCCGCCGATCTCGACAATATCCTCCGATCCTACGATTGCGAAGGGCATCAGCCCTCTGAGCTCGGCGTTCTCTTCAACAGTGTCCTCGTCGTCTTCCTCAATGTCGTAGGGAAAGTTGTAGACTGGGATCCGATAATGCTCGATATCCTCCATGACCAGCTTCTTCGATTCGGCAAGTTCGGCGGGAGTGAGGGAGTCAGCCCGCCCGATGACAGGGATGACGTTCACACGGGGTGCCAGGCGCTTCATCAACTCGATATCCAATTCGCGAAGACTAATCCCATGTCAGCGCCCCTTCGGCAAACCAACTGCTGGTACTCACCCGTGACCGGTAGGGGTGATGAAGTAGAGCATGGCGTGGACACGGTTATCTCTGAAACGGGGATTACGCTTGATACGCGACTCCTCCGCTAGAATATCATCGTATTGCCGCTCGAGGTAACCAACAATCTCTGAGAAGCTATGACATGGTGAGCTCAAAGCAATGTTGCATTCAGCAGGCTCTGACGTACCTAGCCTCATTGTCCACCTGGTCACCGAACCCGGGCGTGTCGACAATAGTAAGCGAAATACGAGTGCCTTCCTCATCGAGCTCCAGTTCTGCAGCTGGTCAGCCGGATCGTTCCGAAATGTTCGCGGCGGGGTAACTCATGCGTACCGACAGTGACAGGCTTGATCTTAACTCCCTCCTCAACATGAGCGCTGGCAGCATCGTCAGAGCTCTTATGGGCAAGGACGGTCTTGCCGCAGAGCGTGTTGACAAAGGTGGTACGGCCTGCAGAACGAGTCGGTTAGGCGGGGCTCTTCGAGAAGATTGCATGTCTAGAGACGTACCAGTTCCAGAGGCGCCGCAAACCATCAAGCAAAACTGGATACCCTTCTTGACATTCTTCTTTCGGCGGATCATCTTCTGTTTCAGCCCAAAGGTGTTAGCCCCCGGCATATTGAACTAGGATTCGGCAGCAATTGGCCGCCGTTGTCCACCCAAAAATTTGGAGTCGGCGGCGTAGCAAAGATCGCAGGACTGGAGAAGGAGGCAAGCAAAGACGTACGGCAGGCGAAGACATGATCAACCTAGTCCGGGGTGGTGTTGTTTGGAGCGGGTAAAAGCACGCCGGCGACCTCAGACGAACGGCAGGAATAATATGCTAAACGGGCGATGGGTTCCCAGACACCAAAAATTGGCGGTTGAGGAGAGTACCGAAGAATCGGAGGGTGGAGGTCGCGCGAGGCTGCGAAGCTATCGAGGCGCGGGTTTGGAGAAAAGGAGAGGTCGGGATGTGGTGTTGACGGAAAATGCAATTTCACAAATTGTTGCGGTGTCACGGCTGGGAGAGCAGCAGCAGGCGGCCAAGCACGGGGCAACCTGAAGCACCAGCACAGATTGGGAGAAGACCTTCAAGCTTGTCAGGCCAGGAAGCACAGGCCCACCCAGAAATTCAGGGGCCGACCCTTAACAATATTGCGCTAGTCCCAATAAGAATTTCATGCCCCACAAAACCCCAGGTCCCAATCATCAGCTGGTGATCGCCGTCGCGGCGGCGGCCAGCTGTCAGACGGCTGACAGCATTGGACTGTTGAGAGCCGCGGGTGAGAGCAACGGGACTCGTGACTTTATCAATGGAATGAAGAGCCGCAAGCTCAAGGCGAGCCTGGAATCAACCCTTTTCTCGCAGTCAAGCGCTATCGAGACCATGATTTCGATTCCGCACTTGCAATTGTAGATGCCTCTTTACCGCGGACTTTAAACGCGAGGCTCGTCCAGCCCCGCCTGAGGTAGGTAATTGTGGCTTGTCCATGCCGGCCCTTCTGAGAACGCCCCCGCGTCAGTCATCCAGAGCACTTCGTACACCGACCGGAATCCCGACTCTACGCATTCAACAGTTGTAGCAGGAATACACACGCAAGTCTTGCCCAACATCCCAGCGCTGTCTCTTCGCAGCCGGCGTTGGCCGAGACAAGCAGCAGACAGCGCCGCATCGAGCGACGACGAGCCGTTTGTTTCTCAACCCACAGCGGCCAGCCCGCCGTGTCCGCCTACCTTATCACTTCCCGTCCACTTCCACATCACCATCCAAACTACCAGCCCTTGACCACGACCCAAGATGAATACTCGCACCCCTATTGAGGCGCCCAACCCGACGGTTGTCCTTTCCATCTCGTTTAATGATGATTGCAGTTGTTTTGCCGTTGGTCTCAACACGGGATTCTGTAGTAGGTGTCATTCCCGATGGGAACTGGTGGCCGCCGTTGAGCATCTTGCATGACTGACCCCGTCCAGTCTTCCACTCTGAGACTGGTGCGCTGAGGACATCACGAGGTAGTTGCCATCCCTCCACTCAACTTCCCTCTGCCCCGCTCCAAACACTGACCAAGATGATCACAGACTTCAACGCCGGTGTGGGGTTGGTTCAGATGATGGGAAAATCCAACTACCTTGGTCTCGTGGGGGGCGGCAAGCAGCCCAAGTTCGCTGCAAACAAGGCACGCCCGTCCTATCACTCTCAGACACACAGGTAGCCGCTGACCTCGGTTTAGCTCATACTTTGGGACGAGTCGAAGAGCAAGCCTGCCTTGGAAATCAGCGCCCTGACTCCAGTGCGAGGAGTCCAGCTCTCAAAGGAGCGAATTGTAGTGGTCTTGCAGAACAGTGTGCGCCTCTACAAATTCGCCAAGACTCCGAGTCTCCTTGCGGCGTATGAGACAGCCAACAATCCCTGGGGTCTCTGCTGTCTGTCTACCAAGTGCATCGCATTCCCGGGCAGGACGACTGGTCACGTTCACCTGATCGAGATCCCCACGGGCAACGTGAGTATCATTCCCGCTCACTCGTCAGCAATCCGGGCCATCCAGTTGAGCCCTGATGGAGAGCTTGTCGCGACAGCTAGCGAAACAGTAAGCAGGTACTTCCCCCGGTCATTGGCAATGCTGATTGCGATTCAGGGCACCTTGATCCGTGTCTTCTCTACAAGCAACTGCGCTCGTGTTGCTGAGTTGCGTCGTGGCATCGATCCCGCAACTATCTTCTCACTGGGCTTCAGTCCATTAGGAACGATGCTGGCGTGCACCTCGGACAAATACACCTTACATATCTTTGATGTTCCCCACCCTAAGCGACCCCCGCGTGAACCACCGACCCCCCGAAGGATAGACGGAGCTGCAGCAGTGCCGTCAGGTAGTGGAGACGGGAAAGGAAAATGGGGCATCCTGGGCAAGATTCCCATGTTGCCCCGCATGTTTTCCGACGTGTACTCGTTCACATCGGCTGCCTTTGAACGAGGTGAAGAATTGCTGCTTAAAGGCATGCCGATGACTGAGAGCACCACACTGGGCACATCCAAACCTGCTAAAGGAGTAATTGGGTGGTTGGATGACAGTACAGTACTAGTCATTGGCGCAGGGAAGGACGCCCGGTGGGAGAAATTTGTCATTCAAGAGGATGAAGACGGTCGGCGCGCCGTTGTCAGAGAGGGTTGGAAACGGTACTTGGGAAGCACTTGACGCAAGATACGACAGCGGGCGGCGTTATGGCGTTCAACCACGGGTTATCGCGAGTTATTTAGGGGTGGCTTGGGTTGATATTCCTATGTGAGAAACATAGCAGCGCCACAAGGACTCCTGAAATACAGCGGTAGCGAATCGGTGGATTTGGGTATAACAGTGCTGTTGCTCTCGTGCCCTATCCTTTACAACCACCAGCTAGTCTCTACGGTATCGGGGGGATTTACTACGGCTTCGGCTCCTGTGCCGATCTCGCCGCGTGCGATCCTCAAGGCCCCGTTTGCCACGATCACCGTCAGCCCCTGAACCCTTATTTTCATCGTCCCTATACCGTCTATACTCGTCCCTGTCACGCCTCTTGTAATCATCCCGGTCTCGGTCCCGGGAATCGCGTCGTTTCTCACGCGGCGATCTCTCCCTCCTGGGCCGATGTTTCCGGTCCGAATCGTAGTCGTCTCTGTCATCTCTAGCTCTGGTCCTCTCTCTAGATTTCGACCTTTCCCTGCGCCTGCCTCCGTCGCTACCCTCTCTTCTTGAGCGGTGCGAACGATGTCGGTCTTTCTCCTTGTGTTTGCGACCCCTTTTTTCCTCCCTGCGCTTCTCCTTTAGTCGTGCCTCTTCCACCTCTTTTTTCTTCTCCTCGATGAGGAATTCTTTCATGGGGTCCTCATCGTCATGACTTGCGATGAGAAGCTGAAGCTCCCTCTCTTCCTTGAGCACTGGCCGAAACTTTTCTTTTTCTTCGTCCTCGGACTCCTCTTCGGTCTCGCTGGGCAGTCCCTTCTCGACCCGTTCTCGTCGCAACATATCTTGCCAACCGATCTTGCTTTCTTCAATGTCTTCGTCATCGCGCAGTTTGTAGCGGGCATGGTCTACGCGAATCAGTCGCCCGTTAATCTCGGCGCCACCAAAATTGTCGACGGCAAGGTCAGTGCTGCGCTGGTCTTCGTATTTGAGCCACCCAAAACCTTTAGACTTGCCCGTCTCCTTGTCGCGTGCGAGCTTCAGGAAAACAGGCTCGCCAAACTGGCTGAAGACAGTGATGACATCGCCCTCAGACATTTCGTACGGGAGTCCGCCAAAGTAGATGAATGCCGTATCGCGGTAGTCGACGTGCCATGAGGCCTCCGGAGGAACCCCATTCTCGATTTCGCGCTTGTTGAGCGCTTGGATAGCGCGTATTTGGTTCATTATTGCTGAATGGGGTTTCCGGCTGGCAGAAGAGCAAGCTGTTTCTTGAAGCCGCAATCAACGAGGCCACCAACGCGATAAGGGTTAGGGTCCATCGCGCAGCGGAGCTTCCTTTCACATGTTTTCGTCTAAACTTCATCTAACATTTTCAGAATCAGAAAAGAAAAAAGAAAACAAAACCCAGTGTTGGCCCGTCTGTTGGACTAATAAGCGGAACGCGTCTGTGTAGTGCCTAGCTTTGCTAGAGTCAGCTGAAGATTGCCCACTCTGTGCATCGGGACTAATCACTGCACGCATTGCCAATTCGAGAGATTTTTGATCAGCCCTTCACGATTGGCTGTGATCCATGCACTTCCCTGGCTCATCAACATGCGTCACGAAAAAGGAGTTGCCAAAACGGAAGGACGAGAGAAGCTACTTATTACATATATCAATTTAGGAATAGGGGCCAACTCAGCTGCCCACCCAGTCTCATCTAGGTCCATACCTAGGAGTCACTTACATGGCCAAGAGTACTACGTACTACGACTACCCCACGATGGCCTCGAAGAGAAAATGGTCGAGTCCAGACGCAGGAGAGAAGCGGATTTCATCACGTTGCGACGGGGTTGGATGGTACCTCAAGATGAACGGGGATGCGGGCCCGTGCATTCAACCCCACCATTTCTGGGATGGCAGCGAAATTGTTGAAAAAAGGCCGACCCCTGGCGGCAGGAGCCCGCGGCCCCGAAAGGACGGTGGGGCAGGTCAACATTCGCCAAAGGGACAATTACGGTGGAGCATCGTCTCGTTCGGCTGCCACTGCAAGACTCCGCTGCTGGCCTGTTGTCGCCCGTTCTCTCGAGCACACCGCTGTTGGCTTGTTCGACATATCCTTCCTGGTTGTCCTTCTTTTTCTCTGGTGCGCATATTTTCCCCCCCTTCCTCGCCTCGGGGAGAGAATTCCGCCCGTGGCTCGCCCAGTTTGCTGTCGACAGAGTTTGACCGGAGGACAACCATCCCCAGCCTCCATCGTCAGCGATAACGGCGCTCTTCGTCCCAACTTGCCTGACAAAGTCAATTGGGTGGGCCGCGAGCTTCCCAGGCCGACAATGAGTGACTCCAGCCATCCTTCGGCGAACAATGGCGCAGAGACCGCAGAGAAAAGCCATGTAGACTTTGCCCGAGCTGGTAGCCAAGTCTCCGCACCTACATCCCCTACAGCGCAGACCGCTGCGGTTGTGCGAAAGACGGCAAAACGCGACTACGCCGGCCAAAAGGAAACCATGAATGGTCCTCTCTACATGCAGGCTTCGAACAATGTTGCTATTGTTCGCCGAGTCAAGAGGAAAGGAGAAAGTCCTTGGAAACAACTCGCCAGGTGGTGCGTCGAGAACCAGATCGGTAAGTCCCCAATCTCGCATCATGACCAGGTAACGGTCTCCTAGTCTGTTTCTGGGGTCATCCTCTCCTCTCGCATGTTTTGATCAGATCTAACATGTTCCCCGTTTAGGCCTGTCCTTCAACCTGATTGCGCTCCTCTTCTTGGCCCATGGCTTACCGCGCGCTCGCGAACATACCGGAAAATACTTCACCGTCTCTTACTACAACCCAAAGTCGGGCCAATACGGCGTGGGCTGGGACGATGGCTACCTCATTCTATTCTGCGTTGTCCTATTCACTGGCATGCGTGCTGCGATCATGGAATACGTGTTAGCACCCTTCGCAAAAGCATACGGTATCAGCAAACGGAAGGATGTCACCAGATTCAGTGAACAGGCCTGGCTTCTAGTGTACTACAGTGTCTTTTGGCCTTTGGGGCTGGTATGATGTATCACCTATCCACTTCCAAAACGCTTCGCTAACTCGGCGGTACAGTACATCTACGTCAACTCGCCGCATTATCTGAACCTCGCCGAGCTCTGGACCACCTGGCCCAGCCGCGAGATGCCCGGGCTCATGAAGGGCTATATGTTAGCCCAGCTCGGCTTCTGGATCCAACAAATCCTGGTCATCAACATCGAAGAGCGTCGCAAGGATCACTGGCAGATGTTCACCCACCACATCATTACCAACTCCTTGATTTATGCGTCCTACAGATATGGCTACACGCGTGTCGGCAACCTTATCCTTCTGCTCATGGATGTTGTCGATCTGTTCCTCCCCGTAAGTCCAATTGTAACAAAGTCGGCCTTTCCCTGCTAACAGCACACTCGTAGGCTGCGAAGTGTCTCAAGTACATGGGTTACAACACTCTATGCGACTACATGTTCGGCGTTTTCATGCTGTCGTGGTTCGTTGCTCGTCACGTTCTCTACCTCATGGTTTGTTATTCGGTCTGGGTCCAAAGTTCAGCCATCATGCCGTTGGGGTGCTTCAAGGGCCCCGAAGGCAACCGTACCGGACCCTTCGAGGTCCCGTCAGGCAGCGGGGCCTTGTATCCTCTGGAGCCACTGTGGAATACCGATGGCTTGGTTTGCTATAACGAAACAGTCAAATGGTCATTCCTCTCTATGCTGCTCTTCCTCCAGGGTCTTACCATCATGTGGTTCTCGATGATTATCCGCGTCGCGGTGAAAGTTCTGAGCGGGAACGGTGCAGAGGACTCTCGCAGCGACGACGAGGGCGACGACCTGGAAGAAGAGGAAGAGGATGAGGTTGTCTTTGAGCAAGCTGGGCCGCTTGAGGAGGAGGTTGGGGTTGAAGAAATTGACCTCAAGAACTGGAAGAGGAGATCAGGGGTGAAAACTTCGGGTGCTGCGGCGACGGGAGTCAGCCTTCCAGGACATAGCGACCGGAAGGAGCTCTTGGGCCGTATTGGTTGCGAGAAGCAGGTGGACTGAACTGCCGAGAGACAATCAGCGCGTTATTCTAATTCGGGAAAGCTTTCCTGAAAAGCTGGCTGTTCCCCGTGTATTTGTACGGTGCAGGCCTGGCGCTTCGGTATTTAGGGAGGACGGAGGGGACAGAAATGAGTCCTACGAGGGGCCAAGCTCCCTGCAAGTCATGATCAGAGAAGGATGGATACCTAAAAAGAGAACTCGGGGCGTTTGGGACTCGTACCTCATATGGCTGCTCTACAGTCACAGGGCACTCTTTTATGCTGGATATATTATTGAACCGGGCACAGGGCCGCGTCGAATGATTGGTCTAAGGTCTGCTTTCTGGTATTCCAAGGGGATTATCCTCTTGGTTCTTTTTTTCTTTTGAGGCTTCGAAGCTATGATCAGGTTCTGTGTAGTATTCCAGTCAACAGCATCATTGTCTATCAGAGGTTGGCTCAAGATAGGATGCAACCTACTACTACAGCCAACAAGTAATCTAGCACACAACCAAAATAGTACCACGGCTTACTTGTGGTTTGGGTTTGGCCAAGAGAGTTGAGGGCTCGGCTGGTAATTCTTGTCTTGGTCAATCCGTCCGTTTCTGGCCAGTGACTGACGAATGCGCATAGAGTCGAACTTGATCAAAATTAATGATAACAGTTACCTACTCGATTACCAAAAGGATAACCCAACCGAGCATGGATCTTTTCCCTCCACCTGTGAAGTCCAATTTGTCTGTCCTTGATCTGGAAATCACCCATTGCATGTATACCTACCTACCCAATACCAGCCGCTTACATGTAACCATCCAAAATTCTGCGCCTCGGGGCGGTTTGCCCACAAAGTCCGTGGATAACAGACACGACAGAATGAAATCAAAGAACAACATAAAAGCAGTTTGCCTCCGTGTTTGTATCATTACCATCACCTCGTACCCTGCGTTGGACATGCCGGCATGTCGACCAACCGCATACCTACCCTGCTAATCATAATGTTTCACCTTGGCGATATAACCTGCCGCGCCTTGGGGGTTTTTAGCCATCCAGCTCTCAAAGGTGTCACCCATGCGGGCTTGTTGATCACAACGGGCGTTGCTCTGCGCGACGCGCTCGGGAGTTTCGTATCGCTGTAGGTGCATGCGGCCGGATATGGCCCAAGCAATGCCTTGCTCGATGGACCGACGCTCAAAAGTGGATGGCCCTGTCAAACCCATCTTGGCCATCTCTTGTTCAGCGATGTCGAAAGCTGTAGGCAGGGCCCGGTTAATGGCAGCAGTAAGGGCCTGTCAAGTGGTACATGCAGTCACCTCGGTCAGTTTGATTTTCAACTTGCTGCATGTGACAGATTGGATATCTGGTTAAGGAACATAACAGCGGAAGTGTAAACTTACAGCCCCATACAATGAATGAAGCTTTTGAGAACGCTTGACGAGGGCGTTTCTTGTGATGCGAGGGCCGAAATGGCCCTTGAAATGGTCGATAATGTCAACGTATCGCCACCCAGCCTGGCGTAAGGTCATCAGAGTGGCGTCCTCGGTTGGAAGAAGTGGGTGGGGATAAGGGAACTGGCTTCGCGGCAAGTGGGCAGTAGGCAGCACGCCTGGAGGACAAGACCCAGGTGACACATCTGGGCCAGATGGAGCAGGGGGTTCATCGGGCTCGGGGGTTGCCAGGGGGTCTATGGTTCGTTTAGGCTGGGGAAGCTGCGGTAGCTTCGTGGCATTGACCTCATCCATCTGTCTTGATGGCCCACGGGCTTGTTTATTCTTGGATGGAGCGGCCTTTTTCGAGCATTTCCTGGACGAAGACTTGGAGATGCGCGAGCCGGTGGACTGTCCGGCTCTGGACGATGACTTGTTGACCGACTGCGACGAAGAGGCCGGCGAGGCTCTCTGAGCCGGCGTGGCTACAGTGATGCTATCGGCTGCGTCTGGGTCTCGGTTGAAGCTCGAGGTAGATGGGTCATCGTGTAGCTTGTCAGCGTCGGGCCAGCCGGGGGGTGGTGACGGAATAGCTGAGATGTCGAAGCATGTGGCCTTGAGAGCAGGAATCCCGAAAGACGCATCTAGAGTTGCGCCCGTGCCGGTCCACTCCATGTCCATACCGAGAGTCAAGGCAGGATCGATCGGCCAGTCATCGACGCTCTGCGGAGCATAAGTAGTGTCCCAAGGACCGCCCATGTCTGGACCGGGATACATGGCAGCGATCTCCTGTGCCACAACGCCCCAGATAGGGGTTGGTGCATCGACAGGCACCTGATGTGGTTCGTCGAGCACGGGAGGCGTGTAAGTCTGCGCAAGGGGATGGGGCGACTCTGGTGCTTGGGCTCGGAGCAAGCTCATTGCAGCCCCATAGTTGACAAAGTCCGGCGGCTTTTGTCTGTTCTGGGCTCGAGAACGTTGCGATGCATGTGCCGAGGGTCTGCCCATGGCTTTCTCCTCTTCGGTAGGGGTTTAGATAGGTACCTAGGCAGGTGGGATGGATATGTAAGGTAGGCTTGAACTGGGAAGGGGCCAATTCAGCGAAAGCCAAGTCGAGGAGAAGGGTAAGCACCAACGATAAAAAGTCTAGAATGAACAACGGTGATAATTTTGCTCTACCTAACGCTGTTAGGGGTCACAGAAGAACATTGAAATCAATTTGGGGTAGGGTTCAAATCTTCAAGTCTTATGCTCTCTCTGGCTCCGTTGAGCCTCAACTGAGGGCCATACCAAACACTGCAGGCCATCAGAATGGGAAAGAGAGGAAGAATCCACGCGGCCAGACCGGATGTGACGAGGGCACTGTTGGTGATAACGCACATACATGCGGCGTGAATTTGGGTGTGTGGCGTGGCTTCGCCGACCTGAGTGCTAAGAGTCGCCTGGCCACGGCCATTGGGGATTGAGCTTCTGAAGTTGGAAGACAAACAGGGCAAGCAGCCGCCGTTATTGCATCTTGATCCCTGTCAGCCCTGGCAGAATGAGCACTGCTGCCTTCATGATTGCACCTTCTCCATTGGTAGTTACCGTCCAGTCGGATCCCTAGATGGGCTGCCCTCAAGTCGTGGAGACCCCACTCGAACCGCGCTACCTGATCCCCCGCAGCTTCCGTCACTCATGTCTTCCCGGCTCTCTGCGCCCCTCTGCAGCTCGTCACAATCACGAGTTGGACGACGCGGTGAGTGATTACCATCACCATCTAGAAAATCCCTCGACCGTGTTTTCGGGTCAGATTTGATTTGCTTCCGTCCCCATGCAAAATTACTCCATGAATTACTTGTTACTAACAGTAAAAATTCAACCCAGTTCCCCTGTCCAGCCTGCGCCCATCTCCTTCGTCACTCGCTCAACATCATTCGATCAATGCTATCAAATGCATTCGAATCCAGTCCTCTTCGCCCGTCAATGTCGATATTTCTAATTTCGCCTGAAATAATGCCATCCGCTGTTGTGTGATCCCACCTGTTAGATTCCATGTAGGCCAAACCAATCAACATCAAAATACTCGCTGACTGGCCTCTCTGATCTCTCAGTCGGGCTGTCATCCGCCGCAAGACGTTGCCCAGCGGCCGGAAGCGGGTGAGGGTCGGCTGGACACATGATCCACCGTATGATTGCACGAGCATCAGCTGCATTGTAGTCTGTGACTCCGTCACCAAGACGGATGCATGCCCGGATGGTTATCGAGATTCTTGTTGATTGAGGAATGTAAAGTGCCTCAACAACGCGAACGCTGTTGGATGAAAATGTGATGACGGTGCCCTGGGTGAGGGGTCAGCAGGGTTGCTTGTCTTGCTGGCCTTTGGTGCTTACCTTGATCGGCCCGTCGGCTTCCCACTGACGGCGCAGGAGAAGAATGGAAGCCAGCACCTCACTACGGAGTACATAGTGTACAGGCGTGGTCGCCTGTTCGTCGCCACACTGATCGACGACAATTGCGACCCAGTGATGGGCATGTTGAATGATAGCTTGGCCAGCTACAGTGCCGGCTTGCCACCTCTCGCCGTGGCGGAAGTAGGACTCGTAGCGCTCCTCGCGGAAGCTAACAGCCATGGTTAGCCCAAGGACACGGACGGCCACAAGGCAAGAATCATAGCACCAACCTTCGACAGCGGCCCAGGGGTCGCGGGTTCGGCACCGCTCGGCGGATCCACGACACGACGTCGAGAAAGAATGCAGCCCAGCCAAAGGCGCCGAGTCTGACGGGCCGGCAGCCATGTCGGGCATCCAGATGGGCACAGGGACCGCGGTCAAGGCGGTCACAGGTGCGAATCGCGTCGGCAACCTCGGGAGTGGGAGCTGCCGGGGGCGATTGAAGGTCGGCGCGGCAGCGCAGGGGCAGGTCCTCGAAGTCGTGGAGGAAATAGGCCGTCGACAGCATGTCTTCGTCCAGGCCAGTAAAGGCACGGACTGTCGACATGCGGTCAAAGAGCGTGTCCAGATCATGGTCAAGCGACGCTGCGCTGTCGTTTTCGGGCGTCGCCATGGTGAGTGAGGATGGGTTGTGAGTCCGAGTCGAGGCGGTCACCTGCTCGGGGCGCTGTGCCGCGTGCGATGACGGGAAAATGGGTTTGCGCCCAAGAGCGAAACCGGCTTGGGGAATGCCCTAAAAAGAAGATAGTCGGCCATTGGCCGACATGTCCTCGCCGTGCACTGGAGCTCTGGATTTTCCGTGTCTCACATCTTGGCCAATGGTAGCTGCCTTGGTTGGCTGTGCCTCGCGGCGCAGGTGAAGCCGGACTGGTGGGCGGTGCTAAAGAAAAACGTCCGGCGTCTGGATGATGCAGAGCTTGGGCCAGTGTGCTTGCTGCGTGCTGCTGTGCTGCTGCGTGCTAGGTGCGATTTAAGCGAGCGTCGCGTGACATGGTGGCCGTGATTTGGGGGTGGCCTGGACGACGTTAGCACCTTCCTTGAACTTCATGAATTTGGGGGAGGGGGAGGGGGAGGGGAGAGTC
>Ga0247760_1002497_pt1 | contig 13777 bp, 12 predicted proteins | sample UWRJL171409R4_FD_179936 | JGI IMG/M metagenome (GOLD analysis project Ga0247760, IMG submission 179936) | Plant litter microbial communities from Arlington Agricultural Research Station in Wisconsin, United States - UWRJ-L171-409R-4 | ecosystem: Environmental > Terrestrial > Plant litter >...
AAGTAGGTGGTCTGATGGAAGATGGTGGAACTGTTAGGGTCGCTGTTAGCCGGGTACGCACAGGTCAGTTTTTGGTGGCTCTCTTTTTTTGTCAACCGCTTGGTTGGTTAGGTCACACGCGCTAGGAGTGCAAACACCTTCCTGCGTTTTTGGTCCATGATCACCTGCCGGGCGTGCACTTGCATGGAAGCAAACGACCGAATTTGTCAACCCGTGTTGTCGTGTTCTGTTGTCTTCCTAACTTGATGATGCTGATGACCGGTTTGCGGGCAAGCAGCGTGCAGTTTGGTGGAATATCAAACATCTCGACTCCCACGTGAGTTTGGTAAGCGGGTGGTCTTCTGTGATGGTGCCCCTCCGTGTCTCCTCGCAGTAACATCCCTGGCTGATAATACTTCACACCCTCCGGGTGCCGAAGTCGGCAAGCAGACGAACGGGTCTGATCATGTAGTCACCCATCAGCAATTACTACCGCGTATATGACAAGAAGCAAGGGACTTTGGCCCTTTCCGTTAACATTAGTAAATCATTTGACAGAAATTTGAGCATCTGCTGCTCATGATACAAATACCATGCGCATCTACCGAGAAGAAAGGCCCCATACTGATCGCGTTGTCGGTTGCGTGCCGACGTTAAACAAGATCCTGTGAATAGCTCAGAACACCCGCGCAGCACCCTGCTCCGTGGTCGGGAAAACAAGAAGAGTGGCTCGTTAACCCCGTACCCGTGCCCCGTACATCGTGAGCTTGTATTTGGTACGTTGCCAAACGGCGTGTGGATCTCGTTACAATGGGGATTTGAGTGAGTGATGCATATTCGTACAAACAGAGTTGTGGGTTTTACCTGGGGCAACAAATGAGGTTGGGCGCCGTCAAGGTATCGTGATAGCAAGCATGATGGCGGTGGTATTACATCAGTGAATCAGATTGAGTCGTCATTGGGAGAAGAATGGTCTTGTATAAAGATGACGATGGCCTCACTTTGGAAACCAGTCTAGACAGTTGCCAGTTTAATTCAGATCAGAAAATTCGTTACCAGACTTATCCTACCAGTCAAGTGTCCGATCTTACCTCGTGCCCCTTCTTTCAACCAGCTTCAACCCCTGAACCGAATAAATAACTACCATCACTCGAAAATGCACCCCTTCTCGTTTTTTCTCCTCTTCCTCCCCCTCCTCGCGCTCTCCTCACCCCTCCCCTCCCTCGACGTCAACCAACCTCCCGCCACCAGTGACCTCGCCCGCCAAATCATCGGCTACTGGACCATCTCCTCCTTCAGCCGCTCCTGCTCCCCCATCGACAACCTTTGCAACTACGCCTTCGAACTCCGAGAAGGCTCCGACCTTAATGCCGATTCCTACGTGTGCATCATGTCCGCCGACGGGACTTCGCAGACGGATTTCTCGCAGAGGATGTGCGCCGGGTTCGAAGTCAGATTCCTTGTCAATGGCGGGTGGAACGGACACGGAAAGACAGCGTTTTTGACGCTGGTGGTAACTGATCAGGTGGCGGGTGGGTATGCGTTTTTTAGGTTTGCCGAGGGCAGTTTCGATAAAGGTTTGTGGTCCTGCTGTCCCCGTAACTGTCTTGCAGTTGTTGTTCACCCTGACGAGAGATTGACCTGGAAAGAGAGGAAGACTAACCCCCAAGACAGTCGGTATTGTCGAAAGCAGCGCCACCTCCGCCGTCTACGCCGTCGGCACCCTCCCCTCATTCGATGACGTCCAAGTCCACTCTGCGGCTCTCCAACCGGCGCTGCAGATCCTGCAACTGAGGCGAGGTATCTCAACTTCCCCATCTCCTCTTCCCTTTCATCCCTGCTATCCCTCCCACAGCAACAGACAGTCCTGCTAATAGCGGCCGCGAATAGACTGGAGAGCCAATGACCATGCCATCAACATGGCCTTCCTCGTCAACGACAGCCGCACAGGTATGACCAACTGTTCACTGCACATTCCCCAGCCAGACCTCAAGGCGAGCTGGTACGCGTACCACTGCGGCCAGTATTCCGTGTCCTGGGGTTACATGGGCGAGAAGGACGCAGCTGTAATGACAGTGTGCCAGTGAGTTTGCCTGACCCGTGTCCTGGGGAAAAATGCTGACATGATTCAAGTCCCGGTACCGGGATGGACGCCTTCTTTGGTTATGATCATGTTAGTGATGCTTCGGTCTTTTTCGGGGACAGCCCGTGGGAGCCGTTGCACGAGACGGGCTGTACCTAGCGGAGAGAGGGAGAGTGCAACTTAATCACTTGGTACCCAGGGTTGCCCCCGACTGAGAGATAAAGGTCGTGAATTCATGTGGCTTTGGCAAGGTAGTTCATATCCTACCAATTCCTAGTCATGACATCTTCGGTTGCCGGGCTCGAGGAAATGTTACGTCGCCCTATAATGTCAGGGAACGCCTGATGTGATCATACCCTGCCAGCTGCCTACCTGATTTTACTTGTCACGTAAGCTCTCAGCCCTAAAATCCGGGTCTGTACCGCGCCGTAGCTCCAAACTGTCTACGGTCGCCAATGCCAACGACCCTGTGCCCCTAAGCTTTGACTGCCGAGGCCGAGGCTGTCCCGCCCGCTGTCTTGGCCTTGCGTCTCACGGGTTGGTAGACATCATTGAAGTTCATCGACACGCCCAAGAACCGCATGTCAACGTCTGGCTGATATGCCAAGTCGCCGAGCAGAATCTGTAGCCTCGTCTTGAAACTCGAACCCAACTGCCTTAACCGCTCCTGAAGAGCCGGGAACTCAGACTTAACGACGCCCCCCACAGAGTCGGCAACATCCTCGTCCAGCGACGGTATCGACCCAGCCTTGGTGTTCTTAGCACTGCCGCCGCGCCTCGTCAGGCCGACAGCATCAACCTCTTGTCTTCTCGTAAAATCCGACACACTCCAACTATACAGACCATCAACACTGTCACGGAACGTGAGCATCGTCCTTAACAGCTCCCCAAGCTGCACCATGTATGAGTTGCGATCCTCGCCGTCGCCTGTTTCCCCCGCATCTCTCATGGCGTCATGGTACTGTCTCCGCTTTGCCCCCAGCAGACCCTTGTGGGTGATGGATGTAAGGTACTTGGTGTGTGCCGTAATCAGGTCGTCGAGCGTGCAGTCTTCCTTGTGAATATTCTTTTGCAGCTCTGTCCAGCTACTTTCAATGACCTCAAACAGGATGTAGTATTGCAGCTGCCCGACAAAGTGTATCATCTCGGCCAGCACTCCGCGAGTGCTCTTCCACGTCTGCACCACCTTGTCTTCGGATGTCTGCAGAACGCCACGCGAACCCGTCATACACTTCCGCCATGTCGAAGCGAGGGCAAATTCAACCCGTTTGATACGCCAGAGGAAGTTGAACACCTTGAGATACTGACGGTTGCCCCACTCAGTTACGACCACATCAACGGGCGCGTCAATCTTGTACTCCAAGGTGAAGCAGTCCCAGCCGATATCGCCGTGGCTGAGTTGAAGCATACGAGCATCAAGGCGGCGCAGCACCTCGTCGCTGTCGTACTGGGCGTTGGAACCCCGGATGGCGTGCTCTAACTGAGCGGTTAGCGTATGGCGATACTGGGCACCAGCCGGGCGATCCAAGTTCGCGGCCAGCGACTCCATGAGCAGGGCGATGAAGTCTCCCTGGCCCAGAAGAATATAGTTTTTGAGGGCTTGGAGGTGGTCGAACAAGTGGAAACGGGTGCTCATCAGCTGCATAAGACGCTGCATCGTTGTTTTGTAGGCTTCGTCGATCCATGTCTCGAGTGTTGCCGTGTCCCCGTACTTGAGCTCCTTGGACGACGTCTTGCTATAAGCCTCAACCCATTGGCTGTCGCCGCAGCTGTGGCGAATAAAGTTGAGCGACTTGCCGATGAGGAACACCTTCTTGGCGAAGTCGGCCGTAATGATACTGGGCACCATCGAGTCGATCACTTCGTACTTGGAGTTCCAAACACTCGCTTGGCCCTTAGCCTTGGTTTCCTTGCGGTCCTCGGTGTTGGGATTCTGTTCTCGCACGAAGAACTCCAGGTGTGGATCTGACAACTCGCCGTCGTAGATCCAACGACGGAGAATGTCGTAGAATGGACGCGTGACGTTTGTAAGAAGCCGCTCAGCGAAAGCCCCAACAACAGGATCCCCATGTGACGTTGAGAAGCCGTGGATCAGCGTGATGAGCTGCCCCCCTTGCTTACTATTGCTTTCCTCGGCAATGAGAGACATGAGCCGCAAGCCCATGGTGGCCTCACGAGTCCACACGACGCAGCGTTTTAGCGTCACTCCGGCCCTGCCAATGCCACCGCGGGGTGCATTTTCGTCAAGCTCAGAGAGAGCACGACGGATCTGTCCTTCAAGGGTCGCCACTAGAGTCAAATACGCGCGGAGCTCATTGCTTATCGCTGCCCGCAAGCTTTGACCTAGCAAGCCCTTCGCCGGAGACTTAACAAACGTGCTGAGGCCTCTGAATAGGAGTGATGGCTCGGCTAATGTGTGTAACAGGGAGACAATTGGCGGTGGTAGAGTTGGCGGCAGCTTGAGAGACGTCTCCTTAGTGAAAGGGAGTGTCGTGGAAGAGAGTCCCTGGAGTGTGTAAGGAAGGTCCCGGAGGAGGGCTGTTTCCGAGGGTTCATAGTCTCCCGAATTATCGGCGAGCAGTGTCGATTTTATTGACACATTTCTCGCCGGTTTCTTGGAGGAGGCATGATCGGCCTGCGAGTCGGGACGTTCTTCTTCTGGGCCCCGTTTTGACTTTTCTGGAGGAAGGTTCTTCAGCCCGCCGGGCGCAAAGGCCTCGCTGAGGGCATCTTCCTCGGGCTTCGGGACGGGGGTCGAAGTCTTCGAAGACGACGCTCGAGACGAGCGCTCTTTTTCAGCGAGACGAGAGGGAGCTCGTTGGATGGGGGTCTGTCTCAGCGGGCTGAGCGGGAGGGGTTCATTGGGGTCTGGCGAGTCAGATAGTTGGTATAGGAGGTAGAGAATCGCCCACTTTTGGTTGAGCACAGGTAGCGAGAGCAGGCGTGTGTAGAGGTTGGAGAAACGAAGAGCCTGGCTTGGGTTGCTGTGAATTAGCTTCCGCTTTATGAGGTCCGAGGCATGGTTGACGTCGGACGAAATGGCGGGAGAGCCGGGCTGGTCGAAAATGGCTCTCGCAAGCTGGAAGCAATTCTCGTGCCTTCCCTCGGCCGGGTCCTTGTCTTGGTGGTCCGTCGGCACTAAATGGTCGATTAGACTGTGGATTGCATTCGCAATTCGGGGGTTGCGGTCGATGGACATGGCTGCATTTTGCCAGCAGCGAGATGGCTTCGAGTTTTGTCGTCGTCGCTGCTGTCACTATCGCTATTGCTGTATTCTGGTGTCTGCTTGGAGAGCGCTGAAGCATGGGACGCGACGCGACTTTCTTGGAGGGGCTGTCGGGACAAGCCGCGGGTGCCTGCCACAGGATGCGCTGCGGCAGCACGGGCTCCGCAAAATGTTAACGAAACCCAAGACTGCACACATAAGATTGGCCGAAGAGGCACAACATCATCCATTTAACGGCGCCAGTATGCCGGATCCATCATTCTAAATTGGTAATCGCGATCGCATGAACCCGGGCCATCTTTTGATGCGCGAATGATTACCCCTTCGCGTCGCGCCTGTGCTGCTGCCCGCACGCGACTGCTCTGAACGGCACTCTCGTGGCCGTCGACCAACCGCATCCCCAAGAATCGCAAGCTCGCAAGCTCGCAAGCTCTGGCTTGCAACCCTCGAAGTCATGGTCGACATCAACCCCGCCGCCCTGAGCAGGCCCTCGGTCAGCCTTTCAACACCGATCCTATCGACTAAATCGATCAATGTGTCGGTTCCGACAATACAAAAGCCCAAGACCAGCCAATTAATCCCGGCCCGCATCGATCTCGAGCCCATATACGCCTCCCTCAAGTCCAGCATCGGTCCCGAAGGCTGGACCATCTATAAAGAGGCCATAACGCAGTTCCTGATTGGTATGTGGCTTCTGCTTCTTCCTCTTAGCTGGGCTGTTCTCTTTGCTAACATGCACCTGTTGCGCAGGCCGACTGAACCAAGCCGAGTTCAGCGAGCGCATCGACCCTTGGCTCGTGTCGCCCGATGGCTCCAAAGAACACTACCATAACCAGCTTATCGCCGCTATATACGCCAATGTCACGAGGGAAATGCCCGACCAGGGCCTTGCGCCTTGGGTCAGCGCAAACGATAAGCCGTCGACCACGGCTGGGAGCAAGCCTGTATCCGGTGACGCCGCTGAGCGGCGGTTAAAGGGGGAGGTCATGCAGCTTCCTAGCAGGGACAGGAGACGCATCAAGGATCTCGTTCAAAACGACGTGGGTGCATGGCTGTTGCGCAGTATGGTCGCATATCTAACCTGTCTCGCAGTTCGACCCCTATGAATCCCTTGCCGGCGCATTCATGGACTCGGCGCGACAGAAGGTGGCCAAGACGGCCGAGGTGCCTGCCAGTGCAGGTGGGCTAAGCAGGATGAGTATGTCTACCGGACTAACAACATGAGAGAAGTCATTGGCGGCTAACACGCGAGGCTAGACTTCGACCTCGAGATCAGAAAAAGGTTTGCACAACCGCTGGCAGTAGAATCAGGAGAGTTCCCCGACATCAGTAACATTGAAGCTCGGATGCTCCCCATGTGCTACGAAGCCGGCCTGGTATCGGGCCACGCGCCAGACGCGGCGCAATTCCTATCCATTGCGGTCGAGACGTTCATCAAGGAAGGTTTGTCATCCATCTTCAGCCGGACAAGGTGTAATGGCCCCGGGGACTCGGGGAATGCAGGTTTTGGTCCCGGCGGCGCCTGGGTCCAAACACACAAGTATCGCAAGCAACTAGCCAAGGAGGAAGAAGCATTTCAACGCGGCGAGATTTCACGTGACAAAAGCGGACTGCTACCCGTGGAAGCCAGGGCTGCTAGCGAACGCGGGCCCCTAGGCATGGCAGATATGCGGATTGCTTTGGAGATGGGCGACGGCAGCGTCGGTGGCTTTCCGGTAATAGCCAGGTCTATCATCTACGGCTACAGGGAAGGAGAGCTCGAAAACCGGAGTGACTACACTTGGCTGCCGGGTGCCGAAAGAACAGATGAATTAGACGTGGAGATGACGGGCATCGCTAACGGTACCAAGCATTCATTGCCAAACGGGGTGTACACTGCCGACCAGATGGACATCGACAACGAAATATTCTGGGAAGGGGCAGATCCACGAGATGGTGACTTCCTCGACAATGTCCTGGACTCATGTCTTGCTGTTGGTTGAGGCAGTACTGCGCTTGATTTGTTTTCCCCTTCTTCTTATGCTGGAATATGATGGGACGGGTGGATCTTATGGGCGTTCTGGGAAAGCACGCAGGGTTTGGTTGGCGTTCTGATTCAGCATTACATCTGGGCATTGGCATTTTCGGGCACTGCTCAATCAGAGCGACTTTTGCCTTTTAACGAACTTCTTTTTTATGTTTGTACCAAAATGCTGGCCTGGCGTAGGATGTGGGACTCGGGTTTTGGTGTTGGCTTTTGGGAGGGTACTATTCACGGGAGGGCGGAGAAGGAGGAGGGGACGGGGTTTTTGGAGGTGGATCGCGGTCACGAAATTCCTCTCTCTGTCTTCGCCTTTGTCAGGCGATTCCTGACCACAGCGCCTGTTTGTCGAGAAGGGGACGGGAATGCTGTTTTTGTTCACCATGTACCATGAACGATACCCCGAAAAAGCTCGGTAGGAGGGGCAATAACTAAACTGGCTGTAGATGAAGGGGGGTAGTTTTTTACTAGTATATAGGTACGTCGAGACGACAGCGAACAGTGGACTTCGGCGAGAAATTTGTGCAAGAAAGAAACCATCACAAACCGAGTCGTCCATGGCAAAGTGATTAAGCTTCATGCTCCCAATTGGGTGCCCACATTCAAGTTGTTACCCCGCCAGAGTAAATATTCAAGGGCTTCAATTGCGCGGCTCGGTTACCAACAACGCGCATGTCAGAATCTTTCATCCGTTTGACATCGTGGTGGGATACCAAGCGCTCGAAGGTTCAGTGGCACGGCTTTGTTAGGACGCGAGCTGGGAGGAGTGGCTGGGAAGTCGCGACAGCGAAGGCCCGTGCATTCTACAAAACCACTTAGACAAGACGCGCCTTGGTACGCGTCTTCCCCACCTGGCATATCAAGCAGCGGGCTCGCACCTTTTCCTTGCTCACTCATCACGAACTGTCGAATTACTTGCGAACTCCCTTGTCAGCTCATTGTTAGGGCAATGTGTTTGGAATAACCTTAAAACTAGCGATTTGTGTCCCGGCGCCTGTCAATTGGCGTACAATTATGTCGTCGCCACGCGTTTCATCGCTTTCGCGCGATTCCCGCAGCGCGTCGCCCATCATCAAGCCCACCAACCGATTCACCTTTGGAGCCATGGCCGACAACCCTTCTTCTTCCGATGATGACGACGAGATTCTTCGGCCTCGCGGGAGATTGGCTGCGCGTTTGCAGCAGCAAAACCCCAGTGAGAAAGGATCGGGATCAGACACAGAAATGGGTAACAAGCGCCCCTCCGAAGACGACAATGTCGTTACAACAAAACCACGGAAACTGCTGCAAAGGAAGCAGCGCAGCATCACCCCAGAACCTACAACCCAACAGTCTGAGAATTCGCCGGGGCTTTTTGTCACTCCTGCCAAGCCCATCGCCTTTTCCCCTGGTCTATTCGTCACGCCCTCAGAGCCTCGTTCTCCCACCGCAGGAAGCAATGTCAACACTGCATTTGAAAGCGAAGATGACGAGGACCTACCGAGCGTTACCAACCTCTCAAGGAACGCGAAATTTCTCGCTCTAGTCGAGAAGAAGCGAAAGGAACGTGAGGTTCGTGAGGGCGAAGAGGCCCGCAAGAAAGCAGAAAAAGCTGAGCGTCTGGCCGCCCAGGCCGCCGAAGACAGCATGTCGATGGGCGATGACGAAGACGACAACATCACAGATGATGAGGGTGGTCGGAGGCTAACCCAGAGGGGTGTCCGACCCTCACGGAAGGCTAGCAAAAAGGCCATGGAGGACATGTCTCGTGAAACACAGCGATTGGCCCGGAGCATGCAGCTTGCCCACGAGGCCAGGGTCAAAAAGAAGATCACAAAGTCAGCTCTGTTTGAGCGTTTCAACTTCAGACCCGTAGGGGCTCTAGAACCACCAAAGACGACCAGCAGCCGGCCCACGACACCGGGATCAGTGGCCCATACCGATGCCGAGATGAAAGATGTGGACACCCCCCCTAGTTCACCTCCGCACTCTGCCAAGAAGGATGCTTCAGCGGCCGCCCCCACGGTGGCAGAGCTTCAGGAGGACTCAGATGGCGAGTTGCCTACTCTTGGTGCCGCTCTTGAAGCTGCCGATGCTCAGAGGACGGCAAACAAGGGCAAGGGGAAGGCTACTGTCGCTGACATCGAAGCTGAGGACCGAGCGGCACAAAAGTCTACACAAACGAAACGCAGCTTCCGTGTCAGGCTTCCAGAAATTCAGGCAAACCTTGCCACCCTCGGGGATAGGGACGACGATGACCTCGTGGTTGAGCCGAGCTGCAAAAACAAGCTGGATGTTATCTTCGACCGCGTACCGGTGAACAAGGCGAAAGAGTCTAAGCCCCTACATGTTTTGCGTAAGCTCGCCCATCTCGACGACCCAGATAAAAGGGCGGGCGCGGTGCCTGCAGCCAAGAATCGCTTCCAGAAACAGCAGCGGCCTGTCATGACCGTGGGCGAGCTGCAGACCACGCTGTTCGAACGAGCTCGGGCCCAAGCGAAGCTGGAGCGAGACCGCCACCTCGAGATGCTCCGTGCAAAGGGTATTCATATTCAGACGGCTGAGGAGCGTGAGAAGGAAGAGCAAGAAGTCGATGACATGGTGGCTCGCGCTCGCAAAGAGGCGGAGGATATCATGGCTCGCGAAAGGGAGGCTGCCAAGAAGGATAGGAAGGCCAGGAGGGAGGCAGGCGAAGACGACCCGTTGGGTTGGGACGACAGTGACGACGACAGTTACGACGGGACCGACGGCGATAAGCAGGAAGCTGAGGTAGAGCTGTCTGGGTCTGAGGAAGAGGAAGCTGGCGACGAAGATATGGGTGCGGACGAGGAGTCTGAAGAGGCCGACCCTGCCGCTGGCTTGTTTGACGACGCTGCGGAAAGTGACGACGAGTCAGAAGACGGTGACACCGAGGAACAGTCTTCGGGCAAGGAGTCTGACGAGGATGCGTTATCTAGCTTAAAGAAGGTTGTGGGCCGCCAATCCAGGAAATCAGTCGCAATTCTATCTGATGATGACGACGAAGTGGAGATACCCAAACAGATCATCGAAGGAACGCCGAAGCCTAAAGCTAACTTATTCCATTCGCCCGCAGCACCCAAGACGAACTCGCCGAAGATACCCACATCAGTCTTGCGCTCTGCGACCAAAGCATTCATACCTGGACTCCCAGTAGCTGCCGGGGACCCTGCTGGCCTTGGTCTCACCCAGATCTTCGCTGGCACCATGGACTACAGCCAAGCAGTGCCGTCTGCGCCCATGGAGACACAGTCGCAACCCCGGCCGACCTTTGACGTGGAGGATTTTCCCGAGTCCAACTTCTCTCAAACTGCCCGCGAGGTTGGAGATGACATGATCCTGGACAGTCAGCTTGGTGCCAAGACTCAAGGCGCCGAGACCCAGGGGGTGCAGCTCAACTTCTCTCAGTCACAAGTCCACGGCTTTGACTCCCTGTTACGGGATGGTCAGCAGGCTTCGCAAATGTCAGAGCTCATTGAGCCAACTCAGGACGAGGGCTACCACAACTACTCACCTCTCTTGCATCGCTTCGTCGAAGTCCCGACCCCCACTGCCGAGACAGTCAATCTACAAGATACACAAGGAGATACAGATCATGCCGAGTCGCCTCTGGTAAGAAGGACCGGCAAGCTGAGGCGCCGGGCTGACCTTGCTGTATCGGCGTCTGCCTCTGACGACGGAGTCTTGGATGAGGCTAGCGACGAAGCCGACGAGTTCGGGTTCGGCACCAAGGCTAGCGCTTTCAACGTGATGAAGAAGGCAGCCATCAAGGAGAAGAAGAAGAAGGGGGCCGAAAGCTTTGACAAGAAGAAGAGCAAAGCTCGCGAGATGTTCGAGGAGCAGGCCGAGGAATCCGAGGACGAATACGCCGGCCTCGGCGGCGTGGATGGTGAAGTCAGCGATGACGATGATGATGCTCGATCGGTCCAGGAGATGATTGATGACGAGACGAAGAACAACGAAACCGATGAGCGGAAGCTTGCGGCCTTTTATGCGTAAGTTTTAGTTGATCCTCTGAGACGATCTAGCTAACATTGTCCCTAGTGATCGGGAGCGGGTCTCGGATGAAAAGCAAGTCGAGAAGCTCTTCCACGACATCACGACGGGCCAGCTCCGCCGCAAGCGTGGTGGTAACTGGGATGATCTCTCCGACTCAGACGATGGAGGCGAGGCGAAGCGCCGCCTCAAGCGACGCCAGTTCGCAAAGATGCAACGGGCCCTCTTCGCCGATGAACGTATCAGCAAAGTCGCGGAAAACCCTCGAAATCAGGCCTTCCTACGCACGATCGAGGACAACGGCAGTGACGATGACATGGATTTTATCTTCGCGCCACCCCCTCAGACCGCCGGGGTAGACAACCAAGATTCACAGTCTGCATCCGAGCGTGAAGCTGCCACCATCCCCGATAGTCAACCTCAGGCAACCCGCGCGGCAGAGGAGCGACCCCCCGTTCACTCCCGCCGGACCCAGAACGGAAAGAAGCCCTCCAGCATCGGTGACATCCGCGAGTCGCTATCCAATCTGCTCGACGAACCGCTCAACTCGTCTTCTATCATCCCCGCCACCGAACTCGGCTCCGACAGCGAAGACGAAGCTCCTACCAAGAACCATGCCCGTCCCACATCCTCCCACAGCACCAGCCCCGCCAACGACAGCTCTAGCAGCAACAAGGAAAACCGCAACCCCCGCCGCCGCGGCGTCGCCGTCGTCGACCGCATCACCCTCAAACGCAACTCCTCTTCTCTCTCCTCAAGCACCTCCCGCCTCGCCTTCGCCGCGTCTAACAACACCTCCGCCGGCTTCAAGGTCCCCGCTCTTCTCCGCCGCGCCACCACCAACTCTCTCATGTCGAGCTCTTCATCTAGCTCGTCAACTGGCGTGACTAGCAACAACAGCACCACAGGCAACAGCTTCGCTGCGGAAAAGATCAAGAGGCCTGTTGGAAAGCGATCCGGTGTCAACTACTTTGCGCGGGAGAATGAGAGGCGCGCCGCTGTAGCGGAGATCGAACGACGAAGGGAGGCGCGCAAGGTCAAGGGCGCGGAAGGGAGAAGTCAAGCTGTGGGTGGACTGTTTGGGGCGGGCAAATTTGAGTAGTCTAGTGGTGTCTTCCCGTTGGATTTTTTTAGTGATGAGCTCTCTTGTGAATATGGATGGAATGGCCGATAGGCGGATGTTTATGGTACGTGTTGTGCAGACAAATACGTTTCACGGTCCTGGTCTCGTCACGGTTGGTTTGGAATTCTATGGCGCTTTTTCTTTGGGCATAATTAAGGGTAACTCGGCTTGAAACGGCATGATCAGGCGTTGAAGTTATTATTGTCAGTATATTGATCTTGTACATCCCTGGCGGTTGCACCGCAAGTCAAGTCACACCTTTGAACATCTCAGCCTCCTCCCAAAATCGATCAAGTCATGAACGGGTCGATTAGGCTACTTGGCATGTGCTTATTGCTCTAAGTCATATCATTCCTTCATAACGTCGTCATGGGGCCTCCCAGAAAGCAGACCCTCCCGTTCTGTCATGTAGACGCCCCAAGACCGACCAGACCGATTGTCGACACTACTAGTGCGTGTCCCTCCATCCACCCCAATGTCATAATTGTACATAGGTCTAAAATTACCTCGGTGTACAAAATGCCTCACCAGGGGGCTTCCCCCAGTGACACAAATACCATCTCCGTCTCAGTAGCTAATTCACCGTATCCTCCGTGGGTTTAGTCTCTTTCAAAGCCGTCTGCTACATCAGTTGAATGCAGATCGTTCTCGCACAAAAAGTGGCTATCAACCACCATGCAACTCAAAGTTCGAGACTCCTGCTGCTTGTGGTGCCACGAGACCAATCCGTCGCATGCAAGATGCTCAGAACCTGTAATTAAGGTGGGGCGTTCATCGAACCTCTGGCCAGGGGAGATATTAGGGCTGAGGAGAACAAAAATCGATAATATCCACCGTCGGGGCTACAAGTCCGAAAACTTGAAAGCGGCGAATAAATCTGCGGACATCGTGGCTAGATGCAGAGACTTGTTGATCTGCGTCACGGCCACAGAGCTCCTTCGGGAAGGAAGTCTGCGCCAATCGTAATTGTATATCGGTGTGTCGCCGTGTTGAGAAGCGACGGAGAATTAGTGAGATTCGAGGACCAAGGCCTCTCCCAAAATTGATACCCACACGGCAGACATGCCTCCACTATTGAGGATTCTTCAAATAGTGTTGACATTCCATCCGCCGTGGATATCCAGCTATGCTGCTTAATGGCCGACAATTCAGCTTTCGTAGTTGACACACATATGCTTCTGGCCATGTCGCAATACCGGCGACACTGTATCCAGTATTCCGAGAAGTATCGAGAACCCGGTTCCAAGATGAAATCAAGGGTCGAATCGAAAATCCTAGACGTCTATCATCTCGGTGTCATTCATGGCTTTGGCCACAAGAGCCGCCTCAGGTGAGATGGGCCCATAGTTGCCT
>Ga0247760_1002498_pt1 | contig 13770 bp, 18 predicted proteins | sample UWRJL171409R4_FD_179936 | JGI IMG/M metagenome (GOLD analysis project Ga0247760, IMG submission 179936) | Plant litter microbial communities from Arlington Agricultural Research Station in Wisconsin, United States - UWRJ-L171-409R-4 | ecosystem: Environmental > Terrestrial > Plant litter >...
TGGTTTTTTGGTGTTGTTGTTTTTGGGGGGGGGGGGGGGGGCTACTGGTGGCTAGTAAGTGTCTTTGTCCATCAAGTTACGCCTGAAAGGAGACAAGCGCGGTGCGAGTGCTAAGTGCTTGCAGCCGCCTGCGCGTCCATCGAGGATTGCGAAGAGTCGGTGCTTTGCATCAGGTTCCCCAGCAACTGCTACGGTACCTAACTTGGACATACACACCTAGGGTCCACCTCACTTACAAACCACCCAACTTGCTGCGTATCTCCAAATCCCTCCGCTGCGCGCAGCTGCTCCTATGACCATTAACACCTTTTTTGCTCCTGTGCCGTGCCGTGCCGTGTACTGTGCGCCTGCATCAATGATATTCTCCGCCCCGCTCGCCGCTTTATGGGGGAGGAGTTATTAGGGGATGAGGTTGTAACTTCGACGGCGACGAGGCCGGACATCAAAGCGGCGCTCCCGCCCCCGCAAAGCCGGGAAGTGACGCGCGACGATGGGCGAGCACATGTTGGGGTCTCCACATAGGTAGTTAGTTCGCCACTGGTTGTCAAGACCAAAATAACCCCTGAGCTCTCCTGACCTGCCAGTGCAGTGAGGACCAACCCCTTGGTTGAGTTGTCAGCCCCTCCTTTTCTTATCGACCTGCTTCTTCTGTTCAACGAGGACACACAGTGACTTGACCTCTTCCGATTGGCAATGTCAGGAGTTACGAGTACGGTAGAAGCATCATAGAAGTTCTCGGTTCGTTGTGAAACAGAGCATAGATCTCTTAACTCCACGTGTGAAGCTCTGCAGTGCAGTAGTTCGCTTGGCTCTACGCGAGGTGGGCCTGCCTCACGTCGGGCAAAACTGACGATGCCCTCATGACCTACAGATATACTTGCATAGACTAGTCCTGTAAGTCGTTGCGCGTCGCAGCCGAATGGCCATCCAAGTGTAACAAAGAACGAGAACGAGAATGAGCCTCAGACCCCCCACAGGCATGGTATCCGCAAGAAAGGAGACCACAGCTTTGATGATCACGGCCATCGCCAGAGCCTCCTGGGACAGCTAGCAGCGGCGACAAACCGCTCAACCATGGTTCAGTCCATCACAGCACAGCTTGGCGCAAACCCACTTCCCCAACGATTCTCGAGGTTCCCTCGTCCAGTCTGCGCTGTCGCACTGCGTGCCCCATCACAATGCTGCGCAAGGTAGGTGCCTGTGCAGCACCTGTATGTAGGTCAGCAGTATGTTCTGCTTCAGCGTCGGTCGTCCGCGGGCGCCCATGATCGTCGCGGGGGAGATCAACGAATTCGTGATCATCACCGTCGCCTTCGGCCTCGACGGAAATTTGTCCGCTCCGATGCCGCAGCTGTGGTGCTGTCAGAGGTGTGATGACACCCCCAACAATACCGAGCCAACTTCGTATAACAGTGATAACAGCGATCATATCAGCCACAAACAAACAATTACCTTACCCTTTCCCAAACGAAACGCCGGCGGCTTACCAGAAACGCAAGTCAGGAACGCCAACAGCTACTCTGGCGTTGGGTACCCTAAGCCTTAGCACGCCATATTATTGTCACGGCGCAGGACAATAATAATCTCTACCCCACAACCACCCCTACCGCCAACATCGTACGATTGCTTGTGTGATGAGGGGGGGGAACCTACTTTGCGCAGTGCGCATTGGAGTTCCCCCCTTCCCTCGAACCCTCGGGGATACGCAAGACGATGCAACCCACACTCCCTTCGTAATCGAGGGAGTTGCCACCGCAGGGCGAGCCTCTCCACCACGGCGAGGCAGAGCTCGAACGCATCGCGGCCGTGAGGCAATCTCCCTCTCACGCACACGCGGCTTAGACGGCATTCAGACCTCTTTCCCCCAAAACTCATCTTAAAGTGCTTGCATTATCTGTTGCCGCCCGATGTCCACGGGGATAGTAGATAGCCTACACGAGCGGCACAGACGGGAATCCCGACGGCCGAGATGGCCGAGATGCGCAACACGTGTATCCACTCGATCGAGAATTGCATTCTCTTTTGTCGTTCCGCGTAGAAAGTAAAGAGTCCTTCCCTTGCCGCAATGCGGTCCAAGCGCTTGAATAGTTCATCTCGTGCCGTGGTGATCAGTGTTTTTCTATATCCCGTACCTGGAATTCGTGAGGGCATTCGCTTCTGAGGTTGACTAATAAGCAGCACAGTATGAGGGGGGAAATCTGGGGAAGGCTTGGGGGAAGGTCTGTGGCAGCAACGGAGAAAAGGGGCTGGCGGTCGACGTTTTGCAGGGAGCTTGACAAGCTCTTCTATCGGGGCTCTCCAATTGGCGAATGGCATTGCGGCTTTGCCAATCGTGTGCTGATGAAACACCGTTTTAGCCCCGCACTTTCGGGGTTGCCCAGGAGTTCCTGTCACCACGGTTCAACTATCGACGGGTATCGTCGTCAACCGCTGGTGATATCACGGTGCCTGTGGCTTCTTGTTTCTGCTGTCTCGATATCCTTCCGTGATCCTGGTGCTTGTGGGGTCCGCCAAGTTGGAGAGTCAGCAGCGAAGGCGGAACGGTATTGGCGTGACATCTAGTTGAGAATTTGGTTCCGCTGTATAGATGTCGCCCGTCCATTATTCCGTGGAATGAATAGAATTCGATCGTGGAGACAAAAATCTCTGACGAGGCCTGAAGTGCAAATGGGGGACAGGCGAATGGCACGCTCTGACACCAGAAACTAACGGCTAAGGAGCCGAGCACAGGCCCCTGCGAGGCCCTGGCTATAACGGCGATGATAATGGGGAGACCCCTGGGGATCTCGGAAAGATCGCGGATCCACAACCAGTGTTCGAATCAAAAGGGGCGGGGTGTTCCCGGGAGCTCGGCTAACACCAGACATCGGCGGGAATGAAAGTGGTGGTGACTTGGGGGCCAGAAGTCGAGTGCGAGCCAGAAGGGCGGACTTCGCCTGAACGTTGAGAATGTAAGTGAGGAAGTCAACAAGTGATGTGTGTTCAGATCAAGATGCTGAAATCAGTACTAGAGGAAACAAATCGCATGGAAACCTAGAGCAGCCGCCTGTCTACGTGCGTAGGTCCGTCTGCGAGTGATAGCTGACTGCGTCGGTCCCAGAACAATGCTGGTTCGAGGCACAGCATCACTACGGGCATGGTGTCCGCAGCGGCAACGAAGCTTTGTCCACCACGGGCATGCAAGCCATTTGTGAGACTTCAGATAGTGCTGCACGATGGTTCCTGAAATCCTGCGCATTCAATCAAAAGTTGCATGCGATCGGTCGAATTCAGGCACGGGCCATAAGTCTGGACCGGTTCGTCGAATTAAGCTCGTCCTGTGAAGGACCTCCAGGACCCTGCAGTTCATCTCTGGGTGAGGTTCATTTGGGAAGCAGACTGGACTGCTTGAACCCACAGGAATACAAAGCGGCAATTGACCGGTAGCCAAATTGTATTAGGTGGTTGAGGTGGTTGAGGAACATTGTGACAACCCACTTCAGCAGGTTCACGTTGCACCGTGAGAGGTGGTCTCAGACCTGCCGGGTGTCACTGTTGCTGGAGATACCACAGGGAAGCAGGTGCTTAGCTCGAATCCTAAGATTCGCCCAGTTGTGAGCATAATTTGTTCGGGAGAGGGTGCTCACCGCCAGATGAATGCAACTTGGTGCTGAAAATGCAACGCTCTCATGCGGGTCACGCCTCCAGACGACGCTGTTGATAGCGAGAACCGGGCGACGATTGTCGATCGCACTGCAGCTAATACGGACTCAAATGATGTGCCTTCGAGTTACCCTACGCCGTTGCATTGGCGACATATCTGATCCCCCACGTTCTCTGCAACTTGTCTGCGTTTGCTAGCGGTGAGGCGTATTGCGCGATGATTGCCGTCATTACGTCGCATCGGGATGTTTTAATCTAGGTGAGAATGCGACTGGCTCGCCTTGAACATCAGATGAACCGCCAAGCATGTCGGCAGTGTTTCGTTTCAACAGACTTGTCGCCACACTACCTCGGTGTTTCTCTCGTTATGCCGCTGCCGGGTGAGGACCTCAAGTCTAGTATCGAGATAGCCCTCGCCGAGAAAAGTCCAAGGAGAGGTGAAGGTCAATTTACCGGCTGAGACTTGTTGCATCCGGCAGATACATCAGTCAAACCTGGTTCAGGGCAAGCCGGTATCACCCCGCCTCTCCCGGCGTCTTATCGATAACCGCCGTTGAAGACCAGACAGGGGAGATTGCTTATGGTTTCCCCATTGGCAAGAACTCTTGAATATCTTTGGATAAAAATACGCCGCAGATCCTTCAACAAGAGGCCTGGATCGGACATTATGCCGTAATGTGTCGTTGAACAACGGCATCTGTCTGTCAACTTGCATGTATCCAAGAGGTGTCGGCCAGGGGACAGTATGTGAAGACAGGGGTTCCCGTGGCCCAGCGGAAGCTCCTCGAGGTTCCGGAGGACGAAACAAGAATCCGTTAGCTCGCTTGTCGCGCAGGCTGTTTCCCGAGCTTTGGATTCGAGTATACATTTTGGACAGGAGAAATTGCAGCATTGCATGCATGGGTCAAGGCTTCCTCCGCCGATGACCGGCAGTCGGTACGTAGATGCATCACATCACGCCGTAAACAGCAGGAGGGTATCTTGGGCATCCCTAAAAGAGGGTCTGCTCCTCATGACTATGCTGGTTTGAGCTGAGATGTCGTAACAGTTTTGGGGACATTCTTTGGGGTTGGCATCGAATTAGCCGTTGGCGCACTGACCTTCTATCTTCATTCCTGAGGATAGTGTTCACCTTGAGCTTTCTCCCTGGCGAGATTGTTCTTTTGGGAAAACGACCGGGTTTCACCCGAGCAAGCGAGCGTCTCCCAGCCACAGTGAGAGGCCGTCATGTAGCACTGCGAGGGGGCAGTCCAGGGACGGAAGCCGCATCCGCTGTCAAGCGAAACAGCAGAGAGGCATTGGAGTGTAGGGCAGGCTGGGCAAAAGCGGCGCGACGGTGTGTCGGCGAGATAATCAGAGATCGGGTCGGGTGGATGGGTAAAGTGAAGTAGTTTGGTCAGAATGTCGGTAGTCAGTGAAACAGAAATTCTCCGAAGCGTCCAGATGGAGCCTTGAGTTGATGTTCCAGAGCTGCGAAATTCCACTTTGAGCAGTGTTTGTAGAATGGTTCAGTTCCGGTGCATGTTATGCAATGACCTCGGCAGGTGCGCATTCGGCGGGTTTGTTGGGGAAGCTGCACCGTTTGGTGGCCAATTGGGCTGACAAGCCCCCCCGTCCTCGGGTCATGCCTTCTGTCTGCGGGGGCGGGCTAGGCGGCATAACAGTGGCGACAGGCAACGCCGGGCGGCCCGGAGGGGTTTTGAGCCATCCATGGCGGGACCTTTGACACCTGCCACTACGCCGGGCCTCAATGGGGTCAAGTCTGTTCAAAACCCGTACAGAGAGCCTGGAATGTCCTGGGAACGCCCAGAAAACCCATCTTCTCAGTAGTGGTCTTCGCCCACGTTGCGTCTTGCCACTCCTGTCATGCACTGTCCCAGCTGGCGGAGCTATTCAGATTTTTTGTGGGGAACTGTGGAAAGTCGTTCATGCACTACACCCAGGCACTCCAGACTCACCGAGCATCTCCCCTGTGGACTCTCCAGCGCTCGAGTCCTGCTATTCCGGATGCCACCATTCCGCAGATTACCACTCGTCCTAAAGGTGCTGTGCGTTCGAGCCTCGCCATCCACCTGACACAATTTCATCCGTCGGCACCCACACTGTTCTCCATCACGGCTCGCTCCCAGAACCACCACAAGCTACCCCAAAACACGATGTGTGGAGAGTAGCGCCACACGGGACCGCACGAAGAGGGGGCTATATGCGAAGCCTTCAGTTAAGATCTACAGGCAAGATATAGGTACGGACGGCCTGATGAGGTTCCCGCCTCGATATAACGCGGGGTCGCGAGGCGACTCCCGCGCTTGTTTCCTCCACTGGGGACTGAGAATCCGAGCGGCTCTCAGACATCATTTCGTACAGCAGTGTGCTCAGCCAATTCGCTCTAGAGCTTCCTTCATCCGACTCTCGGCCAATGGGCAGCCCCAAGAACGTCGTTACGAAATCGGCCTGTCCGTGCGTGCAAGCCGTCAATTGTCCACAAAGGAGCACATATTCTCTGCCTCCGGTCCTGCAAAGAGAACCGCACCGACCGAAAGTTGCGGGGCCTTCGTTGAGGTTTCGGAGCAAGTCAGGACGCCGAACTCGTGGATATTTTGGGGGAGAAGAGAACTGCGATGGCTCTAACTTGCTTGCCAAATCACCGGGAAGACGATGTAGCGGGCAAGAATAGCAGTCCGCTAAAGCGCTTCTCGAATCGTTCTGTCAAAACGCAGTTGATGGTTGGAGGGGCCGGGGCTCTCGAGCCTCTTAGTAGATGCGGGGTATTGCGACATCAACCCAAACGCAGACCACCAGCTCTTCCAGCCCAGTGCGTTGCCGCACCATCGACAGCAATACCCCGATTCCTTGTGACACTGGAGCGCTGCAGGCGAGAATCAAGGCCTCCCATCATTCATCTAGGCCAGGAGCTTATTCGAGCAGACGGAAGATCAGCTCGACACCAGCTCGCACACAACGACGTGCTGGTGCTGGCGGCACCTGTGACAGCAGAGAGAGAACCCCTGATTGCCTCTGCCGGCTGCCGCTTTGGGAGCCCCTCATACATGTTTTCCCGTCTCTGCATGTCTCGATGATGCTGATAAGCCGAAACCGAGAGGTTTTCTGCCGTTGCTGCTGCTGGCGTTCTGTGCGGAGGCAGCACCTCGAATGCAGTCGGATGCACCCCAGCTGTACCAGAGGCCCTTCATTTAGCCAGCACAAGGCCATTGGCTTCCTGGTGGGGGTTCGGCCGAAGGATGTCATAGCAGGCTCAGATATCGACAGGTAAGGATGCGGCGACAACCCCTGCTGCGCACGCCCGTAGTGGGGCTACGCCTGAAAACCCTGTCGCGGCTGCACGTACTGACGGGGAGGCAGGGATTGGGGTCAAGGCTGGCAGAGCGAGCAGGGTCTAAGCGGTTTCACTGCTGCCCCCTCTGCAGAACGTTTCTCCTCCCCAGCGGGCTTGTCACACCAAGGTATCTGGCCTGTCGCTTTTGTCCTGTTCTGGCCGCGTCCGGGGGCGTTGAATACCCCATAGGGCGCCTTGGCAGCGCCGCCAGCGCCGCGTACTCCCGACCGACCCCTGCAGCCCCCGATACCTTGGAGGACAAGCGGTGCTCTGTGTCAGGCCCTGCTCCTGTCACCTTCGTGTCGAAGGCACCCAAAGCTACCTCCGAGATACCCAGGCCGATGGCCCTCCCCTGCCCGACCTGGCTGCACCGTCTCTGATCGGGACCCTCGATACGGTGCTGGGCAGCTGGCTGCGGCCAGGGCGCCATGTGCCCGTTGGCCCCTGTCTGGCACTGTTCTTCTGACCGACCTGCTCGCTTGCCACTCTGCCCCTGTTGGCAACGAGCGAGAACGAGCAAGCCCAGTCTCCAGCGGCGTTGAGAGTCCACTCCGGAGTAGCTTGCATGCGGCCAGACCAGGAGCAGGGAGCACGCTGGGCTCGACTCAAAAGCAGGCACTTCCTAGACCATCCGCTCTCGAAGTGAGTGCATACATATATAACCTCACCACGGCCCGGCCGGTAGCCTATCACCTGCTATAGCGTAACAGCTTTAACGTCGTCCTCCTGGCCCTCACCCGCACCACATCTTCCGGGCCAGTGTGACCATCTACCTCTCACACAAAGCGGCCCAGCTCCCGCACCCATGGCTCACATTGCCGCATGCCTGCTTGATTCCGATGCGGACGAGTTCGCCCTTTGCCTCAATAATTATATAGCAAAGACCCTCTCCCCACAAGCCTCCGATGAGTCGGTATGCAACCACTTTAACTCCAGCTGCCGTTGGCCCAAGCTTACCTTTATAACCCGGATCCAGCTAGGCAGAGCTTCCCCGTCTCTGGAAGACAAGCAGCCTTTTGTGTGGAGGATGCACCAGACGGATCGGAAGTACCAGCTCTTCCCCACGGGGAAGCAGCTCCCTGCTTGTCCGGCGGGCAAGTCTCTAGACCCTGAGCAGGCGTTCGCTCTGGCAATGGGCCAGAACGGCGAGAAGGGGGACAAGACGAACCCTGGGACTGGCTTGAGGATACGAATTAAAGAGCACAATCTCAACCGCAGGCGGAAGGTCAGCGTTCCTGAGTTGGGGCCCATGACGACGGTCCAGGAGGTTGCAATGGATTCTCGTATGTCGAGCATCAAGACCCTATTATTCGCCGTGTGAGCTGTTGTGGCTGATATCTCCTAGCTACCATCCCAGGACGGCCACCGCTTCATGAACGCTCCATCAGTGCCCCGGGGGTGAACTCTTGGAAGCACCACCACCTCGCCGAGTTCATGTCGCTCTCCAGGGACCAGGCCCCTGATGAGAGGGCTGAGTTGAGATATGCCGGGCAGAGCCAGACCCAGCGACTCCAGAACGAGCCTCGACAGCCACTCTCGCCCAAGAGCCTGGCGCCTCTTGTCATCCCCGCCCCAAACGCAGCTGTTCCACGACTCTCTCGACAAATATCACTCAACCGCCTTAGATCAGGAAGCACACCAGTAGAGCCTGCCATCCGCTCGGCCAAAACCGATGACTCTCCCAGAATACGAACACCATTCACGCCCCTCTCCGCGGCACTCACGCCTAGGTCTGCCGCAACGTCAACCATGACTACCTCGACCCTACCCACACCTGTGTCAGCGCCACTTGAGTCTCGCTCTTCTCCCAAGCCTTGGGAGAGGCCGACCAACTATACTGTTCTCAGCACACCTAGAGAGGGTGCTTCGGAAGCGTCCGTCACCCCCAAGACTGACCTCCCCGAGCCACCGCAGAGCGCACCACCCGCCGGACACCGCAGACACCAGTCGGACACTGGTAGCATAATGGAGCGAGGTCGGCCGCGGAAGCGAACCGATATCCTGAAGCGATCGGGTTCCAAGAGAAGCAAGAGTGCCGAGCGTCGGGCCTTCGAGCAGTTGCCGAAGGGGTGGAAGGCTAGCGAGGCATCCAACATGTTGAGTCAACATGAGGTCGCCTCGTTGGCGAAGCAGGCACTTCAACAGGCAGCACGATTTGAGGTTTTGAGGAAGGATGATGTTGACAGCCTCTCACGGGTACGCATCTCATTTCCCGTCTTTTTTCCTGTGCAAATCTAACTGTCATTTAGGAGCTCCGCCAACTCGACGAACGGACCGAGTATCTCCGTCGCACATATACTTCGCTCCGCGCTGGAAGACGCAACCTTCACACTCGTATTTGCCAGTATCTCCGGTCTCCACGTACTGCTAAGTTCAGTCATGATGCCATCCTCAAGCAGGAGGAAGCTCTCGCTGAGCTTGATGCGTCGATCGATGACTGGGTTGCCAAGCTCGAGCAGGCCGAAAATCGCCGCACTCGGGTTCGCCAAAAGCTTCTTGAGCACGTTGCCGCCGCTGCCACTCTCTCCATCTCCCCAGGAGGCGTGGTTGGTGTGAGCGAAAGCCTCCAGCTTGCGATGGGTGTCCGCCCATTGAACCCCGGCAACATCTCAACCCCCCCTCGCAGCCCTACCAAGCATTCCTTCTCTTCATACACGCCTTCTTCCTCTCCTTCTCCCCACCGTGTGGTTGCACAAGTTCCATCCACGATTCTTGAGCATCCTCTCTTTGAGGAGCTCGGTTCGGTCCGCAGTACCGCCATCTCCAAAGAGGACGATGCTGCGAGTATCCGACGCGCCGAGACCATCCGCATCTACGCAGCCAACGATGTTTACGCTTTGCTCGCTGATGTGGAGCAAGCCATCTCTAAGATGAGCGCAGGGGCCGAACTCTCGCCCGCCAAAGAGGAATCTTTGTCGGACTCCGAGAAGAAGGAGCTTCACCGACAGCACAGCCATGAACGGCTCAACGGCTCTCCTTCCAAAGTCACACTACCTGCTCTGACATCGGATGAGAAGTCAGGGTCCAGCAGTGTCCTTCCTCTCACAACGGCCCCGCCGGCGGCTGCCAGTGAAGAGATCTTTTTGACCAGCGCCGTCTTCAAGCCATAGCGCGCTTTTACCAACTAATTTCACTATTTGGCCTACTCCTCGCCCTAGAGGACTACAGCAGCCACGCCCTCTTCTACGTTTTCTTCAACGAAATCCTCACGTCATGTCCACATTGACTCTACGCTCCTTGATCACAATGGTTTTTTTACGGCCGACCACACACAATCATTTGATAAATGTTTTATGTTTTCTATACCCATTCTTGTCACTCACTTAAGACCCATCCTTTTTACACGTCTACTCCTCAAAGAGCATCCTTGTTTATCTTCTATTAGCCTGACATATCCGTCGGCAGACGTCTACAGATTGCCATTTTCCTATTTTCATCATCGTGTACATCAACATTTTTCGAACATGCACATAACGGAGTTTTGGGGCGGCCTTTTGGGCATCTTTTTACGCTTCGCATTCATGTCGTCACGGCTGGCATAAGATATCCCCAGTGCGCAACCAAGATACCACAAACGCCAGACGACCTTCAGCGTTTCCTTCCTGCTTTTCTTCTTTTACCAAATTTTATTGCTAGCTCGCCACTCCGGTGTGAGCTGCCTTATTTTTTCTTCTTTCTCTCTTCGCTTCTGAAGCGTCGACAACTTCCTTTTGTTTTCTGCCTGGGGCCAGAGCCTCCTTGCATATTCGAGCGGAATAATCATCAGATTGAAAAGCTTTTTTTTTGTCCTTTTTCGTCCGTGAAGGGCGGGACGCGCCTGGCATGGCATGGATTGGATGGACGGACTGCTGCGGCGGGAGTGGGTCGCCTGTTCGGCGGCCGCGCTTTCCCCCCCGGCCGGTGGGATGGAAAAAGAGGGGCGACAGGGACACTGTACCCTGTATACCCGGGAAACATGAAACGGGTATATTTTGGTCCGGATTGTAGTGTATGTACCTTACCAGAGGAAGGAGAAAAAGGGGCGGGGGGCAATTGATGAAAAAGTTTGCTGCTGCTGCCCAAAATGTCTACCTCCTGGGTCGGTGTCGGTATCGGTGTCGGTGTGTGTAAGTGGGATAAAGGGGGGAGAGGGGGAAGAAGGAAGGCGACAGTAGCCAGCAGCAGAGCCAGGATCACGATCAGCCACTGCGGTGAAATACACAGTACATACTTTGTTGTGTCTTACAATTTTTTTGGACGAGCTGCGAGCTACTGCGTACTATTGTGATGTGTGCATGTGTCAAGTTTGTGGGTACGTAGGTTGGAGAGAGGTTTTTTTTTTTTTTTTTTGTTTTGGTGTTGGCTGCGAGATCATCCAATCGGGGGCCGTTCCATCTCGGCGGCCGGCGGGAAGGGATGTGAGTGAGACAGCGAGACAAGACAGTGTCCGGAGGGAGCGGGTAACTGCGACATGACACCGTTTGGGAAACTCAGCTCCGGCGGGCGGTTGGCGGGCGATCTCGTCATTCTGATAGGGCAGTATCATCAACCGCTCACATTTTTGGCCGCATTCACTTTTTTATTTTTTTATTTTTACGTGTGTGTAAGTGGGGGAGAGAGACTTTCCGGCTTGGGACGGGATAGAACTCCGCTAGTTGATCGGTGGGTTTAAGTTGCGACAATGTCAGGTGGACTGGGCTGGGCTGGCTTACGCAGATCCCGTAAAGACAGAAGGGAGGATAGGAGAGGCTGGTTCTGGATGTGGATTGGAGCTTGGCTTCGAAAAAGGTGAGCAGCCACTGTTCTCGAAACCAGCTGGTCGTCTAGCTTGGATTTGGATCCATCCAGTGATGGTTCGTCATACGCACAATCAATATTTGGTGTGGTGTTTGAACAAACCACCTGCAAAAACCTCTGCGCCGCGCTGGATAAGGGGAGCGGTTAACTGCCCGCTAACCCCTTTTCGCGGGAACGGTTCCTCACTGGATCCCATTCGGACGCGAGCATTGGGGTGGTGGGTGTTTCTGTTTCTGGCTCAGCAGCCGCCTCGCAGCGGTGGGCTGTGTTGGGGGATTGGTATTGGTTGGGGCCTGCAGATGTCTCAGTGCTGTGATTGGGCCGCGGTTTGTGGGTAGGTAAGGGGAGGTTGCGTGGTCGTGTGGTCGTGTGGTAATAAGGATGGAGGCATGTGATGACGGAGTTCGGAATGGGAGGGGTCATCGTGTTGAAGGAATGGGGGGGGAGTACTGTGTGGATTGCGGTTTCGAGATAGAGAGTGGTGGTCTTGCTTGAGGTCGCGGTTGGAGGGTTCAGACGTTGTACTTGTGATGTATACAAGCTGTGGGAGCTACAATGCGGTGACTTACACTGCGAGCGGTGGTATAAGTCGGCGGTTTACGGGCAGGAGTCGGTCACGTCGGCAGGGCAAACACTTGAGACAATGGAACCCAACCTGTCGTTGCATTGTATTCTTCCTGCGGTGCCTTGCCGTGCTTGCTTCAAACAGAGTGACTTGGGGGCGAATCGCCAGCATCGCAAGCCATGGCTGCTGTTCTGTGTTGCCATGGCGTGTTGATGGCGGCTTACCCTCAGGCAACGTTATGCATGCGCCGGCGATCTTGTTTCCTTTTGTTTTGCCGCTCTGTTATGCATGTGAGCTCTGGCAGTTCAAGTGCCGGGAAGTCTGTGCAATGCGGCCGTCACTCGGTGCCTTGCATCAGGAAAAGGGGTAGGTACCCTTCGTGCCTCAAAGCCGACTGCCATAAGAGGCGCATGCATCAAGATAATCCATGACTACATGTGCAATTGCCCAAATTTTTGCCACCTTGGTGGCATTGGATGCCTGGTACTTTCTGTGTCATATGATTCATGAGAGCTTTCCCGGTTTGCAGTAGGCGCCGCGGCATTGAAAGAGGTAGTGCTATGTCTAGCGTTCTGTCCCGACCAGGCAGGCTATCAGTTTATGCAAACGGCCAGCCTTGCCGATAGAGTCAGTCCAGAGTGGCGAGGCTTTCTATCTGTCGTGCGATCTCGGTTCATGCCGAAGCTCGTCCTGTTGGCATAAACCAAAGCTTAGCCGAGGAACATCTCCGGCGATCACGGTCCGTGTAACATTATGCGAACAGCCCAAGTTCGTGGGGGCGACAGCCACCGGTTGTCACGGGATTGGGAACCTCAGGGTGTTTTGTTTACAGTGTACCTAGGTATAGGCAGTTTGAAACCAGTTCGCAATGCCTTGTTGTTGACTGTCATGGGCGGTCTGATGGTTGTCCTCGAAAGCCCATCTTTGATAACCGTTGGACCTGATTCTGTGACATGCCCAGTAAGACGAAAACGTAGAACTTGAAAACTGCCGAGTATGATAGAGATAATGTTCAGCTGAGAAGCTATTTGATGTCAAGCCATCAAGATGCAAGGAGCATCAAAACAGTTCCAAGGCTCAACTCACACGAATTGAGAACAGACGCGGCATGGGACATCAAAATCAATGGCTTGCCTTGGCAGAGGGAACACATTCTCTGCTCCTACTTTACCTTTCTTTTCGCCGGATACTTCGTACCACGCTGAGTCCTCCGCAAGTCTTCGTCGTGCCAAAAACAGCTTGCCACAGGCTCATTCCGCCTTTGCCCTGAGATCCGCCAGAACCTCCCTCCCCGAAACAGTCTCCCCGTCATGGACGGTCTCCCTCGTAGTCTCCTTCAGCGCCTCATCGACCCTTTGCAAGGTGTTAGCATAGGTAACCCTCAATCTACCACCGCCAGGGAAACCAAAAAAGGGGGGGTCCCCAAGCCCAACACCACCCCACACAAACAAAA
>Ga0247760_1002499_pt1 | contig 13763 bp, 17 predicted proteins | sample UWRJL171409R4_FD_179936 | JGI IMG/M metagenome (GOLD analysis project Ga0247760, IMG submission 179936) | Plant litter microbial communities from Arlington Agricultural Research Station in Wisconsin, United States - UWRJ-L171-409R-4 | ecosystem: Environmental > Terrestrial > Plant litter >...
ATGGAAGCTAGGTCGACAGATAAGATACCAGAGTAACACCAAGTCTCGGTGATGCATCACTCGACGTAGCCTGCGTTCTTTCAGTCTAGCATGCGACCATCGACAAACTTACAGCTTCCCCTTTCACCGACCTAGTGACCTATCCGCCCGGCTTTACCCGCACCGACCAGCAGGAACCTCAAGTTCAAGCCCGATTTCGTCCACCTGACACGGACGCAGCCGCTCACATCAATTGCGCCAATTCAAAAATGTGACTTTGATTCGCTTCAGTCCCCGAAGGATTGGCTACCTAGGCTGGCCGGCGATCAAACACGAAAACTGAACGGGGCTCTCGTTTCTGTTTACGCTAGATACCTATAAATGGATCGACCGCCTGTAATGTCCCTTGCGCCGGCTGCCCAGGACCTCTGACACGCACCATCGTCACTCATTGGAGATACCCATACTACACCGCAAGGATGAAGGTACTTGTGCTGGGCCTGCCTCGGACAGGCACTCAATGTATTCGCGATGTCCTCTCCCTCCCTACAGTGTTTCGCTGACTAGCCCGCGGCAGCTCTCGCCGACGGGTGCGTAAAATCCGCTGCTTTGCACGTGGTCTGCTAACGTTAAGGCCAAGACTGGTTCAGTTGGGGGTATCACCCATCTACCACATGCGCGAGGTCGCCAAGAACAAGCATCAGGCCCTATGGATCGAGGCAGTCGACGCCAAGTTTGAAGGTATTGGGGCCCGGTGGAAAAGAGATGATTTCGAACGCATCTTGGCTGGTTTCGACGTCCGTCTTGAGTCTTTACAATGCATACCCCCAGAACTCTAAGGCTGACGGTATCCTGTGATGGAACGGCAGGGTGTGGCTGACTACCCAGCCGCCATCTTCCCAGCCGAGCTCGCTGCAGCGTATCCGGAGGCGCTGATCATTCTGTCTGTCAGATCTGAGGATAAGTGGTACGATTCCATGGAGTCCACACTTGTCCACCTGCAAAAGACCAGGGCTTCTGATGATTCGTCGCCAATGTCGGTCCTCTCAAGAAAATATCACCAGCATTGCTGGGGGACCGACTTCGCAGCGACTGGCCGGGCATTTTTCGAGAAGCATAACAAGCTTGTCAGGGAACTCGGCAAGGGACGGAAGTTTCTCGAATGGCAACCACAGGACGGGTGGGCTCCGCTGTGCTCGTTCCTTGGAGTTGACGCTCCTCCGAAAGGCACACCGTTCCCGAGGAGCGACGACTGGGTCGAATACAAGAAGATGGCGGAACAGGAGAAATTGCGCCTTGTTACGACAGCGGCGGCTGGAACCGCCTGATTTAGGTAAAAGGAAAGATTCCGAAAACTGAAACCAAATTATTACGGGAACAAACGAGTCTAAATGGTGGCGTAGCTACTGCTTAGTGCGGGCGGCGGTCACCGATCGTATTCTGATGCGGGGGGCTGGGCCTTCAAGGTTGAACGGTTGCCAAACGGAATGGAAATTAATCATTCGAGACTGGATGCACACAAACCCAAGAGAGGCGCAGTTTGAGCAATAGAGTCCTCTTTTGATTGGCGAAAGGCCACCGTTCAGTCCCGCGAATATATGCGGCAAAGTAACGGGGGTAAATCGCCATTGGAGCCAGATGTCATTGGGCCGTGCAGTTGCTTCCTCCAGCCCTATCCGGGACCCAATTCCGGTCCTCCCAATGCTGAACTGCGGCGCAGTGTCAGAACACGAGCTTTTCAATTTTATTTGAGTCACTGCGAACCCACCACTCTTTTCTGTCCAACAATTCCATCGTTGACGTGGAAGTCATGCTCGCCATTTCACAACCTCGCCCATAACTGACGCACAGGATGCTCCCGTCAATACTGCTGTTGGCAGCGCTGAGCTCCCTCACAAGCGCAGATGCCGATGCCGATGCCAACTTAACGCCCCGAAACCAACCCCCCCAAGACCCCCTGAGAAGACTAGCGGCGCGAGAAACCGACCCAAGTCTAGTCTGGCGCGTCTTCGTTTACATAGGCATCGGCCTCCTCGTGTTTCTCATGATCGCCATCTGCGTTTACCTCTTCAGATCAGTCAGGAGGACTGATAGGTACCTGCCCGCACCGATATCGATGGCGGTACAACCGCCGAACGCGTACCATCAGGGCTATATCCCTCGAGTTGCTACAGAAAACATTGACAACCCGGCGATTCCTCCGCTTCAGGGGTATTATGCGGTGGCTCCAAGGGCTCCCCCTCCCGCGGCCGGGACGGGGGGTCCTCCGTTACAGGGTTATTATGCACCGCCGGCGGTGATGGCTCCATAATGCTCGTGGGAGTGGGTAGGGAGGGAGATCCAAAGGCGAATGATTCACATGGAAGTGCGGCGGAATAGAGGCGGGAGTATCAGTAACGGCAGGAGTTTACGAATACTTGTAATGATAGGGTTAAGAACTTACTTATGATTTTAGCCGCCAGAGACATGAAACATTAACAGCGATTAATCTTTAGTTTATATATATATACCTGTAGAACCGCAATGAGCACCATGGCTTATTGAAGTTGTCATGGATAAAACTCAACACAATATGCCAGGCACTGCCCAAAATCACTGACACATGGTGTCCATCTATTCTTTTGGACACTGAATCCGAGAACACAGTGTCTCCAGTCAGTGAAGGTTTGAGACAGGATGGTCCAACCAATCACAGTGCCGCTCTGTCCACACTACTGGTAGTGGAATCGCCAACGACCATACTGGCCCGGCCGCCCGACCTTTCCTGGCACTTATGGCTGGGCCTTTGGGCGAGATTAGTGATATCTTGCGGCTCCAATCGATGAAGTCGTCATGCTACTTAGGTGTCGAGTCACTGCACTGAATCATCAAACCCTTCCGGGGAAAGCAGAAAAGTGAATAGTTGCAACATTTTCGTACATGCTGCCCAGCTATGTAACTCTGCTCAGATAATACATGTCCCTCCACGCCACCTTTCTCCATAACGTGGTGACCATATTTCACCGACCAAACCAGGCTAATCCTTCGCTGGTGGCTCGTTCTCCTTCATGGAAGGCCCTGACTGGCTTTGGCTAGCGCTTTCTGTGTTCACGGGCTGTAACTCCATCCGCGACATACTCGAAATGAGCTCAGTGACTTTCCCAGCCCCGGCCCCAGGACTTGAAGTACCCATCTGACTCCGTGCAGGCCGAGGGGACAGTGTTTCCCGCTGTGCGGGGATCCGAGGCGGTTTTGTCGGTGTTTGAGGCGGGTTGGTCGGGACACGGGATCCCTAACTGTCGTGTCCGTCTTCGTCCTCCACCTTTTTACCCCGTCGCACAATATCCCACCCAGCCATCCGGGCGTTCCGTTCGACTCCTTCTTGGTGTTTTTCGTAGGCGTCTTCTAAAACATAACGCCTCCAACGTTTCGCCGCATCCGCAGTGAGCACACCTGCTTCCTTTGCATCTTGGATAAGTTCTTCCCAGATGTCGGGCATATACACTTGATCCGGGACTGGAGTTGCAATATCTCCGGGCGGGGGGCCGTGGAATATATCTTTTAGAGCTCCAGCAGCGCGCATTCCACCTAGCAGCTTCTGGACTGCAAACCTAAGTTGTAGTAGGTGAATGTCTGGCAATGGGCGCTTCTCGGGGTCGGTCGTAACGAGTTCGTAGACATCACCATGCATAATAGCGGAGAAGGTATAGCCATCAACGCTACGGCGGAAATCCGTGATTGTGCCACGCTGTTGATGATTCCAAGGATTATTGACGAGGTTGCCTTCGACAATAATGTTATCAAGCCATACCATTTGTAAGTATAGGCGATGGTCTGGATCGGTCCGGTGTGGTATAGGCCGAAGCGCAAACATATGCTTGTCCCAGAATCGATGTGCATCAAGCCTCAACGGGATGATGTTCCGATCTTGGCTCCCCTTGACCATAAGAGCGCGAAGCTTCTCGAGTGGCCAGAAGGTCTTCAGCATGTCCCAAATAGAAATCGCCTCCTCATTTGGACGCAGTCGGTTGATGGCGCGGACATCGAAGATGTGGGCACCTTCAACTTGCACGGTGCCGCCAGTGAGGACGCACATCTCGTTATACCAATCCTTGACGGTCGTTTGCGCATCCGTATGTTTCTTTTCGCGCGAATCCGTTGACGTTTTAGTCGTATTAGCCTGCGTCACTCTTGTAGCCGTAGTTTTGCGTCGCTTCGCGGCGCTCGAATGTGGCGAGTCATCATCGCGCTCCTGGTCCGACTCTTCGGCTCCACCTCTGTCTCCTCCGATAGCGCGATTGGTACCGCTTTCCAGTTTCTTATATTTCGGTACCCTCTCTTTCCATAGCTTTTCGATGCGTTGGTTGATCGATAGGTAGGTGAGGAGGTACATCTCGAATGCGCGGTCAAGCTCTTCAAGCCCTTGTTCAGACATGAATCCTTTGACTGCTTCAAGATTAGTGGCCTTAAGTGCGGAAGTTGGGTCATAGGCGACGGCTAACAAGCCGCTCAGATGCCTTATCGCATCTCCTCGCTCGACTCGGTTAGACTCGTGATACTCATCGTCGGAGTGGGAGTCGCCCCTCCAGACCCGGATTTTTTGGTGAATGAAGGCGATAAACCGCCGTTTGAGCTCTTCATTTGTCGATGGAAATTCAGAATCAGAGCCCGGGGACCACGAGTCGGTTATTTCCGCTGGCGGTTCGGAAAGTTGGGAATCCTGCGACTGGAATACTTCTGACGGCAGATCAGAAAGCTGGGACGATGCCTGAGACTCAGCCTCTAGACAAGGCTTCCAGCTAATGATCCCGCCATTGCCAAAGAACTTCGACTGAGAGGGCTCCATGGTGTTAGATGATGCTAACTTCAAACCGGCGGCTAGGTCGGGTGTGTGTGGACTTGTCCAGCCGCGTCAGTTCACCCAAGCCAATTTATCAACTGAGGAATAAATTCCTCAGAGAAAAGAGCCACGACCAATGGCCGTGGCAGTTCGGCAAGGTATCTCTTGAGCGACTTGCTTTGTGGACTCGTCCCGCGGCAGGGGCGACGGCGGCAGTGTAGGGGTAACGGTGGTAGAGAAGTGTCGACATACAACGCGGGTTTTCAGGTGGTGAACAATTTCTGAATTTAAAAAGCCTCGTGGGCAGGGTGGGAGTACGGTGCAGAAGTTGTAGGAATTGATGCTTTTTGGGGAAAGCTGCTTGTGGGAAGAAAGCTGCTTGTTGTGGGAAGAAAGTTTGAAGCTAAGGTTGGCTTCGGAGGAGCACAGATATTTTGGAACCCGCTAAGCCTAACTGGGGTAGAGGCTAACAATTTACTTGTGATAACCTGCACCTCACTGTCAAGGACGCTAAAAATGGCGATGCGCGTCAGCCGGATTCGGCCGTCAGAACAGCGCTTTCTCGTTTTAAGCTGTAACTGGGTCACGAGATCTAGACCCCTAGCCAGAAATCATCGAGACATAGGCGGACGAAAAGTGCCAAGTAAGAAAATGGAATGAGTTTGGCTTCCATGGGTATTCCATGGCGATTGGACTCCTAGTTGGGCTTAGGGCACGTTCCTTTCCTCAGATGGAGGGCTCAGATGGAGGGCTCAGATTGGCTTTCAGATCGCACCCCCATCAGCCACTGATGGCCGACTGGAGGGCACTGGCTGATGGCCAAATCCCCACCTTCAGACCGGGATCTGAAGTCTAATCTGATCTGAAGTCTAATCTGAGTGATTGATCTGGGCCGCGTTCCTTTGGCACCATTCAGATTTATTCAGATTTAGATGACTAACCAAGAGGCGTTTTTAAGGTTTTGGAGCCAACACCACTGTAAAATAGGCACTGACCACTGTAAACCGCTGTAAAAAGTGATCTGAGCCTTAGATTAGGAGGTTTTTTCTCCTCTTCGCTATCTGAGCCCATTAGCCGGATTGCGCGCCCCCTGATTGGCCTGATTGGCTATAGTGGGGAACATTTCCATCTGAGCCCATCTGAGCGAAAAAAGCCTTCAGATATGCTCCGAGCCATCCGGAGGTTTCCTTTTTTCGTTCGTAATCCTGGGCTGGGCTGAAATGTGACTGATTTGTCCTGAGCATTCCTTGATTGTTCCCTGAGCTAGGGCGATCCCATACTTCGCCACTGTACAGCCTCAGAAGAGCATTTTCAGTCCCCTACCTACGCTAAAGTTTCCTTTCGATGACACCCGTAGTGTTTACGTTTTTGGAATATACTGGTACCTTACATATTAGGCGATAGCACGTAGAATCGTAGTCTAATCCCTAGGACAGTACGTAGGTAGTATTCTGGTACTAAACTTTAGGACCAATCGGTCTTACAGGTGCGAAATTCTTTGTGGAAGCGGTGGACTTGCCCAGCTTCGTCGAATCGCTTTATCGTCTGGCTTATGATTCGGGCGCCAAAGCAATCGCGTTATTGTCTGGCTTGTGATTGGAACGGCCGCTTTTCGTCAGGTATGAACGGTTCGGCATCGCCCAGAAGAACGGAAGCCACCTACCGATCTTTAGCCGGCGCGGTAATCAAGAGCTTTATAATTTTTGTGTAAAGCTTAAGAGGACGATGAGCCGATTTGCGACCCAATGACAGCGGATCTTGGCCCGGGCGCTGCGCAAATGTGTATTCCACCTACCAGGTAACAATAAATGTGGCATGCAGATTGAGGCCGTCGGCTGGGTACAAAAGATAAAGCGCGCCGCCGAGATCCTAACAGGAAGAATGTGCCTGGAGCAGGCGGACGGGAACTCGAGCTGCCTCTGTCCGGTTTTGTCCAGATGTCACGCATAATACGGCGCCTCAGCGCCAGCGCCAGCCCGATGCTCCTCCTCCTGACCCTCCTGTTGCTGACGGGCTCTGCCTCTTCGGCCCCAAGCCGCGCGCGCACCAGCCTCAACGCCGGCTGGCGCTTCAACCGCTTCGCCTCCAACCCGGACTCCTTCTCCTACAGCAACCTAAAGCCATACATGCTCCCCGCCGCCAACAACTTCATCAGCGGCAGCACCAAGTTCTCCCGCCCCTCCGGCACCGCCCCGGGCAGCAACATCGACTACACCCAGCTGCGCTTCAATGATTCTTCTTGGGATGCCGTCACCCTCCCGCACGACTGGGCCATCAAGGGCCCCTTCCGAGCCCCCAATGTCGGCACCGAAATGGCCACACTGCCCTCTTTTGGTGTCGGGTGGTATCGCCGCAAGATAAGCCGCGCCGCTTCCGAGGAGGGACTGTCTTTTTTGCTGGATATTGATGGCGCCATGAGCTATGCGGCTGTGTGGCTCAATGGGAACCTTGTTGGGGGTTGGCCGTTTGGCTATGCTTCGTTCCGGCTTGATCTTACGCCGTACATGAAGACGGGTAGGCTACAGGACAAATCCATCCTAGCCGCTTGCGAAAGCTGACTCTGGGCTATTTAGGTGATGATAACATCTTGGCTATCCGCTTGGATAACCCTAATGATAATTCACGCTGGTATCCCGGCGGCGGGCTTTATCGCAACGTCTGGCTGAACAAGGTCAAGTCGACGCGCGTGGCCCAGTACGGCACCTCCATCACCACGTCATCTACCTCAACCTCGTCTGCAAACGTCAGCCTGGTAGTGCAGGTAGAGAATAGTGGATCTGCGAGCAGCTCAGTCGACGTAGCAACCGAAATCCGCATCTGGAACCCAGCAACTCAACAACCCGGCGCCGAAGTCATAGGTGCAATCCCAAAGGCGTCCGTGACGGTACCAGCCAACGGTAAATTGTCCACCGCCGGCTCTGCAACCGTAACCAACCCGAAGCTCTGGGGCCCCGCACCAGGCCAAAAGCCAAACATGTACGTCGCCATCACGACCGTCTCTGTCGCCGAGTCCGTAGTCGATACGTACCAGACCCCCTTCGGCATCCGCACCATCACCTACGATGCCAACAAGGGAATCCTCGTCAACGGGCAGGCAGTGCGGATTCAAGGCACCAATAACCACCACGACCTCGGCTCCCTCGGCGCAGCCTTCAACGTCCGCGCCGCCGAGCGTCAGATGGAGATCCTGCAGGAGATGGGCTGCAATGCCCTGCGCACCTCGCATAACCCGCCTGCGCAGGAGTTTCTTGATCTAGCCGACCAACGCGGCATCCTCATCCTTAATGAGATCTTCGACGCGTGGACAGAAACCCGGCGCACCAATGACTTTGCCAAGATCTTCGCCGACTGGAAAGAAGCCGATATTCGCCTCTGGGTGCGCCGCGACAGGAACCACCCCTCCGTGATAGCCTGGTCTGTCGGAAACGAAGTCCCCGAGCAAGGCGCCGCGAATATCGGCAGCATCGTTTCGCCCCTAAAGGACTATGTGAAGGGCGAAGACCCGACCCGCCCGGTGACGGCGTCAGTCAACGCCGTCGGGCCCGGCGCCCTTACCAATGTGCTAGACCTTGTCAGTCTTAATTACCTCGGGGAGGGCATGGGCAGCAGCAATTACGGGTCTGCCTACCCAAACTTCAAGAGCGCGTACAGCAACAAGATGATGTGGGCCTCCGAGTCGTCCGCGGCCGTCAGCACCCGCGGCGTCTTCTTCTTCCCACCCGCCTCGGGCGTCAGCGCATCGTACGGCGACCAGGGAGGTACCGTCAACAACCAGATCAGCGGGTACGAGCTCTACGCAGCCGGGTTCGGGAACTCGGCAGACAAGACCTTCGTCCAGCAGGATAAATACTCGTACGTAGCCGGCGAATTCGTCTGGACGGGCTTCGACTACCTTGGCGAACCCCATCCTCTGACGAGCCCGAGGTCATCCTCGTTTGGGATCATCGACATGGCAGGGTTCAAGAAGGAGCGCTTCTGGCTTTATCAGGCGAGGTGGAGGCCAGATCATCCCATGGTGCACATCCTGCCCCATTGGACTTGGCCTGATCGCGCGGGCCAGAGTGTACCCATACACGTCTTCTCCGGGGCAGACGAGGTCGAACTGTTCGTCAACAACGTCTCCCAGGGCCGTATCAAGAAGGGTGCATCGTCGTACCGCTTCCGCTTCGATAAGGTGGTCTACCAGCCTGGAAATGTTAGGGCCGTGGGATATAAAAATGGGCAGCAGTGGGCGACGGAAACAATCAAGACGGTGGGCAGCGCGACCAAGTTGAGCGTTACGGCCGACAGGACGACTATTTCCGGGGATGGATATGATCTGTCATTCATCACAGTCGCCGTGGCTGATAGTGACGGCCTTACTGTCCCCCGGTCTAGCAACTCTATCACCTTTACGGTGTCTGGGCCGGGCGCGCTGGTGAGCACTGATAATGGAGACAATACGGACTTTACGGCCTTTCCCAGTGCGACGAGGAAGGCTTTTGGAGGTCTTTTGTTGGGTATTGTGAGGGCTAATCCAGGGGCGACGGGGGAGATTGTGGTTACGGCTTCGTCGTCTGGTTTGACTTCGGGGAGTGTTACGATTAAGCTCGGCTGATGGCTACTCTTGACAAATCCACAGATCTGGCCAAAGGCCAGAACCCCCTTCTTTCTGCCAGGTACTCCATGTGCCAGGGTGAGCAATGTCGCGAGTATGAGGTTCGGAAAAGGACTTTCTGTGCCCAGATTCGTCGCAGCTTACAGTACTAGGTATTAGGTAATTACCTAGCTGTTTTGACTGGTCACGTGTGATGGGCAGGGTGATATGTGATAAGGGCCAGCAAGAAAATACAGAGGTATTTAAGGAGTGCTGTGCCGGAATCGCAATCAAAGCTGTCCTGCACTCGTTCCCAGCTTTCTTCTCGGCCCCTTTTTCTGCCGTGTCTTGGATTTGCGTATATGCTGCTTACTGGTCCCTTGGAATTTCTCGCCTATCGACGTGTAACACACCAGCGGGATTTGAATTACGCAATGGCGGAGAAGCAGACCGCTTTGGTCGAGAGCAGGGATGGCTCCAGCAATGATGAGGACTTTACATGGACTGAGGAGGAAGAGAAGGCACTGGTTAGGAGGTCGGTACCTACTCATGCCTGGAGATGTGAAAATTGCTGACCTTGTTGAACAGAATCGACTTGCTTGTGATGCCCCTTTTGATCATGGGCTTCTTTGTGCTGCAGCTCGATAGAGGAAACATGTATGGCTTTTGCCCTCCTTCTCTGGCACCTCTCCGTGAATGAACCGAGTTATAAAGCTGGCAACCTGGCAAAGCGGCAACGCATTGACCGACTACTTTCTTGAGGATGTGGGTATCACACAGAACCAGTTCAATGTCAGCCAGCAGCTTCTATCTTTGGGCATCGTGCTTCTCGAGGTGAGGATTGATACGCTCTTTTTCCTTACAGAATCAATAGCTTACACATGCCACAGATTCCCAGCAACTTGATCCTATACCGAACTAGCCCGACTATTTAGATCGGCACACAAATCATCGCGTGGTAGGTCATACACACTTTGACACTATCGCTTGGGTATTAATCTAACACCTTTCCAAACAGGTGGCTGGTCTCCACATTCCAAACCTTCCAGAAAGGGCTCGCCTCCTTCCTGATCACCCGACTGCTCCTAGGGTATGCCTTCCGTCTCTCTCAGCTCTCGTTGCTAGTCATCTGACCCTGCTCCCCCTTAAATTCTGCGAGTCAGGCTTCATTCCCGCCGGACTATTCACCATCACCAGATGATACAAGCGAGATGAAACCAGCAAGCGTTTCTCCTGGTTTTTCATCGGCAACATGTCAGCCGGCGCCTGCTCCGGTCTTATTGCCTATGGCGTGTGAGTCCCCGCGAGCTGACAACATCTGCAGTCTACAAATGAGGGGAATTGGCGTCTCGGCGGCATAATCTTCCTAACCCTCTTCCCCTCCTCTCCCACCTCGCTCCTCGGCCACAGTTACTTCACCCCCCGCGAAGCAGCCATCCTTCACCGACGTATTCTTCTCGACAACGCCACCAAAGGACAGCCCCGACAACACGTCTCTCTGTCGGAACTCAAGCATGCCCTCTCTAACTGGAGGCTGTTGCCGCACATTCTCCTCACGATCTGCGGACTTGCACCGTCAGCGCTGATGATGGCGTATGCGCCGTCGCTGGTGGTGTCGTTTGGGTTTGATAGGCTTAGAGCAAATTCGCTGACGTCGATTGGAGCGTGGATATTGCTGCTATCGAATATTGCGTGGGGAATGATTTCTGATCGGATGGGGAAGCGAGGGCCGATGGTGACATTGGAGTTGGTGTTGTTCTGGGGGCTACGGTATGCTCTCCTTCTTTGAGTCCTAAGTACCTATGACAAGATTGAACTAACGGTGTTACTTTTCTAGCTGGGCAATCGCCTGCTCATCGACTCTAAGAATCCAAACTTACGGTTTGCGTTCATCACGCTTGGAATTATCTTTTCGTCCAACTGGCGTATGTGCTTACAGCCTCCCGGATTGCGGAGATAACGAAGAAGCTAATAATATCTGATAATAGATCCCGTCAACGGCTCCTGGATGGCCCTAAACACCGACACATCTGGGGAACGGTCAATTACGATGGCCGTTCTCATCATGTCGGTCAACACGTCAGGCATTGTCGGCAGCCAGATCTTCCAGCAAGAGGACCGACCGCTCTACCGGACCGGATGGACCATCATTCTCGCTCTTGCGTCGTTCTCTTTGGTCATGTATGTTGTTGCGAACATCCAGTACCGCGTGCTGAACCGTCGCTGGAAGACAAAGAAGGACGGGGAGAAGTTCAGTTTGTGAGTCGTGGGCAATGTGATGAGATTCCTGTCTGCTATCATAATCAACTAATCATACCGGTATGTCTGTTGTGTTGAGCAAAATAGGATGTAAGTCCAAGTTCCATGCAACTTTGCAACAACGGCGTCCACCGAACTTTTGCTGTGCCTTCATCAAACCACCGAAGCAGGTTTCGCTTCTTTCTCTTGCACGTCGGAGAAGAATGTCCATGCGAGAAATGCTGCCAGGACGCACAAGCCTGCGAGCCCCAGACTCATAAACCAATATCCAAAGGCTTGTGTCAGGACAGCGCCCCAGTAGTTTCCCGTCAGCAAGCCAGCGCTAGACACAAGTGTGTTCAGGCCGAACATCTGACCCATCGCTCCGTGTGGTCCGAATCTGTGAGGATTTGCCTGTACTGCCTTCTCGACCGCCTGTTTGGCCTTCACCACGCCTGGGGTTGAGACCAAGGCCACGCACACCCCTTGCAGGACCAAGAAACCGAAGAAGGTTGGGAAGCGAGGAAATGGTCCACTCATGAAATCCCGTGTAGGGATGACCATGCCGGCGAGTGCTGGTGCGAAACAGCCATATCCGATCGTGGCTATCTTCCGCGGCCCAAACCGATCGACTGCCCATCCGGCTAGAGGAGCAAACACCAGCACAGGAATTGCCAGTCCGAGGAACACAGCGCCAACTACATTAGGCGAGAGGCCGAACCGTGTGCTGGCTTCCAGAGACAGAGTCGAGTCGTAACTCCCGAGGATGACATACTGGATGAAGCTGAGAACCAACGCAACAACTAGCTGCGAGTCCGATAGACAGAATAGTATGGGGAGCGGGGATCTGAACCCGACTGGTTTCTTAGACACAGAAGAGGGCTGCCGAGACTCGATCATTCCGTAGCTGATCGAGCCGTTCGTATCGCTGAGCCTCGCCAGGTTCCTCGGCCTCTCCACCATCAACAGCCTCAGCACCAAGTCGACCGCCAACACCATCAGACTGACATTGAGAATCCCATCGAAGCCCCAGCGCGCGAAGACGATACCGCCGAGTGGAGGTCCGACAAGATCCCCGACAGCAACGATCGACCGAATCTGCAATCACCAATCAGTCAGTCCCCTTCCGCCCCCCTTTTCAACCCCATCTGTAGCACCAACAAAACAACAACTTGAGAAAAAAAGACTCACCGTCCCAAAAGCCTTCCCCAGATCCCCCGGCCCAACCGCATCCGCCACCATCGCAAACCCCGCCGCATACAGCACTGCCGCACTCGCCCCATTCAACACCCGACTCCCCACCATCATCCCAAACTCCCTACTCGTATAAAACGTCACCGTCGCCCAAAACAAAGCCGCCAGTCCCCCCAGGTACAGCCGGCCCCTCCACTTCTCGTGCAGATCCGCAAGCCACCCCGCTGGGACGGCTACGGCGAGCAGGGCGAGGCCGAAGGAGGCGAGGAGGGTTGCTACGCGGGATTGAACTTCGGCTTCGGGAACCTGCGGGAGGTGGGAGCGGATGAGGTAGGGGAGGAGGGGGACGCGCATGCTGAAGAGGAAGAGGTCGGAGAATTGGCCGGTGGCGATGGTGAGGATTATGAAGCGTGGGTGGGAGCGCCAGGAGGAGGGCGGTTGTTGGGGGGGAGAAGCTGGGGAGGTCATTTTGACGATTCGATTTTGATGTCGGCCGGGATGTCGGTGAGGAGGTGTTGGAGTCGTTGCTGTCGTGGACGCTGCCCTGGGGCTGTGTGAGGGCGTTTGTCGAGGACTCAGACTCCGAGGTGATGGTTTATAACATGGACGGCGGCGGTAGAGTCGTGGTCGAGTTCCTATACAAGATGTTGAGTGTGGGAGGACAAATCGGATCCACCCACCTGGAGGCTAGCCTGAGGCCGTCCGATCGGGATCGTGTAGAACATGGTGAGGGCGAATCTAGTGTGATGATGGAAAGATGCAGGTGCAATCGCAGTGTTGCAAGCGCATGGTCTGGGTTACGTCTGCATGTTGAGCGGCAAGTGCACCCACCGCAGGTTGCAGAACCCGACGTGGATGGAGAGTCTTGGCGGGTTCACAAGGCGCCGAACTATTGAAATCGTCATGAGAGCGATAAAGCTCAACTTCCATCGTCGGTCCGGCCTACGACTTTTTCGA
>Ga0247760_1002500_pt1 | contig 13751 bp, 11 predicted proteins | sample UWRJL171409R4_FD_179936 | JGI IMG/M metagenome (GOLD analysis project Ga0247760, IMG submission 179936) | Plant litter microbial communities from Arlington Agricultural Research Station in Wisconsin, United States - UWRJ-L171-409R-4 | ecosystem: Environmental > Terrestrial > Plant litter >...
CGCCAGCGGAGGCGCCCCCGCGACCGGCACAATCACCCACCCGCCGGCGGAGGCGCTCGCACTCCGGGCACTCCGGCAATCACCGCACCCGCCGGCGGAGGCGCTCGCACTCCAGCAATCACCACACCCGCCAGCGGAGGCCGCCCCCGCGACCGGCACAATCATCACACCCGCCGGCGGAGGCACTCCAGCAATCATCACACCCGCCAGCGGAGGTGCCCCTCGTCGCCAAAGTGGTCTGACCAGATCGCACCAATTCAGCAGAAATTCAGCCTGATCCTTGCCAAACGCCACTTCGACCCCCAGGTAACGGAGAAGAGCTTCGCTGTGAATAACTTGTGCAAAGTTTCCCAGGCCTTGCAGGAAGGGCACCCTTCCGACACACGGTCCCGATATCCAGAGGTCCCAGGTTCGCCCAATCCGGGCTGAACGAAGGAGCATTATGGAGATCGCAGTTATCTCGGACCTTCACCTGGGAACCGGTGGCGCCGCGGACGGCTTCGGCCATGACGATGGGGAGTTTCTCAAATTCCTCACTTTTCTCGAGAAAAACTTCGAGAAAGTCGTGCTGCTCGGAGACATCTGGGAAACGCTGACGGGCGCACTCCCAGGCGATCCGGCACAAGAGCTTCGCCTCGCACGCGAATCGCACCCGGAGATTGCCGCGCGCTTCGAGCGCAGTAACTACCTGTACGTGCACGGCAATCACGATCTAATCGCCGGCGTACAAGGCACTCCGGATGAGCTGGTGATAAACACCGGTGATACCCGCATCCTCTTCACACACGGTCATCAGAACGACGCTCTCGTGCAGCGGCGGCGCTGGCTGTCTGAGCTCGGCGTTTGGCTGGGCGGATGGATCCGCCGGCTCGGGCTCGGCGCCCTCTATCGGTTGCTGAGTGAATTGGATGAAAAGCGCGCCGGGTTATCGCTCGACAGCACCCGCTGTTCGTTTCAAAAGTGGGCCATGGAGCTGGCCACCGAGCGACAGTTCGATGTGATGGTCACCGGCCACACGCACTTGGCCGCGAACGCACTCCACGGCGATCGCCTGTTCTTGAACAGTGGTTCGTGCAGTGAGGGCCAGTTCAGCTTCCTCAGCATGGATACGGCGCGCGCAAACTACGCGGTCAACACTTCGTTCTGAGCGCGCGGAGCGAGTGTCGGGCGCTGGCTCGCGGCCAGCAAGGTGTAGCCGACAGCAGCCCAAAACAGCTCTTTTCCGCGCTTCAGGGCGGAAAAGGCTGCCCCGATGGTGAGCGCGTCGGACACGCCCAGCGCAGTCAGGCACGACACGTAGCCCACATCTTGTACGCCGATCCCCGCGGGCAAAACGAACAGTACGTTCTTCAAGAACGACAATAAAACCTCGATGCTCGCCACCGCGAAGAAATCGAGTTCGACGCCCAAGAGCCTCAAAATCAAAAAGCTCTCGAGCGCTTCGCACAGCCAGGCGCACAAAAAGAACACCCCTGGCGCCAAGGTCGTGCGCGTGAAGTCGAGCGCGAAGTAGCGCTCGGTCAAGTTGTCTGTGCTGGCGAAACTCGCCTCACGGCGAAGCAAGCCCCGCTGCAGTCGGGCACTAGGTACCAAGCGCAAGAGCCCGAGCAGGCGTTCTGCGGCGCTGCCGCGCGCGAATGTGCCCCACACGCCCAGGGCGATCAGCGCCAGCACCCCGCTCGCCGCGAACGCCCCCCAAGCAAACGCCGCGCTTCCGGTGAGCGCGAGCGAAAGCCGACACAGCGTCGCAAAGCCGAAGGCCGAGAGCAACGCGACGTAGATGGCTTGCGAGCCGACCAGCAGATACTTGCGCGCGACCAGCCCTGCGACGGCGCGACTCGCCTCCAACCCCGAGTATCGACCGAGCAGCATCGGCTTCAATGATTCAGCCCAAATCACGCCCAAGGGTAGGGTTTGGGCGACCGCTTCGGTCATCAGTCGCACGCGCAAGAGCGGGCAAATTGCGACGCGCTGGCCGAGGCACTGGAACACATGACTCCAACCGACGCACTCCAGCGCGAGCGCCATCAGCGCCGGCGCGGCGATCAGCGAAAGCCCCAGGCCGCCGACGCTGGCGATGCTCTGACTAACGCGCTGAAAGTCGACGCCGTGAAACGCCCATACCAACAGCGACAGCGCACACGTTCCACACGCGACTCGGAGCGCGAAGAGGCCGCGGCCTCGATGGTTTGCCACGGACCGGCAGCTTGGAGCACGATTGTCACGAGCCGGTGTCAGTCCGCCAACTTGCGCGCAACACGCTCACTGGCTCAAAAAGCAACGGCTCGAACCGCCGCTCACCGGATACAAGTCTGGATGCTCCTTGGGACAGCGCTCGAAAGCGAGCGAGCAGCGTGGGTGAAAGCGGCATCCGCTCGGAGGCCGAGCGGGTGATGGCACTTCGCCCGCCAGCGGCGTGCGCGCTTGCGGGCCCTGCGAAACCCGAGGAATCGAGGCTAAAAGTGCCTTCGTGTAGGGGTGAGCGGGCGACTCGAACAAGCTCTCGGTGTCGCGCAGTTCGACGATTTGACCGACGTACATCACCGCCACACGATGCGCGATGTAGCGCACGACGCCCAGGTCATGGGTGATGAACAGGTAGCTCAAGCCGAGCTTTTGTTGCACCGAGCGCAGCAGATCCAAGATCTGAGCTTGGATCGAGACGTCGAGGGCGGAGGTAACTTCGTCGCACAAGAGCAGGCTCGGTTCGACGGCGAGTGCGCGCGCGATGCTGATGCGCTGGCGCTGACCACCGGAGAACTCGTGCGGGTAGCGAGCGCGAAGTTCGGGATCGAGCCCCACCTGACCGAGCAGCTCACACACCTTGCTATCGACGTTACTGCGGTTCGCTTTTTCGTGCAGGAGCAGCGGTTCGGCCAGCGTTTGGGCGATCGTGAAGCGCGGATTGAGGCTGGCGTACGGATCTTGAAACACCAACTGCAGCTCGCGCCGGAACGGGCGCGCGGCGGCGCGCGTGAGGCCGGTGATGGTGCGCCCGTTGAGCTCCGCGCTGCCGGAAGTGATCGGATTCAGGCCCACGAGTGCACGCGCCAACGTGGACTTGCCGCAGCCCGACTCACCCACCAAGGCCAGCGTTTCACCTGCGCGGAGCTCGAGATCCACGCCATCCACCGCGCGCACCACGGTGCCTTCGGTGGCGAAATGCACGCGTAGATCGCGCACTTTGAGCAGCGGCATCGCGTCACTCATCAGCGCCCCGCTACCATTTCAGCCACGGGCACGATGCAGCGGCGCAGGCGTTCTCCGCCCGCGCTCGTCAGCGCGGGTTCGCCGTTCTTGCAACCCTCACGCGCGCGCGGGCAGCGCGGCACGAACGCGCACTCTTGAAGCTTCGCGGCGGACAAGCGCGGCGGCAATCCGCCGATCGGATGGAGCGAGCCGCCGCCGGGCAGGTCGACGCGCGGTGTACTGCGCAGCAGTGCCTCGGTGTACGGGTGCAGTGGAGAGTGCAAGAGCTCCGCGGTGCGCGCTTGCTCCACGATGCGACCGGCGTACATCACGATCACGCGGTCGCAGATCTCGGACACGACGCCCAGATCGTGAGTGATGAACAGGATCGACATGTTCCGCTGCTTGCGGATCGAGCGTAAAAGCTCCAAAATTTGCGCTTGGATCGTGACATCGAGCATGGTCGTCGGTTCGTCCGCGATCAAGAGTTCGGGACTACACAGGAGCGCCATGGCGATGCAGATGCGTTGGCGCATGCCGCCCGAGAGCTGATGCGGGTAGGCGCGTAGCCGCTCTTCGCCGGCGATGCCCACTTGGCTCAAGATTTCGAGCATGCGGGCGCGCGCCGCCGGGCCACGCAGGTTGAGGTGCAGCTCCAGCACCTCAGCCAGCTGCTCTTCCACGCGCAGATACGGGTTCAGGCTGGTCAGCGGATCTTGAAAGATCATACTCACGCGGTTGCCGCGCACCTCGCGCAGTGCGGACGGCGAGGCGCCCACCAACTCACGCTCGCCCAAACGAATGCTGCCCGTCATGCGTCCTGCCGGCTGCTCATGCAGACCGAGGATCGACAGGCTGGTGACGCTCTTGCCGCAGCCGGATTCACCGACCAAACCCACGACTTCACCGGGACGAACGTCGAAGCTCACGCTGTCCACGGCGCGCACGGTGCGCTCGCGCGTGGTGAAGATCACCGACAAATCACGAATGCGTAGCAGCTCTTTCGCCTCGGGCGTCACGCTCTGCTCCGTCACGTTCTACCCTTGGGATCGAGCGCATCGCGCAGGCCGTCACCGAGGAAATTGAGGCTGATCAGCGTGACGCCCAAGAACGAACTCGGCCAAAGCAGGATCCACCAATAGGAGCGGATCGGGTTGATCACGGCGATCCCGTCCGAAACCAGCTGCCCCCAAGAAAGAGCCACACCCAAGCCGAGGAACGACAAGAACGACTCCAAGATGATCACGGACGGCACCATCAGCGTGGCGTAGACCATGATTACGCCCAGCACGTTCGGCAGCACGTGGCGAATCAAGAGCCGCGCGTCACTCACGCCCAAGAGCTCGGCCGCGAGCACGAACTCCTGACGCCGGAGCGCGAGCACTTGGCCGCGCACGATGCGCGCCATGGTCAGCCATTGCACCAAGCCCAGCGCGAGGAACACCGGCAGCATGTCCCCGCGCGCGGTCTCGGAGAACATGAGCATGATCAGAATGACCAAAAACATGTACGGAAGGCCGTACATGAAGTCGACCAAGCGCATCATCGCCTCATCGATTTTTCCCCCGTAAAAGCCGGCAATCGAGCCGTAGGCGACGCCCACCAAGACCGAGACCGCGGTCGCTGCCAGCCCCACCAGCAGCGAGGTGCGACCGCCCACCAGCACGCGCGCGACCAGATCTCGGCCGAGGCCGTCGGTGCCAAACAGAAAACGCGCCGAGGGCGGCTGATTGCGCAGCGCTGGCTGCGTCAGGTTGGGGTCCAAGTCGAACAGCACGGGCACCAGCACACAACCGAACGCGATCAGCGCGAGCAGGAGGCCACCCACGATCGCCACGCGGTTACGCAGCAAGCGCTGCATCGCCAATTGAAACGGGCTTCGGGTCATGGGCTCGCCCCCGAGCTGCGCAGCCGCGGATCGAGCCAGGCGTAGGCCAAGTCGACGATCAGATTGAACAGGATGACCAAACCGAAATAGACGATCGCGGTGCCGAGCACGACCGAATAGTCGCGATTGATCGCGCCCTTCACGAACCATTGACCCATCCCGGGCACCGCGAACAGCACCTCGACCACGAACGAGCCGGTCATCGTGGCAGCAGCGGCAGGGCCCAAGAACGAGACCACGGGCATGAGCGTACCGCGCAAGGCGTGCCGCACCACCACCCAGCTCTCCGGCAGGCCTTTGGCGCGCGCGGTGCGAATGTAATCTTGCTGCAGCACCTCGATCATGCCGCTGCGAGCCAAGCGCGCGATGATCGCGGCATTCGGCAGGGACAGCGCAATGGCCGGCATCACCACGTGCCGCAGGCTGCCCCAACCCGCCACCGGCAGCCAGCCGAACCAGAGCGAGAAGACAATCATGGCCGCGGAGCCGAGCACGAAATTGGGCAGAGAAACGCCGACCAACGCCAAGAGCATGCTCAGGTGATCGACCGCGGTGTTGCGCCGCAGACCAGCGACGATCCCGAGCCCAAGGCCGAGCGAGACCGAGAGCAGGAGCGAGAGCGAACCGAGCGCGACGCTGACCGGAAACGCGGGACCGATCAGCTCTTCGACGGTACGGCCCTGCACCTTGATCGACGGCCCGAGCGTGCCCTCGACCAGCAGCCGGCGCATGTAAACGCTGAAGAAGGCCGAGGCGCTGGTGGGCACGCCATACTGAGCTCGCAGCGCGGCTTCGACCTGCGGGGTCGTGGCTCGCTCATTGGCGAACGGATTACCTGGCGCGCGGTACATCAGCAGCGTAGTCGCGTAGATCAACAGCACCAACGCTGGCACCAGGAACAGCACGCGCCGCAATACCAGCAAGGGGAAATAGCGAAACGTCAGAAGGCTGGCGAGCAGCGCGCAAACGAGCGCGATTGTGACGCCGAGCGCGAACCGAAGCACCACACCGAGCGCGAACCCGAACAGCAGCGCGCCGAGCACGCGCGTGACGCGCGGCGGGCACCAGGCCGTGGCGCCCAGCAGCAAAACCCCGAAGACGAGCACCAAGAGCTCGATCACCGTGCCCCGCTTTCGCGAGCCGTAGCACGCTCGATCCAGACATCACGCAGCGGGTGAAGGCTGCGCAAATTAGGGCGTTTCGTGCCGTCGCTGCCCAAGAGCTCGCTGTAGAAGCCTTTGACCTCGGGCTTCGCCATGTCCGAGGTCACGTACACGTAAATCGGCACGATCGGGAATTGATCGTGGACGAGGATGCGTTCGGCCTCGGCGAGCAAGGCCATGCGTAGCTCGGACATACTCTGCACGCGTTGCGCGGCGTCCGCAGTGGCGCGCGCGGCGTCCGCTAAGCGCTTCAGCGCCGCGGCGTCGTGCGCGTGCTCGAGCACGAACTCTGGTTGAGCCACGAACTGTTCGACGTCTGCCGCAGCGGCGAGCAAGCGGTCGTAGACGACGCTCCCCCAGCCGGTGCGATTGTTGCCGCCGTTGGTGAGCCACAGATCGAGGAAGGTGTTCGGATCCTCGTAGTCACCGACCCAGCCAGCGCGCGCGAGATCGTAGTCCATGGCCTGCGTGCTGTGCTGATAGGATTGCCACTCTTGGTTGTACGCAGCCACATCCAGGTGCAGGTTCCTCCGTAGCTGATCGGCCAAGACCTCGGCCACCTTCTTGTGGGATTCGAGCGTATTGTACAAGATCCCGAACTTGGGGAACCCGCGACCTTCGGGGAAGCCGGCGTCGGCCAAGAGCTTCCGCGCTTGCTCGACATCGAAGCTGATGCCTGTTTCGGGCGGCTCATAGCCGCGAATTCCGGGCGGTACCAAGTACCGGGCAGGCAATTGTCCCATGCGCATCACGTCGCGCGTGATCTGCTCGCGATCGATGGCGAGGTTCAGCGCCTTGCGCACGCGCACGTCGTCGAACGGTTTTCGTGTGCAATTGATCCGGTAGTAATAGGCGATGAATGCGGGCCCGGTGAAGAAGTCGGCGCGTTGCCGCAGATCCGGCGCCAAATCTTGCGGGATGCTTTGCTGCGGTAGCCAATCCAGCTCACCCGTCAGATAGAGGTTCAGTGAGGTGGTCGTGTTTTCGATCGGCAGGATGTCCACGTCGCGCAGCTTGACGTCCTTGCGCCCCCAGTAACTATCGCTGCGTTCGAGCCGAATGTGATCGCCCACCCGCCACTCACGCAATTGGAATGGGCCGTTGCTCACGATGCGATCGGGCAAGAACCAGTTGCGCCCCGCGCTCTTTTCGATCGCCCGGCGCGGCACCGGGAACAGCGGGTAGAAGCTGGTGAGCTCCAGGAAATACGGAGTGGGCGCGGCCAACTCCACGACCAGCGTGTGCTCGTCCTTGGCGTACGCGCCGCCATCCACGCCGAAGTGCAGCTTGGCTTCTTCGTATAGCGCGGCGCGGCGCTTCCCCTCGAGTTCGAACTGCGCGGGCAACGCGCTCAGCTCGGCGCGCGGCAAATCCCCCACCGGACGGAGCAAGAAATCACGCAGCACCTCGTTCGCCGTGCCCTTGAGCGTCGCGTTCAGGTTCTGCTTGGACGAAAACGCCAGCACCGCAGCCGCCGGGATCGCACCGGGATACTTTTGCAAGAGCTCAGCCACGGCGGCTGGGATCGGCCCCCGCAGCGCTTCAGCTTGGCCAGCGTGCGTATTGTAAGCCTCGGCGTAGCGCACCATGTGCATGATGTACGCGTACTCGGAGCCCACGCTCGGCTCCTGCAGGCGGCGCCAGGCATAGCAGAAGTCCTGCGCGGTGATTGGCTGGCCGTCGCTCCAGCGCGCGTTGGGCCGCAAGTGAAACGTGTACGTCTTGCCGTCGGCAGAAATCTGCCAAGACTCGGCCACTCCGGGCACCGGCTCGAGCGAGCGCGCATCGAGCCGAGCCAGACCCTCGAAGAGCGAGGTCAGAATGCGATGCTCGGGCTCCCCCGTGGCCAACTGTGGATCCAAGGATTTGGGCTCGTTGCCGTTGGCGAAGCGAAAATCAGCGCGCCGCCCGGTGGACGTAGAGAGCGTGAAGCCAACGACCAACAGCGCCGCGGCAAACACCAAGAACGCGCTAAGCAGGCTTCTGAGCATCGTCGTAAAGGTGGCACCAAACGCGGTGCTCTTGGTCGGTCCCGGCCCCACGGAGGAGCCGCGCCTCGGGCATCACGCTGCTGCACGGTTCGAACACTTCGGGACAGCGGGTGTGAAAGCGGCAGCCAGCGGGAGGATTCAACGGTGAGGGCAGCTCACCCTTCAGTAACGCGGGGCGCAGCGGCACGTCCGGATCCGGCACTGGATTGGCGGAGATCAACGCTCGCGTGTACGGATGCTGCGGCGCGCGGAACAACTCGTCGGCGGCTGCGACTTCGACCAACTTGCCCAAATACATCACCGCAATGCGATCGGCGATGTGGCGCACGACATTGAGGTTGTGACTGATGAACAAATAAGTGAGCCCCAATTCTTCCTGCAAATCGCGCAACAGATTGAGGATTTGCGCCTGAATCGAGATATCGAGCGCCGACACCGCCTCGTCACAAACGATGAACTCCGGCGAAAGCGCGAGCGCCCGCGCGATGCACACGCGCTGCCGTTGCCCGCCAGAAAACTCATGCGGATACCGGCTGCGATAGCTGCCCGGCAATCCGACGCGCTCCAAAAGCTGACTCACGCGACGATCGATCTCGGCCCCCTTGCACAGCCCGTGCACGAACAGCGGCTCGCCAAGCGCGTCCCCAACCGTACGCCGCGGATTCAACGACGAGTACGGATCCTGAAACACGATCTGCATGCGCTGCCGCATTTGCCGAAGCTCCGCGCGACCGAGCGTAGACAAATCGCGACCCGCGAAATGCACGCTGCCGGCCGTCGGCTCCAGCAGCCGCAGCACCATCCGCCCCACGGTCGTCTTTCCACAACCGGATTCCCCCACCAAACCAAGCGTCTCCCCGCGCTTGATCGAAAACGCGACGTCCTCCACCGCGCGCACCTGATTGACCACGCCCCCAAATAGCCCGCCGGTCACCGGGAAATACTTACGCAGCCCGCTCACCTCCACGAGCGCCGCGGCCGGCGCGACCTCCGTAGTGACCAAGGCTGAAACCGCTAACGACATGGGAAGCGCCAGCGCCCACGCTAGCACAGCCTTACGTTTCGGAAGCAGGAGTGGGCGATCGCGGCCCAGCATCGCAGCTCGCAGCAGGCCAAGTTCCCGGCGTGGTGACACCGAACGCAGCGCCGTCGCGGTTTGGCGGTTGAATTCGGGGCGCGCTTCACCGAACGCCGAAGTTCTCCGGATCGTGGGCGAACTCTCGCGCTCGGAGACTGCCGTCGCAGGCTTTTCGTCTGGGTCGGGAACACGGCGCGCTTCGAGCTGCGATGCGGGCCCGCGATCGCCCCCCCTCTCTCCTCCCGTGGGCCCTATTTCGCCCTCAAAAAGCAGGCCGCCCCGTGCCCCTCCCCCACCTCGAAGAGCGGCGGTTGCTGGCCCGGGCAAGGCTCGAACGCGTGGGCACAACGCGCGCAAAAGGCGCAGCCGGCTGGCAACATCAAGGGGGATGGCACGCGCCCCGGGATCGCCTCCAAGCGCCTCGCGGGCTTCAGCGGATCCGGCAAGGCGGCGAGCAACGCCTGGGTATAGGGGTGCGAGGCGCGTTTGAATACGTCGCGCACCGTGCCTTGCTCGACGATTTTTCCGGCGTACATCACCAGCACGCGCTCGGCAAAATGCGCCACCACGCCCAAGTCATGGGTGATCAGCAGCACGGCCATGCCGAACTCTTGCTTGAGTGAGCGCAAGAGCTCCATGATTTGCGCTTGAATCGTGACGTCGAGCGCGGTCGTCGGTTCGTCCGCGATCAACAGCCGCGGTCGACAAGCGATGGCCATGGCCAGCATCACGCGTTGCTTCATGCCGCCGGAGAGCTCATGGGGGTACGAAAGGATGCGGCGTTCGGGCGCGGGAATACCGACGCGCTGGAGGAGCTCGAGCGCTTGAGCGCGAGCGGCGCGCGCACTCAGCCGCTGATGCAGCACCAACACCTCCTCGATCTGGCGACCGATCGTGAACACGGGGTTCAGCGAGGTCATCGGCTCTTGAAAGATCATGCCGATCTGGCCGCCGCGGATGCTGCGCATGTCGGCGTCGGGCAAGCTCACCAAATCCCGACCTTGGAAATGAATGCTGCCCCCCGCGACACGGCCCTCGGTCAGGCGCATGACCGACATCGCGGTCACTGATTTTCCACAGCCTGATTCACCGACCAAAGCCACCGTTTCACCGGCCGCGATGCTCAAATCGATGCCTCGCACGGCGGGTACGGGTCCCGCGTCCGTCGAGAACTCGACGTGCAAGTCGCGAATCGAGAGCAGCTCCGCGGTTTCCCGAGTCATCAACCCGCCCGCTTTCGCAACTTGGGGTTCATCGCGTCGCGTAGCCCTTCACCGACCAAGTTGAAGGCCAGCACCACTACCAAAATTGCCGCACCGGGGATCAAGAACAACCAAGGCGCATCGAAGATGTACGAGCGACCGTCGGCCAAGATGTTGCCCCAAGTGGCGTACGGCGGCCGCACGCCAAAGCCCAAGAACGACAGCGCAGACTCGGTCAAGATCGCGTGCGCGACGTTGATCGTCGCGGACACCAACACCGGCGCCATCGCGTTCGGGATCATGTGCCGGAAAATGATCCGCCACTCTGGCAGCCCGAGCGCCTTCGCAGCGGTGACGAAATCCTGCTCGCGCAGCGCGAGGAACTCCGCGCGCACGAAGCGCGCGGTGCTCATCCAGCTGGTGATGCCGATCACGATCATGATGTTGTAGATGCTGGGCGGCAGCAGCGCCACGACCGTGAGAATCAAGAAAAAGGTCGGAAAACACAGCACGACGTCGGTAAAGCGCATCAAGAGCGAATCCACGCTGATCGGGCCGAACTTTCGCTGCCCGTAGAAGCCCGCCAAACCGCCCACGGTGACCCCGATGCCGAGCGAAATACTGACGGCCACGACGCCGACCGACAGCGACACGAACGACCCTTGCAACATGCGCGCGAACACGTTGCGCCCGAGCTCATCCGTGCCGAACGGATAGCTGTGCAAAGGCGGCACTAGCTCTTTTGCGAGCATGGACGAAGGAGCGCTCAGCGGCGGGAGCAGCTTGTCTGGCAAGCGCACGGTCGCCGGATCGAACACCACCCACCAACCAGTCAACAAGTTTCCGAGCAGCGCCACCACGACCAACGCCAAGAGCACATACAGACCGAGCATCGCCAGCCGGTCTTTGCGAAACGTGCGCCAGAGTTGCCGCGCAGGCGTCTCGGCGATACCCAACGCTTCCGCATCCGCGTGCGGAGGGGCCAGCGCTTCGCTGGCTGGGGTGGGGCCTATCGGAATACTCATTCGAGCCGGATGCGCGGATCGACCAGCGCGTACAGGATGTCCGAGAGCAAGATGCCGAGCAGCGTGAGCGCGGCGGCCATGAAGTTGAGCGTCAGAATCATCGGGAAATCCCGGGCCAAAATCGCTTCGTAGCCGAGCAGACCCAGCCCCGGCCAAGCAAAGATTTGCTCGAAGATCACCGAGCCGCTGATCAAACCGGGCAGCAGTAGGCCGAACATGGTGACGAACGGGAGGAGTGCGTTGCGGAGCGCGTGGCCATAGACCACCTGCTCCTCGTCCAGACCTTTGGCGCGCGCGGTGCGTACGTAATCTTGCCCGAGCACCTCCAGCATTTGCGCCCGCACGTAGCGCGAAAGGACGGCGATGCCGGTCAGCGCAGCCATCAACGACGGGATCACTAGGTGCCAAACGCGGTCCATCACCCGCACCGCACCGTGAGCACTTTCCGTGCCGAAAGTGCGCAGGCCGATCACCGGCAGATGAAAGGTGCGCACGACCCAAAGGATCAGCAGGTACGACAGGAAGAAGCCCGGGATGGAAATCAGCGTGTAGGCGACGAACGTCGTCCCGCGATCGTATCTCGAGCCTCGCTTCAAGGCTGCCTGAATGCCGATCGGGAACGATGCCGTCCACACGATCGCCGTGGCACACAAAAAGAGCGGGAGAGAGTTCAGGAAGCGCTGCCAGATCTTGGGCACCACCGGCAGCCCGTCACGAAAAGACTTGAGCTCGCCCGTGCACAAGTCCTTCATCCAGTGCAGGTATTGCAGGTAAATCGGATCGTCCAGGTGGAATGATTGGCGGATGCGGGCGATGTCCTCCGCCTTCATCATCGGGTTCATCGCGTCCACTTCGGTGGGTTCACCGGGCGCGAGGTGAATCACCGTGTGCGACACGATCGAGATCACGATCAAGAGCAGCAGGCGCTGCGCGATCGTTCGCGTGAGGAAGCGCCACATCAAGAACGCCTTATCCTAAGGAGCATCGCTAGGCTCCTCGCTCAGCTTGCGCCACTTTTTGAAGTAGAAGTCGATCGATCCGGAAGGAGTTGGCTCGATCTTGCGATAGCTCTCGCTGCCGTCCGGTTTGTGTTCCACTAGGGCGATACGCTTGTCGAGCACGATCGGTTCAGTGGGTTCGTACAGGAACGTGTACGGCTGGTCGGCTGCGATCAATTCGTGCACTTCGTGCGCCAACGCGACTTGAGTGTCGAAGTCGTATTCTTCGCGAATGCGAACGATCAGCTCATCGACGCGCGGGTTCTTGTAGCCGGCGTGGTTGAGCTGATACGGCTCGGTCTGGCTCGAGTGCCAAATTTGATACTTGTCCGGGTTGATGTCACCACCCACCCAGGCGAGCACGACCGCATCGAAGTTGAGCTTGTGGACGAAATCCTCCAGAAATACCGTCCACTCGAAGGCTTGAATCTTGCAGTCGATGCCCAGCTTGCGCCACGCCTCTTGGGCGATGGTCATGATCGCCTTTCGCTGCGGGTTCGCGTTGTTGGTCACCAACGTGAATTGCAGCGGCTTGCCGTCCTTCTCCAGCATGCCGCGCGCGTTCTTCCTCCAGCCCGCCTCTGCGAACAACGCGAGCGCGCCTGCAGGGTCGTACGGCAATGGCTTGACGCTTGGGTCGTTGAACGGCGTGTTCGAATAGTACGGCCCAGTGGCGCGCTTACCCTCACCCGAAAGCACGTACCGGATGATGCTCTCGACATCGACTGCCATGCCCAGGGCGCGACGGACGCGCACGTCCTGAAACAGCGGTCGCCTCATGTTGTAGGCGATATAGGTGTAGTAACCGCGCTTGCGATCGAGCACGTGATAGTCGGGATTTTTTCGATAACGCGCCGCTTGGTGCGGCAGCGCGTCGTACCTGTCCAAGGCGCCGGCCTGAAACTCGAGTTCCATGGTCAAAAAGTCGGGAATGACCCGAAAGAACACGTCCCGATATTCGGGCTTCGCGCCCCAATAGTCGGGGTTGTGCTTCAGGTGAATGAACTGATCCTGACGCCACTCCGAGAAGCGGAACGGGCCTGTCCCCACGGGCGCGCGATTGAACTCCGAATTTCGAATCGAGAAACTAGCGCGCGCTTCCTTCGAAAGTGAGGCCTTGGCAAGCTCGCGCTTCAGCGCGCCGTCATCCAACAAATGCTTCGGGATGATGCCGATCGTCCAATCGATGATGGCGGGTGCGAAGAGACGCTTGTAAG
>Ga0247760_1002502_pt1 | contig 13743 bp, 12 predicted proteins | sample UWRJL171409R4_FD_179936 | JGI IMG/M metagenome (GOLD analysis project Ga0247760, IMG submission 179936) | Plant litter microbial communities from Arlington Agricultural Research Station in Wisconsin, United States - UWRJ-L171-409R-4 | ecosystem: Environmental > Terrestrial > Plant litter >...
GTGCCTGCGGTGGCCACTACCGCTCCGAGCCACGGCGAACGCGCGTTGCGGGTGCGCCACAGCGTGATCCAGGTCACGATGACGGCGGCCGTGACCATCGCCGGCCCGAGCAGAGGTCCGGCATCCTCGTAGTCGATCACCGTGCGGTCGAGGACGAGACTGAGGATGCCCCACAGCGCCACGATCGTCGCGATATAGACGACCGCAGCGAGCGTGGGAAGAAGTGCCGGGTTAGTAGGCGGCGGAAGCGGCGGCGTCGCGGTCACGCTCTGCCCTGGTGTTCGCGAGCTCGCGGTCGTACGCGGCGCGGTTCTCGAGGTTGCGGGTGCGCAGTCGGCGGCCGCGCTTGCTGATGATCCCGCCGGACCAGAGCGCGACCTCGCGGGCGAGGAGGGCCGAGCCGATGATGAACGGGTTGCCGAGCAGGATGCGGAAGCTCAGTGCCGCCTGGTCGGGCGTCTGCTGGACGACACCCGAGGTCAGCAGGGTGAGGCCGATCGTGCCGAAGTAGACGACGACGCCGACCACGAGGCTGCCCACGATGAACGCCCACCAGTTGCCGCGGTTGACGATGAGCACGAGCAGCACGAACGCGATGACGAAGAACAGGGTCGGGATGTAGAACTCGGGGCGCGTCAGGAACCCGAACGACGCGGGGCGCACGTTCGCCACCCCGATCAACACGGTGATGACGGCGAGGATGACCGTGAACACGATCGCCGCGACCAGGGCGATGACCGTGCCGAGGGCACGGTTGCTGAGCTTCTTGGGTGCCGCGGGGACGTGCACGTAGACCACGCGCTGCGGGTTCTCGGCAGTGGGGGCACCGACCGGGTCGGCGGTAGCCGCGACCGGCTCGGTCTCGGTGACGACGGTCTCCTCCACCACGACCGGAGTGCCGGTGGCCTCTTCGACGACGACCGTCTCGGTCACCGTCTCATCGACGACGACTGCGTCTTCGATGACCTCGTCCTGCTTCGGCCTCGGTGTGGCTTCGCCCGTTGCGTTGTCGCTCATGACTCTCCTCGTTCACGCCGTGGTGGCGGGGACAGTCTACTGAGCGGCGGCGCTGGGGCAGAGGGGTTGCGGCGGGACTACTCCGACTTCTTGAGGACGTAGATCATGCCGTCGATGCGAGCGGTGACGACGTTCGGGTCGTCCGCGTTCACGTCGCTCGTGAAGCCCGTGACGAGCACGAGGCGCGAACCGGTCTGCAGTCCGTCGACGAAAGCGAGCACCTGCTGGTAACCGCCCTTGAGATCGACGCCTACCTTGATGCCGACGAAGTTGCCGGGCGTGATGAGCGGGCTGACCGCGGCCACGCTCCCGGTCGGGATGGCGGGGACGGGCGCGGCCGTGGAGGCGGGTGCCGGCTCGGCGCTGTCCGCCGGGGGGTCGACGACGGCCGCTGACGCGGGAACCGTGTACGCGAGCGATTCGCTGACCGTGATCCCGATCACCTGCACACCCGTGCTCGCGGCAAGACCGTCGAGCCCCTGAATGAAGGCCGCTGTGTTCGAGGAGGACGGGATCGAGGCGGAGAGCTTCTTGTACTCGTCCTGGATCGCCGGAAGATCGTCGTTCTCCTCGGTCAGTCGGAGAATTTCGGCCTGCTGCGCGGTGTTCTGCGCGTCGATGCCGACACGCTCCTCATCGGCGACTGCGGCCGCCGCGAGGAAGGGCTGCGCACCGAGGAACCATCCGGCCACGAGGAGGATGATCATCGCGGTCACCGCGCCGATCGTCCAGAGCCTGCTGCTGGTGATCATTCCTGTCCCTCCCCCGGGAAGCGGAGCGCGAAGGCGTCCGAGTTGATGTGCATCGTGATGTTCACGACGTAACTGCCGTCGAGCTGTACGTTGACCGAGCCGGGTACGGCGTCGGCGAATCCCTTGAGGGTGCCCAGTCCGTCGAGCCAGCTCGGGATGGAAGGCAGTCCCGGGCTCACCGCGGTGAACATGAGCGTCGCAACGCGACTTCCCTCGAGTGGCACTGACGACTGGGTGTAGTCCTCGAACGGCGAGGCCGAGTCGATCGAGACGCTGTTGATCTGCACCCCGGCAGGCAGCGTGGCCTGCAGGCTCTCCAGGTAGGGCTTCCAGGCGATCTCGGTGGAGGCGCCCACATACTGGCCCGCCTCGATCACGGCGATGCCGGTCTTGGCGGTCTTGAGGTCGGCGAACTGCGCCTCCTGCGCGAGGAGCGTGGTCTGCTCCGATCGCGCACTAGCCAGCTCGTTGACGGCGTTCATCGACAGGTAGTACGCGCCACCCACGCCGACGAGCACCAGCAGCAGGACGAAGACAACACCGAGGCCGAGTCGACGGCGGGTCTCCCGCGCCTTGGCGACATCGTTGACCTCCGTGGGAAGGAGGGAGACCCGCGGCTCCCCGCCGAGGGCCCCACCCGACTTCGCGGACGAGGTCGTACGCTGTGGCCGTCGCGACTGTCCGTCCTCGGACGGACGTGGTGCGACGAGGGCGTGGCTGCTCATGATGCCGTCCTCAGGGTCAGACCGAGAGAGACGCCCATGGAGGGCAGCACGGTCGGCAGCGAGTGGATGTCGATGGTCTTGGCGATCGAGAACCGGTCCGTAGCATCACCGAGCTCGACTTGGAGCCGGGTGACCTCCTCCAGCGCCGCGGGGAAGCCGCGTAGTCGCGAGCCCCCTCCGCTGATCACGAGATGGGCGATCGGGTCGTTCGGCCGAGTGTTGCGGTAGAAGTTGATGGTGTCGCGCAGGCTGCCCAGGAGATCGTCCGTGATTCGGATGATCGTCTCGCAGGCCGCGACGAGCTCCGGCGAGTACGCGTCGCGGACGAGGCCCATGGTCCCCTTCACCCGCTCGGCGTCGACCGGGGTCATGCCCAGACCGTTGACGAGAGCGCTCGAGACCTCCTCGCCGCCCAGTGGGATGATGCGGACGAACTGCGGTACGCCGTCGGAGGCGATGACGACGCAGCTCGTCGTGGCACCCACGTGGACCAGGGCGACCGTGCCGTGCTGCGTCTTGCCGGCGAGGAGCGCCCGCGTGAGAGCGAAGGGCGTGAGGTCGACGTCGATGGGGTTGAGCCCGGCCGCCTGCACCGCCCGCACGTTGGCGAGGACCGACGACTTAGCGGCGGCGACCAGGAGGCCCTGGATCATCGGACCCGTCTCCCCCTGCACCTCGCTGACGGGGTAGAAGTCCAGCACCGCCTCGGCGACCGGGATCGGGAGGAGGTCCTGCACCTGGAAGGGCAGCGCCTCCTTGATCCTGTCGAGGGGCACCTTGGGCACCGAGAGGTCGCGCGTGAGCACCCGCTGGTTGCCAACGCCCAGGACGACATCGCGCGTCTTGAACTTGCCCGCGGTCCACAGCTGTTTGAGCGCGCGGACGATCACGTCCTGCTCGACCACCTCGCCCTCGCGCGTGGCGTCAGCCGGGAAGGTCACCTCGTGGTACTTCATGAGCCGCGGCTTGGCCGTGCTTCCGCCGGCGACCTCAGCCGCTCGCAGCACGCCATGCCCGATATCGAGCCCTACAACACTCGTAGCCATCGTCGTCCCCCATTGTTGTTCGTCATGACAGCCCCACCGCTGCCAGGTATGCGCCGGTGATCTGCTCACCGGCGAAGATTCCGACCCACGCGCCCGCGAACATCCACGGTCCGAATGGGATGGCCCGTCCGCCCTTGCTGCGGCGCACGATCAGCACCGCGATGCCGAAAATGCCCCCGAGCAGGAAGGCGCCCATCGCCCCGACCACGAGCTGCTCCCAGCCGAGGTAGCCGAGGTACAGTCCCAGAACGCCGGCGAGCTTGACGTCGCCCATGCCCATGCCGCCTGGCTTCGCAATGGCGAGAACGAGATAGAACGCGACCAGCATGCCCGCTCCCGCTGCGGCCCGGGCGAGCGCGATCGGGTCGCCGCTGAGCAGGGCCGCCGCACCCAGCAGGACGGCACCCACGAGGTACGAGGGCAGCACGATGCGGTTCGGGAGCTTGTGCACGTCGATGTCGATGGCCGAGAGCGCGACCGTGATCGCGGCCAGATAGAGGAAGGCGATGAGGGCGATCACGCCCGACACGGCGCCGGGAACCGACGACGCGGCGAGCACGTCCGGGAGGAATCGCAGCGCAACCGTCACGAACGCGACGCCCGTCATGGCCTCCACGATGATGTAGCGGGGCGAGATGGGCTCGGCGCAGTGCCGGCACTTGCCCCGCAGCACGATCCACGAGAACAGCGGGACGTTGTCGCGCGCAGCGATCTCGTTGCCGCACCCCGGGCATGCCGACGCGGGGCTCACTACCGAGAGGCCGAGCGGTACGCGGTAGGCGACGACGTTGAGGAACGATCCGATCGCGAGTCCTAGGACCGCGATCAGTGCTGAGGCCGCCACGGCGAACTCCACGCCACTCATTGCGCGGCTCCCGATGGGGCGAAGGCTGCGGGTACGCCGGCGAACTGCGAGACACCGTAGGCACTCGAGACCGGGGAGAGGAACTTCGGCGGCGCAAGGTAGGCGAAGCGCGTGTCGTACTTGTACGCCTTGATGTAGCCGGATCCGCCGACGAGACCCACCGGGCCGCGGAAGGTCTGCGCGATCGAGCCTTTGACCGTGAGGGTGCCTCGGGCGTCACCGCCCTGGTCGTAGTTCTGAACCTGGAAGGTGTGCGCCACCGACAGGATCGCCGCATTGATGGTGCGCCCGGAGTCGGTGAGCAGCGGTTTGGTCGTAGTGGACTGGAAGTAGCCGCTCCCGGTCGTGACAGTCTTCATGGGGTTCCACACCCACACCGCGTTGTTTCCGACGAGGCCGATCACGTCCTTGGCCGCATCGTTGTAGGTCAGGTTGCCGGTGATGTAGATGTAGTTCTCGGCTCCCACTGTCACGGCTCCATTGAGCACGCCCTTGACGAACACGTCGCCGTTCTTGCAGCCGTAGGCCGGCTTGCTCGAACTGGACCCGTCCGGGGTGATCTCGCCCACCGCGGGGAACTGAGTGGTCCCGAAGGTCCAGCCCGTGTTCGAGTTGACGCAGGCGAAACCGGAGGGAGCAGCGCTCGAGTAGTTCGGGTCGCTCGTGAGCGTCGGCACGTTCTGCACGTACGCGACGTTCGACGCGAGGACGTCGATCGTGGCGCCCGCCGCCGAACCCAACCCGCCTGTGCCCGTGCCGGGCGTGCCGCACATGGCCGGGGCGGCACTCGCGATCCCGGACGTCTCGGAGACCTGGGTCTTCTTCGTCCACGGGGACTTCACGTTCATCTTGCCGTCGGCGGTGAACGTGATGACGGTGGGGCCGGTGTACAGGCACCCGGGCAGCGGCACCTCGCTCGAGGTCAGGTCGTTGCGCGTCTCCTTCTTGAGCTGCGCGTTCGTCGGGGGCATGGTGATCTGCGGCTGCAGGTACGGCGCCGTCTGGCCGTTCGGATAGCTGCCCTTGGAGCAGCCACTGGGTGTGACCACGATGGGCGTGCTGGTGCTCGACGAGGTGACCTTGCCCAGGAACTTGGAACCGCACACCGTGAGGGTGTCGTTGGAGTGGGCGGGACCGTCGACGACGTCCGTTGCACCGAACTGGATCGAGGTGCAGCTGGACGGTCTCCCCTCCCAGATGTGCACGGCGCACTGCGTCTTGCCCGTGAGGTCGGGATCCTGGACTTCGTAGTCGGTGAAGTAGAGGTAGTCGATGAAGCCGGACTGCTTCATGTCGGCGACGATCGAGCGCGTGGACTGTCCCACGCGACCGGTCACCCGGATCCGGATGCTCCCGTTCGCGCTGTAGTGCGAGTTGTCGACCTCGTAGCGGTAGCTCGCCGTGGGCGCGCTGCCGGGGACCGTCGCCCAGCTGCCCGACGTGCCGAGCCCGAAGGCGGCGTTGACGGCGGTGCCGGTCGGAAGGGTCAGCTGGGTCGACCCGGTGGCCACGCTGAAAGGCGCGTCCTTGTTGCCGTAGGTGTAGTACGAGTTGTCGGTGGCCAGGCGGCTCTGGTACTCCTCCACGCCGGCGTACGCCGCGTCGAGGGCACCGTTCTGGTCCTGCTCGGTGTCCGTCTTGCGCAGCCCGTTGGAGGCGACCGTGAGCGAGGTCGCCACGAGGACGAGCATGAGCATCCCGGTGCCGATCACGACGGGAAGGGCGATTCCGCGTTCGTCGCGGTGAATGGCTCGGAGGAAACGGCGCAGGGCACGCATCAGTTGTCCAATCCGGTGAGCAGGAGGTTGGGCATCCCGATCGTGTTCTGCAGGATGATCGGCGAGTTACCGGTTGCGGCCGATGGCGCGGTGCCGCCCGTGGTGGAGGTGTTCGCGATCGTGATCACCACCTTGATCGACGCGACCGTGTTCCGCTGATCCAGGGTGAGGCCCGCGGCGCCCGGCGTGATCACGGCGTTGGCCGTGTCGAGGTAGGTGAACAGGGAGGCCGGGAGGATCGGTCCTCCGAGGTTCCGCGTCGTAGTAGCGCCGGTGAAGACGTAGTAGCTGCCCGACAGGGTGCCCTTGACGCGGTCCTCGAAGACGATGCCGTTCGAGTCGACCCGGAACGTGACCTTGCTGGGCGCGGGCGCCGTCGGGCTCGTGTCGACGTAGGAGTAGACGGTGAGCGCTGAGGGCGTCGCGCTCACGATCGCGGGATCCGGGTCGTCGCTCGCCGCAACGGCGTTGTTCGACGAGGTTCGGATGACCTTGCTCATCTCGTTCATGACGTTCGCGGCGACGTTCGTGCGGCTCGTAGCCGCGTTCGCGTTCGTGGTGACGATCGCGATGTTCACGAAGAAGGTACCGACCGCCGCGAGCACGATGCCCGTCACCATCATGACGACGATGAGCTCGGAGAGCGACATGCCGGCCTCCTCGTCCCGGAGGCGACGCTTGACGGCTCGGAGGGCGGCGATCATTTCGCGATCCTCGGGTCGAGGGTGACGGTGGTGCCGCCGCCGAGGATGGCGAGAACGCTGCCGATGAGTCCGAGGTTGGCCGCAGGCACCGGGATCTTCCCCGTGCCCGCCGCGTTCGTCGCGGAGTAGAGCACCCAGGAGCCGTAGGGCAGCGCGATGTTGATCGTGCCGTTCTTGAGCACCTGGCCGAAGGCGTAGGTGGGCGCGGCAGCACATCCGGGGTCACCGGATCCGGCCGGCCCGGCGGTCGAGACGGCGAACAGGTATGCGCTTCCGGAGAACTTGACGGTCATGAGTCCCATCGGGATCGGCATGTTGGTCGAACCCTGGGGAAGCGCCGCGACGTTGGGCGAGCGCACTCCGGCGGCCATGACGGTGGTGCCCACGGTCGACTCGGGCCAGGATGCCGGGTCGACGTTGACGCAGCCAGCGTTCCCCGCGATCGGTGCGATGTACTTGCCGGCGATGCCCGCGTACCCGGAGCTGAAGGGATGCAGGGCGACCTGCGTCTTCGCGCCGCTCGAGTCCACGTAGGGGGCGTAGGTGCTGAGGTAGGTGGTGTCGAGGTTGGTCGGCAGCAGTGCGGGAGTGCCCGAGGTGTTGTTGCTCGCGTACTGCAGGAGGAAGGTCGCGGAGTAGTCGTACTGGAACAGCGCGGCGACCGATCCGCCCTTGGTGACCACGACGCTCTTCGACGGCGACGTGAGCTGGTTGGAGTCGATGGAGCCTGCTCGGCTGATCTTGACCGAGTACGTTCCGGGGACGACCTTGAGGGCGAAGCTGCACCCGTCGGAGTTGGTCACGGCCGGCTGCTCCTGGAGGGCGGACCCTCCGGACGTGGGTGTGATCGTGACGCCGACGCCGGCGGAACCGGTTCCCGCGACGCCCAGGACGGAGATGCGGATCGTCCCGAGGTCGGGATCGTTGATGCGCTCGTCCGGCGAGAGCAGGGTGTCCGACCGTACCGGCTGGGTGGAGGACAGCATGCCGTCCCACGTGACGGTGACGTTCAGTCGCTTGGACTGCATTACGCCCGTGCCGGTACCGCAGCCGACGTCGACGCCGTTGGCGTCCACCCACTCGACCGAGCGGCTGATGTAGTAGGTGACCGTGCCGACCTTGACGGTCTTGGGCCTCGGGAGGTTCGTGACGAGGAACGGGTCCTGCAAACCACGGATGTAGTCGATCTCGGTCGTGGCGAGGTTCGTGGCGACCTGGCGCGAGCCGGTGTCCTCGGTGATCCTGGCGACCGTGACGGTGGAGTACGCGACTCCGACGGAGATGATGGCGAACACGAGCATCGCTACGACGACCTCGACGAGGGTCATGCCCTCTTCGGACCGTGCCTTCGTGAGCAGCTGTCGGAACGTGATCATGGTGTTCGCCTCCCCCCTGGAAAACTGTGCTGTGTGGTTCGTGAAACGGGTGGGGCGCTGGGATCCAGCGCCCCACCCGGGTGGAACTGAGTGCTACGCGCCTGCGGTGCAGCCGGTCGGCAGCGTGCTCACGGGCGAGCCCGACTCGGTCACGTAGAACCAGGTGCCGGACTCGCTCTTGGCCTTGAGGCAGAACGCCTCCACCTTCGCGGTGGCGGAGGACGCGTTGGTGACGCTCGTGCCCGAGTAGCCGTACTTGCTCAGGTCGGTGGCTGCCAGCGGCACGGGCGGGAAGGTGCTCTTGTCGGAGTAGTACGCGACGACGGCGATCTTGGCGTTGGTCAGGTCGGACTTGGCCGACGAGTCCTTGGCGTTGTTCTGAACACCGATGTAGACGGGGATCGCGATCGCGGCGAGGACGCCGATGATGATCACGACGACGAGGAGCTCGATGAGCGTGAAGCCCTTCTCGTCCTTGCCGAACGAAGCGCGCTTCTTGTTGAGTGCGTTGATAAAGCGGGTCATGATGTGGTCCATTTCTTGATAGAAGGATGTGATTTCGAGCCGTCCCCCCAAACCGGCGAAGACCCGACTGATCACAAGTTATTCGGGGTACAACAGGTCTGGAATCCCGCAGACGGGGGGTTTGGATACCCCATTCCGTGGCGCACCCGAAGGGGGGCAGAACCCTATTTGACGACCGTGGCGATGCTGAAGATCGGCAGGTAGAGGGCGACGATCATGCCACCCACGACCACGCCGAGGAAGGCGATGAGCAGCGGCTCGATGAGGCTCGTGAGGGCCTCCGTGGTCGCCTGCACCTCGTCGTCGTAGAAGTCGGAGACCTTGCTCAGCATGATCTCGAGCGAGCCCGAGTCCTCTCCCACGGCGATCATCTGCACCACCATGGGCGGGAAGACGGGCTCCTCCGCTAGCGGTGCCGCGATCGAGTGCCCCTGGCGCACGGAGTCGGCCACGCGCTTGGCGGCCTGGGCGATGACCCAGTTGCCGGAGGTCTCCCCCACGATCGACAGAGCCTGCAGGATGGGCACGCCGGCGCCGATCATGTTGGAGAGGTTGCGGGTGAACCGCGCGACGGCGATCTTCTTCATGAGCCCGCCGAACACCGGCAGCCTCAGCTTTATCGGGTCGACGACGCGGAGTACGGCATCCGTGTTCTTGTTGCGGTTCCACCAGTAGGAGAACACGAGGAAGGCCACGAAACCGATGGGCAGGATGTAGACCATCGCGCCGGAGAGCGTCACGAGGGCTTGGGTGGGCAGGGGCAGTTCACTGCCGAGGCCCTCGAACATGTCCTTGAACACCGGCACGATGAACAGCAGCATGAGCACGACGGCGACTCCGGAGAGCGCCAGGACCATCACCGGGTAGGCCATCGCCGACCGGATGGTCGCTCGAAGCTTGGCCTCCTTCTCGAAGTTCTGCGCGATCGAGTCGAGGGCGCCGTCGAGGAACCCGCCCACCTCGCCCGCACGCACCATGTTGATCATGAGCGGAGGGAAGTCCATGGGGTAGCGCGCCATGGCGTCGGACAGCGAGTTTCCGATCTCGACCTCGTGGCAGACCTTCGCCAGCACGGCGGCGAGCTTCTTGTTCTGCGTCTGCTCGGAGAGAATCGAGAGCGCCTTGAGCAGCGTCAGGCCGGCACCGATCATCGTGGAGAGCTGCCGCGTCATGACGGCGAGGTCCTTCAGGTTGATCTGCTTGCCACCGCCGCCGAACGAGATCTCCTTGTTGAGCCCCGTCCCCGCTGCCGCCTCTTTGATCGCCACCGGGGTGAGACCCATGCCGTTGAGCTTGGCCGCGGCCGCGTTCTCGTTGGTGGCCTCGAGTCGGCCCTTCACGAGTTTTCCGGCGGTGTTCCTGGTCTTGTACTCGAACGAGCGCAGAGCGGTCGTGGACATCAGTTACCTGCCTTTGTGGGCGCGGCGAAGCTGCCGAAGGAGCCGTCGCCGGAGTCGGCGACATCGATGCGGGTGATCATGCGGCTCATCGCGGCGATGTCCCGCGCTTTGTCGATGGCCGACTGGCGCGAGATGGCTCCCGAGTTCACCAGGTCGGCGAGGTGCTGATCCAGTGTGGACATGCCCTGCGCGCGTCCCGCCTGCATGGCCGAGCCGATCTGGAAGGTCTTGCCCTCGCGGATGAGGTTTCCGATCGCCGGGGTCATCATCAGCACTTCGGCCGCGACCACGCGACCGACGCCGCCGGCGCGCTTCACGAGCGTCTGGCAGACGATGCCCTGGAGCGTCGAGGCCAGCTGCGAGCGGATCTGCATCTGCTGGTGCGGCGGGTAGACGTCGATGATGCGGTCGATGGTCTGCGCGGCATCCTGCGTGTGCAGGGTGGCGAAGACGAGGTGGCCGGTCTCGGCGGCGGTGAGCGCGGTCGAGATGGTCTCGAGGTCGCGCAGCTCGCCGATGAGGATGACGTCCGGGTCCTGGCGCAGCACGTGCTTGAGCGCGGAGCTGAAGCTCTGGGTGTCACGGCCGACCTCGCGCTGGTGCACGAGCGACTTCTTGTTGCGGTGCAGGAACTCGATCGGGTCTTCCACGGTCATGATGTGGTCGGTGCGCGTCGAGTTGACGATGTCGATGAGGGCGGCGAGTGTCGTCGACTTGCCGGAACCCGTGGGCCCCGTGACCAGCACGAGGCCGCGGGGCAGGTTCGCGAACTGCGAGACAACCTCGGGGATACCGAGCTGTGCGAGCTGCTTGACCTCGTTGGGGATGATGCGGAAGGCGGCGCTCATCGAGCCGCGGTCCTGGTAGTAGTTCACGCGGAAGCGGGCGTTGGCGGTGAGCGTGTAGGCGAAGTCCAGTTCGAGGGTGGACTCGAAGCGCTCGCGCTCGTACGGCGAGAGCAGGCCCATGAGGGTGTCGCGCACGGTTTCGCGGCTCCACGGCTTGCCGTCGGCGATCGGGCCGAGGGCTCCGTCGATGCGCAGCATGGGCGGGGCGCCCGCGCTGATGTGCAGGTCGGATGCACCGCGGAAGAGCACCTCGCGCAGGGCGGAGAGCAGGTCGCCGCTCGCGCCCACGGGCTCGGCCGGAGTGTCGACGTCGAAGGCGAAGTCAGCGGCGGGCGGGTCGAAGGCGGGCACCCGGTAGGCTGCCGCGGGCGGCGGGGCAGCTGCGAGCAGGTCGGAGGTGTCCGTTGGGACCTCCGCGGACACGTCGTAGACCTGTGCGGGAACAACGGGAGCGGTCGGCGGCTCGACGGGCTCGGGAACCGGTGCGGGGAACGAATCCCACGCGGGCGGCGCGACATCGATCGGCAGCTCGTACACGGCTGCGGGTGCCGGCTCGTCGAAGTCGAGGGGCATCTCGTACACCGGCGCTGCGGGCGCCGGGACGATCGTGTCCTCGATCGGGTAGACGGGCGGCGCGCTCGGAAGCGTCGTCGCTGCCCGGTCGGCCAGCGGCGTGGTCATCGTGAACTCGGGGCTCGGCGCGAACACCGAGGTCTCCGAGCGGCGCGGCCGCTGTGGCAGCTGGTCGCGGCGGCGCCCGAGTTCGGGCGGCTGCAGCGGCAGACCGTGGGCGTCAAACGCCGGAACGGCGTAAACAGGCTCTTCCATGTGTCCCCCTTGTGACCTGTCCATCAGGCCACGACTCGCAAAATCTCTTCAATGGACGTCAGACCAAGCCGCGCCTTGTCCCACCCGTCGACGCGCAGCGTCGACATCCCCTGGGCCACTGCGGTCTGCTTGATCTCCAGGCTGGATGCCCGGGAGACGGTAAGTCGTTCGATCTCCTCTGACACCGGCATGATCTCGTGCAGTGCGACCCGGCCGCGGTAGCCGGTGTTCGAGCACGCCGAGCATCCGACGGGAGAGAAGAGTGTGGGCGGCGCGTACGAGCCGTCGTAGCCCATGCCGAGGCTCACGAGGTCCTCGGGGTTGGGCTGGTATGCCGCCTTGCAGCGGTCGCACAGGCGGCGCGCGAGGCGCTGGGCCATCACGGAGTCGAGCGCGGAGCCGACCAGGAAGGGCTCGATGTCCATCTCGATGAGACGGGTAATGGCGCTCGGTGCGTCGTTGGTGTGGAGGGTGCTGAGCACGAGGTGGCCGGTGAGCGACGCTTCGATAGCGATCTGGGCGGTCTCGTGGTCGCGGATCTCACCGAGGAGCACGACGTCGGGGTCGGATCGCAGGATCGAGCGCAGGGCGCTCGCGAAGGTGAGTCCGGCCTTCGGGTTCACCTGCACCTGGTTGATTCCGGGCATCCGGTACTCGACCGGGTCTTCGACGGTGATCACGTTGATCTCGGGCTTGGCGACGGCCTTGAGGGTCGTGTAGAGGGTGGTCGACTTGCCGGAGCCCGTGGGCCCGGTGACGAGGATCATTCCATTGGGCTTCGTGTACGAGGCCTTGAACACCTCGGCGTTGCGCGGGAGGAGCTGCAGCTGCTCGATCGACATCGCCGTGTTGGTGTTGTCGAGGATTCGCATGACGACCTTCTCGCCCCACACGGTGGGGAGAGTCGCGACGCGGAGGTCGATCTGGCGGTCGGAGTGGCGCACCGACATGCGGCCGTCCTGAGGGCGGCGGCGCTCGGCGATGTCGATGTCCGACATGATCTTGAGGCGCGAGATCACGCCGTTCTGGATGTTCTTGGGGGCGCGCTGCATCACGTGCAGCACGCCGTCGATGCGGTAGCGCACCATGAGCTCGTGCTCGCCGGGCTCGATGTGGATGTCCGACGCGTGGTCCTGGATGCCCTGGCTGATGAGAAGGTTCACGAAGCGCACCACGGGCGCGTCGTCATCGGAGGCCTCGGAGACCTGCAGGCTCATGGCGTCGGCTTCCGCCGACTCGTCCACGATCGCGGTGGTCAGATCGCTGAGCTCGCCGTCCGACCGCACGAAGCGGGCGAGGGCGGTGCGGAGGTCGTTCTGCTCCGCGAGCACGGGGTGGACCATGAGGTGGACGCTCGCGCGCACGTCGTCGAGGGCGATGACGTCGCCGGGGTCGGCCATCGCGATGATGAGCCGGTTGCCGTCGATCGAGATCGGGAGCACCTCGTGACGGCGCAGCAGCGCGGTCGGCACCATTTCGACGGCCATACGGTCGACCGGGTAGTCGGTGAGCTCCACGAAGGGGATGCCCAGCTGGGCGGCCCGCGCGGAGGCGACCTGCGCTTCCGTGACCTTGCCCGCACCGGTGAGCTCGCTGATCAGGAACTCGTCACTCGCCGCCGATGAGCCGACGGAGTCGAGTCGCTCGATGGGCATGAGTCCTCGCAGCACGAGAATCTCGGCAAGTGAGATCACGGCGCTCCTCCCCCTCTGTGGCCCGTACGCTCTGCCGGCAATCGGCAGACTGGTTCCCCCCAGGGTTAGAACGGTAACCCGAGGGTTAAGGGGCGCGACAGTCCCGCAACAGGGTGCCCCGCGTTAGGGGCACACGTCTGATCAGGCTGGAGGAGCGCCCTCGTCGGGGGCCTTTCGGGGCATGC
>Ga0247760_1002503_pt1 | contig 13740 bp, 17 predicted proteins | sample UWRJL171409R4_FD_179936 | JGI IMG/M metagenome (GOLD analysis project Ga0247760, IMG submission 179936) | Plant litter microbial communities from Arlington Agricultural Research Station in Wisconsin, United States - UWRJ-L171-409R-4 | ecosystem: Environmental > Terrestrial > Plant litter >...
GATAGAGAGAAACGGAAAAGAATTGACGGGAAGAAGGAGGTTTGATATTGGGGGTTGGTGTTTGTGACCCCTGAATGTGGCTTGTTCCGAAACAGGGGGTGTTCCGGAACCCCCCCCTTTAACTTATTACTCTGTTAAAAAGCTCGGGGCTCAAGACCGTACTTATATAGGCCCTTGTCACTTCTGAAAAAGTCCAATACTAACTGTCAGTTCCTCTAAGACGCATATAGTTGACCGATTGAACTTTCAAGACCAACTTTCCTCCCCACAGTCGCAACCATCAACATCAACCTGCAAACCACCTTTCAACCGCCACCATCACGACTAACCTCCCTACGCGTGACTCTTCGTCACGGAATCCCCATCTAGCATCTCGCTGGAGAGCACGTGACAATTCGGACGAATCGATTGACAAGATCGCATCAGCGAAATAAGGCAGAAGACAAAACAGACACTTGTTGAACAGAGCTAGTGGCATTCATTGGGCGCGGTATTCTCTTGCGATACAGGACAACCCTCTGAGGGCTCGGGGGCGTCCTCAATGGCGCAGTGGTACATTCAATGAGGCTTACGAGGAGGGTTTTCGATGTAGTAGGGAACAGATTAGGGAACAGATCGAATGTATAGACGCCCTTCTCGAGGCCTAAGAGGGCATGCACTTCAAACCCTACGGTTCCTTGTTGGAGTAGAGATTAAAGATTACGAGTAGGTACAAGAAGTTTTTATATTTGCGCCCTGCTAATGCAATACAGGAAAATTCGTACAGTCGAAACTTGGACTTATACAGGCGAAATGCCATCCGAATCACCCTCGATCGGCCCCCTTGCTAGCCAAAACCGTAGATGCAACAGGAAGGGGAACCAGCTGACCAGCTGCATCATGACTCCCCTTGAATCGTGCGGTTGGGCGGGCCGAGCTACCGGTGTCTGCGTCGTGCCTTGCGGGGCCGTACTTGTAGCTCCAGCGACCCAGGATACTTTCATAAACTGTCGAATACTGTGAAGACAAGTTGCGGCGAACTGAGGGGGTCGGGCCAAAAGGTACGAAGGAATCATGCCCAGGATAACCATCAAGACGAAGTTCTGAGGAGTCTTGGAGAATGGGAACGCTTCCTGAGGCATCGAAAACGCGGCGATGACAAGAGGTAGGGGGTAGAGAACCTGAAGAATGAGGCAAAACTGGTTAGACAGAGGTACTTGTGGGACACAGAAGGAACTTTGGGGGGGCTCACAAAGTCCATCAGGGCGATGTTTCGCATCGATAGCGTGGTCTGGAAGTCCTTGAGGGCTATCGTTCTGTCCGTCTGTTGAAAAGTTAGAGGAAATCAAAGTGTAAAGAGAAGGACTCACAGCTGCGCCATTAGGTTTCTCCAACCTGTCTTCTAGTTGCTTCAGCAACTTGAGCTTCGTTTTCAGCTCGTCACCCAGCCTGGAAATGTTGTTGACATGGGCCATGTCCATGTCGACGGTGTCTTTTGACAAGAGATGGCGCATATCTCCATCCCTGAACTGATCGAGCTCCATGGTTGTCTTGGACAGGTTATAGGCCAAGTCCTTTACGACGCTGTGCATGGTAATATTCCAGTTGGTAAACTCTTCAAGGCGTCGACCGAAGTTTTCTTCTTGGGGTTTGGGTAGAGTTGGACATCTGCGTATGCGTCTTAGATGGATGGGGGAAATCAAAAAAAGCCTGAAAGTAGAGAAACATGCCTGTGGCACACAGTCTCCTCTATCTTGCTCACAATGTAACGCCATTCCTTTGTAACAGCCTCAACTAAAGTCTCGACAGCGGCGATGCAGTACTGTTTCTGCTCCCAAAAGATGCTGGCGCTCGGGGCCTCGTCTCGGCCAGTTCCAGTCGTATTGTTGATCAGCTGATACTGAACCCCCAGGATTGGGTCCTCAAAAATATCCGGGGTTTTCTTCCACGACCGATGATGCTGCTTGACCGAATCCTTGCATTTCTCTTGGTAGTAGTCATCCTTGATCGCGTACGCGGTCCAACGTCGGTTGTGCGTCCCAACTACGACGATGGACGTCTGAATCTGGTAGAGACACCAGCTTTTCCCCTCCTCACCCGGCAACACAGAGAGGCAGTCGAGCGCTGTGGACCGCCGGAGGGGCTCGCTGTTCGGCCATCGGCGGGTGTCGGTGTGAAGTTTCCACTCGTTTATTAGAATATAGTACGGTAAACTGAAGTGGACTATGGCTGTCCGTAACCCTTTGGACTGCCGTGAGTGTCAACAGGAAGTTGAAGACGAAGAGTGATGCCGCTCCCTGGGTACTTGCATTGAGTGTAACGCTCAGACGTGGATTGGGCCGGACATGTTGATAAAAGAGGGTCCTCAAAGCGTCTGTCTGACTTCGAGGGGCAGTTTTGACAAGCGCCCAGATACCGCGTGTATCCATACCGGAGAGATACCTGGCTGATGTGAGCGGCGTTTTGCTTGAGGCGGGAGGCAACTACCCCCCAGCTGAGAGGTTCTGGTTTCGTGCTTACACGAGTCTCCTCACACAGCAATGCAAACTGTTGCAATGCGCCTCATCACCGTCGTTGCTCTGCTTTCCTGTGGGGCTCTCGACAATCTAATGACACCGCGGTAAGCCGGGATGTCAGCCCTCATTACAAAAAGAAAAAAAAGAGAAAAAAAAAAAGGAAAATGAAAAAGAAAACTTGAAACGCTTGGAGATGGCTTCATACCGGAAATCGAAGTTCTTCATTCAATTCGGACTCGGTCAACCCTCCACGGTGTGGTCCGCTGCAGCTTGCCCAGCACCCAGCGCCCCTTGTGTCAACAATGGCAATGTATCGAGGCCGAGCTTCACGCTCATCTTCAAGGACACGAGTACGACTCTTGACGAACGACACGACATCTTGGACTTGATCGCGATGCTCTAGCCTCGCAGCATCACCTTCATGGCCCTGCATGAATCGCCCAACATCATCGACTAGGCTCTCGACCACTTGCAGTTCTGTGGACCGCCCGGGATGCAATGCTTGATGCTCCAAGATGTTGCCGTCCCCATTATCCTTCGCGCGGAGCTGATCTTGATCTCCCTCAAAACTCGGGTCGAAATCGGGGGCGGAGTCGGAGTCGGAGCCGGAGTCGGAGTTGGAACCGGAGCTGGAGTCGTAATCTTCAGGTAGGGCAGGCCCGAAACGTCTCAGATAAGCGAGAAACGGCTCTCGCTCGAAGGTCTGGTCAAGATTTTCGGGGTGGGGCGAGGTGAAGGGCCAGGGACTGGCTCCGAAAGGGAGGCTCATTCCGGGCAGCAGCAGCTTCGCCTCTCATGCTGAAAACCCGTCAGGGTATAATGTTTCTCTCTAATTATCTGTCTTTTTTTTCGTTTCGTCTCTTCTCGCTTGCCACGGATGCCAAAAAGGGTTGAAAAGAAGCACGGGTAATCTCCCCCCTCCCGTCATCCTCATATTATGTCCGGCAGTTGGAGAATGCGGCCGATGCGCTAATCCTGTTGCCTTCCGTTGCCTTATTTTTTTTGTACGGGCCCGGGACGGGCATTCTGCAGGGAGGCGATATTCCATCAGACGGGCGGGCCAAAGTGCGGGTGGCAATTTCAAAAGTAATGACAGCAAAGCTGCTGCTGCAGAGGGTCCCACACATTCTAGTAAAAGGGCCAATTCATCTCGGTGTTCCACATGCCCCATTTGAGCCGCATTCCGGCCGAAGCCGAGGGCTGTTTGCCCGGGGCTGTGTACCTGAGGTTCTCGAAATTGAATTGACGCTTGCATGAAATGTCGGGAATTCCGAACAGGCGCTGGTGGCGGCCCGGGCTAGGATCCGTTTGAAGCCGATTGGACTATTTTGGGGCGAAGGTCCCTTGTGCGGCCGATGAAAAAATGCAGAATGTCTCAAATGGCTGGCTGCATGATAGGTTTCGAGCTTGAGCTGCAACACATACGTGGCAAGTGCGTTTTGGTTGGCGTTTTGGTTGTGGCACTGCGGATGCTGAGAGGCCGCGTGGAGCGAACCAAAGTTCGATCGCTTCCTGGGGGAAGGGGGCGAGATGGGGTGGAATCCATGTTCTTCTTGTAGATTCCTGGTGTTCACAAACTCAGAACCGTGGTTTGAGTTATCATCATTCAAGGTCCCAGGAGGCTGAAAAGCATGGGCCTATATCGCATCCCTGCCGGTATCCGGTTCGACCAATCATGGCTCTCTACTCGTAAACAACTAGCATATCAGCGTTTATGCAACGGGCTAAATTGGGAAATTGTGGTGTCGGGGACAGGCTGTTCTTAAGGTTCATGACGTGTTATCTCCGACGGCAGGCGTACCCAGAGGCAGCACAAAATGGCAAGGGAACGCAAAACAAAAGTGCCAAAATCAGGGCTCATTGACGAGGCTGCTCTTGATCGGTGACGGTTTGTGGTTTTTTTGTTCGACGCGGTTGTGCTTCACAGGCGTGCCCGGCTGTTACGTTACCAACACTGCAAAGCGCCCCACAAAGTCTTTTTGGTTGGGTGTCACTCGGAACGAACAGACAAAGGAGACGTGCGATTTGTCTGCTGTAGTTAGACTCTCGATCGCAAGTGGCTCGAAAACTCCACCCACTCACCACCTGCGCCGTCTCAAGCAGCAGCGGAACCGCCTTCCTGACGTGTGCCAATGAACCGACCCGTCGATATTGGCCAGCTGCGAGCCTTCCGCAGTTTTCTCCGTCATGGTTTGCTGTCCACTATCACACCTCAATGCAAGTTGAAATCAGCTGACTCTATTTATTCTCTAGCCTCATCCTTCCGGAAAGAAAAGGACGCTTGTTGTTGTTTGGGTTTGGAGCTGTGTAGGTCGGAACCAATACTTAAATGCATGCAGAGGGGGCTGAGCAAAAGCTGATGATCAACTCGCATTCAGTGCTCCTGCGGGGCAGGGAGTCCCGAGCAGACTATCCAACGAGTCGAATGCTGTCTTTCTTGCCAGCATCCACGTTGTACTAGATGTGAAGCTCATCGGGTTAGGCAGTCGAGATGATTCCCAGCCAATCGACGAGATGGGGCGCTCGAACGGGATGCAACGGCTCAGACCCACAGACAAGGGTCTTTCAGACACGGGAGCGTGAGTCCACCTTTTTTGCCCGAGACTCCAAGACCCGTTGTGATGTGGAGCTGACCCCGCCGTCTTTCAGTGCCGAGCATGGCATTGTGTAGAATATAGAAATCTCTGTCGTCAGTTTCATTGCGTTTCCTTAGCTAAAAGACTTCCTCCGCGAATGGATTTAGCCTCAAAATAATTTGTGGCCTCCATCATGATAATAACAGTTCGATTCTGGACGGCAAAACCTCAGTTCCAACCATTGCTGGTGCTCAATAAGCATGCGATACTCTGGCGCACATCTTGACTCCGTGCGAGAACCGGGTTGATAGCGGTTTTCCACGGGTTCTATTCAAGTAGCTCGGCTGTTATCGCAGCTGATGCTGCCTGAAATTGCATCCTGTGGGCCTCAGCATGCGCCAAATGCATATTGTGAGCTCGGCATGGTGTCTTCCGCACTGTGCGAGGAAGCGATTCCTGTTGGTCAGAGCAGCCTCCGAAGACGGAATTCCACTTTGCACGGTGCGCCCAATGATACACCCAGTGGATTCTTCGACGGGCAAGCTCCCTTGGCGCCCTTAGGATAATGTCGAATCTGGCAAGCTCCAGCAGTTAGAGCATCAGCCCAAAAGGCAGCTCGTGACAGACCCGGCACTCCCTGCAGAAACCGCTGCGAATTTTTACAAGGCAACATATGGCTGCTCCGGCACTTTCTCTCGAAATTTTAGCCAGGAATATTGTCGGCACCTCTTGCACAAGTCATCACGAATTTTCATGAGGCAACCTGTGACAGCGGCGGCACTTGCATCGAAGTTTCTGTGGGAATTAACTTTAGGACTGATCTCAGAGTCTGCAACTTCAGTTGAAGTTCTCCATCGCTTTTTGTTGTCTTCTCAAAGAATTGAGGTGTTATTGGTTATATAGTGTGAAGGCAAAGTATTAGTAGGTGATCGAGAGGTGAAGTGTGTTTGATGGCGCCGCGCCCTAAAAAGAAGAGTTAAGGGGCAAGGGTTAATTTAATTTTTAACCTGAAAATTCGATGAAACGGACCCGCGTTGAACTTGCAAGACCGGCTTTGAGCGATGGTAAAAAGAGCGCATTGCACCCTTAGGAAATAGTCAACAATGGTCGCGAATAGCAGTTCTGAAGGCTGGGCTCGCCTTGATCTTGTCTTCAGCGATATAACTGCGACTCAATTCAGTTACAGAAGACGACCCGCACCGGGGATCAACACCCAAACCCGAAAACCCCTTCCCCATCCCGACGCCTTTCCTCTGCACATCCTGTGACGCCCTTACTCCCAGTCTATGCTCTTAGGGGGGGAAGCCTTGTCAGCGACGGGTCTGGCGTTGGTAGAGGCGTTGTTAGCATCTGTATCGGCCTTGCGGCGCTTACTTGAGAGTGACGCACCATGTCATGTCAGCATCTGTGGACCTTGGGGGCATGCTTGGGAAGGCCGAAGACACTGGACACACCGCCCCGGCACTGGCACAGGGTCTACACATATTTTGAACATCGCCAGACGATATACAAAGATACCCAGCAGCAAGAATCTTCTGATTATACTCCCGAGATGAGCAAAGCGAACGCATATACTCCAGGAAATGTGAAGGTCTGCAAAGAGAGAATTGGGAAAAGTGGCCCAGAATACCCTATGGAAACCACGATAAGATTTGAAAACCCCGAAACCAACTTTCCATAAACCGACCCAGCTGATTCCCCCCAGGTCCTACACACCAAAAGGCGGAACCGGCCCATACACAACCTGAAACGGCAGGCCATCCCCCCTCACCACCAGCACACACGGAGCATCGCCCTGCCCATCCGCACCTCCACCATAGTTACAACGCCCGCCCTTGACCCTTGACGACGCCGCCCCGTACCGCGTCAGCTTCCTCAGGCAATACCATCCATTCCTCGTGTACATCCCCCCACCCAGATAGCCCTTGACCGTATCACTCAAGATCCCTCGCATCTGTACGTTCCCCAGCAGCGGGACAACCTACCAGGCGGACGGGACAGGATTCCCAACCAGGGGAATGCTGGAACCGAGCATCTTAACCAAAACTCCCCGGAAGTCTTCCTCGAGCTGCGTCAGGCTAAGACTATGCAGCTTGCGCTAGAGCCTCAAGCGCCGCTATCGAGACTCTACGAGCTCGTTCTTAAGATAGTCGTGGATGCTGAAAAGCGGGGCGTTGAGTTTTGCGAGCTCGGAGTAGAGGGTGCCGTATTCCCAGTGGACTTTATCCGCGAGTTTAACCATGGTATTGTTGAGATCGCTTGCATTAAGATCCGAGTCGGTTTCAACGTAGACGTAAGCGATCTCTTAAGTGACATTCTGGTGCAGGATCTTGGTATCCTTAGCAACCGACTCCTCCGTCGCGTCCAAGGCTAACATAAGCTTTTCTTTTACGGTCGCGATGTGTTTCTCAAGGCCGTCCACGCCAGGGACGTCGGAGTTATAGAGGAGCTTACTAGTCCTGTCGAAATTGTGAAAGCATGCATCAAATACGTCTCGCAGCTCCGATAGATGCCGACTTGCGGTCGAGATAGGCGGCTTCCTTGTTGAGGTCGCGGGCGGCGCGCTTCAGGATCTGGACCGCGAGTGTGATTTGCTCGACGCCGGGATTCTGCGAGTCGAGGGTCTCGATGATGTTGAGGAACGAATCTGGGCTGCTTCGGTTAGCGCCTGTGTCCATGTCGGAAGACTTGCCCATGGCGGAGCTGGCGGAGCTGCGGTTGGTGCAGCGGGAAGGTGCGAGTGTTCGGCGCAGCCCCAGGCGGAGGAAATTGGCGAAGATGAGTGGTGCGAGGGAAGAGAAGTAAGCAGCCAGAGGCGTGGAGGAAGTTGAAACGCCTGGAGCACGAGAGCGCAGGATTTGCAGGTTTCCAATGCCCTGCTGAGAATGGTGACAGTCGGCGAGGGGTCTGGGAGGGGGCGAATTGATTGCTAGCAGGTTGCCAGTCATGTGGGATCCTGGCCAATCACGCTGCAGAGATGCCACCCCCCTGCGAATTCCAACCAATGATAGGTAGGTAAGCATGGCTTCATTGACAACCTTAGAGGTAGTTCACAGCCGTAGAAGACAGCGCATGATAGAGAAGAAAAGCAAGCGAAAAGAACTCCTGCATGGTGCGAAATACGGAGTAGGGGCTACTAGTAAAAAGAGCCCACCAACCCCGCGTAAAATGATGCCCACCGAAACCTTGCGTGGCTGCAGACAATGGAGATTAAGCCCAGGTATTTTCAACACAAAGGGGTGTTGCTAATGCATCAAAATCCGTCCCGACAATCTTACTTGGCCACAGGCCTATGAGCCAACATATCCATCGTAATATCCCAAGGGACCTATCCTTCTCGCTTGGTCCTCTGCCAAAGTCCAGAAACCCCCAATGCCAACAAAAGAGCACCATCCCCGTTCACTTGCTACCCTCCGACTCCATTTCCTGACCTCCTTTCTCGCTTCTTTGGGACAGCATTCTCCGATATTGGTAACATCAAAGTCCGCACCATCCCGTTCCACCGTCTCAGTCTCTCACCGGAGCTATCTCACCGGGGCCAAAGCATCAGTACATGCAGCGCTCCACCCACACAAACAGTCCATCAAGGGAGCCAGGTGTCGCCCTCTGGCTCGACAACCACGCCGTGATCTGGATCAATGACGGCAGTCATCCCGTTGTGGCTCGGAACCGGAAACCGCGGCTCGGTGACAGCCTGGATTGTCTTGGCGGCTATGTTGATCATGAGATGGAATCTCGGTGGCTCAGGGCCCATAGGCTCCATTTTCCAACGCATGTTCCTCAGACCGTGTGGGCAGCCAGTCTAGCAGAATCGAAGTAACTCGAAGTTAAGCGTGCTGAACATAATCGCGCAGGCGCCCTGCGCGCATGGAAACTGCCGTCAGGCGTTGATAAAACCTGTTACGGTGTGGAGAGTAAACAGCTGGATTGCCATGGGCCAGCGGTTAAGCATGACTGCGACCACCTGGCAAACCCCAAGTCAAAACACAAGCGCAAACGGGTCCGCTACATCGGTGATATGCCATCTTGCAGCCTCTGCCGCAAGTTCTATAGCGGCTCGCGCGAGAGGAATGTTAAGGGATTCCGCAGTAGCCACGTGCTTAGCAACGCACGAGAGACAGAAGATGATGAGGCTGTTACGCCATTCGCCGGATGAAAGGATGACGAATAGCTCGACCAGAGTCGAGCTTCCAGATTACGCCTAGGTTGGATGCCATATTCACGATCGATTCGACTTCTTTTGCGTCGCTGATTGCCTCGAGATGGGCAACATGGTTGATCCAGTCGGTGTTTGAGATCTTCATCTCATCGATTTGAGTATGGTCGAAGATACATTAAACGGCTTTGTTTCGAGCCACCTGTCATTGTCAGCCGTGCGCTTGCACAGATTCCTTTGGGTTCGTGGAGGCGTCGCTTACCTTGATCTTGGACTGGAGACTGTGCAGCTCTTGCCGCGCTTTTGTGACTGCGGCCCTCTCCGATGACACCAATGTGGAGTGATGACTGGCAGCGCGATCCCCGGCAATGGGATGGTCCCCGACGTCTTGGTCTTCGCGGTCAAGCCGGCCGAGAAAGTTCTGCTTGTCGGACAGCCATGAATTAGCAATTACTTCGTCCAGCGCCAACTTCTCAAGGTCGGCCAAGGGGTTGAGCCGCAAAGATGCCCCAACAGAAGGCGCCCGCCTTCTTAGGGCTTCAATCGACGACTCCTTTGAGCGCCCTGACATCAACTATTTCTTTGTGATTGTTTACCGGGAGCCATGAAGCTCTTAGACAACGGAAAGGGCCTGCTAGAGGGGTATTTTGAGTCCTTTGAAGTTGGTGCATGGAAGAATAACACGCCTCGCTCTATGCTGCCCTCCTCCGTCCATTGGTGCAGGTGGGTTGCGCCTTCTCCCTAGAAAGGTGCCTCAAATCATCCCCACCTGACGCCGCCAATCTGCCGCAGCCAGTTTCTCCCACTAGTCACAGTTTCCTCGCCCTCGTTTCTTTGAGTGTCTTGGCCTCACTGAGCGTCTACATTCGCGGAGTTGGCAGAGCCACTCTCACTCTCGAAGTCCTTTCATTGGCAATCATCTACCCCGCCGAACCCTGAATTCATTGCGCATCCAGTTTCGAGGCAAGAAGAGCGGCACCTCCTGCCAACCTAGACCCTTGCACCTCCCTGCCCTGTACGCCCACTTCCATCTTTGTCCCACCTCCTTCGGTGCCGACTCCAACTGATGATTTGAGTCTAGCTTCCAGCCCTGCGATATCGCGGCGCGGCGATAAGCAACTATACAAGATGTCTCGATCTGACCTTCCCAATTCCTACGATACCGCGCGCGAACTGTCCCCATCCGTCCTAGCAGACTTCTATGGCATTCCGGCGGAGCGCTTCATCAAGTGGGACAAGGAACTGGAGAAGCTCCCACTCGGGAAGGGCGGAGCGTCGTTCTTCCATATCAAATGCAGCAGCGCCATCTGGATGGCGAAGTTCCTCATTGCCCGCTTAGAAGCCAAGATAGCGTCCTTCCGCAAGCGCCAAATCATCCTAAAACTGGTCTACTTTCTGCCAGACGAGGCCAGCGTCATCATCTTCAAGGCCTACGTGCCGGACCTCGAGCAACAGGATGTATGTATTGAGGTAGAGTCGTACCAGAGCCTTGGACGACGACTACGGCATAATCCACGCCACTTGCAATACGCTGTTATTGTCTTTGATACGAACAGAAACCTGTACTCCCCGGCTCTCTGGACAACGCTCGCGATGGTTGGGCAATCTTGGGCAGACTTGAGATCTCAGGGTGCGCCGCTCAGCTCCCTCTTCATATCTTTTTCAGCAGGGAGGAGAGTATGTGGTCGAGATTTTATACTCACTTGGCCCTGGGCACTATCGAATTGTGCTTGACGCCCATCGTCCTCAATTCTTCCTGCAATGTTACCGTCAGCCAGCGAGAGCTCAGTCGCGAAACTAGAGAAGCGGCATGCGTTTCATAAGTTCCTCGCATCCAAGTCAGCCACCGCCAGTGTCGAGAACACCAACACCCATGGGCCCCCAGAGATTGACTTTATGATATGCGTCATGGATGAGCAGAGTAGCCACCGAATCATGGCAAGCAACTCCTTCGAGGATGAGGCGGGACACCCACCGTTCGCGATCATCACGCCTCACAACATTATCCAACAGCTCCAAACGCTTTCATCCACGGAGCCGATGTTACTATTCGTCGACCCCGCAGTCCGGTTTTTCCCTCCAGCAGAGCTGTCCAAGACGACACCGATCCGTTACAGCTACGCCGCACTTGCTAACTCCAACACCCTTCGTCTGAACGATAAGGGAGGCGTCGTTACTCTCAGCAGAAGTTGGACCTCGGTCGAGATTTCCGACATGACTACCCTAGGAGAAGGTGCCCACGGTTGCAGCGAGATCGATATTCTCCAGGACGAGGTCCCCACTACTCTACCAGACGATGAGCTGCCGCTTGATCTTCTTTCGGGACTCGACCAAAACATGCTCGTTTTGGCCAAGACGCCCTCCTCTCCGAGCTTGAAGAACCTGCTGCGGTCGACCATGGACGCCAATGTCACGCGGTTTGTGAAGCAGCGCCTGCACCAGCTAGGTGTTCCCGTTGACGGTGGTTCTAGCCTTTGCCTGTGGAGTCGGAGGGCGAATGAGGATAGGACAGAGGCCCACCTGGGGGGGATTCTTGAAGTTGGCGGCGTGGAGGGAGAGCAAGTTCTCGCTGCTTTACGAGATGGGATCGTGCAAACTGTGGTGGAAACACGGCTTGCCGCGGGCATTCTGGTGGCGAGGTCAGCAGGCGTTCGACAATGCCTTGCTTCCATGATCGCGGTCGCCCGCATGGGGCTTTGCAACCTGGTGTACACAGTGGATGCCAACATTTCGCCACTTCGGAACTTCGACGACAAGTTCCAATCTTCCCGTCTCCCCTTCCTCACTGTCGGGCGCGCTGGGCTCAACCTCCAGGCCGTGGTAGGCGAGTTCTCTATCTTTGAACGGAAAACATTCCAGTACGTTGACCAGGAGCGGGCTCGCATCATCAACGCGTTCTACGAGGGGCTGAGCCCTGCTGATCATTGCCGTGTACCAACTACGGAACAGGGGATCGTGGATGTTGAGGCAACCATCGTGGAGAGCTTCATCCACCACCTGGTGCATCGAGTCGACTTGAAGGGTTCAGGCAGGCGCTGGCGCTTTCGAGAATATTTCTCAGGTGACAAGGTGAAATGGGTGGTGAAGCGCCAACCCCTCAGAGTCCTGCCGAAGGAAGATAATACGAGGACGCATTTCTATCTCAACATGGGTCCCGAGGAGCAAGACGACAGGTTTGCCATATATCTTGGGGTAAAGGAGGGAAACAATATCCCCGAGGCGAAATGGACGTTGGATGACATCATCTGGGTGCGTAAAGTTGCTGTTGATGCTGCGCTGAAGAATCTGTTCCCCGATTCGAAGTCGCCGAGACATGCGTTGGCTTTGTTTGATGATTCCTGAAAGTATTTCAAGTAGGTTGGGCTGCTGAGCTGTTGGGCTGTGGTGTGGGAGCTGGGGTGTTGGGTCTGATCAGTGTCGGCTGTGGTGAGCATTGTCCTGCAGGCGTATCATGTTTGCTTGTTGCCGGCCCTCACTTTGTAGGTGGCCTTACCGTAATCAGGTAGTAAATATACCTGTACAGTATCTTTTGTCTTGCCACGCTATGTTGACAACGCGTCAAATTCTTTCCAATTCACTGAAGGGTCTCTGCGAAGGCGATAGGGGCACCCCACAGAGGCGCCGACTGATTCGCATCTTCTTCTCCTCTGCGCTGGTAACTTGGCCCCGCGAATTTTGACCAAGACTTTGGCCTCAGAGATGCATTTTGCCCCCTTCCCTGGGGCTCAACTCCGGACCAGTCCTCCTCATCCCACGACAACGCTGCTGCCTTGTGTTACTGGTCTCACACGACGGTTTTTGCCCGTCGAGAAAAACGGCTTCAAGTAAGCGCTGCTATTCCCCACATCTCCCAGCTCCAAGGCCATTCACTAACCTTAGCGACCTGCAAAACGGGTCCCAGTGGTAGAGACCGCGAGCGCGATTGACGTCACGGTCGACAAGAGCAGCAACGGCAGCAAGACAACCTCCAGCGGACGCTCTAGGAGAGAGACTTCTGGAGCAACCAGCCAGCCACGAATCTCAGCGAGGTGCAATGAAATAATACCCAGGCTCTCAGTCATGCCCGAGACAATCATACTCGCGCAAAAGAACGAAACCAGCTTCCGCTGTAGCCTTCCGAGAGATGATCGACGACGGAAGCTCGAATACATCGGACAGAAGAATGTCAACTGGCACGCAACCGACTGTTCGCGCCCCAGCAACTGCTGCATGAACATCATCGCCGAGCCAAAAGACGTTGCAAGCAGCGATGGCGGAGAAGGCCGGCAGCCTCAGGCCACCACACCAGCAAAGGCCACACGGCCAACACCACACCGAACGATACCCACAAGGGGCGATAACGGCCTGAAAATGGCAAGATCCCTATCAGGAATCCAGGCCAATAGAGAGGCGCCAACAAAGGCAACAACACCGGACGCGGAGCGGAAGTTGGGACGGAACAGCACAAGTTGTGAGCACCCCGATAGATAGAGGAAAGCGCGCGGGGGGGGGGGGGCAGGAGGACCACATGTGT
>Ga0247760_1002504_pt1 | contig 13733 bp, 14 predicted proteins | sample UWRJL171409R4_FD_179936 | JGI IMG/M metagenome (GOLD analysis project Ga0247760, IMG submission 179936) | Plant litter microbial communities from Arlington Agricultural Research Station in Wisconsin, United States - UWRJ-L171-409R-4 | ecosystem: Environmental > Terrestrial > Plant litter >...
CCCCCACCTTCAATTCTTACAACCGCACCCCCCTACTCACCCCCATCTTCTTCTCTTCTCTCGATGACACTGCCACTATACGCACCGCCGCCTTACAGCACGATATTATAATCCACAACCCTAACGGCTACCACACCGCCAGCGCTAAGGCTCTCGTTAAAGGACTTGGTCTTCAACGGAAGGAGACTGGCCGGGAAGTGTATTACATCTTATTAATTTCTAGCCCCTGTTGCCCTCCATTGCTGCGTACCCTGCAGCTACGCCTCGCACTGCGAGGCCGAACCTTCTAGAAAGCTCCAGGGTCCACAGGGCCCCTGTTGAGCTTAAAAGGCTCTGGAATTTAGGGCTCCACTGCTTTGAAACCACTGTGGAGCTACAGCCTACAGAGCTTTTTAGAATTGTATTAGTAATAAAAAGCTCTGGGATTCTTCCAGAGCCTCCCACAGCCTATAATAGGCCCTCTCCTCTCCCGTACCCAGTTTTGATTAAGTAAGTGTGAATCGATCTGCTTCCCTCAGTACTACTACTGTTGTATCTAACAGAGCCTTTCAGGCTCTGTAACTCCTAAGCAGTAGCCCTCTGGCCACCTGTGCGTGCACTTTCTTCCCTTAAGTGCCCTGTAAGCCCTCTGTACTGCAGAGGCTTAAAGCCTCTGCAGCACTGTATTACAGGCTCAGAGAACGCCTAAGTCAACAGCACGATATTAGCCATTTAAACTATATAAAAGCGATGCGATGAACCGTGGTGGATTTAATGGTGCCCTGAGGAAGTCATTAGATGGTGGAAGACAGCTTTCATGTTACAGGCGGGGATGCATAATCGCAAATTTCATCAAAGAGGTATGGGGCCACCGTATGCGGCCGCCCCTATCCCTGGTGTAGGGGGTGCCCCCGTAACAATTCTGGGGTGGGGGTGCCCCCGTAACGAAAAAGGGGGTGCCCCCCTAGCAGTTGCCTGCACGATTTTGGTTGGGCTGTTTGGCCCCATCTACTACCCGTACCAACGGAACCGCAGCCCCCGGAGGTCAGATGCAGCCTGTGCCCGGCGGCCAGGTCTACTTCCAAGTCTTCCCTGCCGCCAACGGTTTGCCCCAGAACCAGGTATACTACGTCCCGGTCCAGGCCACGCCGGCTGGTCAAATGGCGCCGTTGCAGAAGGTGTTGGCACCCCGTCCCTGCTGCTATGGCTAGGAATGGAGCAGTTGCGGAGTCACAATTGCACGGATATGCGTGATAGGCTGTAGGAGTAATACGGAAACCATAGTCTTAATTGCCTATGCACCTCTACACAATTCCACGATATTTGCATAAAACATCAACTTGGCAGGGACTGCGTTGGAACTCCAGACCTGATCACGCCAGGTTAATATACAGCTTAGATGCCCGAGAACCAACACCCAATGTGGTATCCGCTAATCTTGAAGAAAATCCGTTTACGCTCAAATTCTATGCATCAATCCGAACTACAAGACTGAACACGGCACCTATTTAACACAGGGGCACTTAGCACTCGTGCATCAAAGTGCGAGGTCTCATTAACAGTGTTGTAAGATCTCTCTCTCTCTATTCTTAACTTGATCTAGCATGTGACTAAACCGCAGACCATCAACTGCAACATTGCCGGCCTGAACATCATGGGCCTAGACCCCTTTGAGCAGATGCTGTACCTCCGTGTATGTCTTAACCCCTCCGCCGGGGGTGACGCTCGATTATGCCGCTGTGTCGTATGGCCTCCCCGACAACCACCCAGATATCGCACCAGGCGCCACATTATCTGCCAACATCTCCGTCTTCCGTGTCGACCAAGACTGCAAGCCTTCTCCTGGACATACCCACCAGACGCAACCACCGGCAGTATTCTCCCTAGCTAACGTCATACCCCAAGACGACTTCGACCAGCTTTCACCATTTTACATATGGGTTACCGGTAGCGCCAGGGACGACTCGTACATCCACAAGACGCACCTCGTCCAACTGGACTGCTCCATCAACACCACCAAGCCTCTGGCCAGCGACAGCCTCCAACTATTCACCTCTGTCAGGTTCGATTGGCCGGGGAACATCTCCACCCTCTCAGCGCTTGTCTGCCGCCCAAGATACTTCCTGACTCTCCGGCAGGTGACAACACCTGTGACCGCCCCACACTAGGTGGGGCTGGCTCTGGGCAAGAGCCCACCACTTTTGATAGTAAGAAGCCTGGGGATTTCTCTTCCTTTGGCTTCACACCACAGAATTCTACTACAGAATTCCACCTCTGCGCGTTCCACACACCACAACATCCCATAGCAACGCCACAACTAGGGGCGGTATTTCAGGAAATATCCACCAAAGTCCTCTCATCCCTCGACCTTGGAACGGCTCCGCCCGTGCTGGCATTCAACATCCTCCAGGCTATGCCGTACTTCGAGCATTACCATGCGAGAGAAATCCCGCTACCGCTGTATCTGCAGAAAATACTTTACGTATCAGAGGTGGGGGAACGGAAGCCTTATGAGCTGCCACGACTGTAATGGTGTGCTGGCTGCTTGATCCATTCGTTAGGCCATCAGATCCCCACATTCAGCCTCAAAAGCCTAGTAGTCCTCATGCATATCACCGACATGTCACTGGTCTACTGCCAATTGAACTTGCGAGGCGTCTGCAGCGCACCGAGTAGGAACACCACGGGCGCAAAGGAGCACGGGATTTCTAGAAGCCATCTTGCCAAAGACAGCCAGTGCGAGGGTGATAGACATGTTGTAAAGCGGCTGACTGCAGTCGGCTTGCGTAATTAAAACAGTAAGTTAAATCTAGATCGTTGAATCAGCTGTTATATAAACCAGCCGTGCTCACCGATTTCATCAAGGGTGTTTGGGAGATGCTTCACCCACCATCCATCCCAAAAAAAAAACAGCTTCCAACCCGTACAAGTTACAACAATGAAGCTCCTCCACCTCCTTCCACTCCTCACCATTATCATTGCCCTCCCTAACCCACAGCCCAATATCCTATCTCTGTTTGAATCCTCCTCGATTCCCGTAGTCAACGACCCTCCCCTATCCCGACTCTTCAACACTACCGCTCATCTCCCTCGCGACATGCTCCCCCTCAACAAGCGCGCCGTCACCCTCGACTACATCCTCTTCACCATAACCGTCGACGGCACCTCCCAAAACAACGCCGAAGCCTTCCTTCTCACCGGCGAGCTCCTCCTAACATCTGGCATCTCCTCACCCGGGACGACCAACGGCGCGAACCCGGTAGAGGCAGTCCTGAGTGTCGGCAACCCCTACTCGAACCCTCTTGCGGGTAGCATCCGCTATTCGACAAGTCGATATCTATGGCCTCTGCTGGGCGGCGCATCCGAGACATCGGTGGTCGATTTTGCATATGTGGGGAGCACGGATACCGCTGTTGGTGTAACGATTGACGGGTCGTTGGCGGCTGCGAATACCATCTCGGTGTTTAACATACGGAGTGGGTTGACAGCGGACGTATATAATCCGGCCGAGGGTGGGTTTGCTGTTGGATTTGGGAGTGATGGCTCCGTGGCGGGGGAGATAAAACTTGTCGGGAGGGGGTTGATTAGTGGTGCGAGGGGGACTTACGGGGCGGTGATTAAGGGAGCGGTGACGCAGACTGGGAGTGTAACGGTGTAAGCAAGGACGGTAGAAGGAAAGGAAGATTGTGTTAGAATACTGCAGTTGGCAAGATACTTATAAGAAGGCGCGCTTATAAGAAATGTAACAGTCGCTCAAGTCCCTCTAATCCCCAATCGCCAGCATTGATCAAATCAATAGCCTAGTAGACTCGTTAGGATCTCAACCACAAAACATCTTACCTCAAAAACTCACCGTCTCAACAATCACGCATAAAGTCAGCTGGGTATAAAAACCTGGAAGGTTAGGGACAATGCCTACACCGCCTCAGCTCAGTGAGAGAGCTAAAGGGAATCATGCACGGGCTGTGACACCTTATAATGCGACTTCGCACTTTGCAGAATCGTGTGACATGAAACGAAACAACAGTTGACACGTGGGTCAGAAGTCATCTTCTTCGGCCTCACCGAGCAGGCCTGCCACTCCAAAACATTTTTGGAACCCTTCATTCTTGCCACAGGCGCTTTTTAGTCAAATGGACAGAACACAGCCACATGGTGATATGGAACGGCTCTCCGGCCTTGGCACAGGATTGGAGGCCTGGCTCCCGCTGCAATCTCGCTGTCCCTTCCCACCATCCAACCACCACCCATTCAGCAATTAGGGGCATCCCACTGCCGAACTCGCTCCAGCGAATAGCGGCCTCTAGGCCACCCCCCAGTGCCTGTGAGGCTGAGGGAGAGGTAAATCCGATGTTGTCACAAGGGCTTTCACTCTGAATCTGCGTAGAACTTTTCATATGCCGGGGACAACGCATCTGCCTTACATAGTCTTGAGTCTATAAATTCAGGAGAAATCTTCGAGTTGTTCTTCCCTTCCTTGTGACACCCCTAGCAGACAGCACTCTTCCAAGCGGTGCCCTCTAACTAGCACCAAGCCAGACCCCTATCATCAAAGATATAGCAAGATCTCGCAACATCATGTTGATCTCCCACCTCCTCCCCCTTCTCTCGCTGGCAGGGATTGGGTCCGCCGCTGATTCCGTCTACTTCAACCTCGATGCCGCCTTCAACACCGACTTCATCCGCGGCTTCCTCGACACCAACATCCGCACTATTAGCAACGAAAGCATGTAGCCCACATCACGGATTACCACCACGGTGGTCGCATGGCGCGACGTGCCTGGCCCCGTACGGCCGCGTGCGGGCCCGCACTCCGGCGATGCCGCGACCATCCGCGCTGGCATCAGCGTGCGCATCAAGACACCGGACGTCTGCCTGCCTGTCGACGGTTCGATCACGTATTACCTGTGGCCGGTGTGGGACGGGCCGCGGGTGCAGCTTCAGCCAGACGGGTGGGACACGCATACGGATCTGCTGAGCGCGTGCCAGGACAAGGCGAACAATGAGATGAAGAAGCAGGTCAGCAAGAAAGAAACCATCGACGGGATTCGGCAGCTCGTCGAGAATTTTGTGTTTCAGACGTGGACGCCCAAGCAGCGGTGGATTTCGACTACTCACGGGACGCTGGGGATCGACCGGGAGTTGCCCGGGGTGCTGCCGCCGGTGGGCCCAAACTGTCCGCCTCCGAAGCCCCCGCCGCAGTGCCCGCCGCCAAGGCCGGTGAATAAACCCCCGGTGGAGTGCGAGCTGAAGGACAAGAATGATGGATGTGGAACAAAGGTGTGTGTGTGTGTGCAAACCATTAGGCGATTGAAATTGAGAAACCCTATTAGGGGGGCGAGAATGATTCTCGAGAAGCGTACTTGGATTTTGTCATATTATTCTTCTTCTTTCCGTAGCTGGCTTGCAAAGCTCCTTCACATAGTTCGACCGCACTAGCTTTCAGATTTGGCTCTCTTTTAGCAGCCACACACAGGCGCTAAGGAGAGTTACTCGCTCCACGCATCAGAATCGACCGACACCTTGCACTCTTCGTCGCCGTCGTCATCTTCGTGATCGGTGTCTTGCCAATCGCCCTCGTTACCATTCCACGAGAAGATCTTGTCCAGTCGCTCCGTCCCATGCTCGCCCCATTCGACCAGCGGCCAGGCTAGCATGCCGACAGGCCTGTAATCACTGCCGAACGCTTCCAACATGTATGAATCTTCGGGCTCGTGCAGCTAATACCGCAATTCCCGAGCTCCTTGCATTTTCTGCAGGTGGTCACAGGGCAGCTGCTGCTCTCCTGTGGTGGAGCTGCCGCGGCCGCGACGCTGGGCTGTTGCTTGCCCGGGGGGGTCGGGCCACGAGTACACCTGCCGGTACGCCCGGTTGCGCGCGGGGATCTTCCCCGGGTTGAGCTCGATGTCGGTTGGCGCGAACCAGCGGGGGTCCCGCGCTGGGCCGTGACCTTTGGCGTCCACCACGTGCTTGAACGAGACGGCAATGGAGGACTGGGCGTCTGCGTGGGCGCACCACCGCAGATCCCGCGTAGCGAAGCGGCTGTCGTCAACAACAAAGTACGCGGTTTTAAGGTTCGGAAGCACGCCCGTGTTGATCAGGCGGGTCAGGTCGTATTTTAGCGTGTCGATGCTAACGGCCACGTTGCGCAGGCACTAGGCGAAAGCGGGTCCAGGTCCGAGTCCTGTCGAATTCAACGCAGTCAACCAAGAACACAGTAATTAACGCTCTCAAGTCTTGTTGTATTCAGGGAGCCGTCCTCTCAGCCAAGCGAAGCTCTGGTGCTCGGCCGCGCTGCGGTTCCGTGGCGCCAAGGCGCGATTACGTAATTTGACACACCCCCTCAATCTTCCACTTCCAAGTGGTTGATTAACTCCTGAATAAGAGCTTTGAAACAGTTGAAATAACGCAAAACAGTGTAGTTTCCAGAGCCTCCTTAATCGCTCTCACCCATACTTATGCTCTCGTACTCCAAATCCGGTAATAACTGGTCTGAAACCGCCACTTCACCACCTTCAAAAAGGTCTTCCCTGGCCTCTAAGTCCTCTGCCGTGATCTCACGCGTTACACACGTAGCTAGTTACAAAGAAGCGTCTTATACGCCTATAACGCTCCGGAATAGTTTAAACTTTAATGCTAATAAGGCCTTAGTAAGGCCGTTAGTAAGCATCTTATCAGTTAGCTTGTAATTAACTGTGATCTTCCCATTTACAGCTTCCTACTAAAGTTAATAATTATAAATATCCACGTACTTAAACTTAGTTTGTAACGTAACTATTTCCTTATTAATTAGGCCAATCGTTTACTAATTATCACACCAGAGGATAACTTCACAGTATATAAAGTAAATACCTAATTTACTTAACAGGTAATCTATATATATTACCTCCTTTACTATTTATATTAGGGTAAGAAGCTTTACTTCTATAATAAATGTAATAACAGTATTTTATTTATTTACTTACCACCTTACCACACTACTAAAAAGCTTTATAACGTAGGCTTATAAGCTCTTATAATCTTTAGAGTTATTAATAAAACTGGCGTTACTCCAGGTCTTAAAGGTATCCCTACCCTTAAGAGTTAATATAAAGTACTGTAAGTTTAAAAGGTAGTAAATATAGTAATTAGTTATATAGTGATAAAGAGGTTTAAGGTTATAATTAAATTATAATAATTTAAAAGCTGTAAAAGTGATATCTGGCTTAAAGATTACAGTAATATAAAGGATAAATCTTACCTTACGTTAGTAATCCTGTATTAAAGTTATAATAGCCTCCTTTAAGTAAATTAAAAGCTTTTTAATAATAATAAGGTTCCTTAAAGGTTATACCATCTCCTTCTTATACTCTCTTTAATTTATATAAAATAAGCGTTTTAACTTTATAATATACTTTAATTAATTTAGCTAAATTAAACGCTTCTCACAGTTTTAAAGGATCTTTATTTTAAGGAACTATTAAAGCAGCTTACCACCTTAAAGTTTATAAATCTACATTAAGTGCTTTATTAATTTTACTATAATATACCACCACTTAGCTTTATAAGTAACCATTATATTATTAATATAAAAGAAGATAACTACACCTCCTTTAGTGAAATAATAAGGCTTATAAGGTACTAGTTTAAAGCCCTTTTTGTAAAAGGAAGTATTAAAATGGCGTTACTAAAGGAGAGGGGACTCCTTAAGCCTGTAAAGAGTTTATTAAAGTAAAAGAATAATACCTTTCTTTTTAAAACCTAATAATATTTACATATAAATATTATAAGGTAATTTAATGTAAATAAAGGCGTTAACTATATTATATTAAATTAATTTAAGGTTAAAGCGCGCTATAATCGTTATTAATAACTAAAATAATTAGCCTGTAAATGTAAAAGTGTAAGTGCTTTTAAAGATTAAGCTACGCTATTAATCTCCACAGATTACTAATTTTACCTTACATTTTTATAAGAAACTGTATTTATTAAACTTATAAGTTAATACCTATATATAATTAAACACTTAATAGTTATTTACGTTACTTTTTATAATCTTAATTTAGGATTTTATCTCTTAATAACTTTATAAATGGATTACCTACACCTGTGTAAATTCTAAATTCTAAAAGTGATACTGTAACTCTTTAAGGTTTTTTAAAGAAATAGGTAAATCTCTATAATATACTCTCCCTTTAAAAGGGCGCCTTTTAAGCGCTTTCTTTTTAAGTTTATACTTAAGGTCTTTATTATCATTATTACTTTAAGAGCTTATAACCTTCTTTAAAGCCTTTTTAATAATACACCTCCCCTTTAACGTTTTAATACTTACTACTAAGTAGCTAACGTTAAACGCTACCTTTTAAGGTCCACTTTAACACATTATCTTACATTAATTATAAGAGGAGTAATCTACTTATATATGTACTGTATTCGCTACGCTTTTATAAAAGCTAGGGAGTCTTCTAATAATGGTAATTATTATAGCTGTATAAGGAGGGGGTGTACTCTTAGGAGTTAGTAACGCCTTAAATAGTAAAACTAATTAATGGTAATTAATTACTCTTTATTTACACTCTTTAAATACACTCTAATTAATAATAATACTCTTTAGCCGCTTTATTACCTCTTCCACATACTTAAATACTTTACTAAGATTAAGAAAGAGTATTTCTTCTTCCTCTTCTTTAATAGGACTTAAGGTGTACTTATCTTATTTCCTTTTAAAGAGCTTAAACTCTTTTAAAAGCTCCTTTATCTCTTATAATAATTAATTCTTAAAGTTATCTTTTAAACACTTTAAATTACTATAAAAAACCTCTATCTTATTAAAGACTATATCCCACATACTTATTACAGTGTTTATAAAAGGGTTCCAGATTTAATAAATGTTTAAAGACCTGTAACCCACTAAATAACTAATCTAGGCTTTTAATTTAAGCTTATTCTTCTTATTTTCACTAAGAATCGCTTCTGTAATAAAAGCGAAAGCTTTACAGCTATAAGCGCACAGATAAGCTAAGTACGGTTTCTAAACTCGTTAAGGCTAGCCTTTTAATTTTATAATATAAACTATAATATCCTTATAAGGTATACTCCAGTTTAACAATTAATATAACGTTCTGTTATTTAAATATACTATATAAGAGATAATTTCACATTAAAGGTAAGGGGGTAATTTTAAACCTGCTCTTATAAAGGCTGCCTTTACCTTAATTACACTCCTTAAACGCTCTACACCCCCATTCTATTATTAAGTATTAAAGGCAAAAGGCTTAATCTTCACACCTTTACGTAAAAAGAAGTAAAGGAGCGCCTTAGCTTAAAAGAGCTTATTATCAGCTTTTATCTCTTAAGGTTTACAGCGGAACTAGGTTTTATAAACTTCTTAAAAGTGTTCTAAAGCTCCCATAATTATTATAACCTTCTTATCCTTCAGGTAGACCTTTATAATAAAACTGTTATAATAATCTATAAAAAATATAATTCTCTAATAACCCTTAACATCTTAATAGTGATCTAAAAAGTCGATCGCCCACTGCAAGCAGGGCGATTACAGCTACGGTCTTACCCTTTTACTCTCTTACCTCTTAAGCTTACCTTTAATACAGTTATTACACTTTATAAGTGTTAAAAATAGGGTAATGTAATTAATAAGATTAACCTCTCTGTAATAAAGTTATTACCCTATAGGTCCTTTTACATAATTAGGGGTTTAAAAGCGCACTTCTTCCACGTTATAAATAAGGTGCTTTATAATAACTTTACCTAAATGGCTTAAATGTAAGTGCCAGAGATAAGGGGTTATTACTACAGGCTTCTTCTTATAAATCTTAATGTAATAACACTTCCACGTCACAAATAAGGCACATGTAACCTCCTTTTTAACGTGTTTAAAAACAAACTAGTTATAATGGCTTATAAGGTCAGTAAGCACAGTTCTGTCTGTAATAATTAATTAATTCACCAAAGGCTTATTATTCTACCACATACCCTACTTATAAAGCTACTAAAGTAAGACTAAGTTACAGGTAAAACCTTAGCAGAATGTAACGTTCTTAAAGCGAAAGAGCGCCTTCTTACTGTAATAAGTAAACTTTAAATCTATTTTATTATATTTTAAGATCGGAACTGTAAAATCTCCAGTGTAAACACAGTCGTTTTCCAGCACATAATAGTAATTATAAAACCGTATTAACTTATTAAAAATATAAAGGGTAATACTAAAATCCAGGATTACAGAGTTTCTTAAGGGGTACGCAGCTGCTGTAAAGGAGCCTTTTACTATTAGGAAGCTTATAAAAGCTCTCTTCTCTATTACTAAATCTACCTCTTTTATAAGTTATTAACTTTCTTTACACCTTTATTCCTTAAGCTTCTTAATAACCTCGTTAAAAGCCTTATTACCTTTTTGGTAAAAGTTAATTAACGCAGTTACAGTAAAGTTCGATTTCTATGTATTAAACGTAAGCTTAAAGAATATTAACTAGTAATCTTTAAGATTATAATTATTATTACAGGCAGTACACTTCTTCAGACCTTCTAAACTTTTAAACTTAACCCTCTTAAGGCTCCACTTACCACACTTCTTCTTAAAATCCACTTCTTTACCTCTACCTTTACCTCCTTAACCTTCACAGCCCTTATTACTATATTAAAAACTACGGCACACTATACCTCCACGTAATTTACAGTTCTTTTAATCGTTTCCTAAGGACTTTTAATCGTCAGTACTATACCCTCCTGCTTATTTACCTACTCTCAGCGTAACCTTCTCACTATAAAACGTTAAGCCTTTTTATTCTTCCTTTTACTTTACCTAAACATTAAAACTGGCTTTCCAGGTCTTTCCACCTACTACTCTTAACATATTAATAATTATTAGCCAGGACTTAAAGTTATTAATTACCTAAAAGAACTGTAACTCTCCGTTATAAATCACCTTATCTTTCATAAGCAGGTTAACAGTTTAAAAATAAAGAGCTGGGAGTGTATAAAGGGTACTAGTAAGCTTTATAAGCTAGATCTGTGGCGTTTAACAGTTTAAAACGTTTACCTACTAAACCTCCTTTATCACTATATTCCACTTTATAATCCACTCTAAAACCTTCTTATAACTTTTAATAAACATGTTAAGGTAGAAGTCGCGACCCCACAACCAATCAACCTGATTGCCGATCACAATTTCCACCATTCCTCCTCAACCACCCCCCCATTTCCACCACCACCACTCCTTCAATTCTTCACCAAAACACACCAAATTCAAGATAAATACTGTGCGTGAGCAGAATATTACGTCGGCAATCGATAAAGTCAAGCGCGGAGTCACACAGCAAAAAGCCGCGTAAAACTGGGGCATCCCTCAAGCAACCCTCTATAACCGTATCTACGGCGTAACTAATAAGAAAACCAGCAAATTAGCTAACTAGAGGCTCTCTCCTGAAGAGGAGTCATTCCTTATTAACTAGTGCCTTAATAAGGAAGCCTCCACACGGCCTCTAAGTAAAGCCCAGATTATTAGAATAGCTGTAATAATCCTCGCTAAAGGAGGTGATTTTACCCCTATTAGTTACCGTTAGGTAGACCGCTTCCTGGCACGCCACACACGTGTTAAAATAAAGAAGTCGGTATTATTAAAAAGCGTAAGGAAGCGCAGTTCTATGAAGGAGGCTTATAAGGAGTTTTACGGCCTTCTTAACTTTCACTTAAAGTTTAAAGCCATCCGTCACACTAACATCGCTAATATAAATAAACACAGTATGTAAGAGGGTGAGACAGTGGCTAGGACTGTTATAAGTGATTCTCTTACGCTTAAAGCCCTTATTTAATCCTTTAATAAAACCACCTGGGTATTTATTCTAGAAACAGTCACTATAAACGGCTAGAGGCTAACTCTAATTATCGTCTTTACAGGGGCAAGTCTCTAGGGATAGTGGTATCCTAAGTGGGTTAAAAACCAGCCTGATATCCACGATTAGAAGTATAACTACTCCCCTACTGGCTTTAATAATATAAAGATAGCCTTAAAATGGTTTAAAGAGGTCTATCTACTGGAAATTAAGCCTGTAAACCCTATAGAGTGGCGCCTTCTTATTATGGATCCCCACTTAAGTCACAAACTAGAAGAATTAGCCTACTTAGCCTTTAAGAATAAGGTTTAGGTACTGTTCTTACCAGCCCACACCTCCTATAAAACTTAGCCTTTAGACTGTAGCGTTTTCTCAGCTTTTAAAACCTATTATAGGTAACGAACGAAGCCACTTACAGCCTGTTAAGGCTTAACACCAGCTTATAAATAACGCTTCCTTCTAGCCTATAAGGATGCCTCTAGGGAGGGTGTAAGCCCTATTAACGTAAAGAGCGGCTTTAAAAAGACTAGTATATGGCCGTTTGACCCCTCTTAAGTCCTTAGTGATCCTAAGGCACTGATCGGAAACTCACCCCCCCCCCTTAAACGGCCGCGGACCCCTAAGATAGCCCTTATCTCTATAGATAGTGCTGTTAAGACTCTGTAAAAAAGCCGTGATATTCTCTAGGCCGTTAATAACGCTAGGGGGTACGTAAGCCCTACTAATCGAACTGTAAGGAGTGTTCTTCGCAAGGCAGGGAAGGTGCTGGATTAAAGTAACGTAAAGATAGCCTTATTAGAAGCCGAAAACGCGCGTTTGAAGGAGGATTTAAGGGCTACGGAACCACGTAGTAGGAAGAAGGTAAAAGAGCCTCTAAACGGTAAGTTTATAAGGATAGGCAACATTATTACGGCCGAGGAGGCTTTACAGAAGCCCCTAAAGCGGAGGTGAGTCACCGCGCGCGTAGACCCCACCCCTGCGATAGAGGAGGCTCAGGAGGTTATATACCATGGCTTGGAGAGCCTTCGTTACGCCGAGGAGATGTAGAAAACATGTTGTTTCATAGAAATTAGTAAGGAAATGGATGTTTTGTGGCATGGTTACAATTGGGGGTGCACGTGGTCTTCATGATCGGCGATCAGGTCGATCGGTTGTGGGGTCGCGACTTCTACTGTTTATAACGCTTATAAGCTTCCATTATTCTAATATTCTCCTAGCCCTAATTCACCTTTATAATCGCCATATACTGTTATTTAAGGTTCTCCCCTACGTTAGTCATAGTCACGTAGACTCTAAGGGCTATTAAAGCCTAGAAATAGTCCCCTAACACCCTTAGCCTCTTCTCTAAACTTTTATGTTTAGTAAGGTTAATCTAGTAATCTTTTAGATTACCTTAATAGTCGGTGGTTTACACGGCTGTAAGCTCTAAGAGCCGCTTAAAGTGGCGTACGACTCCGTTAATAATCTTTCTTAGAAAGTCTGAGAACGTTAGCTTTTCCAGCTCTGTTAGCCACGGTTCTTCTCCTTTAAAGTCCACGTATTTCCACAAGCCAGTTCTCTCTACATAGCTCCGGAAGCTCCTCAACCAGAGTATCCAGTCTTCCAAGCTTATGTAGATGATTTCTAGGGCCTTCGTGTTAGCCATAGCTTCGTCGTTTAAAGGCTTTCACGGTGTTCGCAAGCGTTAATACCCAGCAGGGGCTGCTCGTTAACGGTTTATTCGGCTTAACGCGTGAAAATCGGGGCTCTGCACACATCGTAATTTGCGCGCCGATAGAAAAGCAGTAATATTATCGCTTGTTTGAGACTCTTAATTATCGAATTCAACGCAGTCAACCAAGAACACAGTAATTAACGCTCTCAAGTCTTGTTGTATTCAGGGAGCCGTCCTCTCAGCCAAGCGAAGCTCTGGTGCTCGGCCGCGCT
>Ga0247760_1002505_pt1 | contig 13728 bp, 3 predicted proteins | sample UWRJL171409R4_FD_179936 | JGI IMG/M metagenome (GOLD analysis project Ga0247760, IMG submission 179936) | Plant litter microbial communities from Arlington Agricultural Research Station in Wisconsin, United States - UWRJ-L171-409R-4 | ecosystem: Environmental > Terrestrial > Plant litter >...
CCTGTTTTATTTTTAGGGTGTTCTCAAACCCCCCCCCCCCCCCAACTTACCCTGTTACCAGCCAGTCATGAGACCTCCAGACGCACTACTATGGAATCCACGTCTTGGTTGATCTTCGACTGTGGTATTCGCTCCCAACTAGCTACACCAACTCCATCAATCTGCGGCCAGTTATCGAGATATTAGCGGAAATGTACTGTTTTACAGCTCACCAGCAATTCTCAATTAGTGAGAGATCTGGAAAGTACTGTGTGTTAAAAAAGTGCTTTAGACTGTGCTCCTCTTTCCAAGCCTTCACAATATTATAACCTCGCCTTGGTCCGTGTCCTGAATCGATATCTTCTTCAAGAACGAGCTTCTTACCCGCATCAAGACAAGGCCGAACTGCAACTTCTAAGATATTATCGTGATATATCTAAAGGCTTATCTTGCCATTTGTGTTGGTTAGAACCTTATAGAAATAAAGATGGGACTTAATTCCAACCAACAGCTGCCCAGACGTGATAACGCTCGACCGACTCGTCATTAGCAAGCGCATGGCAGGCGATCACGCCACAGACCCTGATTAACGTGCGACCGGTCGTCGCCGCGATTAATGAGTTCTATCCTTCGACTAAGTGCACCGTCGTCCAGATGCAGAGGCCGAGGGTGATGAGGCAGGTGATGAGGATGCTGTATGTGCCACGCCGAGTCAGCATCGAGGACTGTTAGGTGGGCACTACATAGCCCCAGCTAACCAACAGTATTAATCTGTGCACTGAGACTTGTGCGACAGATGATTGTGCCTGTGTCACAACAAGCAGAACAATCTGAAAGATGGTTTCCAGTTTGTGAAAGCTAGATGCCTGGGAGGAATTTTAAAGTGAATGTGACGGCCCTGCAATCGTGGGATGGCAACAACGCCAAGCCTGCGCTCTAGGGCGCCGTTGCCCGTCACAAGACGACACTGCGCGAGCTGAGGATCGATAGCATGAACAAAGGGGGGGTGACGCGATTGAGCGAGACCGGGATATAGCGTTTGCACTCGCCGGGTTTACACGCCCCAAGGTGCTGAAAGTTAGGCCGGGTATGCTGTCAGTGCTGCTGTCGGCATGGAGGCGGGGGAACCCCGCGGCCGACGACGATGGGTTCTTGGAGGGTTAGGGAGCTGACCTATTGGGAACTGGACAGGGCCTTTCGGCCTACCTTGTGGAGGACCGCCGGCCAAGTCGCTTGAGCACCACTCTTCTTGACGGAATATGTTCCGAGGGACAAACGTTGGCCTAGTGGGTTTCATGAGCCACGTTTCCGAGTCAGTCGCCATAGTTACAATAGCAATTCTAGGTTATATAGTGTAGCAGTCATCAAACCAGACTCTGGTTTTGGTAACCCTAGTTTGATTCTGAGTGCAATCTTCGCTTTTCACTTTTGCACATACCTCAGTCACAGACATTACTGTCTAGTGCTGTGGCATTTTTGTGTGCTTTGTTGAGAAATTTATAGTGGTGTTGGGTTGGAAGGCAGCTCTGGTAAAACCGGACTTGGCGGTTAGGGTTCGGGTTCATGATCTAATGACTAAGCCAGTGCCGGAAAAGAAAAGATGACCAAATGATTATCAAGGGCTAGCGGAACGAGATTCTAGAAAATGAACTGTATTACTTACGTAGGGAACTAGGATCAGTTCCCTAGGACAGGGTGTAGAGCACCCCAACTATACAGAATAATTGATGCTGTAAAGCTGTAGTGTCCCAGTGTTCTGTCCCGAGACGTCACTCGGGACAGTCCCGGGGCCGTGTCCCGGGTCTGACTTAGGACACCATAGTTAGCCCACTATGGGGCCTGTGCCCTCTTCGAGTTTGTGCTAGGAAAGGAGCTCTGAAATACTTTCCTTATTACTACTTTTATAACCTACTGTGAACCTTTGCAATAACAGGAGTGCTGTGGAGTAGGTACTTAGATTCGTCTTAAAAGCCCGTTTTCTTGTTTTATTTTATTTTATCAAACTAGGTAAACTTTACACAGCGACCTAACACATGCTAACCTAACGCATGCTATCACACACTTGCCGATTCCGCAGGTGTGCCTTGCCCCTTAGTTAGTTTATACCTTGTTACTGAGTGTACGGCCTGTAACTTGCTAGTTTTCGGCTCTGCTGCACGACAAACGCCCATGCACGGGCGCGGCAGCAACAGCTTAGGGGCTGCCTCGCGTTTCTCGAGCTCTGGATCGGCCATGAGTTGTACACCAGGGCGGCCGTTGAAATTCGGCAGCGACAAGGCTCGGGTGGTGAAGCTGAGGAAGAGGAGGACACTGATCTTCATGGTCGATGGGGTGAGAATAACTAGAGAAGAGATCAATTCACGATGGAGTGATTCGACTATACGGTGGGAAGCCTGAGCTGAAATTGTGGAAGAATGTGACTGAGGAGGGAGACAGCGAACAATTCGAAGTGGCAATAGGAGCCCCTCTTATACACAAATGCTGCCCTGCACAAAGCTCGGACAATCCTTATCGAGACTTCGTTGCTTTGTGGAACTTAAATCCTTGGTCGTGGGAGTCGGTCTGGCCGCATTGATGCATGTGAGCCGAACGTGTAGCTGCTTGTAGCCTATTAGCATCGAAGGCCAACATCCCGTTGAAACTTAGTAACGAATGATATTGAGGAAAAGTTGACCATGGGGGTTGGGCTACTGCACACACGACCCTTGCATGCATCGTCCCCTCTCAGCTAACCAGATCCAGCTATGTGAACGTCCCGCCATCGGCTCTGGGCAACACAAAGACAGCACTTTGTAGGACGTGCTCTTGCGTCCTTGCCAAGCGTCTATGGCGGGTTTCGGCGGCGGCGGCGACGTGCCCCCCCGAACACTTCCATCTCCTTCCCGAACTCTTCCGAGAGACTGCGGCTAGGTACCCTGAAGTACGCGAGCTCGTGAATGACTATTGAACTAAATCCATCCTCTTCTCGGCAAGAGCTGGCGGGAGTCTGTACCTAGTGTATGTGGGTCATAATTCCGATACGCTCGGCAAACACCAATTCTCATCCAACTGATACCAAACCTGTGCTGCTGGGCCGACCTGCCCCCATATTCCCGAGTGAGTGGACCCAGGCCACCACTCCCGAGCCGCCGAAGCCAAGTACGCTGTGGCTGTGAGCTATATTCAAGGCTTCGGATGTGATCAAGACCTTGCCCAGGGATGCGAATATCTGGTCCGCAGCGTAGCTTCACAGTGCGAGTGGACGCTGCAATAATCTCAATTCTAAAAACACAATAATTGTCTATGGCCTCGAAGGTCTTTGCCCTTTGCAGTCAGTCTGGGGCCCAGGTTTGCTATTCTAATACCAAGGCCACTAGGCCGAGGATTCCATGAGTTTCCATCTTATCACAGTGGCGCCCAATTGGCGCTTGCCAACGGTGCTAGCGCTTGTGTCTCTTCCAATGGAGATCCTTTTCTCCGTTGGTTGGTGATGCGCGTGAGCTGCGTCGATGTCAACGCAGTCGACGAGCGCGGTGAGACTCCATTGGATCAGCTGGCAAGATGGAGCCCCAAAAAAAGGTGGGGGAAAAAAAAAGGATGTCTTGTATTCCCCCCCGGTAGCTACACTCGACACTGGCATTGTTCTAGACGCTTAACGACTTTCTCCACGAAGGAGAGGCCATCGATGACCGAACCCCCCGCCTTGACACAGTCCAGTGCTGCATCGCAATAGAGAGGGCCCATGTAAAGGGGCAACGATCGCTGCGCGACGTCAACGAATCTCTGCGCCAGGTTCTCTGGTGGAAGGGACGCAAAGCCAAGATTCTCTAGGGTCGCCCACGTGCCAATTTCCAACAGCGTAAGGCCCAAGCCGTAAATATTATGCATTCGGGACGATGGCAGGCGGCCCTGCAACATGTTGGACGCCATGTCTTAGAGCTCAGGGTGGCGGCAGCGGTCGAACCTCGAAGCCGCCTACCAACAAGACACGCTAGGGTCGTGCTCAGGCCGGCTCACCTCGAAGCCGCCGATGTACGGCTCTCGCGCCGAGATAGCGCCAGTAGAGCGGCCGGGAAGAAAAGTACGTTTCCAGAATAGAATCTCTTGTGCAAGATGCCAACCGCGTGTATCTCGGCTAGCGAGCAGGCGAGCATGTATGCTAACTTGATGCGGTCACCCAGGGTGGGCAAGGCGACGGGCCGGCCGTCCAGAAGTGCCCGGGAGAGGTACCACTGCAGCGTGACCGGTCTTTTCCTTACGTCGGCGGCGGGGGGGCATTTTGAAGAGGAGGCCAAATCGGCGCGACTCCTTGTTCTGTACCAGCCCGACGCAATCCAGCGTCCGTAAGCCTGCAGGTTTCTCCTATGCTCTGAGATCGTGCGCGACCCGCTTGGCCTAGTCTATGGCCTTGAGCTGAGCCGGACGTGTCTTTGCCGCGTCGTACGATCGCCACTCGACCAGCACCCATGGCTTTCTCACGAGGGCCCGCTACAATCCCGTCTAAATGGATCGAATAACCGGTTAGTATGCTTATGGCAGGCAGCTTAGTAGGTAGGCGGGGAGGGGAAACTCATACCCAGCCCAAAAGTGGCTCGTCGCAGCGCTACGGCGGCCGCTGCCTTGTCGACCATCTGACCGATCTCCGCCACGATTTCATGCAGCTCGCCGCCGATGACGTCGTTCAGCTTGACAATCTTGGAGTGGTTGCCGTGCACCGCGATCCGCGTCTCCTTGTCGGGCGCCCAGTCGAGACATGCCGATGACCGCGGGACCAGCAACCGGGGAAGCCCAGTACGCGCCCACCCGGAGTCGGGGTTGCTTGGATCCTTGAGCTGCGGGTTCGGCGTCTCATGAGTCTCGTAGCAGCTGACGACGCGGATGTGCTTGCAGGCCACCGGGAAGCGCTGGTTGAGCGACAAGAGCAGCGGCGCCTCGGGTCGCAGTTGCGAGAGCAGCGACGCTAACGGTTTTCCCTGTACCAGAACCTCAAGTTCCGGGTTGTTGAGGCCGCGGTACGGCGTACCGAAGAAGGCCATGCCGCACGGCGATGCATTTCGTCAGGGGCTGGGGCTTTATCGATAAAAGGAGCGACTTCCCCCTCCCCTCGAAGGTGACTGCTGTGACGACTTCTCTCCTACATCATCTCGCCGCGTTTGTGCCACGGCCGCTGCTTCTAATCGCCTTGACCCCGACCACAGCCTGCCTCGTTATACCATCGCCGGCCCTTCAGATCCGACCGCATGAACGACATCGTGAGGATCCTTACCCCCATTCGCTTGGGGGTATAGGCGTCACCGTCGGCGCTTCTGTTAGTCCGTCCGCGTGGCGGCGCAGTGCCTCTAGAGCTTCGCCGATAAAAGGAGCGGTTTCCCCTCTCCCTCTCGAGGGCGACGGCTGCGACAACTTGCTTCCTACATCTATCTCGACACCCACAACCACCACTTCCTGTCGACGGCCCAGGCCAGCATTTGCTTCACGATGCCCAACTCCCCGATCTTTAAGAAATGGCAGCTGCTATTCAGGAGAACAGCTATTCCGTTTAAGGCCCGCAGTAAGCTCAGACCTCGCTGGTTTATCTAGTATAAGCGCGCGTTCGGAGGGGCCTAACGGCATATTGACGAGGGTGACTAGAAGCTCTGACGTCTATGTGTTTCGCCCTGCTGTGATTCTCAGGGTTCTTTGACAGACGGAGCGCTTAGTCATTGTCGATGAAGAGTGTCACGCTGTCTTGCTGGTGTAGACGGAGGTCTGTGGTGAATCTCCTCAGCCACACCGCCTCCTTGGCTGCGTCCGCTACTGCCATGTACTCGGCATCAAGAGTGGCTGTCGCCACCACTTTTTGTCTTCTCGATGCCCAAGAGACTGGAGCCCCCGCCAGGAGAAATAGGTACCCTGTCGTGAATCGTCTGGTGTCAAGGCAGTTGGCGTAGTCTGAGTCAACGAAACCTGTGATGAGTCGGGAGGATGCAGCTATCTTGCTGCCGTGGAGGAATGTCAGTCCGTAGGACTTGGTTCCTTTCACGTACGAGAAAATGCGAATGACGGCGTCGTAGTGTTCCTGGCTTGGGTTGCTGGTAAACCTTGCGCAGAAGTTGACTGCGAAGGCAATGTCCGGTCTTGTGCCGTTTGACAAGTACAGGAGCGATCCTATCATTGACTGGTAGCGATGTTTTGTTTCTGGGTCGCATTTTTCTCGGTTTTCCGTCAGCACCTGCCCTTCCTTCATTGGAGTGGAGGTGGTGGTAATTTCCGTGAGGTTGAAACGTTTGAGCATTTGGTCCACGTAGGTGCTCTGGGAGAGCTTAACGAAACCGTGTCCTTGCTCCAGAATCCAGAGTGCAGTGCTTCTGACAGTAAGCCTAGGTTTAGGTCTCCCCCTTACCTTACAGGTATGCGGATTACCCTAACCTACCAGGAAGATCACAGCGTTCTACTTACATATTAAGAAGTGGTAGGGTATAGGGGAGAAGGTAGAGATAAACTAGACTTGGGTAGACGGTAACATTATAGAATATAAAGCTTAATGCTTAATAGAGCACTGGAATCTTAGGCCGCGATAATAAGCATATATATATTTAATTTCTGGCAGTTTTTAAATATTTATATGGCTTGTAAAGATGTGCTGTTAACTATTTGCAAGTGTGAAACCTAGTGACGGTAAGTGTTGTGATAGTGTTATAGGTAACATTACTTACTGTACGTCCAGCTCTGCCTTCGCTGTAGCTAAAATCCGGTAGTTTTCTCCTGGTTAGGCTTGACATAACTGTCAGAAAGAAGGGGGTTCAGAGGCCCTGGGCATCTAGTCAGCGGAGCTGACTGGATACCTGGCACTGCCAGTACGCCAGTGAGCCTCAGCCACCAGAGTGACGAAGCCTGAATCCTGCAGAATAGTCTATAAAGAAGCCTCTGGCTTCCAGCCAGAGCCAGAGACAGAGAGAACACAAGCAATAGAGTCACGCAGTTGCAACCTGTTACACAGTAGGGTTCCACAAGCCTGTAGTACAGGCCTGTTGCTCAAAGGAAGTAGAGCGGTACTGTTCCAAGCTAACTACAGCGCTAGAAGAGCTGTAGGAAGTAAAAGAAGGCCTGAGGTACAGAGGCAGTGCCTCTGTATATAACTGAATGAGTGGTGTAAATTGCTTACTTAGTAGAAGGCTAGATATAGGAGAGGAGAGGGCCTTTGTAAGCTGTGGTCGGCTTCCAGAGCCTTTTATCTACTATACAGAATTGGAATAGTAGCTGTAGGCCACGTAAGTGCTTGAATGACTCACTGTAGTTAGAAACTAACAAATTTAAGTTTGTATACAAATGAATAAAAGGTTTACTAATAAATGCTAAATTAAATAGTTAATACTTAAAGAAAGACTTTATTATAACAGTAAAAAAGTTAAGGGACTATCTCTTTAAGAGGAGTATTATGTGTACCTTTTTTTTTTATAAAACTTACATTCAAAACAACTTGGTAAGAAGCTTAATTTTAAAAGGTACAGACCGTTCTAAGTTAAGAAAAAGGTCGCTACCTCTAATTACAAACTAAACCTACCTACTAGTATAAAGGGGCAGATTAAGGTTTTTCATATCTTACTTTTAAAACCTGCCCTAAAGGGAGTTCCTTTAGAAAAGAAGATTAAGATCAATACTAATAAAGACGAGTATAACGTTAAGGAAATTATCGATTTATAAAAGGGAAAGAACACGTTTAAATATCTTATTAAGTAATTAGATTACAACTCTGAAAGTAACTTATAAAAGCTTATTAAAAATCTTAAGTGCTTAAACCTAATTGCAGAGTTCTACTGACAGAATCCAGACCGACTAAAGCTAACGATAAGAACTAGAAATAAGATAAGATTTAATATCTAAACTGTTATATTAAAGAGCAAGATTACTATAAGACTTAAAGCTTAAGAAGCAGTAGGAAACTCTTTGGTAAGTATAGAAGGATATTTATTAAAACCTTTAGCTAAAGTTATAAGGACTTTAAACTTAATAAGGAGGTTAGGTTTCTGGAGTTAGCAAGCTTTATATAAATCGTATACGTAACAGTATAGAGAATTAAGAAGTTACAGATTAGTAGCTTACGGGACAATTTACCCCTTATAACTAGAGGACTTACACTTTACTGTAAGTTTAAAGAAGGAGTTAGAGGGTAAAAAGTAAGCTATTATGCCCTGAGGTCTTCCGAACTAGTTGTATAACGGTGCGTAGCAGAAAAGCGTGTCTATAAGAACAAACGCTATCGAGAAAGGAAGTTAATATAAAATAAAAAATTAAAAAAGTTATAACATAGTATATAGTCCTTAAGACTATAACCTATGCTATAAAGACTCTTATAAGACTTAAACCTATAACCTCCTACTAAAGAAAGTAAACATACTACTACTATACTAAAAAAGCCAGTTCGTTTATTAGAAGAAAGAAGTTATAAACTAAGTTAAGAAGTCGTTACAGGCTATAATAACCCCCTAGAGGAAAGACTAGCAAGAAAGGAGTCCTAATCCTAGGAAACGGAACTAACGCAGACTAAGTCTACCGCTTCGATTTACTCTTAAAAGGATAAAACTTCAGTTTTACAAGAAAACACCTTTATCGCCTTCGCCTTAATAACGTGCTATTAAGTTTTAATACACTGTAACTTCGTAAGGGAATTACAGTGCTTAATAACTGCTTAATCGTACAGAGTGTCTAACTCCTTCTTCTTATCTACTAACCCTTTAATAAATTCGTTAAAGTAACTAAACGTATCGTAAAAGGAAGGTCTACCTGCAGACTAGCACTTACCATAACTGTTAGAATACACTACAACTTAGCACAGTAAGGACTTAGTTTAGTAATAAGTATAAGGAGACATCTATAAGCTAAAAGTGTTAAGAGATTCTATAAGGTAAATACGACAGTCGTAAGAAGTCTTTTTCTATTTCCTTTATCTCTTACGCTTCTTAATACAGTTAGAAGACATAATAGAGGTTAGGAAAGGAGAAAACTAACTTAGCGATTCTGTATAGAAAAAGAATGTTAAAAAGGGGAAATTATGTAACGACCTTACAGGCTATTACTTAAGCCAGAGCAGCTTAACAGATCCCCTATAGAAGGAACAGTGTAAAAAGACAGTATGTACTGTCCTGCACACTAAGTTAAGGGTGTAAAGACCTAAAGCCCTTACAACTAGTAAGAAAGAGCTTAATAGTCTACTAAGACTGTTAATACTAAGCACCACTCAGTCGACTGCTTAACTGTAACTTGTGACGACCCTGCAGGCCGTCACTTAGGCCGGGGCGGCCTGACGAATTCCCCGCGGAAGGAACAGTGTAGGAGAATGGTGTACACCGTCCAGACACACTAGGCCAGGGGTGTAAAGACCCGAAGCCCCTATAACCAGTAAGAAAGAGCTTGGTGGCCTATAGTGACCGATAACACCAAGCACCGCTTAGGCGGCTGCTTAGCCATAATTGCGTAGTGCACTACTAAGCATAACGGATTAAATAAGGTATAAAGTACCTACTAGTTAGTTAGTATAGATAGCTATAGTTATGCCTTTAACCACCGTAAGGGACTCTGGTTCCTCACGTTAATATTTAATTGTTTATTTATGTCTTACTATTTAGACTTACCTTTATGTATTATAGTGATAATGACTTATAGTGACATTAAACCCCCCGTTTAAGAGTGTTAGCTTAATAAACTGTCTTTAAAATACCTCTTATCTGTTAACGTCTTACTATACGTTCTGTCTTAACCTGCGTTAGTCCTTTTAAAGCCTATGTTAAGTGTAAGTTATAATATAATATTAACGTCCAGTTTTAAACACTGTTTATTAAACTCCCAGACATTACTCCTCTCCTGTTACTAACATATTAACCTTTAGAAAAGGTAAGGAGCTTAAAGAAGCGTAAACTTAACCTTAACTCCCTACTATTAATAAGTTAGCTGTATACCTTAAAGAGTTAAACCTTAACGAGCAGGGACTGGTTAAGGAACTTAATAAAGCTTTCCCTAAAGATATTAAAAGCCGTATTAACCTTATTAAGAAACTTTAAGCTTAACTTAACATTATTAAGTTAGAAAATAATAACCTTAAAGGCTTATAAAAGAAATGAGTAAAACTCTCCTTATCTTTACACTTTAAAGGAGACTTTACATAATTAAAGTCTTAAATAACCTAGCTTTAAAGTTATATTACTTATTACGATAAGTAGTTCTTTAAAGAAGAAGGAAAAGTTAGGTTTATAAAAGCCTTATTAGATAAAGTGGCAGCCTACTAATATAAAACTTATATAAAGATAATTAATAACCTTTTTATAAATAAAGCACGTAAGGAAGCCTTAAAAACTTAAGCCCTTTTTAATAATTTTAACGTGTTTATTAACTAGCTTTAAACGGAGTTTAAAGAGTTAAACGCCTTAAGGTGGGCTAAATAACGCCTTATAGCTTTAAGACAGACGTCTTTAGTTTTTAAGTTCTCCACACGTTTTAAGTTAGAAGTAGTAAAAACTAAGCTTAATTAAAAGGTTTTAATAATACTGTTTTAAAGCAGTCTGAAGGAGTATGTTACTAAAGACCTTTATTAAGAGGATTAACTAGACTGTCTTTAAAAGTTAATTAAGATAACTATTAAAGTTAATAACTGGTATTATAATTACCATTACTGTAAGAGCTTTTAGAAGGAGTGGGCTCCCTACTAGCTAAGTAAACTTAAGAAGGGGAACTAGTTAACTGTAACAAGACATTACCTTGGACTAATAGACATTAATATAGTAAACTGTTAGAATTAGTTTAATTATAATAAGCTTTAATAATAATAGTAGTAAAAGCTGTTTAAGGACTTATCCCAGGTCCAGTTCTTCAACTATAATAAGAAAGGTTATATAGCATAGCAATACCTGTTACTAAAGTAAGTTAGTTAAAAGCTAGTCTTAAATAGAGAAAAACATATCAGGTTTAACTTAAGAGATATCCACGTTAAAATGATAGATAATAAAGAAAATTACACCTAGATGGATAAGTGTGATTTAGGAGATAAAGAAAAGGAAGAATAACCTTAAAATTTAGTGTACTTAGTCTTTAAAGGTGTCTTGGAAGAGTTAATTATAAAGGTGCAGGTTATTACAGACTGATTTTAAGGTGAAAACTTAAGATAGCTAGAGGTGTAAGTTACAGAAGACTGACTTTAGGAAGAAATGTTCTAATTAGCTGTAATAGGCCTTAAAAACCTTACACTGTAAGCTTAGGAATTAAGGAAGTTTAAGAAGGACCCTAACTTAGACTTTATTAATATAGTAGAGGGAGTTAAAGAACTAGCTCTCCAGGCTGCCTAAGTGGTGAAGTAAGCCTTAAAAAGTGAAAGAGAGTAAGTTAAAAGAGTTAAGTTGGAAAAACGAAAGTTCTTTTTAATTATACCCTTTAAAACTCTTAAACACTTTAAACACGTTAAGTGGATTAATACCCTTACCTCCTTAGAAGAAGGACAGCTATGATAGCTACCTTATATTAAAGCTAGTGTGCTTTAAACTGGTACTTTAAGGATCTCCTAAGGAGATAAAAAATAAATATACTAATAGAGGGTTTAGGAGTTAAAGGAAAAACATTAGGAGCTAGTAAACGAAGTGGAAGACCTGTGAGTTAGAGGCTTTATTATAACGTCTAAAGACAGAGTAATAAAGATTAGGTTATAACTTTAAAACAGAGTCTGTTTTACTAATTAACTTAAATACTAACTTATATGTTACTTCTCCTAAACTTCTTCCTAAAACTTAGGTAATAGTAAGCTAACTTATTCTTTTATAAAATAGTTCTCTTTAATCAGGTATTACTTCCCCTGTCCCGTACTCCTTAACTACAGCACCTGTAATCTATATTAATCACCCTAACTATAAGGATATACTGTGGATTGATTATGTATACGATAATTACCCTCTGAACCAGTATAGTGGGCTTAAGGCCCTTTATAACCACTTCCTTAGCATACGAAGACGGGATTACACTGTTATAAGGGTAGAAGTGGAAGTGTTATACTATTAAATCTCCTATACCCTAATTAGAGGGTCTGGTGATAGTAGTAAGTGGAAAGTTATTATAGTTAATTAAACCCCCACTATCTATTGGTGTTAAAATGTAAAAGGGGTTAAGGCATTAGAAAGCAGTGCGTGTTAAAGGTGATTAATTATTTCTATCTTCGAGAGCGGAAGCTGTTGTATTATAGCTGTGAGGGTGGCCAGTGCACGAAGTGCATTGGCCACACTCGCTTCTGTGAAGCGAGGTTGGCTGACTAAATACAAGGTTAGCAGTGGAGTCTGGTGTTCTTAGCTGTGCAGATCCACGAAGCTAGTGGCTTTGTGGGTGCGCGGATCCACGGATCCAGCCGCGGAGCGGCTGGGTAGATCCAGCCACACTGTTCCAGCCACACTGGCCGGGCTAGGGTTGTGAAAACCCAATAATAAATGTCCTCCTGTACTTATTAAGGAGTTTCCTGCTGCTTCTTAGGCTTTAAGTCCTATAGTAGTCTTACTTTTTAATATAATAATTTAAATGTTGGATCTTATCTTATTTCTAGTTTTTATTACTAGTTTCAGTTAATCTGGATTCTTTTAGTGGAACTTTATAATTAGGTTTAGGTATTTAAGATTTTTAACTAACTCTTATAAATTGCTTTTAAGGCTGTAATCTAGCTATTTAATAAGATACTTAAATATATTCTTTCCCTTTTATAAATTTATAACTTCCTTAATGTCGTACTTATCCTTATTAATATGAATCTTAATCTTCTTTTCTAAAGGAACTCCTTTTAAGGCGGGTTTTAGAAGTAAGATGTGAAAAACGTTAATCTGCACCTTTATACTAATAAGTAGGTTTAATTTATAATTAAAGGTAGTAACCTTCTTCTTAACTTAAAACAGTCTGTATCTTTTAAAGTTAAGCTTTTTATTAAGCCGTTTTAAATATAGGTTTTATAAGAAAAGGTAAACGTGGTTCTCCTTTTAAAGAGTTAATCCCTTAACTTATTTACTATTATAATAAAATCTTTCCTTAAACACTAACTACTTAATTTAATATTTATTAACAAATCTTTTTATTTATTTACGTGTGAACTTAAGTTTAGCTTACAGGTAGTTATATAGCTCCTGTATCTGGTCTGTGTGGATTATGGCTTAGGGGGTGCCGGTTAGTAAGCCTTAACGAAGCGTAAGCTCCTTACTGTAGTTAGTAAAAAATGGTAATATACTTATTAACTTAACTAACGTTATAAAATTGCTGGCGTCGCTTCGTTCGTCATTCCGCAACGGCCCTTCGCTACGCTACGGGGCGCTCCATTCCTCACTTTCGCTCCTGGCAATTTTGGCGTGGGGTATTAAGCTTATTTAAATAAGTGCAGCGAACAAAGCGACAGAAACCTGTCCGGATGCCAATATATCTATTTAAAGAGATAAAAGAATAATTAAAAATAAATCTTACTTTTTAAAGCCTTATTTTTTACGATTTAAAGACTTTATTTTATACAGTTTACAAGCTTTCTTTTACAGACTTTATAAGCTTTATTCTATAGGGTTTACAGGCTTTACTCTACAGGATTTACAGGCTTTATTTTACAATTTACAATTTATAGTTTTTTTTTCACTTTCACAAATGCAATTCAAACTGGGAACCTCTTTAATTAATATTACGCTATTTACCACTATACTATTTCTATTTCTATCTGTGAAAAACTAAAGGTTTTTTTCAACCTAACTGGGTGAATTAGAGTAATAATTTAATAATTTTTTATTATAAGCTTAT
>Ga0247760_1002506_pt1 | contig 13721 bp, 16 predicted proteins | sample UWRJL171409R4_FD_179936 | JGI IMG/M metagenome (GOLD analysis project Ga0247760, IMG submission 179936) | Plant litter microbial communities from Arlington Agricultural Research Station in Wisconsin, United States - UWRJ-L171-409R-4 | ecosystem: Environmental > Terrestrial > Plant litter >...
ACCCTTTTTTTTTTTTTCATGGCGTTCCACTCCGAACACGATGGATTACAATTGATACAAATTGACACGGCTGCACCACTTACCACCAACCGAGGTGGGTTGGCAGCCACCACACCATCTCTTCACGAAAAATACAAAACCATATCTTCAAGTCAGGCAAAGTGGCCGAGTTGGTCTAAGGCGCCACGTTAAGGTTTAAATCCCTTGAATTCCCTTCTCCGTGGTCCGAAAGGGCGTGAGTTCGAATCTCACCTTTGTCATGAGCTCAAGAGCAGATGTTCTCATCTGCACCTTCTTTTTGCCTCCGGGTTTTATTGGGGGGCTGTCTGTTTTATGCACAAAAGTTGTTACTATCACTAGTGCTACGCTGTCAATGTGAACAATGGCCGTGACGCTCTCCTCTCTTCTCGTTTATCACGAGGTTCCAGCAAGTTACAAATCCGATATCTTGCTTGACAACCGGATAAGGTTCTGGAGGCGTTTACACTAATGCGCAAGGTTCGTATTGCGTAGTTAGCGTCCGCTACCGAGTTTCCCCTTTCTGCAGAGAATCACCGGGCCGTCCCGATCTCAAGGATGGCTGCGCCGTACACCCCCCGCATGGATGCCGTCATGCAGTCATTTTAATTGGCGATGGTAGACAACCGAGAGGCATCAAATCTATTCAGTCTGGACCCTAAACTTCACCTAAAATGCAGCGAGAAGCTAAGATTCTAGGCTAACTGCCTCACATCCAGCCCAAAAATTACCACACAGCTCCCTCGTTCTATCTGCGTTTTGCTGCTCTTGATGCAAAGACCCAAGAGGCAAGAAACGCACAAAGGCCGCCCAAATATCATGCGAAGAAATCTACCAAATGCTTTTCCCAGCCGAAACGCCATCCTCAATTGTGCCAAGGTCGTTAATTGGGGGTCCCGTCTTCATTTGCCTTCGATGCCGACTTCTTCTGCGCAATGATGACTGAGTTGACAATTTGGCCATAAGGGTGAGCCTCCAGACACGGCTCCAGTACTTTTGTGAGCCGACTCGAGGTGATATCAACCTCCCCATAGAGACAAGTCTTGAGATTCCAGGCGGTGCGAACGACCAGCAGTGCTCCGGCCCTCATTCTGCTCGCAATATTGAGCATCACCTCCTCTTTCTCTGCCTGGGAGCGTCCCACCAAAGCAGCCATGTAGATCACATCGAAAGTCTTGAGGTCATAGCCGTCTGATCCTGCATCGTCACAGACGAAACGCATGCCCTCCCCCTTTTTACCAAGCACGTCGCAAAGTTTCTGAGACAGGGCAATAGCGTTGGCATCTCGGTCAATGTTATAAACCTCCAGGGCCCCAGCCGTGTTGTGGTTCGCATACAGTGTCTGCGTGAGAATGTTGCTTGAACAATCACGCAGCCATGACAAGATACACAACGAAGTCAGGGGCATGGGACCCGAGCCGAGGAAAGCAAATTTTCGAGGCCCGGTGCAAGCAGTCTCGGCGGCCTTTGAGGCAGTCATGATATTGTTGAGCTCGAACATGGTGAGGTCCAGGTAGTTTTTGAAGTAAGGGAACTCCTTGAGCTTCTTGTAGGCCACTTCATCAACATCGTGCTCAAATCCCTCCTTTTGACAGTCCTTCACAATGCGGTCGGCCCAGTAGGCCTCGAGCGCCGATTCAGCTTCATCGCAAATTGCACGGAGAGAAGGAAGAATTGCCTGGACACGTTTGTCTCCGAGAACCTAAAAAATTCGTTAGACGCGTATCCTAAAAATTCCAGGCTCGTGGCTTTCTTGGAGCAGTCTCACCTGTCTAACCGTCTCCTTTTCGCAAGTTTCGGAGCAGGTATCAACCAATCCGCTTAGAAGACCATTGATGGGATGTCCAGGCTGGTAGTTCTTCAGCTTGAGCAGCTGGGCATGCGTGCCAAGAATCTGCTGGATAATTGCTGCCGCCATCTCGCTGGCCTCGGCTCCGTCGCTTTCAATGATCGACATGGTGTCAGGAGACTTTTTGTCCTCGTTGGGATACGTTGTTCGCAGCGGTGGGGACGCCGGGGACTGCAATCTTCGCTGTTTCCGTGACGAGAACGGGTTGAGAAAACCAACGGAGCAGATAAGGGGAGCCATGGTTTTATAGGAGTGACAGGGTTGGTTTTGACGAATGGTGCTTCGCAGAACAGATCCCGCTGAGTGAATCCCTTGAAGTGAATCGTACCCGTGGCCTGCTGCTCCTAAATAGATGCTTGAGGCACGGCACTGCGCAAACGGTACTGGCCACTGTGCTGTTTGCGGGTGTGTGCAGGTACGGGACCGTTCAACTCCAGCCCCTTTTCCACCAGATGGTGAAACTGGTCTTGGAGGAGATGAGATGACAAAGAATTGCTTTACCGGCTGGGAGCAGTGTCGAATATGAGAGATGTCAACAATGACGAAGGTGCGCGACACAACAGGAGACGAGAAAACCGGGGCCGAGTAATTGCAATATTAACTGGACTGAGAGGTCAGACCCCAAGAAAAACTTCAGGAAGCTACCGCCATGACTCTGCCTGTCAAGGTCCTTCTTCCATTTGTGGATAGTGCCATCTGCCATTTTTCCAGCAGCCGCTGCATTCTATGGGGACTGTTGCGCTGCAGAGTTCCATGCACATCCAACCGTCCAAACTGCGTCGGATTCGAGACGAAAAATAGCTCGCGAATTGTTCACCGCTTATGAGCGCGCGGGCGGGGAGATCCACATATTGCCCATCAAGGTGCGAGCGGGAAGTTGCCCACGCGTCTAGATTATAGCCCGAGCCTGGAAGGCCCCATCTTAGCACGGGACCCGATGGAGCGTTGGCATGGGTTTCCAAATTTGTAATGGCCGGGCACTGTTTGAAGAAGGGGAACTGAGTAATATTTGGACCCCGGGTTTTTCTTTGTGGGTGCGCTGGAACGCTCCTGCTTAACTAACATTGACGTCTGAACTGTTCGGAAGCCACTCACGACTACTAAGCAACATATATGATGCGTGCAATCCTCCAGGGCTCGAGCTTCACAAGAAATTTTGTCAAGCGGGAACGCAGTCAGCAAGAAAAACCACGCGATGCCAAGGAAAGTGGATGGGCCTAGCAGGGGTAATTTCTTATCAGATCTAATCCTAGTCGGCCATCAAGGTTCACGTCCATTCTCACGGCCAACCTCTCTTCGTGCAATCTCGAGCCGGAATTGGTCCAGCTCTGGTTCCTTCGGCAGTGTTCCCCGAGAAACCAATCGCTTGGCAGCTTACGGCCGACCGTCTTCAGCGGTGAGGAGCTGACTCGGCAAGGCCGGTGTTGTGTAATTCCTTCTTCTTCTCGTAATTCTCTGGGTCGCCTTTTGCGCTCCTTCCTTCATTGACTTGCCGTTAAGGTACTCAGCAGGCGTGGAACGGTGTACAGAACTTTCCCAGTTTGCTTATCAAGCCAGATCAAAGCCTCGATGCCCCCCACTGCGGCTCTCCCGTTCCTTTTCAAAACACCAATTCGCCTCGGCGCTTTGAGAATTTCCATCTTCCCTCTAGCCACCACAAAACAGCCACACCTCGGCGCCGACTCCTGATCGCGCCTGACACTTCGGCGCCGACCTTTGATCGCACTTGGTTACAGTTGACGTCGATTGCCACAATCATCCAGGTGTAAGAGGATCCCGCACTACTACTCTTGTCATCATGTCAGCCAATGGCAATCATCGCGCGTCCGAGAATGGCTCCTCGGCGCAAGGCGACGCTGGTGATCACAATATCACGAACAGCCCGTCATTCAACGGCTACTTTGAGCAATTTGGTAAGTATCTTGCTCTTGTCAACCCCTCTCATACACCTCCAAGAATCCAGGGCACATTGATCCTTCTACTTCACTGGTTACACGTTGAGCGTTGCACCCATCACAAAGGCTTCTTCGCCTGATTAAATTGCATTGCGCCGATTGCGCGGGCTTGACGGTCGTCTTTGCGGATGCGCCCGGCTGAAAAGTTGAGACATGTACCTCAGATTCTTTGAGGTGTCCAGGAAGCGTATACCGTGTCAATGATCGTACGGATGGCTAATTATGCACAAGATGAGCCTCGAGTTTACATCGCCAAGCAGTACATGGAGAATCTAGAGCTGTCTGCTTACCACGTCGCTATCATTCCACCCTCGGTGGGACGCGTGTCGAGTGACGTCTGGATGCTTCTGGATGAAGATATCAGCACCGAGCAGGTGCGCGCTATTTGCTTCGGAAACACCCCTGCAGCGCCTCTCCCGGCCGCCCACTTTGAGGTTTTCACCATTTTCGCACCAAAAGTCGATGGATACGTGGCCCGTTCAGACTTCCTGAGCCTCCGCCTCTCAGATTTCACGCTGTTGACCAACACATTCCTCCGAGTCCCCTGGAGTCTTGAGCATCTGAACGAACGTCTCACGCCCTTGCAGAAATGCCAGCCATCTTCTGGCATCAACTGGCTGCCCTTTTACGAGACTGAAAGCTCCAGCGGCGACAAAATCATCAAACACATTGGTGACAAGAAGTACGACTTCAACACTTGGATTGGGCAGTCGGCCGGCATTGCAACCTGGAGTGGTTTTGCAATCCACTCGTGCCCGACCGAGCACTATTCCGTCTTCGAGACACTGAATCAAGAACTTCACAATCGTTTCCTTGACGGAAGCGACCTGACTGGCCGGCTGTGGCTCTGTCCTAATCCCATTGAGCGCAAGCGCGTCGCTCTCGTCAGAGGACGGCCCAACTATACCGCCGGCAGCCCCATCTATCATGCTGCCAAGGCTCTCGGTCTCGACCTTGTCGTCATTTCAGAGGAATGTCATTGGTTGCAGCCTGACACGGATGAAAACAACAAGCTTCGAGAGGCTTTCATCCCCTGCAACATGACAGAGGATGAGTTTACGGCAGACCGTTTCGTGCAGGCTGTGCGGTCATACCCGCATCCAATTGAGGGTATTTTCACGCTGTCAGATAATTTCTTTGTTGCGGTCGCCAAGGCAGCGAAGATCTTAGGTCTCAACTACAAAAATCCCATGGGCGCGTATGAGATGGCGGTCGACAAGTACAAGTCTCGCTGTCTGCAGAACACCTCCGGACATGCCGGTCTCATCCACAGCGTCCAGGAACTGAGGGAGACGCTGCAACAGATGTATGATGGCAAGGAAGTCAATTTCCCTCGCTCGTTCCCGATAATCGTCAAGCCGAAGCAAGGTTGGAGCTCCGAGTGTGTCACCAAGGTCACCAAACTCGAGGACCTCGAGGCGGCGGTTGAGAAGGCAGTTTGGCGTGGTAGGGGTGGGGCGGTGATCGAACCCTTCTATGATGGCCCTGAGGTTGATATCAATGTCATCCTTGCCGATGGAGAGGTCGTCTTCTGGGAGGTCGCAGACGAGCCCCCTTGCGAAGCCGACGCAGCCGATGCCACAACCGATGCCACATTCTCGCCTGTCGGTCTCACTATGCCTTCGTCACTGCCCCACTTCGAGCTAAATAGCGCCTGGCAGGAGATGGCCAAGATCCTTAACAAGATGGGCTTCAAGGACGGCATCTTCCACGTTGAAGCACGCATGGTCAATACGTGCTGCGAGTATCGCGAGGTGCAGCCAGGCATTGTCGATCTCGCCAGAAAGAACCAAACGATGAGTGGAAATGTCCAGTGCAAGCTTATCGAGGTCAACGCCCGCGCTCCGGGATTCCGCGTGTCAGTCCCCGCCAAACATGTGTACGGCATCGACTACTTCGGCATCCACATGCTTGCTGCGATTGGTGATGCCCAGCGCATCCGAATGCTGTCGCAGCCCTTTGGGCATCGCCTCGTTCCCGCCGGAACGATGTCGACGGAGCGCAGCCAGACGGGCGGCCAGTACTGGTCGCACCTCGTCTACATCTCGGCCCCGGCGGCGGGCACCGTGGCCTGGCCGCACGGTCGTTCGCCGTGCGACGACCTCAAGCGTCGCCGGCCGGATTTGGCCGCACACATCACCGTGGCCATTGACCACGTGGCGGCGGGCGAGAGGGTGTCCCTGTTCGCGGACGGGGCTCGGACCGTGGTGGCGAACCTGTTGGTGGTGAGCCGCCAGGGCAGGCGCGATGCGCTTGCCCTAGCAAGCAAGGTGCGCGGCGCCTTCCACATCACGATTGAGCCATAATTGGGGCGTGGACGTGAAAGCCTGGCCTTTGAGCCACTGTAGCTGGGAATTTCGGGACGTTTCGGGTGGAAGGTCGGGAGAATGGAGTATGATACCAAAGGGACTAGATTTGCGTCTTTTGGCTGGTTTCTGGCTGGGTTTTGCTGACATCCTGGAGAGATTGCCGAGAATAATCACTGAATTCTTTTTATATTGCATTGTCTCCCTGGTGACAGGCGTGAAGGTTGATGTTTAGCCCCTGAAGGATTGCTTGCCTACGGTCCAAGAGCCGGTCGAGTGGCGTCAAGTGAAAACGGAACAATTTGCCAAGGCTAAAGCTACAGCTGTAAGTCTATATAACCCAGCACCCAAAAGATTGTTGATGTGCCACTCGGCGAGTGTCGAGGAGGGGATTTGTGTGATACGTAAATAGTTGGGAGGTTATTTTGCAGGGGTCGAGGTAAAAAATATTTAGGATTTAGTTCCAATATTCAAGGTCCTAAAATTTACTCGCCAAGGTCTTGAACCTCTTCATTGAGGCCACAAGTTTCCACCATCAACGCCTCAAAAACAGAAAAAGAATGCCGGGGCAGTTTTGGTCCACAGGCTGCAGCCAAGCCGTGAAATCCCGTTAGGAGTTGGACTGTAGGTAACCATGCAATACGGTATGCCAAATCCAGAAAAGCGCCAACCGACGACATCTGGCTACGTACCTACCAGATAAGACGTCCAACCCGACAACAAACTCTTCCCCACACCACACAACGTCGAACAATGGAACTCCAACCACCCCGTCCGAAAATTTGGCACCGCCAATTCCTCCCGCATACACATATCCCGAATGCCTCTTCACCCTCGTCCCCAATCCGGCTAGGTGCTCTCTGCGTTGTCTGTCGCACCTTCCAATCCCACCTGCAAAGTAACTGGTCCCATCTCACCGACCCCTCCAGTCCTGAAAATCACATCCCCGACTTCCCACACCATGACTCCGGCGCAGCGCTCGAACGCGCAGCTCAATCCGGCTGCCATTTATGCACCCTGCTTTGGCAAAGCCTGGTTGAGACGGGTAGCTTTGTGGGTATTGAGCCCCGTTTGGCGACGAGGCAGAGCCACCTCGATGCGCTGAGGGGTCTCGATTCTATTTATAACCTCAATGGGGATCCCAGTGAGAATGGGAATGGGAATGGGAATGGGAATGGGAGTGGGGGGGCTATATTTCTTAGATTACGCCGGATGCAGAATCTACCTTTTCTAACTGAAGGTGCGAACCTAGAGGGGAGGGATGACGATGATGGCGATCATGTGTCGGTGTCGGCGTCGGTTTCAGTTGCGGTGCAGGCAGTGATGTTAGGAGAAAGAAAACAAGCCTGGCCGGAGGGGGAGTTTCTTTCCTTCTTCTTCTTCCAGCAGCTCAAAGGGGGGAAGAAGGATATGAAAAAGGGGACGACAACGACGACAACGATAACGACAATGCCGGATCAAATCCTGATAAATGTCTCGACGTTTTCGCCCGCGACGTTTTCCCTGGCAAGACGCTGGGTGAGAGAATGCGTAGAGGGACATGCAAAATGCAGGGAACGATTTGGAAAAGAAAAGATTTTCCGGCCAAAGAGACTGTTGGAGGTTACACGTCAGATGGGAATGGAAGGTGAAGGGGAGGTTTGTCTCCGGCTTTGCGACGGAGCGGCGGCCAAAAACGATGACGACAACGACGACAACAGGGGGAAGAGCATCGAATGGGTGTGTCTGAGCTACTGTTGGGGTGGGAAATTAAGCTTTACGCTCTCTGCAACCACAGAGGCAACTTTGCGAATTGGAATTCCCTCATCCAGACTACCTCGTACGGTACAGGATGCGGCCGAGGTGGTCTTGCAGCTGGGCCTGCGGTACCTCTGGGTAGATGCGCTGTGTATCAGACAGGACTCGGCCGACGACTGGCGACACGAAGCAGCCACCATGTGCGACGTGTATCGGGGAAGCTTCCTCACTATAGCAGCATTGGGGGCAACAGACAGCAATATTGGACTCTTTGCGACGAGAGATCCATTGATGTACGCGGCGTGTCCACTTTTTTCGTTGCCTGATGGCGGTACTGTCTCTGCGTACCCTCACTGGGTGTCGAAAGGCTCGGATACGTGGGAGAGATGGCCGCTGTAGTATGTTTTTCCTATCGCTATCTCTCTCTACTTTATTAAGGTAAGTATTATAAAGAATGCTAACACACAGCACACACAGCAAGCGTGGCTGGGTTGTGCAAGAGAGGATCCTCTCTCGCCGCAGCCTACGGTTCGGTCCAACCCTTTCGTGGGAATGCTGGACGATCAGTCGCAGCGAGTTTGTCCACGACCCTCTAAACTCCCCAGAGCTCCCGCTGAGTGCAAGATTTCTCGACGTCGTCACGCACACCAGGAATGCGCCAGACACGGCCCGTGCCACGGCGGAAATACTCTCGCTTTGGGAGGCCATCGTTCTCGAATTCACAGCTTCCCAGCTGACTGTTCCATCTGATCGATACACTGCCATATCCGGATTGATCTCTGCTGCGGTACTTTCGACTGGGTGGCGCAACTTGGCCGGGCTTTGGCTACCCGGCATCATTGACCAGTTGCTGTGGCGAAGGGCTCCCTACGATGGCAACACACAACGAACTGGGCTGGGCCCATCCTGGTCGTGGGTTTCTGTCGAGGGTAGCGTAGATTTCCGCGACAAAGACACCGATCGCACTGGCTGGGTTGAGCTCGCTGAGGTGGTAACAGACGACGAAAAAGACACGGCACTAGTTCCAGCTGTTGAAGAGTCGGGCACTAGTCAGCCGGTCGCGCTACGTCTCTCATGCAATCCGCTCAAGTGCACCATAATCAAAAGCATTTTTCTTCACCCTGAAGCCTGGCCGCCTTGGCCGGCTGGCTACTACGTCGAAAGCAAGCACGATCTCGGGTACGGCATCGACTGGGATGAAAACAGCGTGCTCGTGCCGTTGGTTGGTATTGAACATGGAAAGCTGGAAGGCGGCAAGTTGCAGGGTATTATAGTGGCGCCGTCGACACAGTGGCCTGGCGCCTATGCCAGAGTCGGGAGAGCCCAAGTCTATGTCCATCCCCGAAGCGGCGAAGATTACGACCCGCCGTGTCCGCACCTCGATTTGTACGACGCTAGCTTGCGTCAGGAAATTCTTCTCGTCTGACTTTTGTCGCTGCTCGAAAATCCCTTGTTATGGAACCTCGAAGCGCTGTCCAGGAGCGACGCTCTTGTGCTTTCGATTCGAGATGGCCGGGAGCTCAGCAGCCTCGGCCTCGGATGCGAGCTCGAATTTTCCAGCCACGGGGGACGTTCCATAAGCCTGGGCGTCGAGTTCGGCCTTGTTGTACATTATTTGTGTGAACCGGTGGGTTCCGGACCGGCTCGCTGTCGCCGCTCTGACCCTGTGCTTGTACTTCCACCAGAACCATCCCAGCCCGGCCAAGATCAAAACGACGAGAATGGAGATGGTGACGGCGAGGGCTATGAATTTCCCATCAACGGAAGGGGATGGTTCCGGTACATTGCTCCCCGTCGCGTTCTTTCCTGTGGAGCCAACCCCAGATGGTCGTGACGGTGGCGGTGATGATTGTGACGACGTCGTTGATGGCGAAGGCGATGGTGATGGTGATGGAGAGGGTACAAACGCGCTTTGTAACCAGTCGTTAGTTCAGAGTGCTCGTCCTTCCGGGCACTGGGAAACTTGACTTACGCGGCGAGTTCCGGTGGTATAGTCTGATCAGCGTCTTGCTCGCACACCGAGATCCCATTCAGTTGCGTGCAGGTATACCCAAACGGACAACAGTTGTTTCCACACCGCGGTAAGACATGCTGCATCGCCACCGTCTTCAGCTTGACGGCAAGCTGTCTGTCTCTGGCATCTTGAGGCGCGAGGTCGCACGGTATTGTTTCGATCCGGGGACAGTTGCCATTGCCAGGTGGACAACATAGGAGTGTGGTGAAATTCGCCAGATACACACACGTGCTGCCATTGGGACAATCTACCTCAAGTCGGTCGGCGAAAATGCCAGCCACTCGGGAATCGGGTGTAAGGGGAGCCGGACATTGCGTCATTCCCGGAGCTGTCATTTCTCTGTGGATTGTGGAAACCTGTTGGAAGAAAAGAGGAGGGAAAAGGAAAGGGAAGAAGAAGGGAAAAAAAGAAGGAAAATCCCCGCCAGAATCGAGCAAGCAGGAAACAGAAACAAAGGACCCGACTTTTTGTTTTCCCTCTCCTGCTCTGGTCTGTATATATTTCGCCAAGTTTGTCTCTTACCCCCGCGCGACCCCGCCAAGACATTTTAACGCCCACCTGCTGCGTCGCTGCGTCGCTGCATCGCGACGGCGCAGCCAAGCAGCCGCCAGTAAGAGCGAACGGCCTGGAAGCAAAAGTTAAGCGCCGACCACCTGGGCAGACAGACACCAGACGTGACACCAAACACCAGACACCAGACACCAGACACAAGTTCTCGAATCCCCCGGGCCAGGCCAGCGTACCTGCCTGCCTAGGTAGTCAGCTAGTCCATTCTTGTGTCTAGACTCCATCTAGGGTCCCATTTTCAGGCCGTCGGCAAAATTTAGAAGAAGGGCGAGAAATTTATTCGTGCATTTTTGCATCCGACACATTGGAGGTCGATAGTTTTGGCCAGATTTTTTTTTTTTTGGTCTGTTGGTTTCAGATGTGATCCTCCCCGACTGGAACCAAAACCAAAAATGCGCTTTTAACCTGCTTTGCCACTTGGTTTCGAATTTGTATGTCTTTGATTGTTGTTTGTGAGGTTTTGTGATGCGATCCTTACAAAAAGTTCCGTTCTGCCTGCATATACATATATAATTTAGATCCGGGAGGAAGACGTCGCCCAAGGGATCAAATTATACAGGGGCAGTGATTGCTAGTTAGGGGAAATACACGTAACTGAACTGTCCATCGACCTCAAAACGCCACAGCTCATAAATCATTCATTCACCTGGCTATTCGTCTCCTGGCTCTCGAGTCAGGCCAAAACCGCATGCACTCGAGGCAGAAAAATTCTCCCATTTTACTACCTAAATCAGCACTACCAATAGTGCGGTTGCGATAAAGACAGACTAAAAAGTTCTCCTCTCTCAGATTCCAAGACATGGAGCCGGCCATCTGATCCAGTCTTCTTAACCTAACCCCCCAGGGAAGTGAAGCCATGCGAGACTTTCAAGCCGCACACACCGTTGGGTTGAGGCCAAGTCAGGTGGTACGACCTAACAGCTGAATGGAATTTCGCATGCCGTCTACCATGCCATTGTATCAATCAGCCACCAGACAGACAGACAGACAACAGATACGAAACTTGATAAAACTCTGTAGAGGCATGGGATATACTTACACACCAACCCGGACAGTCTGCAAAACAGCACTATCATATCCAGTCTCTAGCATTAGCATTGTTTTTTTTTTTTTTTTTCATGTCAAGGCAGCACGTTGAAGCACGATTATTTTGTAGGTATGTAGGTCGGTAAATAGGGAGGTCGGAGGAATGTTACTTACACCAAAACTTTCGCATATATCGGGAAACCGAGGGCAAGACTCAAGCGCGGCGGGTACCTTGTCCAAGTCCGAGTCCGTGTCCGGGAACGGAGCAGCCATGACGGTGCTGGCAATCAAGGCGGTGAGGATACGGGCGAACTTCATGTTGAGTTTTCAAAAGGGAGTGTCTTTTGTGTTCTTTTGTGTGTGTGTGTGTGTGTGTGTGTGTGTGTGCGGGTTCTTGATGGGTGCTTTCTTCTTCAGTGTTTGAGGTGGCCATTGGTGACATATTCATACACATTTTTGCTTCCCCCCTCCCCCTCCCCTTCTTCCTTACAGCCATTATGATGACAGCATTATTACGGCAAGGGAGTGTCCAACATCTGACTGTCACTGCAGCATCCTAAAGTCTCGGATTGGTAAGTATGGCTCAGATAGAGGTCCTCATGCAGTTCTCCTTCCCCAAGATCTCTCTCTTATTCGAAGTATTGGTTGGTCAGCATGAGGTTACATTATACCGGTACTGGCCGGAAGTGAGCATACAACATTCCTTCTGCATGTCGATGGCCGGCCGGCTAGGCTTTAGTGAGTTGACAATCCTTCCATTTTCTGAGCACGACTGGAAGTGGTGATCCTTACCGAAAAGAGACCTGACGGGACCGTGCTGCCCTGTCAGTTCAGGGGTAGCAAAAGGAAGCACATACATGCAATCTACAGGGAGGTTTTCTCATGTCGTTGTCCAGAACTGCATATAACATCAATGCTATCCATGCCTACCTACCTAGGTACCTTACATGCAGCGTCCAGCATGACCCCAATTAGGTCTAGCAAGCTGACAAGGCAACAACACGCTCCACACACGCATACACCCATACGTATCAACCCTTTTTCTTCAAATGTTCCTTTGGTTTTTGAGTCGCCCGAGAGCCTTTAATGATCATGAGGATAGACGGGATAGACGGGATAGACGGGATAGACGGGATAGACGGGATAGACGGGATAGACGGGATAGACGGGATAGACGGGATAGACGGGATAGACGGGAACATGCAGCAGGCAGGCCGACAAGCATTTTGATCATAGGCACTCACCTAGGTAATATCTATGAACAGGAACAGGAACAGGGATTTTGACCGGGGAATTGCTACCGGATGAACCGAGAATGACAAAATGATAGAAGGAGTATGGCTTGTGTCAGTTGACAAGGATAGGATAGGAATGCATGCGGTCTGGTATGATTGGAGAAAGTGGTGCGGCTTCCTGTTCTCCTTCCTATCTTACCTACGTTAGGTTGCACTCACAGATCTAGTGCCAACCTACCTACTTCTGCTACATCACGTTTAGGTAACCAGGCCATAGCCAGCAGCCGAGCTCAATCCGTGGAAGACCGGGGAAAAAAAAGAGAGAAACCTCGATCACACTGCCCATACAAGTCACCAAGGTACGTATTAAGTTTTGCTTCCCAGATCAGAAAAAGACGAGACTTGGTATTTTATATGTACGAGGCCTCACGGTGTGTATCTAGCTTCTTTCTTCACAATTACTGCGCGTCCGCCTAATAATCGGCTTCCACTCTCCAGGAATGACCCCCTCCACTCCCCTGCGAGCAACTGATGAACACCAAAGATACTGCCTTCCACCTCATATGTTCAGGGAGATTGGAAAATAGGAGGCCAGATGTTACCCTCGCACCACAGGCGAGTCGACATGATGACACGCGTGTCCGAGTTGACGGGACAGTCGTACTTGTGGTCATCCATGCTGATGGGCTTGCACTTTCCGACAATCTTGCCGTTGAGGTCAACGAGGTTATAATCTCGGAACTTATAGAACGCTGCCAAAAAAAATTCAGTAAGTCCAGTCCAGTCCAGTCCCCTACCCTAGGTATCTAGGCAGGTAGGTAGGAGGTAGGTAGGTAGGTAGGTAAACACCCACTATAGTGACCAAAGTCGGTATTCATCTCTAACCGCTCAATGGTCTGAGGGTCCGGACTCGACAGAGAGCAGCCCCATCCATCGCAAACCACGCCCTTCTTATCACCGCTAACGTCTTCGGTTCCGCGGTAAAACATGGTGGCCTGGACATGGCCGCACGTG
>Ga0247760_1002507_pt1 | contig 13719 bp, 19 predicted proteins | sample UWRJL171409R4_FD_179936 | JGI IMG/M metagenome (GOLD analysis project Ga0247760, IMG submission 179936) | Plant litter microbial communities from Arlington Agricultural Research Station in Wisconsin, United States - UWRJ-L171-409R-4 | ecosystem: Environmental > Terrestrial > Plant litter >...
CACAGAGTCGTAGCCGCTGACAAGGTCATCAGGGCTTTGAAGTTGTCAAACAACTGCTTTGCCAATCCGAACAGGCATACAAATTTATCCTTGGCGTTCGCAATCTCACCACCACCGAAACCGCCTATCGCGATCTTGACTACGACCGCTCCTTGCACGTGGTAACCATACTCCCACTTGAGCTTTCAGACCTGGCTAGCGTCGTTGCTTTTGCACAGCTGGTATCTTCGACGCTAGGCTCCGTGAATATCGACTATCTGTTCCTAAATGCCGCCATCTCCGACCCCGCCGGGCCGCCTGGAACCGTTGGTCCGCATGGTTCCAAATGGTCCAAGACCTATATTGTGAATCACCTCTGTCAGTTTGTCGACCTTGATGCTTGGTTCCCCCGAGACTAATTTGCTACCGCCAGCTCAACACCTCCTCGTCCATCTTCTGCTGTCGACCCTCATCTCCTCCCACACCCGTCTCGTCTTCACGTCTTCGGCCTCTTTCCGAGAGGTTGACGACGCACACGTCTTCGAAGGCGATCTATTGGCAGGCTCGGGTACTCCGGGGAGAAAGCTGTACAGTGAGACCAAATTCACTCAACTGCTCGGGACGCACTGGTGGCGGCGAGAGTTGCAAAAGAGAAATACCGGATGCACCGTAGTGGCAGTGTCTCCCGGGTTGGTACCGAGAACGGGAATTGGGAAAGGCATGGGCATGGATTTCACGGGTTGGGATGGAGCAAGGGAGTTACACGAGGGAGCTGCAAGTATCATTGCGGCATTTCACCGAAAAGACTTCCCCGATGACCCGGACTTGGTGTTCCTTACAAGCTGGGGAGAATGGTGGGGGAGAGACGTGCTGGAGAAGACACTGGATAATAGTTTGCAGGATCGGTGGTGTCCGGGAAGAGAAGAGATTGAGAGAGAGTTTAGTTTGTAGACTCATACCAAACGTCTTACGAATAGATTGGTCATGAATTTGTGCAGGCTCTTGCCATCTGAAATCGACTTGCTTATCCCGACGCACAACGCCAAGATGATTCAAGCCAACACCTGCCATCATCCGACCGAGCAACACTGGTGTCAGTCGGAGTAATATATAACCCGAGTTGCATTCGTCTTATTGCCATCCCCAGAAAGGGGATGGAGAAGAAGCTAACAATAAGAGCACAACCCCCCGACTGCAGTCCGGTCTTTGCCGTTGTCTTCCTGATTGAAACAAAACCTCGAACATACACCCGAGAGATAGCAGCGAGCCTCCCTCCACGAAAGTAACACTCTGTCGTGTCTATTATTATAGACGGTGTCAATATGACCAAGATTGCGCAGATTATCTGCTTTGCGCTCTTTGCGGGCTCTTGTCTCGCAGCTCCGGTTGCTTCTCCGTAAGCGCCTTCCTAGTCGATTCTCTCGAATAACCGAGTGTTAAAAAAAACACGGCTAACAAGAGTCACAGTGCGCAACATGACGGAGATATAGCCGCCCGCACCGAGTCGGCCGGTCGTAGCGAGAATGTCCACAGCGGACCCATTGTGACGACGAGGGGAGAAGATGCGGGCTGGGAGGGCAGTGCTGGCACTCAAGGTGGCGGAAACCCTTGGCATGGTTGAATTGGATGTGTATAAGAAACGGACGGAAGTTTTGGTTTTAGGGGCCAGGCGCTTTGCTGCCGAGTTGTCTACTCACCTTTGCGGAACTGTTTAGGAATGCTTTCAACTTCATTCGCTAAGCACAGCGCTAAACATATATACAGCAAGTCCGCCCTCGTATACCGTATAGTCGTTCGGCTCACTTTAGTGCCCCAATGTCACTATGTGGCTTCCCTGTGGCGAGAGGGCTCAGAGTAGATGCTGCCTTGATATCGGCGTTACTGTTGGTCAGATTCTAGCCGCAGCTGAATAAGCCTTCACCGATGACCCATGTCCATGACAATGAAAATCCCCTGTTTTGTGCGACTAAGAAAAGGCACACGAAATTTCCTTTCTGTGCCTCGCCCACGTGACATTGCTCACCCCAGCTCAGCCCCGGCTCAGTCTTTGCTCAGGATTTGTTCAGGCTTGCTTGACCTTTACTTAGGTTAAGTACCATTTTCGGCACCCTGCGCCGCAGTATGTTGAACTGCTTCGACTCTGGCTAAGTGGGCCTAGAATTGGTGCTATATGTAAAGATGGCCTAAACTTGGTCCCTATTTCGAAAAAAAAAATAACAGCCTCGGCCCTACCTCTTGTATTTTTTCATATTGCTTACCTGGCCGTTGGGGAACTAACCTCTGCCCTCCAAGTCTCGTACCTTTACCTTTTTCCAAAGCATTTTTACTTCCGTTATCTAACGTTTTAACATGGGGTACTCTTAGTGCCCCTTTGGCTGACTACCAAACTGAAGTGACCGCTGCTAACAGAGCGTGACTATCGCTAAACAGATGACGTAGAGTGACTCTTGAACCAAAACTTTGCTGGCTAAATGATGAGAACCGGACCATATGGTGGTACCCATCGGTGGGGGGCCAGGACACTTGGTCACCGGCACCGGCACCAGCACAAGCTCTTATGGATAGACTCAGATCTATGGCCTGACCTGGAAGTTGAGTGTTACACCTTCTCCCAAAGGAACACACTGCAAGGCAGTACATCGCGGGGGTTCGACAGTGGGGAGGAGAGGACACAGCAAGTTCCCGAACCGATCAGTCAATGACACGAACAGGTGTTCCCCAAAGAGTTGATGTACAAGGTTGTAGACGATTAACAACAATATAATTGTTTACGTGAGGGACAGCTCATGTATATACTTGCTAAAGAGCCGCGGGACCATAGACCGAGGAATTGTCCTTGGTCCCAGAGTTGATCCTGACCACGTGATTTAATTTCGTGCGGGGTTGTTAGGCAGCCAGAAGGCAACATTCCGCTTTCAGCGACTTTCCCCCTTCATCACTCAGTTTGCTTCACGCTGAAGCAACTAGAGGCGAGCCAAAAGATGACGCTTGAGTACACAGCCCTGGACAGCTCTAAAGCTCAAATCCGTCTTTTGACGGTCCATCCTGGTGAGTTAGAATAACGCTACCCACGTATTTTAAATTTCATGCAAAGGTGGAGGATGACTGATCAGCCACCGACAGGTGGATTCAATGACGAAATCAGATGCTCACTGCATGTTACCTCTCTCGATGAGGCCATCGCCTTCACAGCCCTCTCGTACGTTTGGGGGAATCCATCTGTCTGCAAGCCCATCATCGTCAATGGGTCAGTGGTCTCTGTCACTGTCAACTTAGAGGCGGCTATGCGCCGGCTTCGCCAGGAGGACAATCCACAGGTTCTGTGGGTTGACGCCATCTGCATTAACCAGTCAGACCTGGATGAAAAGGCGGCCCAAATCCCGTTCATGAGTCGCATATACTCAACTGCCGGAAGAGTTGTTGCCTGGCTGGGTGAGGATCACGAGTTTCTTGGCCCGGCTCTGTCTTGGATACGGACTCATGTGCAAAAGGAGACGGGGCCGTCATGGCCACCCTGGTCCAAACTGGATTCCAAAGTCGAAACATTGCCGATTTTTCAAGATCAAAGATTGGCGGTTCTCAGAGCAAGAATCGGGTATATTAAATTCATCACAAACCCGTATTGGAAACGGATCTGGACATTCCCGGAGTTCTGGCTACCTTCACAGGAACCGGAGTGCGTATGCGGACCGTACTCATTCCATGCATCAATTTTTCCGGATATGGTTGCCAGTGAGAAATTCGGCGACATCACACAAAAGACTCATCAGCGCCTTGATGAGGTTGAGCTTGATTCGCTTGCCAAGCCGGGAATTTCAACAGAGGGCGTCCTTGAAGAACCGAACTATCAACCCTCTCCTTGCGCCCTGACCTCTACACAGAGTTTGAAGAATTCCGGAAATGACGAGATTCGGCTCAAAGAAGTAAACACCACCATCAATACAACGCTGCCTGAAGTCGCGAAACGTACGGGGCACACTCTGTTTGATGATGATGATATGGATACGCGTAACAGTATTTCCGAGGGCCACCAACGAGCTCTATACTGCATGAGAAGTTCAGGCGCAATCGGAGGTATGAGAATCAACCGGAAACGTTCAGATACATGGTGTGCCGCGTCCGTCCTGTTGGAGACGACGGGACGCAGGTTCACTAACCCGCATGATCGGATATATGGCCTGTATTCACTCGTGCCGGACCTAAGAGAGGCATTCCCGCTTACTTACAATAAACCTGTCATTCAGGTGTTACAGGAGACCTGCGCGTTTGTGTTTAATATTCACCCAGGCGACGAGATGGCTACAACAGCAACTCGGAACTTGAAGACGTCTTTTGGTCTCATATTTGCGGCTTTTCCACCCCGCAAAGACAGATTTACAGACATCAAGTATGCCTCCTGGGCGCTTGACCTCCTGAGCGAGGACGCATACACTCCTCGGGCCTGGATGGCACCATCACTTCGGCATCACCACGCCTTACCTTACGCCAGGGCGGATACAGGACTTTTGGTTCTGCAGGCTCGATACCTTGGAAACTGCCAAGTCTATAGGAGATTCGGATCGGACACGGAAGAGATAGAGCTACTCTCTCAGATGTGTCGAGATGTTAGCACCGACGACCAGAAGAGCAAACAACTCCGCGTTTGCTCTGCTTATGAGCACCCGGAAGTCAGCTATTTATCGGATACCGAGTTGCTGCAGTATTTCAGCCACCAATTATCATTAAGCTTGTCTCATCAGGAGAATGGGAGCAGTGGGGAGAACTGCGACGTCACTTTCTACATCATGTTGCAGGACCTGGAGGGCAAAGCTCTGATACAAACACGAGGGCGTTTCGGCGTTTCTTTTGGCCTTGGTGACGAGCAAGACGGGGATGTGATTGTTCTCTGTCCGGCAATGGCCCACCCGCTAGTGCTAAGGGTTGGGGAACCAGATCCATGCTCTGGTGATGTGAGATACAAAATCGTGGGGATGGTGTACGTTGAAGGCCTCATAGAGGATGGTGGTCTTGATGAGGGGTTTGTCCAAGAATTGTTAGAGGAACCGCTCCAAGTCTTTCACATTACATGAGCGCCACGGTTAGACTCAGACGGAATGTCACACATTACAGTATATTAATGGACATGAGTCAAACCTTGTGCCCTGTCTCGGATGTATGTTGTCTTGGTCAGTGCAACTCAAGTCGATCCAGAGCCAGCCGTCCCGCCTTCGCAAGTATTCCAGCGCCCTCTTGCAGCTATCAGTGATGAGCATTTGTTTGTCGTTGCACTTGACAGTTTGGTTTCCCCACGCTGCTCAACGATCGATAAGAGAGGGCTTCGTACTGTGGCGCCTTTTCGCCCAAGGGTGAACTCAACCAGCTCAATGTGGATCGCTTTATGGAAGGGCATCACTGAGCCCTATGTGAACCGTAAAAGGTGAAAGAAAGACTTTGACTCTAAGCGAACGTATGCGTAGACCGGGGCCTGTCGAATGGTAGCCCAGGAGCGGCCTGGCGCCGGCCTGGAATCCCCCCCCCCCCGAATCAGAGGTCGTCGGGGCAAAAGATTCATTCTTAATCAGCTGTCTCGGACTGGAACGGCTCATGGAGGTCATCAGCAAGCGGGCCCCGCCGTAGTCGTTCGCGGAGACTGCTGATCTGTAGTCTCTCGGAGACAACTTTGCTCCTCAAGAAGATCAAACTGACTTTGCCGAGTTTCGGAAGTTGTACCCATCCTGTCCTCGCTTGAAAGACGGCACCGTGGACCAGCGACTTCTCGAATTCCGCTCGTAAACTTTCGTAGTTCACCTCTTCGGCAATGGGTGCCAATGCTTCCCTATGCTGCTGCGGTTGCGGCTGCCAGTGAGAATAGGAGTCATTCCTCGGATAGTCTTTCCGTCGTTTTGTACATTTAATCTCTCCCAGTTTTAGAGGGCTGTCTCCTGTGTTTTCGCTCGTCAGCAAAGATACAAGCTTTGCCTCCTTCCAAAGCTCTGAGGGCAGACAACAAGCCCATACCCCGATTCGCGCAGAAGTCGTTCCTTTTTTAGCTCGAGCACCATTTTATCAGGTTCAGTCCAGTCGGGGCTCCGAGATCAATTGTCTTGGGCTCGCTACAGATAGTTCCGTAACAAAAGTCAACGGCGAGGCGATAAAGGCCCTAGTTCTCGTGGACATCGCCATCGCGGCGCATCTCTTTTACACAGGCGACGAGACCTAGTTCCCCGCCTACCTAGACGCCAGGATAGGAGGCTAAGGAAGACTCTGCAAATGACATCTGGTTTACCGGGGCAACTGCCGCCCACGTATACCGTGTAATCCCTCGGCTCACTTTAATACCCCCAATGTCACTATGTGGCTTCCCTGTGGCGAGAGGGATCAGAGTAGCTGCTGCCTTGTTATCGGCGTTACTGTCGGTCAGATTGGAGCCGCAGCTGAATAAGCCCCAGCCAATCACCACCTCCACGCATTCAAATCCCCTGCTTTGTATCACTTTCGAGATCGTATTGACAATGTGAAGTCAGAAATGACAAACCGGGAGTTACAATTGATATGGATTCCGCATTACCAAACGACTCTTCCCCAGGGGTATTTGAGGCTCGGCGCAACACGCCCAGGCAGAAAGATTATCTGGGGCCAATGAGATCTGAGTTTCGCTGATTCGAGAAACTTGCCACCGGGGCGATATTTAGATTGTTGCATCTCAAGATTGCCATCGGCCGACATCAAGTAAAGATAAAAAAAAAGGCTCAACTCCCTCCTTAGTCACCGGAGTTTGAAATTTATCAAGACTTTTAATAACAACACTAAAGCAAACAGTTTTTGTGCTCTGTTCCAAACTGACTGTTTATATTCACGACTGGAAGCAAACATCAAACAGCGACCAAAATGCTTGTAAGAAAGCCTTCATGCTGTGTTAACCCTCTCTTGTCGAGATAATGTAGCCTTGCTAACCGTCTCATTAAAGTCCTCAAACTACTTCAACTTTATCGGCTTCGCTGCCCTGGCAACACTGCCCACTCTCGCCACCGCTGCCGGATGCGATAACAAACAAGGCGACATCAAACTCACAAAATGGAACGTCGCCGACGCCTGCAACGCCATGCGGGCGTCCATGGAACATTCATCCAGCGTATGGGGCGCTCCCATGATCTGCACGGGGACCAGTTCCGACAAGTCATATCGCTTCTGTGGGATCGGGTTGGAAAACATTTTTGCGGATTGTTCCGGGAAGAACAAGCATGGCTGGTTCGATTACAACTGGGATGGCGTCACGGAGCATTATGAATGCACGGGACTTAATGATGGGAATGATATTGGGCCGTGCAAGCCCAAGGGGGGCAAGAAGCCCGGGCTCCCGACGTGTTTGTAGAAATTCGACAGAGATGGCTGATAGACGGAAATAGTGGTCAGGCACAAGTAGGTTGGTTGACATTGATAACATCTGTTCCGTATTCAACTCGCAGTCCCAGTGCGCATTTTCCACGCTCTTATCTAGGTTAGGTACTTAGGCTCACAGTCCACCCTTAACCAGCGCATCCCAATCCGCCTGTCCACGCTTCGCTTTGGTAAGGTCAATATCAAAGTGATCAATGACCACATTATGGAACGGAATTGAACCCGTCACGTTCGCAGGTTGAGCAATGGGCCGGTTACTCGCGCCGTAGCCAAATGTGGCGTTCTTGTTGTTCGGGTCGATAGAACCACCCCACCAGTCGCTGCAGCCGGCAGAACACAGAAAGTCGGCCTTCCAGTGGGTGGTATTGACGGTGGAAGAAGAGAGCACAGAAATTGTCGTGTTTAGGTACGGGGCAGGAGGGTGGAATTGACTTGATCACCAACAGACAGTTTAGCTCTCTTCAACGCCAACCGCTTGCTGCTGAAGGGGGGAGGAAAGAGGGGGTTATGGCATCGTGTGAACTGAGCAGAGACTTACGTAGCCCAGCGAGTCGTCACTGCAACACCCGTTCCATTCACCCAGGCGACAAGGAGCGGGCTTCGCAGCATGCATCCTCCCGTTGCAAATCCCGCCCAGCTAATGCCAATGGGTGCGACGATGGACATGAGCAAGGGAAACGGCGCAGCAGTTTTGTCGGGAATGGCGAGTTTGAACGTCAGGTTTGCGCTTGCATCAGTGAAGGACGACAGGGGCAGGCTTTGAGCCTGGACCCCGATTGAGGCTGCCAGTGCGAGGCTACCCAAACTGAGGAGCTTCATGTTGATAATAGGCCGTGAATTCGGTCTGTAGTACAGTTGTTCAGAAATTGGGCACCGCCAGCAGGACAGCGTCGGGTTCAATCATCAACCCTGCATTTGCAAAGCAGCAGGGCCTTTTCTCCCTTTTATGCCGATTCACCCCTCTCACAGGGTCAAGGAAGTCATGATCAAGATCTAGGCTGAACATCAACCCCTCACACAGGTCAAGGCCAAATGCTACAATCCAACATGGTAAATCTAAAGAGCTAATGGGGTTAATCGTGATTGTGATATCCCGGAGCCTTTAGGACCTCGCGCCAAAGTGTGAGAGTGAGGCCGTGTGATCTGGATGGTCTAGACCTTCTACCAGTCGTCGGTATTAGCTCTCCGGCTCATGCGCGTGGCCATCCTACCAGCTATAGTGCATGCATGCGCTGAAATCCTCCTTATTGGCAATCAAGTCTTCTCGGCAGGAGGCCAAAAGCAGACGAGCTTGTTCGTTACCATCACCAGTTTGCCGAGCGGGGTGCAGGTGTAATGCGGGGTATGCACAATATATGCCACGGTAAGATCAGGGAAGGGATGCCCGATTTAGCTCCAAGGTCCTATAGGGCTGGCAGTCAAATCACAGCGAATGACACGGAGGGCGATTCAGAATCAGCTATCTTCCGAATGGTCGCCATCCGTCTGGAAATCAGGCTATTGACCGCTTCTAGAACTACGTTCCGTAGTTCTCTCACTCAGCTTTGGCAGTCCAGCCGTCACCTAAACGGCATCTGTGCAAACCGCAGAAAGGATTTAGGTGACAGCATTTGTGGACACGGCTTTCCCGGACTTGCAGCGGCATGTCGTTTGCTCTTTTGGGATCCGTGGCCGCCGCCATCCAACCTTCTCGCCTTTCCGTTCCACGAGAGCCCAGACGCAACCAACCTCGTCTCATCCTCTCTCTCTAGCTAGTACTCCGCGGAGAGTAAAAGCCCAGCGCTCAAGTCCCTGGTAAATCCTGAGAGTTTGTGCGTCACCTCGCCGCCGATAATTGATAAAAATACATAAGAGCGCACCAGTGGACTAGTGCGCCCGTCCGGTTACCGACGGCTGTGATCCTGGACGATCTCCGATATGTTCTCGATGCATTGACGCATGCCTACATGTAGACGCGGCAAGCTAAGGTATCCGCCTCATAAGGATCAAGCCCTGCATCGCCTTGGGCGCACTTGCGGCCACACGAGTGTTGCACTAAACGGACTAGGTCCACCTATTTTCTTTATCGTTCGCTCTAGAAACAACCCCTTACTCCAAACGGCTGCATTCTATTCCAGTAGGAACCCAGTTTCGGTTGTATCACTGGGCTAGAATAGCCTCTACGCTAAATTTTAGGGTCGTGTGACATACGCGCGTATCACGCGGCACAGCATATACACGGAACTTGTCCACCATTTCAACTCCTACCCGTAACATCAACAATCTGGGACAGAGATGTCTACACTTCTTGTATCCGCCTGTCACATTGCTTCGCCGCAGATGCAAAACGTTTACCTTTTCTGGAAAGAGTCGGCAGTCTCGGTTAGCGAATACTGCGGGTTCCAGGATCAGGGTTTTCCTGTGAATGACACATTCTGCTTTAGGTTCCAGAGTAACCTTAACCCACAGTAGCGAGAATAAGATTTTTGGCCACCAATTTGGTATCACAAACATGTTGGGGTTGCCAGAACACATTTGTGCTGTTAGCTTTGCCTCGACATTGTCACCTAGACCATCACGATAGATACCCATGACTTGTCTACAAATTGAGCAGCATTTCTTTCCAAATCCTCCAGATACCTGCCTGGTGCCTCGTTCTCATCAATCATCCACTGAGCCGTTCCTCTGATCCTTTCCTTCTAACTGGATCTAGAAACTCCAGTCTGCTTCATGACCAAATCGTTTTCTACAAACTTTTTAAAGTCAAACTCCACCACCGCCTTATTCTCCCACCCCCACTGCCACACTCTATCAAAATTGCGACACTGATGGAGAACATCGCCATGCGGCTGTGTTTCTTTTCTCTTTTCATTCCATTTGAATACCAGGACGGAAACATCCGATGCGCACATGATAGATTCGCGAAGAAGATCGAGACAGTGGTCAAGGTGTTGCGTTCCGTAGGGACCGTGCACGGGGTCGAATTTAAAAGGCGGGAACTTGGTTTTGTAGTAGGGGGCGTTGAGGCCGATACGGATTGAGTTCTTGCATTTTTCAAGGCTTTAATCAGTCATTGCGTGGGAAGAAAGGGGAGACGAGAAAGTGGTCTTACCAGACAGTGAAGCTGATGAAAGACAGCCAAGCCGACGGCGTAATAACCGGGGTCGCCGGGAAAGGGGACTGTCTTGTTGGGAATACGCTCTGCTTCGTCCTTGTTGAGGCGTAGGAAGGAAAGGTCTAACATTGGATTAGAGAACCTGTAGTAGTTGATATCAAGTTTGGGAGACGTACTGTGATACAACTTCTTCCACTTGGCGTCGAGCTCATCAGATGGCTCGCCTTGGTATTCGGACTTGTCTTTGGCGAAGCCAAAGTGGAATCTCTTGATCTCGGGGACGAGGACATGTTGCGCCGGTGCTGTGTCATATAAGTATTATCGCACGGGCAACGACTGGAAAGAGAGGAGAAATGCTCACAATAGAGTAAACCTGTCGGTAAAGGGAAGTCTAGGTTTGGACGATTCGCCTCGACCCGAGCATCGCCGTTGTTGTTGGACAAAAGTCTAAAGTCAAACCCAACTTGTATCGCGATGAACAGCCATGACAAAAAGAGACAGAGCTTGACCCAGAGCGGTGTCCTCGTTACCGTCACCCGCACAACGTCCACCTCTGCTCGGCTTCGCTCAGTCAAAGTGAGAGGAGACTCTTCGTCTCTGCTGGAGAGAGCCTCATACGAACTTGGGGTCTTAGTCTTGAACATTTTATCTGTGATTGAAACAGAAAAGATAAAAAGATGTCTAGAAATGAGAAGTGGGCAATGGTTACCTCCCCGTTGATATGCCACCAAGGAATCGAGGAATGGGGGACTCGGCTTTTACAGAAAACATAAGTCCTCCCGTAAAGGCCGTGCCGGACATACATACGCAACCACGTCGGAATTGTGATGAATCCGCCCCATCTCGGCTGAGGTTCGAATGATGCCCCGAACAGGAAGTATACGAACCCGCGTAAAGACTGAAAGCTGGTCCAGCCGTGTATTGGATTTGGGGAGGCGGCGCAGTAACAGGGATGGGAGGGGTTGCCGCCTTGACACTGTTGCAGTGCTAGGCTCAGACTGGAAGGCAAGAGTGAGTCAACTCTGAAGACATGGCGTGTGATACCGAGAAGTGGGCGTTTCGGTCGTCACGGCATTGACGGCGATGTGGTAGGCTCATCACATAGAGAACAGGATTGGCATTTAACAGTGGAATTTGTGGTTGAGGGAATGCCGGCAGGGCTCCGTGTCGCAGCAGTGCTTAGCGAGTTGGGGATGAACTTGTGTTGAGCCGTTACATCCAAAGTGGCGTCCTTGGAATTTCTCGCTCCGAGCTTAGTCGGGGCCCGTCTGGGGACGAAAACTGAGGTACGTAGGCAGTGGAGTATAAAGTTCTCGCATACCCTCGAATTTTCTGGCGACTAAATATTTAACAAGACCAGAAAGCGGCGCAACCTGTCAATCATCAAAATCCATTGCCATCTAAGCAACATACAACATGAAGCTCCTCGCTCTCGCCTTACTGGCTTTTACGGCCTTGGCCGGTGCCGCTGCCCTCCCTGACGGAACCAAGTGCGTTTTGGTCCTTTGAGTTATCCCCTTCTCTACCACACGAGCAAGTAGCTGACTGGCATAGTGCTGCTCATCTCATCAATCGTGGACCGGATGATACGGGAGATGCCTACGTCGACCTCGGCGCCGAGGACCCCGGCTTCATCAACTTCAATGACGATTAAATGGCACAGCCCAGAGGGTTCTACGGGGCGGAACGGTGCCTTTCGGGGGGGCCTAAAGACTCTTTTTCATACCACTGGAAACCGTGCCTCGTCGAAGTTGTTATTCTAGGTCATCCGCAAGTTCAATGATATTTATGTACAGGATGTAGAACTGGAGAGCCAAGTTGCAATCAATGTCAACCACACACTATTCTCTCCAGCTTTCATAGTGATTCTCGGTTACCATGAGCGACCGGCCACAAATTTGGGCTCTTTTGTCTGAGATCGAGGCGACACAGTCTCATGTTGCTGAGCTTGCGTGCTTAGGGATTCCAGTCTATATGATGTGTATCCCGGGCGGCTTGGGCCGCACAGATGCATCCACAGTGAAAATACGGGTTCAATGAGCTCTGTTTCTGAAGCAACCAATTAAAACTGAGGCTCATGTTTAAGGACTTGTCCAGCTGGATTCGATCAGACTCGATAGCATCTTAACAGTATGTAGTGTGACAGCGCATTTAAACTGTTAGCAAAAAGCAAGCTTAGCGAGAGAGTGTTAGTGCTACTTAGCTGAGCCTATGTAAGTCACAAGAAACAGACCAAGGAGCATATGTAGTAGGTAGGCAACCTCTGAGATAATTTCTATAGCCTAATATAAGTTGGATAATAGTTCCAAAAGAATGGAAAACTCTCAAAAGGAGAGTAGCAAGTGCAAAATCCCGTGACAAAGCCAAGCGCGTCGCAAACAATTCCCATTCCCCCAACCGCCCCCCAATCCCAGTAAAACAAACCCAAGGACCGTGACAAATTCCAAAATTCCGTGACAAAGCCAAGTGCGCCGCAAACTATCCCAGTGCCCCGTGCCGATGATTGATCCGACTGATCCCAGGTTATACCATCAACTTGGGTATCCATGTCTCTCCTTGATATTCCTCATCCTCGGACGGGGAAGCAACGAACGGATTGGACATTGATCGGATTGACCAGATCAGTACGACCCGAGGCAAGCTGCTTGCTAGACCTACCCCCGCAGCTGGGCCCCGAGAACAGCACGCACTGTACATTGTCCCCTCTAATGGTAGCGGTAACCGCATTGTCGGACCGCACGCGATCACATTTGCCTACTTGCACATCGATGAAAACGTCGCCTCCGCGTCTGTCATTGATAATGATTCTGACATTGACATTAACATTGTTGTTGGGTCGCGGGCGCTGGTTCTGGTTAGGGCGCCGGTTCGGGGCAGGGCGCCGGTTCGGGGCAGGACGCTGGCTCTGGCTCTGCTGACGCTGCTGGCGGGCTTCTAGCACTTCGGTTGTTGCGGGTGCCTCGACCCCGGACCCAACCTCAATGGGCTGGCGGGATACGATTTCCATGTCGGACTGGGCATCGGGACCGTAACCCGGAGCGGGAGCGGTGAAAGCGGTGGCGACAAGGGCGAGGGAAGCGAAGATCTTGGTGAAATGCATTTTGAAAATTTGCGGGTTGGCTGGCTGGCTGGTTGTTTCGGAATGGAAAAGACGAAAGACTGGGGCAACTGTTGCGCGGCTGAGAAAAAGAAGTGTGGTTTTTTTTTTTTTTTTTTTGGTGGGGAAAAGGATATTATTGATGATGGGGAAGAAGTTAAAGAAGAAGGAA
>Ga0247760_1002508_pt1 | contig 13712 bp, 8 predicted proteins | sample UWRJL171409R4_FD_179936 | JGI IMG/M metagenome (GOLD analysis project Ga0247760, IMG submission 179936) | Plant litter microbial communities from Arlington Agricultural Research Station in Wisconsin, United States - UWRJ-L171-409R-4 | ecosystem: Environmental > Terrestrial > Plant litter >...
GGTTGGCAGTGGAGTCTGGCGTTCTTGGCTGTGCAGATCCACGGATGCAGCCGCGGAGCGGCTGCGTGGATCCAGCCACACTGTTCTAACCACACTGGCCGGGTTAGGGTTGTAAAAACCCAACACCTTGGCTGGAAAAGTATAACCCTGTAATTAACTAAAAGAGTAGTTACTTTACCTTTAGTAAGTCCTTTAGCTGTAATTACTGTTTAAAGAAAGTTAAAAAGGTACTAAACCGTTTTAAAAATGTATAAAATATTTAAAAGTATATTAAACCTTTAAAACTAAATACAGTTTAAGTTAGGTTTATTAAGATGGTTAAAGGATTAAAAAGTCTACTGTATTACCTAAATGATAATTTAAAAGGTAGAAGAAAGTAAGAAGTTAATTTATAAATAAGTGAGGAAGTTAACTTATTTAAGGTACCTGTAAAGTATAGGAAGTTTACCTTATTTTAAAAAAAGATATTATAATTACTAGATTACGGATTATAAGATTATAAAATTAAGCTAAAGCTGGGAGTGAAACTTTACAACTTTTAACCTTACTATTTAAATCCCTAATAGGCTAAGGCCTTAAGGGAGTACGTTAATAAAAACCTAAAGAACGGGTTTATTATGGAGTTTTAATCTCTAGCGGGGTACCTAGTGCTGTTTATCCTAAGGAAGGGAGACGGTAAGCTATGTATAGTTATTAATTACTAAACACTAAATGAAGATATAATTAAGAACTGTTACTTATTACTACTTATTACAGAAATATAAAAACAGATTATTAAGGCGAACTAGTTCTCTAATCTTAACTTCTTTATGGGATTTAATTACGTTAGAGTAAAGGAAGAGGATAAGTATAAAACGGCTTTTCAGACTTATAATAGGTATTATTAGTATTATATTATATTAATAGGATTAATAAACGCCCCTACGACCTTCTAAAGCCTTATTAACAGTGTTCTTTACCCTTTCCTTAATAAGTTTATCTTTATATATTTAAACGACATTCTAATTTATTTTAAAACTTTAAAAGAATACTAAAAGTATATATAATAAGTTCTAATAGCTTTTAAAAAAGTAAAACTAATAATAAACTTAGAAAAGAGCTACTTTTATATTTAGGAACTGAATTATTTAAGGTTTAAAGTAACCCTTAAAAGGCTTAAGATGTAATTAGAGAAGATAAAGGTAATTAGGGATTAACTTATTTTAAAGAGTTAAAAGGAGTTATAAGTTTTTATTAGCTTTATAAACTTTTATTACTGTTTTATTAAGTACTTTATAAGAATTGTAAAACTATTTTATAAACTTATAGGTAAGGGAAAGCTGTTTAAGTAAACTGATAGATAGTAAAAGGTATTTAAGGACTTTAAATACGCCTTTATTACAGCGTTAATCCTAGCTCTCTTTAATTTCTTAAAGCCTTTCTAAATTAAAACAGACTCTTTAGAATTCGTAATTAGTAGAGAACTTAATTAAGTTTAGGATAATAGGAAACACTACTTAATTACCTTCTTATTAAAAGGAATCTATAGCCTAGCTTTATAATACCTAATCTATAATAAGGAATTAATAGTAATTATTTAATACTTTACTAAATAAGTACTGTATTTAAGTAGTATAGAAGAACCAGTTTAGGTTTTTTCAGATTATAATAACCTTTAATACTTTTTAATAAAGGAATTAAGTTTATAGCAGGTATAATAAGTGGAGTTAATAGCCCCATTCCACTTCCAGATCCATTATGTTAAAGGAAAAGATAATAAGTAAGCTAATACTCTTAATTAAAGACAGGGCTATAAAGATGCTAATCCAGTCCTAATCCCTGTAATTATATTTAATAAAACTGGAAACAGTATATTAGAGTATACACTGTAAGTGTTAGATAACTAAACGCTAGAATAAATTATTAACGTTTATATAAACTTATAAACAGAGTATAATATCTATTAGTAATAATAAGACTTTTAAGTAAGAAGGATAGTGGAAAGAACCTGTAAGTATAAATACCCTTTAAGAGACTTCTTAAGATATATGTAAAACTGTAATAAGGAGTGCCTGAAATATCTAAATTATAACGAAACTGGTTATTAGCTGGAATAGCTATTAAAAGGTGTAAACAGCACGTTTAAATTAAAAGTAAGGTTTTAGTATTAAGAGAAACTGTATATCTACGACCTAGATAAGTAAAAGGAGTATATCTAGTAAGTTTATAAGTCTTAACTTAAAGGATATATAGGCTAAGTTAAGACCTTTACGTAAACTTAATAAGTGTACGCCTTCCTGGGAATAAAGAAGTTAGTTAAAGAGGTGGTTAATAACTGTAATATCTACCATTATAAGTAGAATTAGCGTTATAAACCTTATAAGCTTTTTAAACCACTCCTTATACTATAAGCGTTATAAAGTTTAATCTTACTTAACTTCGTTACTAAGATCCTAAAGTTTAAAGACCCTGTTATAGGAATTACTTATAACTAGATCCTTATAATAGTTAACAGATTAATAAAATGGGCTTACTTTTTACTAACTTTAAAGGATATAACTGTGGAGTAACTTACTTATATCTTCGAGAAAAAGGTAGTTTTATAACACTTTTAACTAAATAATATCGTTACAGATTGAGATAAACTAATTATATTAAAGTTTTAATAAGGATTAATGTAGAGAATGGGTATAAAAAGTAAGTTTTTAACAGCTTTTTACCTACAGATAGACAGCTAAACAGAGTAAGTTAATTAAATATTTATAATGTATTTTTAAGCGTATGTTAACTTTAAATAAGATAATTAGCTTAAGCTGTTACTAACAGTATAGATAACTTATAATATAATATTAGTTAAGTTAACAGGTATATTACCATTCTTCGTTAACTATAGTAAAGAGCTTAAGCTCCGTTAAGGCTTACTTACAGGCACCCCCTAAGTTACAGTCCACGCGGACTGGATGTAGGAACTACATAACTACTTATAAGCCGAATTTAAGTTTACACGCGAATAAATAAAGAAGTTTACTAATAAATATTAAATCGAGTAACTAATACTTAAGAAAGGACTTTATTATAATAGTAAATAAGTTAAGGGACCGACTTTTTAAGAGGGAGATTACATTTACCTTTTTTCACAAAATCTATATTTAAAACGGCTTAGTAAAAAGCTTAACTTTAAAAGGTACAGACCGTTCCAGATTAAGAAAAAGGTCACTACCTCTAATTACAAATTAGACTTACTTATTAATATAAAGGTGTGGATTAAGGTTTTTTATATCTTACTTTTAAAACCTACCTTAAAGGGAGTTCCTTTAGAAAAGAAGATTAAGATTAATACTAATGAAGATAAATACGACGTTAAGGAAGTTGTGGATTTACAGAAGGGAAAAAACACGTTTAAATATCTTATTAAATAACTAGACTACGGCTCTAAAAGTAACTTATAAAAGCCTGTAAAAACCTCAAATACCTAGACCTGATTATAGAGTTCTATTAAAAAAATCTAAACTGATTAAAACTAATAATAAAAACTAGAAATAAGATAAGATCTGATATTTAAACTACTATATTAAAGAGTAAGATTACTATGGGACTTAAAGCCTGAGAAACGGCAGGAAACTCCTTAGTAGGTATGGGAGGACATTTGTTAGAACCCTTAGTTAGGGTTATAAGGACCTTAGACTTAATAAGGAGGCTGAGCCTCTGGAGCTCCTAGTAAGCTCCACACGGGAACAAGTACTGTTAAAGAAAAAAGTTAGTAAAAAAAAAGAGATAAGCAGGTATGCTACTGCTGCGTTAGGAAAGGCCGTTTTTATTTATTAAAAGAAAAAAGCGATAGATTAGGTTAAAAAGAAGTTACTGGCTGTGGCGACCCCCTGGAAAAGGAACCACGCGCTAGTTCCGCTAAGAGGCTTCCCCAGTTAAACTTAGGAACTAGTATGATCGCTTCCTAGGCCTTACGCTCCTCCTCTGTTATAATGTTAAACTTATAGTTAAAAAGTTTGTCTACCTGCTGTACTAATCCCTTCTATTAATCCTTAAGGTGTAGAAGCTTAAAGGCTATATTATGTAAAAGGAGAGTGGTTTTACACTCCTTAGCGTTAAGGTGCTTTTTTTCATCTAGAACCCCGTGTAGAACGGACGGGTCGTTTCCGTAAACGTTATAAGATAAGTATATAACCTTACTGGCTATTATACAGTGATTACATGACTTACTTTTACTAGTTACCTTATAGTTAAGCAGGTTTAAGTGGCGGTAACGGCTACACTTTACAGGTATAACGATCCTGAAAGTAAAAATAAACTTAATATTAGTAATGCGACGTTTAGTAAATGAAGGCGCTGCGTTTCTTCTATTCTTAATTACCCGGTTAGATAATATAACGACTAGTAAAGAAAGGAAGGAACGTACAAGTAATTCTTTATAGAAAAAGAACGTTAAAGAGGGGGAATTATGTAACAACCTTACAGGCTGTCACTTAAGCTGGGGTGGCTTAACAAATCCCCTGTAAAAGGAACAGTATAGAAAGGCAGTACGCACGGTACTGCGTATTAGGCCAGGGGTGTAAAGACCTGAAGCCCTTACGACTAATTATTAAGTGATTACTCTAATCTCACTAAGAGTACAGTAATTACAGTGATTAAAGGTATTCTAATTACTATAATTACTCCTTATATTAAGTAAATATAGTAATTAAAAGGTACAAAGTACCTCTTAGCTAGTTAGTATAAAATAGTTATAGTTATACTTACAATTACTATAAGGGACTCTGGTTCCTCACACTAATATTCAATTGTTTATTTATATCCTACTGTTCAGACTCACCTTTATGTATTATAATAACAACAACCTACAGTGACATTAAACCCCCCGTTTAGGAGTGCTAACTTAATAAGCCGTCTTCAGAACGCCCCTTACCTGTTGGCGTCCTGCTATACGTTCTGTCTTAACCCGCGCTAGTCCTCTTAAGGCCTGTGTTAGGTGTAGGTTATAATATAAATCCCTTATAAGCCTTCCGTATAAAAAGCCGCTTGCTAGTAGTACGTTTAGTGCCGTGTAGAAAACGCTCCCCTTAAGCCGAGAAATCCTTAGCCTTTTTAGGGGTAAACCACACAGGCTGGTCTTTTAAATTCTTAACTAAAATAGGTTTATTAAACGACTTAAGGCCTATAGAAGGTATAGGGGCCACTGTACCAACAGAGCCGTTAGAATTCTTAATAACGAGGCTGTTACTTAGGGGCTTCCTTAAGGAGACTAACCATAACCCTAAGGCCTTCTAACCAGCCTTAATATTTAAATTGGTTATTCTGTGGATTCTAACACACCTATAGCATTCTAAAAAGGCTCGTTTTCCAGCCACAGAGTTACTAGTTAGACTAGAAAGACAGTTATTTAGCTACGCCCTGTACTTAGTCTTCAGGGGGCCGAAGACAGCCACATCAACAGGCTAGAGAACGTAAGAGGTGTGTGTTAATAGAAATAATAACTATACATTATTAGTAAAAGCCAGCCATATAAATTCCTTAGTAGTATAACTGCCGTAACCATCCAAAATAAAGAGGCGTTTGTCCTAGGGGTTGGCCGGCCAAGTGGCCGGAAGAAAAATTTCGCGGAGCCATTCGACGGCAGTGTTATTGTCAGTCCACCCGTTTTTAGTTAATTTAAAGGCCCAGCCTTCGAATAGGGTTAAGTCTCGTGGGTACTACTGTTATTAAAGGCTCCCACCCTTGAAAATAACCAGGGGGTTTAAAAACTAGCCGTCGGCCGAAACACACTCTAGAATAGTCGTCTAAATTTAGTCTCCAGACTTCTTCTTTTATAAGAGCTTTCTGGATTTAAAGCCCATAACCAGACTGTTATCTCTAATACCATTAGTTATGCCAGTTTCGTCCATATTATACCTATTTATCGGTAGAATAGCCTTAACCCTTAGAACCTCCAGGTAATTGAACTAGGGCCGAATAACGGCCTCGTAGGCTCTATCAGCACGGTTTATGTGGATTCTCTATAATCTTTAGGTAGAAATAGATGGATTTCTCTTTAAAAAGCGGCGGCACCAGTGTTTTCCAAGGTAAGCTGGCTCTCTGGAGGCGGCGAGTATTCTTTTACCCAATTTCCAGATTTGCTAGTGGGTTAGAGGGTTACTAATAGACCCCTGGAAGAGAATCCATTTGGTAAGACGTTCTTCTAAGGCTGGAGAAAGCTTCTGATTATTTATTTAGGCGTAGGGAGCTGGATTGGTGCCTTGGGATCGATAATATAAAGTGTTGTGGGGTATGCCGTGGTTTTTAGCCGCATTGCGGAGTTTGCCAGTTTCAGCATACTCCGTGAGGGCATTCTGCAAATCCTCCTCGGTATACTGCTTCATTTGCCAATTTTGAATCAATTGGAAAAGGAAGAAAACGGATTAGAATTAAATTCGTGGAGTTGTGGGCAATTAAAATAGGAGAGTTGGGTGGCGAGGGTAAGTCATTCTGACAAATCCAGTGGTCTAAAACGGGGTTGGTCTAAAAGCTGATCACCTGACTTATAAGGCTAGCATTAAAGTAGCAAATGACAGTAATGTTACTAGGGCTTTATAAGTAGTAATAATTAGACTTTATGTTAACATTATCCCTTACGGATGGAGATTAACACGAAGGTATGGAATAATATCGGGGTTACACGCCGTGTGGTAGAGATTAATGTCCCATACCGTCACTGACGGAATAAGAGGCTTTAAGGTATTGACGGTATTTTAGATCTCAATCTGCCATTTCAGGTTAGATCCTAGCTTAAACTCAGGCGGGACCCTAACTTGGGCCATGCCCAAGCTGGCGAACAGGGCAAAGGAGGAAACGTGGGATATCTTTATTTTGAAAGGACTTCGAGGATAGATGCTCATAATGTGTTAAGGTGCTAGCTGCATTCACCTCCACATAAAAGGACCTATCTAAGACATTTATACTCGACTATCTGGCAGGATGTAAAGCCTACCTGAATGCGAGGTCATCTTATAGAAGACCGACTGTTCCGTGCCACGTGTTGAAAAGGACCGATAGATGGATCCTTTTAATGCGACGCCTTACATAGCAGCTACGTGCCATTGGGACGCCTCCGCATCCCAGAAGGCTTGACCTTAGGTGATTGACATCCCACTGTACCGTGATTGGACCATAGACTTTAAGGACAGGGTTAGTCTGTGGTACTTAATTTAAACTAGAGGAGTGCCCCATATCTTTCAGGGGTAGAGGCCGGTCCACCTTGATATTTAGAACGTGTCAGCACGTTTTCTACGGCACAGCTCGGACTCAGTAGGCGGATTTAGTCATGGCCCACCCCCAGGAGCCACGTGGATGGGAATCTCCTCAAATCCGGCTAATCTGAACATGAAAGATGATAGAATTAATCCCTGAGAATGAGATCTAGCATGTGAATATCGGACTCTGCTGATGCTGTGCCGGGTCCAATATCAATGGATCGGAATGATTCTCTGCGAGCGGAATTTATCGCCACAGAGTGTGGAATGTGACCAAAGTTCGCGTTTGGTTTATCGCACATCAAGGATCTTTACGTATCTATAATGGATTGCTGTTCAGAATGGCCCAGATGCATCAGAGTTCTAAATAGGGAAAACTACCTGCCTACCCTTACAATAGAGTCCAGATGCAGGCACAGAAGGATGTCGACACTCTTCGGGGTAAGCAGGCCACGTGTTTGTGGCCTACATCTTTTCCACCTCTGCCGCCCGCACTGGTGTGTACCTTTCATATCAGGTGACAAAACCGTGCGTTATACCGGGTGATCTCTCGGTGTACGGCCATGGTGCTCCCGTGCTGGCTCTTCTCCCCTCCAACTCGCTTCTCTCGGCATGCATTTACCCCGACGAAGAACGTATCCTGTAGCATAGACGTGTAAGTAATTTAACATCGTCAGTCGCATTCTACCAACGATGCATGGCGTCGGGATTGGCATCGGTATAAGGCAACGGCCTTGGTATGCTAGCAAAGGAATTTCGCCAAACTTCGAGTCCCTCGAACACGGCGTTTCAAGTTGTGCGGGCCCTGTTTGGACGATTCCAACAACACGCTGAACTCCTGTCAAGAGTTTTGAAGCCTCGGCGCTATGATCGAAATCCGATACGAACGAAATATGGCACCGAAAATCGATAGTCACCACCAAAACTGCTGGAGCAAGGTGGATGATCGACCGGATTTCAAGACCTGGACGCTTCGATACCTGGACGCCTCGATGGCCGTTTCTGATGTTCTTGTTCCCGCCTACCTGTGGCATGATCATCTCGCTCGAGTACATGATCCGCGTCATCCCGCATGCCCAGGATCGGAAGGGCATTCCGCAGGGCCTGTACCCTTTTCAAGTTGGGAAAAAGGTGAAGCGGCACATGCCAAACGTTGCTCGGCTTCGTCACCACTCTTCCCTATCGATCCCGACTCCAACGGCCGGGGCACCTCCGTCTTTGATCGATGAATCACGTCCGAGATCATGAGCTTTGCCCCTAGTGGACTTCTGGACGGCGGATAAGTGGAAGAGCGGGCTCTCATGCAAGCATTAGGCATGGCACCTCATCCAGTGCCGGAACCACGGCCGTCAGAGGAGTCGTATACCACAACTGGTCTCGCTACTGCATACTCCACCTGGGGGGGCTAGTAGAGAGATGATCCTTCCAAGCCAAACAACAGGATCGCCATTCCTGCCGAAGAAGAGACCAAGGCGTCTTGTACATACTACCGGGGCATCGCCAAAACCACTAACACCGCGGCCTATGCGGGTGTCATCACCTTCAAATCGGGCTGGAGTGAAGACACACACGATCCAAGACAGCTCCGACCTATGCGGTTCTTCTCCCAACGCTTACCCGATGCCTTCGAAAAATGGCTCCAGAATGATAGCTACTGTGACGTACCGGTATCTCACCTTGAAGTCCCGCCGCTCCGTTCCATTTATAGTGGAAGCGCGTCTGGTTGCTCGTGACGGTGTTGAGGACCATTTCGTCACAAAGCCAATCACCACTGGCGCCTGTAGTAGGTCCGCGCGTATAAGTACAGTGGACGGTGGTGTCTGGCTTGCCGGAGTATACGCTGAGCACGTCGTGGCACACGTATCTCGTATCTTGTTGTCGAGGAGCCACCGGACAATGTGAGGTCCCAGTAGCCGGCCTCGAGGTCTACTGGGAGAGCGGGCTCGTTCGATGAATGAGCAATGAACTGAGGGAGAGGATGGGGGCTAAGAGGTGCATGGTGAAGGTGTGACGTCTCTCAGTGTCCTTACGGTCCCCGAGTTATTGCAGAAATCTGGCGTCTTTCTCTCGTCCTTCGCGTCGTGTATGGAGGGGGGAGCGCAGATAATAAATGCGGACGATCAGGCGCAGTTGCCGTTACGATGATGACTGCATGTGGGATGATACAGAGCCTGTAAGATTCACTTTTGCAAGCCACCAACGATCGATATCGCCGGTCCGGGTCAGCAGGCTGGTTCCAGCCTTGGTGTTCTGGGTGACACCCCGGAATAGTTCCGCCCGGGTTTTAATGTAACCTCTCGCCAGTCCAGAAAGTATGGCACTTTGGGTACAGGGGGCGTGACATGTCCCGAGAACAAGTTGTTCAGCTTCAAGTTGTCTACCCGGAGTTGTCCCTTTGATTGGTAAGGGGACTTTGTCTGTGGTTGGTGGTAAAGCCCCAGAATGGCAGGCACCCGGATTTTGTCAAATTACGTAATCGCGCCTTGGCGCCACGGAACCGCAGCGTGGCCGAGCACCAGAGCTTTGCTTGGCTGAGAGGACGGCTCCCGGAATACAACAAGACTTGATGGTGGTAATTACTGTGTTCTTGGTTGACTGCGTTGAATTTAATAATTAAGAGTCTTAAATAAGTAATAATATTACTGTGTGACGACCCTGCAGGCCGTCACCTGGGCCGGGGCGGCCCGACGAATCCCCCGCAGAAGGAACAGTGCAGAAGGACGGTGTACACCGTCCAGACGCACTGGGCCAGGGGTGCAAAGACCCGAAGCCCCTACGACCAGTAAGAAAGTGCTTGGTGGCCCACAAAGACTGACAACACCAAGCACCACTCAGTTGACTGCTTAGCCGTAACTGCGTAGTGCACAACCAAGCACAACAGACCAAGCAAGGTACGAAGTACCTCCCGTCTAGTTAGTATAGATAGCCATAGTTATGCCCACAACCACTGTAAGGAACTCTGGTTCCTCACGCTAGTATTCAATTGTTCATTTGCGTCCTACTGCTCAGACTCACCTCTGTGCATTATAGTAACAGCGACCTACAGTGACATTAAACCCCCCCCTGTTTAGGAGTGCTAGCTTAACAAGCCGTCTTCGGAACGCCCCTTACCTGTTGGCGTCCTGCCATACGTTCTGTCTTAACCCGCGCCAGTCCTCTCGAGGCCTGTGTCGGGTGCAGGTCGTAATAGCCCCTTAGCAGTTTCTAACCGCGGTCCCAAAATTAGGCCTTAACCCAGAATTTAGGCTGTTGTGTCCCCCAAGTCTACTATCTAGGCTAGCCACAAAATCCAATGGGGGGCTGTATCTAGAAAGTCTAAACGCAGAGCGCCGCGTGTGGTTAGGTAAGCAACACGAAAAAGTAGAGGTAAAACTATTCATATTCAAGAGGGGGACCAATTTTGGCCCTCTTCATACATGGGACCAATTCTGGGCCCACTCGGCTAAAGTTGAAGCAACTTAGCAGGCTGTGGCGCAGCCACCGAAAATGGTGATTAGGGTGAGCAAAGGTGAGCAAGCCTGAGCAAATCCTGAGCAGGGACTGAGCCGAGCTAGAGCCGGGTGAGCAGTGTCACGTGGGCAAGTACGAAAAAGGAAATTTCGTGTGCCCAGATTCGTCGCACGAAACAGACAGACCACCGCTACCGGTCGACTTGGCGTTAAATTCATGCCCCTTGTTTTTGATCACAAAGCGCAAGTTCGCATTGCGCGCAAATTTCACGGCAAGCTAAATCTGGGCTACGTTGGTCACATTGATAGCGTATGTGGGGTAGCCTCCGACGGTGCAGTTGCCGCCCGGAGAGTTGTTGGTGTGACATGTCCGTCCCTCGTAGAGCGGAGAGTTCACGCTGGCCGGGTCATCGACGCTCTACATGGTCAACCGGTTCTGCTGGAACATCCACATGGGGGTGAGGTGCATATTGGAATCTCTGAATCCCCCATCGGGACTTGAAAACTGCACATCTGGTATCGTTCTTGACCTCTGGCCAGTTGTTGAAGCAAGGGGCAGCAAGTGGAACGGTCTTGACAAGCCTTCTGCCGACCAACATGTCGAAATCACGCCACAAAGCTTCCGATGGCTATTCCGGAGTCCCCCCATATGCCTTACACGGCGGCCTTGAGGCGCTGAGCTTTCCTGGGTCCGCAAAGTCGAACAGCGGAACGTTAACGACACCTTTGCTTGCCATGTTTGCGATAACCTCTGGTGTTAGAGAACTGTCTCGAACTCGAAATAATCCACACCCGCTTAGTTGTGTCAGGCGCGACACTTTGAGCGGCCGCGGGCATATCTTGCCCACGAACCAGCCAAATGGGAGCCGACGGGAATGCCAACAAGAGCATCCACAATAAAGAAGACATTTTGATTAAAACGAGAAAATTGTACGGTTGCTGCTTTAGGTGGCGTCCTGGACAAGCAGACTCCCAATAAAGTTTGACGAGAGACAAAGAGATGGGTGGGGAAGGATGTCTGGTACCGTATCAAATGGCCATTTTAGAGTGCTTGGTGTAACACCCGTCCAACAAGGTTACATTTGTGTGTAGAGGGCGCGCGTGTAACGCACTAACAGCTTATGCTAAAGGCTTATTGCGAACAATATTTCACAATTTTCAACTGAGGCCAATGAGCTCCAAGTAGGGCTGCCAGGGCCATTTTGCCTCGTCTGTGTTGTACAGTTGCCCTTGCCAGTCCGTGCCAAGATGTGTCTTTTGTTGCCCGTGCCTGTGTGAGTCGCTAGTGTTTTAGTAGTTATAGCTGTCCACCTTTCCCCTGTTGTCCGGGCTGTCTAGAGCTTGCCTGTGCCGTTTCTGTTCTATTTACGATTTGCGGCTTTGTTTAGACTGTGCTGTCCAGTGTGGTGTATTAGTTTGCATTGTCCGGAGTTTCCTGTTTGGTTTACAGCTTGTGTCTTTGTCTAATAGCTTTTCATGGTGACAGCACGTAAAGACATTGGGATTGTTGTTTCAACCTGTCTTGTGTGCTTCGCCTGTGTCACAAACACCCATGGGTACTTGGTGAATGGCACTGAAATTACATACAAAGGGCCTTGGTTGCATTGCTGAATGCCTTGGGGTGCATTCCTACAGGCCTTGATAGGTCGGGTACGGCGATAGGGATACGAACCTCAACTCGGACGTCATTTCCAGACAGTAGCACGCCGCTCGGTTGGCGGGAATAACCACTCGGGGGCCGTCAGAAGATACAGCCACTGGGATATCGCTGTTCCCGACGATCGCATTGCTGCAAGACTTCCGGTCTTGATTGCTAGATGCCGTATTGCAATGTGGCAACTTCAATATAATAAAGCCACACGGGAGTTACCACGCAGAGTGGAACCCTTGTGTGTAAAAGAACTCTCCAGACTGAGAAGGCGTCGCCAGAGGGGGGGGTAGATAATATCCTTCTCTTGTCCGGAAGCGCTAGCCACTGCGGTTCTTCACTAATGCCGAAGCTAAACCTTTTCCACTTATTGATCACAAAATTCTCGCCAGTCTGCCTAAGCCTTGGGTGAGCAAAGGTAAGCCAGCCTGAGCAAATCCTGATCAGGCATTCAGCCGAGCCTGAGCTAGGATGAGCAACGCCATATGCTTAAGGTACGAAAAAGGAAATCTTTTGTGCCTAGATTCGTCACACGTAACATTATGTATTCCATGTAGGGTGTATCCAAGAACCGATACTATATCGTAACATCGTATCCAAGCCTCCAAGCCTAAGAGCTACAAGCAAGCAATCCAAGAACCTCTCCAACCAAACGCCATACTCAAGTGTTCGTTCATACAAACCTGACAGCAATTTTAGACGTTACTGTGCAGCCCGCTTCCGGACGGCAGCAGAATGACACCGCCTTCCATCCCACCACACGGCCCGGGGCACATGGGACTCCCAGCAGCCCCCTTCCATCCCATAAACAGCGGGACCCCCAACCCCCTTCCATCCGATAGACAGCGAGCAGGCAACACGACAACCTACGCCATATCGCCCGCCACCGTCTTATAACCCCTCTTCCCCCTCCCCCTCCCCTTCCACCTCCAGGCCACCAACGCCCCCACAACTACCACCGCCCCAAACGCCAACCCTCCCGTATGCCTCGCTATCCACGGGACCATCACATTCCCAATGTAGCTAAAAAAGTGATTATCCCAATTATCCCACGTCCCTCCCCGCCCCTGGGTGAAGAACACCCACTTTGCTCCGCCCTCGCCCATATCCATCATGACCCTGTAGATGTTATCCTCCTCGCTCGCATCGGCCGGCATGGCCGCAAAGTATTTCGCCCAGAGGGCCGTCTCAAACCACTGCCCGGAGGCGTAGCTGATGGTGAAGTACGGGAGGATGTAGTAGTAGCTCCAGGGGATGAGCGAGGCGGTGACGAGCTGCCAGAAGGGGTGGTTGGGGCGCGCACCGAGGATGTTGTTGGAGAGGGTGCCTTTGCCGCCGTCGATGACGAAAGCGGGGTAGTAGAGGAGGGGGGTTAGGTCGCGGGAGCAGCCCTGG
>Ga0247760_1002509_pt1 | contig 13711 bp, 14 predicted proteins | sample UWRJL171409R4_FD_179936 | JGI IMG/M metagenome (GOLD analysis project Ga0247760, IMG submission 179936) | Plant litter microbial communities from Arlington Agricultural Research Station in Wisconsin, United States - UWRJ-L171-409R-4 | ecosystem: Environmental > Terrestrial > Plant litter >...
TGTGGTTCTTTTCCTTCTTCCTTGTGTCTTTCTTTTCTTTTTTTCTTCAATTTCTCGTATTTTCCTTCTCTTTTTTCTCGTCCTTTTCCTAGCTCTCTTTCTCTCTCTCTCTCTCGTTTATTTTCTCATCTCTACTCTCATTTCTTTCTCACCCTCTCACTCCTATTCCCTTCTCGTCGTTCCTTTAACTTTCCCCTCCCCTATTTGAGTCCGGCTAACACAAACAGATACATCCGCGCCCTACTCCCCCTCGCGCTCGGTCCACTCACACAACACGGAGTCGGATTTGAGTTGCACGCGCAAAACTCCGTCATTCGCATCTGTAAAAGAACCAAGAGAGTCAAAGGCTTCGCCATCCGCGACCTAGCCGGCGTTAAACTCCATGGTCCAACTCTCAAAGACCAAGGATTCGACATCACGAATTTGGGAGCCACTGTTACCGAAGACATTCACCAGGTTTGGAACAGAGTACACCATGCGCTTGTCCAAAACCATATCGGATACCTACTGTACAGCTTAGGACTGGAAGGAGACAGCTGCGATGGATGGCAGATTGTGCACTCGGAGTTGGAGCGGGTTTTATCTGGCCCCGGGTCGACTGCACAGGCGATTTTTCAGTATTTTGTCAAAGAGACAATGCCGCTCAAGTCTTTTATTCGCATGAGGATGGGGGCTTCATTTAAGAGTGTAAATTGCCTTCACTTTCACCTCCACACATTATGTTTGATGGTACTGATTTTATGGAATAGTCCCTTCGTGTTGTCGAAGTTGAAGCCCCGAATGTGCTTTGGAACAAGAGTCCCTGGCTGCGTCAGGTCTCGGTAGCTGCTAGCTCGGACGCAGGAATATGTATTTCGCCCGAGAACACCGACGAAGCCACCCGCGCTATGGAAACCAAATACCTCCAGGACTCCTTCGTTCGAAATGTCACACCCTACGGACAGCCCCCACGGCGACTCGCCTCTCAGCTGAACTCTCACCCTGCGGTTTTACCGAAAAAGTTCCTGGAGGATGTCAACATTTTCCACGAAGCGCTTATCATTGCCCTAGACGATATTGTTGACAGGTGGTGGACCGACAAGGAAGCTGATTTCCCCAGCCGAATGCCACTTGAACCTCGAGTCGAAAAGCTTCTTCGCTGGATTGCCCAGGGTTCCAAGGAGGGGTTCGCCCGTCCTTATAAGGGGAACCAAGGCAACCTGCGACCAGACATCCTCCTCTCGGTCAGCGACGCCCCTGGAACATTTCCCTTTCGAGTCTGCGAGATCAACGGCAGGTTTCCAATCAACTTTCTTCATTTCGTCGCTACTGGGTATGAAGCGCTGGCCGACACCATGAAAGAATGGCAGGATCCCTTTCTCAAACCGGCAAGCGACCACACGAAGCTTTTTAACGGGCTGCTTGACCTGTTTGACTCGTCGGTTCCTGTTCATTTTCTCAGCGAATCTTCGGACTTGACTGAGGACAGTCCCCTGTATGGGCTGATTGAGCAGCGCACGGGGATGAGGCCAAGGTCTATAAAGCCGTCCTCTCTCCGACTTGTTGGTAGTGCGACGTCACCGACGGGGTTTGACTTGTATTGCATCACCAATTTGACCACCCACAGGAACACCAACTTGAACACCAGCGCCAACGCCAACGCCAACGCCAACCCTAACGCCAACACCCCGGAAAACACACCAAACAGAAACCTATCCCCTGATTTGATAAACGAAAATAGAGAAGAGATGGAAAAAGTCCACCAAATTGCCCTCCAACTCCACGACACCGAGCTCTTTTCCCTTTCTGAGGCTATGATCCGCCAAATCGCGCTGTGCTGCATCAACGATGTGCGGTCCGTGTTCATTTCTCACGATAAGCGCATTCTCGGCATTCTGCGGGGCGAAGTGGACTCTCTTGTTCACCGTGGGGTTCTCTCGGAAATTCGGGGAGAGATGTTGAGAAATGTCCTCATCCCGACGATTCTTCCCTCATCGAATGAGGTTCTCGCAATTCGTGAAGCGGCGCGTATCAATCCGGGGAATAAAAAGGATTTCATCCTCAAGCCTTTGCGCCTAGCGCGGGGGAAGGGCATCCTACTTGGAAAAAACCTTTCAGATGAAGAATGGATTGAGATTCTCAACGACATGAACACTCCCTCCCCTTCTTCTTCTTCTTCTTCTTCTTCTTCTCCAGGGACAGGGACAGAGACCGAAATAGAGACTGTAACAGGGACAAGAACAGGGCAATATATCCTGCAGCCGTTTCTCCCCCTTCAAACCGTAAACTGGTTCTGGGACGAACAGCGAAAAGTGCGAAACAGTCGCATGGTGGGGACATATTATTCCGTCAACGGACAGTTTCTGGGCTTGGGCCCTTGGCGGACAGGAGTCGCGAGTGAGAATGTGATTTCGGCTTCGACGAAGGAGGTCACCACGGTGATGGGGGTGTGTCTTTCTTGATCTAGAAGAATAGGTAGATGAGTAGCTCATATTATGTTCTAGTTTTCAGTTTTCACTAGAGGTTAATTCAGAGTTTGTGAATGAGGAGAAAGAGGTAGGACGAGCTCTTATTAAGAGATGCGTCTTTAGGCCCTAAGCCTCAAATGCACACAAACACAAACACAAACCCGGAATTGGATACTACCTGCAAAGAAACGGCTGCGTCTCTATTACAGACAGACAGAAACAGTTCAAACCTGGACAATTCCCAGGTTATCTGCAGTCGGCGGATTTGCTGAACCATCATCCCAAAGGCCCAAATCAAATAAATGCATACCACGTCAATTGTCAATCCTGCCGGCCACCCGGACACGGATTCGACCGAACCTCCCATCAGAAACATGAAAAAGGAAGGTGGACTCTGACAACCCCGGAACCCCAGCCGAGACCAAGTGCCGATCCGCAGTGTCCCCCCCTGTCCAACAACCTTTTCTCTGCTGTGCCAGTCTCCATTCCCTGCCGTTAGTTACAAACTGGCATGCATGATTAGCCGGTCCTTGCCTGGGGCCGGGGACGCAACGCGACGGCATCTGTGATTGGCTGTGTCTCGGGACGGGTCTGGGCTACGCGCATGCTTGTTGCGACGTCACTTGTTGGCTGTGGTGATCGTCTGACGCAGAATCCCCAACAAATTACAGTGGCCACAGGGTTGGGCTCATAGTTACTATAGATATAGATATGGCTGCACCCCGCTTTTGTCAGTGTGAAGCAACGTGACGGTCAAGGGTAAGCACCTACCTAAGTTGGCCCGCATACTCTTTTGTACTCTAGGCCCGGTCTAGACTGGTGGGGTCATAAAGGCGCGTTGTCGCGGATTTGTCTGTCTTACTTTCTGCGACGACTCTGTATTCCCGACTTGCACCCCAGAAAGCCCCAATGACGATATCTTCCAGCAACGATGTCAGCAACGATGTCGACACGGAAAAAGTCGACCCTCGCCTTGATGCGGAAGGGAAAGTGGCAATTTCACCCGTAAGGCAATAAGTCTCCCTCCAAAGAAAAAAAAACCGCCCACAAACAGCACTGACGCATAAATCCAGACAGTGACCTACACCGAAGCCGAGGAACGTGCTCTAATCTGGAAGCAAGACCTGATCATCATCCCCCTTGCCGCCGGGATTTATTTCCTCTGCTTCCTGGACCGGTCCAACATTGGGAACGCCCGAATTCTCAACTCATCGAGCCATAATGACATGCAGACCGAAATTGCCGCAACACAATACCAATTCAATATCGCGCTAATGATCTTCTTGGTATCCTACGCCCTGTTTGAGGTCCCCTCGAATATCCTCCTCAAGAAATTACGCCCGTCGCGATGGTTGGCGTTTCTCATGTTTTCCTGGGGCGCCGTGACGATTGGTCTCGGTGGAGTGCAAAACTTTGGGGCTACCGCGGCGGTACGGTTCCTGCTGGGTGTGTTTGAAGCTGGGCTGTTTCCGGGACTGGTTTATTATCTGACGTTTTGGTACAAGTATGATGAAAGGAGTGTTCGGGTTGCCCTTATCCTCGCGAGTGCAACGTTGGCGGGGGCATTTGGGGGAGCGATTGCCTACGGGATTGGCCATATGAATGGTGCGCTGGGCCTGGCGGCGTGGCGGTGGTTGTTTATCATCGAGGGCATCCCGTCGTGTCTTTCGGCGTTTGCGGTATGGTTCTTGCTGCCAGATTATCCAGATGAGTATCTCAAGGGCAGGGATAGGGAGATTGCGCAGGCGCGACTTTTGCATGAGGGAAGTAAGAGCCATCATCATAGTATGACGTGGGAGGATGCAAAGTCGACCTTGACGGATTGGAGGTTGTATGGCCACTATTTGATGTACTTTGGGGTGGGGGTGCCGTTCAGTTCGTTGTCGCTGTTTACACCGTCCATCACCGCAGGGTTGGGATTCTTCGACCTGAAAGCCCAGCTCATGACGGTTCCACCGTACGCTGTTGCTTATGGTTAGTGTCCTACTCTTGTGATAACAGGTCTGGTCCACTCTTGCTAACCTGCTGGGTGCAGTGGTGCAAATCATCGGCGCATGGTCCGCAGACCATTTCAACGCTCGGGGTTTCCACACGGCTGCATTTGCCCTCATGGGGGCAGTCGGCTTCATGGCATCCGCGTTATTGCCTCCGGACGCATACGCGTCGAGATACGGCTGTCTGATTGTTGCCGCGGCTGGTGGTTTCGCTGGAGTCCCTCCCATGCTTGGCTGGTTGACTTCTAACGTCTACTCGACCGCGTCAGTGGGTCTGGCCGTTGCTCTCAACGTTGGATTCGGCGCCGGTGTCGGTCAGATGCCTGGTATCTGGATCTACAAGGCAGACGAGGCGAAAGCGGGGTATCCTACAGGCCATTGGGTGGTGAGTGAACTGTTTCTGTGGTGTGGTAAAAAGGCACTAACGACCGCAGAACGCCGGAATGCTGTTATTCGTCACTGTTGCAGCCATCAGCTTACGAATCTTTTATGGGTACAAAAACAAACAGCTCCTCCGTGAAAGTGGTGGGCAGTCGGTCCGACTGTACCGGCTCTAAGATGAGTAACACCTACTTATTAGCAGTTGTCATGGCCATGGGAATCAGGAGGGATCGATAGAACGTTGTAATGCATCCGTGCAATTACCGATCGAATTGGTGTCGAAAGTCCTGAAGGGAACTATAATGCCGCGAAGCTTGTATCCAGACGCGTTCGGCGTGCTGGAAAAGGTCCCGGCGCTAACAAGTCCCGGTGTTCCCCTTCCAACTCGCCCATCAAAGACCATCTTGTGCTTGTCCCATGTTTCCGCCGCCGTCAATTGGTACCCCCTAACAAAACGCCGACACTGCCGACCTGCAAGCCCTCGATGCAAAGACCTTTAGCCTCGCCTTCAACATCGTCGATCCTCTCCAACAGCGTGCCGTTACGACCTCCACTGTTCTGGCCAGCCTTGAGTCGTTCCTCAGGCGTCATGAACTCGGCGATAGCCATCATTGCTGCTGGGACACAGTCATCCCACTGAAATTGCTTGCGAACTTCATATCCCAACGTATCGCCGGCGGAAAGCACTGTGTCGGCGATCTCAAGCAGTGCCTCGAGGGCGTTCATCTTGGTCCCATAAGGACTGTTGGCCTTGACCTGCTTCTGTATTTTCTTGACACACTTGCCCACCTTGTCGCAAACGTCACCCGAAGCGTCGTATTGCTTGCTGCCGCTCAGCTTGGTGTACCAGCTGGTGTTGAGAATATCCCATGCGCTGGTGCTGTACTGATCAAAGTTTATGACGCGTGTCTCGCATTGTTCAGTCGAGCCAGCGGGGGGACTGTCCTCCTCTTCTTCATCTTCACTGTATTCCTCGTCCTCTTCGTCCTCTTCGTCCTCTTCGTCTTCTTCGTCCTCTTCGTCCTCGTCATATTCATCCGCGGTCGGTTGTATCTGTTGCACTTGTTGCACCTGCTGTGGCTGTGCTGCCTGTTGCATCTGCTGTCTTGCGGGTTTTTAGAGACTGTGGCCGCAGGCCTCGGGGTGGGGAGGAAAACCTACTGCAACTGCAGCATGGACTGGAGGCTGTTGTAGGCTGCCACGATGGAAAGTTGTGCCTCATACGAGGTGTTCGCCAGGGAAGAGAGAAGGGCTCGGACTGTGGTTTCATTCAATTGCGACACCATTGCGACATAATCGACAGGGTGGAGCGGGTTTGCAACAGCTGGAGCCGTAATCCAGCAAGAGCCGCATTCTGGCTGTCCGCACGCATCGCCGTCGCAGTCGATTCTCGCCCGTTTGTTCATGGCTGGGTTTGTGGTGGGTTGGCTAGGAGGTTTTCGCGTGTGTGTGTAGGAGAGGGCAGAACTTATAGATGGCAAGCGCAGGGCGGCAATTGTGAATAAATGAGCTCAGAACGCGCCGCCGCGAAATCACGTCCATCCGAATGACGTCGTGGTGTCCGCTTAACGCGCCTTAGCGTCGTTGAAGGTGCCCACACCCCACAGCTTAAAACTTCGATTGACCACGCCGTGCACACTGAGTTGAGACGACTTCGCCCTTGCATGATGGCAATGAGCCGCGCATCCTCAACGCCTCACTGAACTCCGCAATGTCAGCTTTCAGCCCACAACAACGAGCAACGAGCTTCCCGCCATCACGACGGCCTTCGGACTCGTCCCTCCAGTCGAATCGGCCATGTCCGAAACGGGAAACACCGTGGTGAGCTAGCGCAGCGACGTGTGTGCCGGACTGAATCGCCGCTTTACGACAATTGGACGGATGGCGCCGAAATTCTACCAATCGAGAGCTCACCAGCATCAGATAATCTCAAACTCCTCATACGCTAACCCCGGATTCTTTCCCTGAAATGCCCTCCCGTCCATCCATTCGTCCACATACGCTGGCCCCAGCACGCGATGCACCGTCTTACCCCCTTCCCCTATCTCTCTGGCCTTAACAAAATCGGTGATGACCCACCAAAGAAAATAGACACTTTATCCCCCCATTTCGCCGCCGCTGGCCCAATCCCAATCTCGGTCCCATAGTCGCTACTCCCTTGTGCTGTCTTAAAAACACAAGCGCCTTTCTACGCTTCCGCTAGGGAACGCAGAAACACCGAGTTCGGCCTATCCCCTTCAACGCCTGGCCCGCGCTCTTTCCAGCTCATCAGCCTTCTCACCATGACGGTCCACTCATTCCGGAGACCAAGTCGATTCATGGCTTCGGGGTAGAGAGTTCCGTCGACCATGGTGCGTAGCGCTCTATCTTCTGCGCCTGGACCGCTAATGAAGTGGTCAGCGGCAGAGAATAGCGGTGAGGTGAGATCGAGAATCCAAGACGAGAGAGACTGGGGGTTTGGGTCTGCACTATTGGTCGATATGCTTTGGGGAGCGATCACGGGGTTGGTCGCCGGTCCAGCCACAGCGGCGGCAGTTACTCGTGCCGCTGGTGGATCATATGAACAGAAGATGAACAGATCAGGCCCCGTGGTGACGGAGAAACGCTCCGGCGAACTCGGTAAAGACCTGGCGAGTGGGTGCTGTCGTATCAATGGTAACCGCCTGACGGATCTCAGGGCTGATGAGCTCGAGAATGCCATAGACTCGGTCGCGGTCCATGGCGCATTCGCGCTGTTTAACCAAGTTCAGCAACTCGAGGTCGTAGTGTCGAGCGCTTTGCTGTCTGCGCATCTCCTCTAAGGTGTCTAGATACTTGCATCAGCATTGCACCAAACTACCAACGACGGGAAAACTTACTGAATGGCTTGAGCACACTCTGCCCGAACCGCGGAATTCTGAACATCATGAGGCTGCTCTGCGCCTCTTCGCCAGCTCTCACAACAAGCACCGCCATGTTCATCCAATCCGGAATGGCCTTGATGCCGCAGACAAGACGAGTGTTTTTGGCCAACAGAGCCTCCTGAACGACCCACATCCTCGTGAACCAAAGGTCGCTTGAAGAACTTGACAAACTCCTTAAGTTTATTCGAGGCAGTCGCCAGCCCGACGAGTCCTCCGCTGATATCCCTTGCGCATCTCGCAATCAACAGGTTCGTATCCTGAGCTCCTTGTTCGACAAGCTTTCCTGCGTTTTCGCTCGAACCCCACCCAGATGGTGACCATCTCCGCCCGGCGGTAAATCTCACCCATCAGCGCAATCTGCGTGCCCTTCTCGGCCTCATCCTGCTGGTTGATACAGATTTGGTCGACCAAGATCCACTTGGGCTTGTGCAATTCCTCACAAACCCAAAAAGCCTTGAGAATGCGGAGCAGCTCGGCTGTTATGGGCAAAAAACATTCGTTGAGGCTACACCAGATTCTTTCGGTAAAACCGCCTTTTCCCCAGCAGTAGGAAAGTGCCTGGTATTCGAGCGCGTCGTCGATACGGTAGGGGAAGAGTGCGCAGACTAGCTGCGGGCCATTGGGAACGCTGCGGGCCATTGGGAACTCCGCGGTGCAGAGGAGGCAGAAGCACTTCTCAGCCAGAGGTTGGTAGGCTGCAGCTGACATTGCGATATTGGGTATTTCTTTCTTTTATGAAATCAACTGACGCGTAGAATCTGGATCAAACGGTGGGAGAATCTTCTTTGGACAACAAGACTCTTGATTCTTCAGGTCTAGTCTGTTAACCTGGTTTCCTCGAGGCTCTTTATAGCCAAACACCAACCGCTTGGAAAATGCCCCCCTTCAATAACGCTGACGCTGTCAGCCCACCGATCAGCACTTTGTGCCGTTTCGTCGGTTAGGCTCCCATCACCACCCCCCGCGCGATTATCTACTTGATCTAAGTGGTGGTGAGGCGGTATAGACGGCCAATCACATCTGTGCGTGGGCCGTAGTTTGGGCCAGCCTGCAGCGATATTTCAGAGCCTTCTCGAGTCTCGTTCGGAGTTTCCCGTGTGAAACTCACCCCGCCCACACTCGGGTCCATCGCACTGGACGGGAACCTTGGGAAAGTAAGATGACAGTTTCATCTTCACGGAGGACAACCGGTCTGGTTCTGTTCAAGTCGAGAACAATGTAACAAAGGACAGGCCTCCTGCTAGCACAAAGTAAAAGCGTCCTCTTCCTCATCTTGATAGGGGACGTGTCAGGCGACGAATCAGAGCTACTTTTACCCAAGCCACAAAGAGGGGTTGAAGACGCTAGGGACCTGGCATCTTCCGTCAAGTGCCTCCCAGGCTCTCATGTTCAACACTTGGCCACATCAATGGTTGTTACCCACTCAGGTGCCTAGGTGCCCTGGTTTCTTCCCTCAACACACACCACTTCTTTTTCCATGGACCGATCGCAGTCTTAAGAGTCTTCAACATTAATCCCCGCCATGGTGGCATAGCTGGGGCAACTTATACTCAACGCAGCAGTTTAACCCTATTCTATGGAGGTTCCCAGATGGTTACTGGATGCTCCGCCATGTCAGTTGGCCTGTCAACGCCTGCCTTCTTTCCGCGGGGTCACTAGCCGCTGTCATCGCAACGTTCAAAGCGGAGCCAAAAGACAGGAGGAGGAGGTCCATGCATGTGGTGATTCCCATCTTTGTGGTGCTGTTTCTCGTTATTCCCCTTTTGTTCTTATCTTGGATTGAGGGGGCGGAATTAAGACAGCAGGCCAGATATTGGCAAAGGAAAATGGACGAACAGTATTGCCGTCAAGTTCTAGCCACTTTGAGCGGAAAGAACTTGGAATCTTTTGTTCGTTTTCGAAGGGAAAGCAGAAAGCATTGAATATTCTACTGGGATAAAGCATATTTGTCGTTGGATGAATGGATGGTGAGAACCCTCCTGGGAATGCAAAGTGCGAAGTTGAAGTTCTGGGCGCTGTTCGAGCGGCAGTCAAGATTTATACATTCAATGGGTGTTGTGGATTTTGATTATTGGCTTCTGCCTTTTATATTACGCCTTAAGAGAGGTATCACGCTTCTAGTCCTCTCCTCTGTCCAGAAGATAATCAGCTTCGAATATTTAATCATCTGTCGTAGTTTCCGCTCCCATAAACGAAGGACGTGAGAGCTTTTAATTGACCTGAAACACCCATGGCCGCTCCATGTCCGTCGTACCGCAGCATCGCTTATACGACATGAAGCAAGTATAGGTCAATCTCGACGCTTTCACAACCAAGAGCTCGCAAATCAATCTCTCAGCGGAAAATAAGAAGTGTTATACAGACGGGGCAATTGATAGCAAACTCGTTATATCCTATAAGGGAAAAAAAGGGGGTCAGTATTGGAATGCGTGACATCACACCACCAACCGAGTCACCTCACTGCGGTCAGCGCTATGCAATGCACCGTTACAGCCTACCCCTCAGCTCCCGCATTTTCTCCGCAACGTATCATTTGAATCTTGTGATTATCACCCTTAAGAACGTTAAAGAAAACAATTTTGGTGCTATAAATACCTCTATAGCCCGCCACGGCGTTACTTCCGAGTTTCGGGAAGACACATGGCTTGGGCCGAGGCATGGCTCCCGAAGCAAGCTCCTGACCCCTTATTTCCACACCAATCCCCGACCAGCCCGACCGTGCATAGCCGAGAAAACAGCTGCATATCACATAATTGTCTCGCATGCACCGCTGAGCTTGAGAAAGCGGCGACTCTCAGCCACGGATTGAACATCGCAATGATAGGCCAACCATGTTTACACAGATTTGGTTTTCGGCGCAGACACGGCGGTAGCTCCAAGTTGAGTTCAAGTCGTGCGACACATACGAGCTTGTCCTCGTGACATGTTTGTCTTGACCAAAGTATAAGATGTTTCTTCCTCTGACACTGTTGGTACATCCTTTCTTGATTTCCATTCACAACATAAAATCTACCATACAATATAATACATACATACCACAAATCAAGACTCAAACATCAAACACCAATGATCTACCAAACCACCATCCTGACCCTCCTCACCACCGCCGCTCTCGCTTCTCCCACCACCCCGCCACCACCACGACGGTGCGTCTACGGAACCTACCGTTGCGCTACACCTCCCAATTCTATTCAGGTGTGTGACTACAACGGAAACTGGAAGCTAGACTGGACGTGCGCCAAGGGAACAACATGTAAAATGCTCGCTTCAGGCGGGGGCATGCTTCCCTATTGCACGGAACCAACGGGTCCTTCGGACGGCGGAAAGTGTTCTTCTCCAGGGAAATACGAATGTCAAGGCACGGGAGCGATACGGGTCTGTAATGCGGTAGGGGAATATGAGAAGGTCGAAGACTGTTCGGGAGGAACGAAATGTGGGATTTTGGGAGGGGTGCCGTATTGCTTGTGACGGAATCAGATTGCATGAGCGTTTGGCGAAGGGGTGAGATAAGGGGTTGTAATTTGCAAAGTCAGAGAGGTAGATGTACGGAATATCCAGTGCATGGGTTTGGAGTCGGAGACTAGGTGTTGGAGCACGGCGTTTGGGAGGGTCTGTAACTTGAAGATATTCGCTCAATTTATTCCATTTCGCACGTGGGAAATCTTCCATTAGAAGGGGCTGGGTTGTGCCCTGGTCCAGCTGTTGTTGGGTTGGTGACTTTCCAAGATTGGTCGTAGGTTGAGCTCTTAACAAACTGCCGTGTTACACTGCTAAGGTGTTTCAAGATCTGTACTGGGAACTTCAACGCAAATAATTGTTAGTACTAACATTTGGGCAATGCTTTTTTGATGTTTCATGCCAAGCATCTGGTCCAGAAATCGTGACGCCCTGTGCACTCTTCTCATCACCTTGCAGAAAGTCTCGGGCGCGCCATGGCGACAGAATGGTTTGGAATTGCAATCGAAGACGCCCCCAAAAGCACACCCTCACCGCCCGTTCAAAAAGGCGACTTCGTGGAAGGCGTGAAGCGCAGCATCTTCCGTATTCCACCAATTACCAGAGGCTGAGAACGCACACTCGATGCAAGAGCGCCTAGGCACCTTCGTCAGCGTTTTTTCCCTGGGAGGGGTAGGGAAGGCTCTCTCTGACTTCCCTGTCAGTCCCTCCTTCCACCTCAGTTTCTCAACTTCGTTCCGCACCTTCTCTGATTATCACCACCTCTGAAATGGACCCACTCTCCATCATCGCATCCGTCATCACCGTCTCGCAAGCTCTGGGTAAAGGCATCCGGGTGCTGGCAATCATCACCAATGCCTCGGCCGATTTCACCGACATGCTCAATGAGCTGCATATGCTGCAGGCGACGATGCGCCAATTTTGCACCGTCGTCAGCGCGGCCGCGGATCCTCATCTTTCTCTGCCTACCGAAGTCTTGATGCGGCTCGAGGCGAAAAAGTACGAACTCAGCCAGATTGTCGGCGCGACAGAAGATATCGGATCTCGTCTACTACGAGGTAGTCACTCAACCCGGTTGGGAAGGGGGGCCGAGCAAACGGTCTCTGTCATCAGCTGGCAGCGAGAACGCGGCAAAGTTCTGAAACTGCGAAACCGTGCCAAAACTTGTCGTGAAGACATGGCTGTGTCTCTGAGCTTGTTTGGCATCCTAGAACAGTAGGTCGTTCCTTTTCGGGAATGTCTTGCAGAGAACTTCTATTCACTCCTCCTCCCAGATTCTATCAACGGAGGATCAGTATGGATGTCTTGGCCAACTCGAAGAAACAGCATGATTTGATCCAAAAACTCTCAACCCGCATCGACGATCTGGACGCACGACTCAACACGTTGGCTCTCCCCGTTGGGCCGAGTAGTACGCTACCAGCATCAAGCGAGATCCATACGTCTCAAGCTGTTGAGGCGGCCAGCGACTCGGTCAACACCATGGATATCCCCAAGCGAGAGTGTGCGAGACACTGCAAGTGTCGATGCCACAGGCCCGCAGCCCTCCACACTTCGCCGTGGGCGAGAAGCCTTGTGGGGTCGCTCATGGCACAGTATAGCCGTGGTTTTTGGACGGGCAAGAGCCGTTGTGATGTCCTTGTCTGTACCGCGCCGAGTAATGCATCCATCTGGATTTCTTACTCCTTTCCATACTGGCTAATAGGCAGGGCCATCCTTCTGTCGGCGAACTGGGGTTCTTTGACAAACGTGGGCGTCTCGTTGTATCTGACCGTTCCAAGAATATCTGAACCTGCAGGCATTTTTCACGCCGCATTACAGGGTAACCCTCAGTTTTTTAAAGATAAAGTCTCCAAACATGAACTCACGCCAACCGACATCACCACTTGGAAATGGTTATTTATCGGTATGTTGGGCTCTACACCTAGTCCTAGTGCACCGCCCAATCAACACCAGGCAGAGGTTCTTCACACCAGTACCTCGACAATGCTAACACATCAAACCATGTATCTGGCCAGGCATTACTTACGTTTGCATATAATCCCAAACATTTAGCTACTGTGGAAATGCTTCTTGATTTGGGGTTTTCGCCCTCTTTCATCGACCCTACCGGCCAGTTCGTTTGACCCGCGAAATTACTTGCAGCTTGTATACACACTGACATGTGTCGAATTAGATCTGCAATGCTCGTTGCCCGCAGACTGCTACTGTCGAATCCTAACCTCTCGGGGCTACCAGACGAGGGCCGTCGAATTATACTGCGGATCGTAGCGGATGACGACGACGATCCAGAGGTATCAACACTCATTAGAGATTCAGTTTTAGCCAACAGTAGCCGTGCCGTGCTCAAGAAGGCTTTAGCTGTAGAACTGCACGAGCTCAACACCATTGATCATATTGGACACGCTCCCCTTCATTGGGCAGCATATCGAGGGCACTTGGATGCGGGTGAAACGCTCATTCAAGCGGGCGCTTCCATCGAGCTCCGAACCAGATGTACAAATTACACGGCACTGCAAATCGCCGTCCT
>Ga0247760_1002511_pt1 | contig 13688 bp, 3 predicted proteins | sample UWRJL171409R4_FD_179936 | JGI IMG/M metagenome (GOLD analysis project Ga0247760, IMG submission 179936) | Plant litter microbial communities from Arlington Agricultural Research Station in Wisconsin, United States - UWRJ-L171-409R-4 | ecosystem: Environmental > Terrestrial > Plant litter >...
GGTGGAGGTGATGGTCTGGGTGGCGCTGCCGACGATAGTCGTTGTCGTCACGACCTGGTCAAACACTCGCTCCGTCTGGGTCAAGATGCACTGCGAGACGTTGTTAGGATCGCAGGCGTGGGCGCTGTAGCAGCAGTTGCCTGAGGTGTATTGGCACCGTGTTAGCTTCACAGTCTTGTTTTAGGGCGTGGAAGAGGTGGCTTCCTACCACCGAGTGACGCGGGGCACAGGTAGTGAGCGGGCATGCCGGGGCACGTCGTCGTGGTCGCCGTTGTGGCGGGCAAGGTCGGGGTTCCGGTGTACGAGCACTCGGAGGCGTAGCATTCCCAACCCGTGGGACAGCATCCATAACCCGTGGTCCGTCCTTCGGAAGTGCATGATGAGAAGCCCTGCAGACCACACGCCGACTGCGCGTGCGCCGCGGGGACCAACGATAGCAGAGCGACGAAGAGCACGCCATACGCAAGTCGAGAGGTGGGAGGCGACATGATTGATTTGAATGCGCTTGATTCGATGTTCTGGATGTCGACTCGTTTTGGTGATGAGAAGAGTACTTTCATAATACATCATATGACAACGTGGACACAATGCCTACCTCTCTGCCTTGCCCACACTCTTGCCAAGCATGGCTGCGCCGCAACCTCCGTGCCAACCTCCAATGAAAATTCTTATTGTAGGTGTTGTTGAGTCACCTGTTGATGAAATCTAGAGACGCAGGTTACACGAACCAAATTCGAGCCTCCGTCCAAACCCTCGCCCCTCGCCCCTCGTCCCTTGTCCCTCGTCCCTTGTCCCTCGTCCCTCCTCTCTCCTCCCTCCTCCCTGCTCACCACCCCGCCTCCCCCAACCTCCAAAAACACCTCGTCAGCTCCCGCGCACCTCTACACAGCCCTATACTGATCTGGTGCGCGCAAGCGCACCGAACAACAACCAAAACCAGACAAAAACCAGACAGCATGCCCAAAAAAACAGCTTACCTAGGCAGTTTCGTGGGTCTTTCGACGATGTATCGAACAATGTATGGCTCCCCGCGCTCTGTAGTAGGTAAAGACAACAAGAATCCCTAGGTAGTATGATGTATTTTAATTATAACGATGCGCCTTCATTCGATCGAAGGCCAAAGTTTCACTCTCACTCTTTTGGGTTTCATTTCGTAGTAGAATCGCCGGTTGGTTGATCAGATCTAGAAATACATGTCGTGCGTGAGCGCGCGATGGAAATTTAGAGGTGTGGGCGCACAGGCCACTACCGCAAACTTTCGAGAAAACTGACTTTGAACTAAGAGAATTTAGAGCCAATAAGAAAAACCACAACAGTGCCAAGTGCTCACGGCTGCAGCCCATCCCCAGCCTGGGAGAGGCTCTCCGCTTTCTGGCCAGTCAGAAGTCATCAATTTCAGGGTTAGGGTCGCTGTGATAACAATTTCGACTTCTAATCTCTGGCCCTTGCCAGTTCAACGTCATGCCGACGCCCATCAACCCAATGCTTCTTGCGTCTCAGAACGCAACTTACAGACCACTTCTACAGCACTCAGCTGAAGAGTGGGAACTTTCGTAATCTTTGCGGCTTTCGTGCGGTTTGTTGCAGCTTTGCACCAAGTCGCTGGTAAGCGTGGGTTTTAGCCGCGAGGTTAGGCCCCCTGAGCGGACCCAGGCTTTCGCAGGCATTTCCACGCCTAGAAGCCCCGCTGTTAGAGGGAAAATATCCACTGGGCGCAGCAGAAACAACAAGATTGGCCTGCTAGCCCCGGTCGTGTGCACGGTGACTCCCCCACTGTTATTTATTTTTTTGGTTGGCTAATAACGTTATTCTCCTAGTTCAAAGTCGGTTTTCTCGAAAGTTTGCGGTACAACTTTTAGCGCTTGAGCAAAGTATCATCCACTCGACTGTTTAACACTACTGTAAAGGTATCTTTTGTGTCCCAAACATCAGGGTTCTTATTTTCTGTCTTTCAGGACTTAGCTACTCTCCAGAAAATATACCCGCGGCCCTTGGCGGGATGTCCGAATCTTGTCCTTCCTCAGCGCTCAACGTCTGACTTACTCCTCTAGGGAATCTAGGTAGATCACTTGGCTTCTAGGCACAACTATTTCTCAAAAAAAGCTTCTTATGGGACTCATCTGCGCCACTTTCTGCAAGCGTTGGCAGAACCTTCCACAGGTATTGGTGCCACTAACATTGGACTTCCTGAAGCTCCCTATCCATATGCTGAGACGCAGAACCGAGCGCCCGAAGTCCTGCCCCACTCATTCGCCGAGTACAGGGACACGAAAGGCCTATATTTGTCTCCTAACACGTACTCGGCCCATGGCTTATCGCCTTCGTCGGCTGCCTGGAATACCTCCTCTACCGAGAAGCGTACACAACCTTTAATCACCTAAAGGCCCCTTCAACAGGTTGTTTGCTAGGAGAGGGAATGGGTTTCCTTTCTGAATCATGCACCTCTATCACTCAATTTGGAGAGGTGGATATGGCGGAGAACAGCAAGGGCTGCTTTGATTTCCCGGATGCCTTTGCGGACGAGAATGACATCCCTATTCGGCTTCTGTCTCTGGTAATGAACTAGGTACGCATCTTGTCGAACTGCAGCGGCAGTTCTTGGCACTCAGGCGCACAGGCGCCTTACCGCTCCAGGCTAGGCTGGAGCGCAGGAGCCTTTCGTCAGGTGCTCTCCTCACACACAGGAAGCTCTCTTTTATATTTAGTCTGGGAGCTTCACTCCCACCCTTTCTACCTAATCAAGTCACTTTACAACTACACTTCCACTACTCCCATAAGCTCTATACCCTCAGTAAAACGTTCCACAGTTATAAGCCCGGCTCTATCCAACTAAGCAAAGTGTGGAATAAAGCACTTAAGACACTCACAAGCAGCGCCCTCTGTAAAACCTTTAATAATACGTAAAATCCTTTCTAACCTGATAAATTTAAACCTATTTACTAATCCACAGGTCCAGCTTATCATAACTGAAGAGACTACGTTTTATAACAGTATCCCCACTAATAGTTAGAAGCTTAAGAGCTTATAAGACTGGCTTAACTGGATCAGGACCCTTAAATACCATATAATAAACCGAGGGATCTAGGACCTGATTAATCCAGCTGCTCCCGATATAACAAATCCACACATTAAGCTAAGAATTACAATAATCCATAAGCTTATAAGTAAACGATAAGAAATAGCGACCGTTATTTATAACCTAAGTATTACACTTTAAGAGAAAACGCTTAAAGTTTTAAAAGACGTTACAAATAAGTTAAATCTCAGAATAGTTACAGTAAAAAAGGTTAGGGATAAATACGATTATCTAGTGGCCACAGCCACTATTTACGTCACCATTATAATTAAAACGACTAAAGTGTATTAATACATTTAAAACTAGGTTAACTATATAGTTAATAAAAGCTTTAAGGCATTAATAATATAGTAGATAATCTAAAATAGCAGATTTATAATTTAAAGGTTTATACACTTTTTAAAAGAACGCCTTAAACTTAATTAAACCTTATTAACCTCCTTAATATGTTAAAAGTATTAAATGGTTATAAAATAAGTTAAAAGCACTAATGTGTTAAAGGAGTAATGGATAAAAGATTAGGAGGTAGCTTATTATAAGGTAAAAGGTCTTAATATTATAGAGATTAAAGGCCCCCTAGTTATTAAGGACTGGTTTAAGGTTATTTAGGTATGTATAACGCCTGTGTGGGCTGGTTTAAAGCTTATTAAGCTGGTGGAATAAGAAGTTTAGGGGCTTTTAATAAAAGGAGTCACATATTATATTAAATTTATCTTAACATTTATTAATAAAGTGAAATTCTTAACTAAAGGAGGTAATTAACTAGGTGGTGTGTTTTACACTAATTATAAAAGCCCTAGCTTTAAAGTACTGGAGAAGCCTAAATAGAGCTTTAAAAAAGATTACCCTTATAAAGAAAAACACCCCTAGCCACCCATTAACTATTATACCTTACATTTAGTAATTATTAGATTAGTTCCTATATATGTTATTAAGCGTGTTAAGCAGTTAATATCTAATATTAAGGAGAAGGTTAAAGTGTAATTTATTAGCTTTAAGTGGTTTAAGGTTTATAAAACCTGTTAAGAGAAGTGGGGAGTTATTTTAACTACTTTAGGTAAAGATAGTTTAACTGCTTTAACGTTCTTAAGATCTATTAACGTTATAATGATTAGCATTTATATAATGGAAATAATTATTAAGGTGATAAGGTAGTTTGCTATTACTAGATTTATTAAATACCTACTCTTTAATAACACTTTAGTTAATAATTATAAAGTAATACACCTTATTAATTATAAATCGCTGTTAGTTAAGGGGAGCTTTTAATAAGCTGAAGCTGGAGATCACATTTAAGTAAGGATTAGCTTATTCTTAATTACCAGGTATAGTAAGCGTGTGATCTCTAAGGTGCTTATAAGCTCTACAGGGGTTGATATTAAAGATCTAATATTTAATAAAGTCGTTATAATAGAAGGATTTTATATTAATATTATTTTAAAAGCTTTAATTACTAAAGTAAGAGTTTAGTATTATGGTTTTAACTACACACTTTATTACAGTAATATAAAAAAGAACGTAATGTTAAGGAAGTTAAAATACTAGTATAATTTAATGTTCCTTTAATACACTCCTATTATTACTTATTTAAACTTCCTTATACTTATTATTATAAGCGTTATAAGTAGGATATTAATAATTATAATAACACGAGAAGTAAAGCATTTACATTAATGGTTACGTTTATAAGAGGATATAAAGAGCCTTTAACACATTTATGTAAGCTACTTAGGATTAGATACTTTAAGGAAACTTATTAAATAAGTATATAATATAACGATTACAGGTATAAAGATTATTAACTATAAATACTATACGTTTATGTACTTATATTAAGTTATTTTAAAGTGCTACTTTAAAGGATTCTCTTATTACTTATTCCTATAAGTTAGTTAAGATCTTTTCTATTTTAATAAAATATAAGACAGATTAATTTACTTACTTATAGTTAAGGATAAGTATAATAGTGAACTCTTTTATTATATATTATAGGATAAGAAAGGGTTAGAAGTGTTTAAAACTATTAAAAACTTTATAAACTGGGTAAAGTAACAGTTTAAGCTTACTATATATATTATATGTTAAGATTAAGAGACTTTTATAATTATAATTAAGGGATATATACTGTATTAACTTTAGGTAATTAAAAAGGGTATTAAGATTAAAGCCACTTTATTACATATATATAAGCTAAACAGTAAGAGTAAGCGTATAGGTTAAGAGCTGATTGTAAAGGTTATTAAAATAAAAGAGGGAGTAAACCTCCCTAAATTAATCTAACTTAAAAGCTTGTATGCAGCTGCCTACCTGTATAATATAAGCCTTAACCACTAAAATAACTAGCTATCACCTAATAAAAAGCTTATAAAATGGTTTTATTAATACTTCTAATAATACACTCTATTAAGTGAGCTTAGTAAAAGCCTAGCTAATAATCACTACCTAGATTAAAGTGGGATTTACACTTACAGCTACTAAGATTACGTTTTTAATAAAAGGTAAGAGGTAGAGTAAGATAAACTTAATTTTAAAATTAAACCTTAAGGGTATATTAGGTATTTAATTAACTACGTTACTTTTAATATCTATTATATTTAATGCCTGTAACTGAAAACGGTGCTTATAACGCGTAACGTAATGTTAAATAAGAAGCTTTTTTATAAAAAGGAAATTAAGGAAGTAAAGGTATTATTAATATAGGTTATTTAACAGCTATTTAGCTTTATTAACATTAAGTAATAAGTATAAGACGTTATATTTATATTTAAGCTTCTTATTAACATTTTAAACTTAAACGCTACACTTAAGTTTAATAATAACGAAACTTTAACTAAATTTAAAGATAAAGATGCTCTTAAAGGTTAAAACTTAGGGGTAAGCGCACCTAAAGACAGTGTAGCACTTTTTCAGATTAAGGATAAGCTTACAGGGCTTAAATAAAGCTTTATAAGCTCTGAATAAGGACTTTTAACCTTAAAGTAAACATTAAAGGCTAAATCGCAATTAAAAGCTTAGGGTGCGCCAGTTTACCTAATTAGCGAGAGTAGTGTAAGATTATTAATAAGTGATTATTTACTAACGGGTGAAATATTATTACTAACAGGTAATAGGCTTAGAGAAATTAAAGAGCTTTTAAAATAAGGGTTTAAATAATAAGAAACTTTAAAACAGTATGATAAGGCTTTTATTAATAATGTAAAGCTACGTATAACTCTTAAGGAAAACGGCCACCTGTAAAAGGATAGTAATAATAAGACGTTTATAACCTTTAAGTACGAAACTTTAAAGGAGTATAAAGATGTTTTATTAAAAGATTTAACTGAAGATATTATTATAATAGTAGAGCTGGAAGTATTAAAAACACGTAATACGTGCTTATAAATTAACTACCCTCCTATAATAAGACAGAGAAGGAGACTTTAAAGGCTGTTAGCTCCCCCTAAAATGCCTAAGTTAGTAATTTACATGTTTACTGTTCAGATTTATAATAGAGAAAGAATTAACTACTTAATTTTTAATAAGAGCTTTATAAGCTTTTTCATAACATTTTTACCTAATTAGCGAATAGTGATTAAAGAAGGGAGTAAAATTTATAAGACATTACACACCGTGTTTTAAATAGTAATACTTTAAGTAAAGGTAAGGTTTAACGCTTCCTTAAATATACCTTACCTTAATTAAGATAATCTCTTTAAATTATAACTATTAAAGTATTAAAAAGATCTTAATAACCACCTATTTAGCTTATAGTTTAAAGAGGTATATTAAGTTAAGATATAGCACCTCTTATATAAAGGAACGTAGTGTAAGATTAAGTATACTATAACACACTTATAACTACTTCTATTTAAATAAGTATTTACTTATAAATTCCATAAAGACATTACGTTTAATAAATGTAAGGTAAGGATTTATATAAAAGGTGACTTATAAGAGGTTAATATACTTTAAAACACTTATATAGTAATTTTAACTACTTACTTATTTAGGATAATAATGGCTTTTACTACTTATTAAAACTTAAAAGTCTAGCAGTTTAATATAGTTTAAGCTTTCTTATACGTTAAGTGAGACGATAACTCCTTAATAATATATAAGCTTCTAAATGGCTTTAAGGAAGAGGGCCTCTATTATAAGCTTAAATAAGCGCTGTACAGCTTACGTGATTTATTACTATTATAATATAAGGAGTTTACATTAATATTAGTAAAGCTTAACCTTACCCTATTAAATAAGGAGCTATACCTTACGTTTAATAAGAATAAAACTGTATATATACTCTTTTATATGGACGATTACTTTATAATATTTATAAAGGAGTACTGTAAAGCTGTAGAAGTTATTATATAAGAGCTCTACGTGAAATATAAAGTTTATAAAAAGGGGCTGATTATTAGCTTTATTAGTATTTAAGTAATTAAAGATTAAAGCGAACGAAAGTTCTGGCTAATTTATAACCAGTATATTAAGAAAATCGTTAAATAGTATAACCTTTTAAAGGGTGTGTTCCTAAGTATCCCCCTCCCTAATATAGAACTTTTTAAAAACATAGGAAGCGTGTTAAAGGTAAAAGTTAAGGAGTATTAAAAGCTTATAAGATTTATTCTATACACGGTAATTATAATTTAACTTAACATAGCCTTTTTAACTTTAATCCTCTTACAGTTTCTTACTAACCTAAGCTTAAAGCACCTAGCTGTAACGAAGTAGACAATTAGGTACTTATACAGTTTATAATATATAGGGATTAAATATAATAAAGTAAGGTAAGAGGTTCTTATAATTATAAGTAACGTTTCTTTTATAAATAACATTAAGATACATTACTTATTATAAAGGTATATTATAATACTTTTTAATAGTGTAATTAATTAGAGAGCTGCTTATTAATATACAGTCACGACGTTATTAATTAAAGCTAAACTGCTTACACTTACATATATATTATTATTTGTCTTACACCGTAGGAGCTGAAAGCTCCGCCTGTAAGGGCAAGCGGTCCCTTTACTGCTAACTATCTACTGTCAGGGCGTAGTTGGGGCGTTTCCACCCCGCCCACTCTTCTGTTTTATCCTACTGAAATACATATGGTTTGGTCTTAATTACTAAACGCGGTAACAGGTTATAAGGTTAGTACCTTATACTAATATGTGTTATAAGTGAGATAGGGGTGTAAGTGGGTTATTTTTAGTTCTGCTACACTTACACCCCTTAGCTGTGATAACTTAAAGGTCCTACGTCACCTCCTTTTTCGTCCAGGGTAGAAAGGGAGACCCCTTTAACCCAGGGCAGCTCCCTAGGGTTTAACCAGGACTAAGGCGTTAACGGCTTAAAGGTAACTCCGTAATATCTCCCCCTTTTAATCTAATCTTCTTCACACCACTTTAATTATTACTAGTTTATAATTTTTTATTTATCACAACTTTCAGTTCTATACTTTATTAACTCGCTTCCTTTAAGTTATTATCGCTTTGTTCCTTCCATTTAAGGTTACTAGCGTGGCCAGCTAACCTTTATATGCCTCCTTTAATAGCCTTATAACTTCTATCTAACCTTTTTATTAAGGTTAGCTGGCCTTTACAGTTTTTACAGCTTTACTCTCTAACCTTTATAAATTCTTCCTTCCTCTCCAGCCTTCTTTTAAAACTTTTCTTCCTTTAACTATTAACTTCCTCCTCCTAAGCTTTAAGCCTTACACGCCTTATAATCACCTTTTTATACCCTCACTTACTCACTTTTACTATTATTATGTCTATCCTAAGCCTTTATAAGTGTAACTTTAACGGTTTTAATTACAACCCTCTCACTACCACCACTTATAATTACCCTATTAACACCCTGTTAATTATCCACGTTATCCCCTCTTTATTGTGTCGTTAACGTATCACTAATAATAACATTAATAAGTTACCCTACCTGGCTTATATTAACTTATTAAATAACTGTACTTATCTAGACTCCCCCTTAGACTATTATAAATACCATCTTATTTAGAGTAAGTGACTGCTTTTACCATTTATAGGGCGTTTATTAACTAATTATAAACTTAGTTTATTATTAAAAGTATAGTGACAGTTATAGTGATTATCTTTATATAATAAGTTCTTATATCGCTTACATTTTATTTACTATCTGTTAAACTGTTTAAGGTCTAGGCTTTACCCATACTTTAAAGTGTTACGTTACTGTTATAATAATTTATACATCTTATAAGCTGGCCGCCATTTTAGTTTATTAAAATATAAGTAATTTCTTTTATTAAGTTACATATAGATTACTAACAGTGTAATAGCTAATTAATCAGTTTGATATGGTCTAGTAAGTCTGGTTATCTCTTTACCTTAATATTAGGATAGCTAAACAATAGGTTATTAAGCGTTTAAGCCACAGTTAAAACGTCCCTTCCACTCCCTTTAACTTAGGTTTATCTGTTATAATTCACAGTAATCCTAATGGCAGTCCCGTAACACCGGCTTAGGCTACCTAGGTGCCTTTACCTACCACTTTTATAAGTGGCTTATAGGTTAATATCACTCCACCTACTTAGGCCTAACGTTTTAAAATGCATTTAGACCTTATTTAATATTATTTAACTATACTTAATAGTCTTACTAATCTAGAGGGTTAAATTACTTAATAATGGGTTAATTAGGATGTAAATACACGTTAATTACAGTCTATTTACAGTGTGTTTATTACTAACTGTCGTTATAGGTTATTATTAATAACGCCTAGGATTAAAACTGTCCTCCTCCTAACAGTATTTAAGTTAATAATAATAGTTACATTTAGTTAATATATAATAATGTAAGGGTTATTTATAGTGTGTTTACAGTGTGTTTACGGTATATTTACAGTTTAAGTTTTTAATTATATAATTATCCTTTAATATTATTTACTATTTTATTTTCCAGGTCGGGTTTTTACTATGTTACTTTAAAATTTAAACTGATATCTTAATATCTTTTTCTTTTTTATACCTTATATATTATTAAGGTTAGTATAATTTAGTAACAGTTTACTTAAGCCTCTCCCGTTATTATTAAGTATTTTAGCCAGGCTGTATTCTTTTAACCTTTTAATTTCTATAATCTAGTTAATAATAATCACTACACTTACTAAGTGTGATAACCTTACTTTTAAATCTTACCAGTTATAAAGTTAAATGCTGTATAAGCTGCTCTTATTATACTTTAAGCACTTTAAGATTATATATACCACCGTTTCCAGGGCGATACTATACTGGTATTAGGGTGACATTACCTTAGGGACCTTTCTTTAGTAAAGGAAAGCGTTTAGGCTAATCTTCTCCGTTTTAACTTATATAAGGATAAAGCTTTAAGCCTTTATAAGTTCTTAATAAAGTTAAAGTAATATCTTACTTTTATCAAGGTTATATATATCCGTTACAGTAATAATGTAACTACGGCGTGTAAACGCCTTATACCTCTTTTTTCGTTATCTTTCCTTCCAGTCATAAAGGGTGGAGATGTTAGGGTTACGGTCTATCCACTTCTCTTAGTCTAGGTTTTCCGCTTTTCTTAATATAAGCCCTAGCTAGTCTTTTACCCACACGGTTTTCGTTAGACCGCTGTTCGTTAAAGGGGCGTATGCTGTTACACCCTGTCTTTATTTCACCTATTTGGCTATCTTTTTATTAGTGTTACGTAGGAGCTTTGCGATTCCTGTGTGTTTAAATCGCTGCTTAACTTTTACTATCTATCGGTTTAGGTAGATGTTAAGTGGTGGGACCTAAGCTTTTAACTTTAGGTTCCTTACTGGGGTCGCCTTATACGCTTTAAGTACGATCCGCAGGCACTATGTCTGAGTGGTTTCCAGCTTTTTAGCTATCCACTTACATATATAGTTAAGGAGATTATAATGTTTAAAAGGCTTATAGCTAATATCGCTTATAAGCTTAGCTTAGTCTAGAGGATCTTCTGTAATAATTAGTAAACAATACAGCTAATAGTTAGAGAGAACGTAAGAGTAAATATTAAGCTTTAACACATTAATATCTATAACATATAGGCTTATTAAACATACGTTAAAGGCTTATTTAAAGTCTTATATCTTCCTATATAATAAATGTTAGTAAATAAACTTATTAAACTACTTTTACAGCAGCGTTTTAAGCACTTTATAACACTTATAAGATTAAAGGACACTAGTTATATAATAAAGGGAACTATAATAAAGGAGCTGTAAGATTAAAGGGAGTATTACTCCCACAGTCTCTATATATAAAGGCGTAACGCTATAGGTGTAATAAAAGACGAAATAAGCTTAAAAGTAATAAGATAACAGGCTAGATATAACACTCTATTAAATATAAGAGGCTAAGTTAATAAGCTTACTAATCACAGTAACAGTACGCTCCTTTAAGGAGCCAGAGCCTTAAATAATACTAACACTATTAGGTAAGACGCCACTAACAGCTATTATAATCTCTTCTTAACTTAATTAAATTAAAGGCTTAATAAGTAACGCTTATAGTATAACTTTATAATTTTTAAGCTTTTATTATAGGTAATTAAAGTAAAATTAGCTTACAGAATATAAGAGACTTACAGTAGCCGGAGCTTTACCCTACAGGGCCGTAAGAAACTTATCCTTAAAGGGCTTAATTAAAAACAGGTTAAGTAATAAGTTAGCTAAGTACGTAATTAAGTTTATAAGAAGAGCACTTACACTAATATATAAGAGTGACCGTTAGTATAATAGTAATAACACGTTAAAACGTTAACTAACTTATAATAACAGCTATTATTATTACCAGTAATAACGCTCTGTAAACACCTTAAATAGACTTTACCACACTTAAACGTAATTACTAATAGGTGGGGTAACTTAGCGGCGTACAGTTTATTCTTCCTATTAAAAGCTTAGAGTTAAATATAAGCATTTACTACTGTAAAAGTAAATCCACTTACATTAGCGTTACAGGAGGCTTAGCCTCCTCCTCTTCCTTATCCTCCTCCTTATAAAAGGGTGAGTAAGGGGGTAAGTTAAGCAGCTTAGGCGATAGGGTTAGGGTACGGGTGTAGGGCTTAAGCTTTTTAATATTTAAATTAAAATTAACTACTGCTTTTAAACGATAAGAGTAAACGAAACTTACACTGTAAACGCTCTCTTCTTATTATAAAGTTTTTAACTATAAAATATGTTAAAATTAAAGTAAAAGAAAAAGTGGTGGAAACACTTACAGATAAGATTAATTACACTTTTAATAAGAACTAAATATGTAAAATATATTAATAAGTAAAAATAACAGTTTTTTTAAGTAAAAGGAGCAGGATTTACATTTTCTTAAGGTATAAGCTTACGGTTTTTACGTTAGCTATAATAGCTAGGAGTGGAAGTGAGAATGGTAATGTTCTTAATTTTTTATATTTGCTTAAAGAAAGTAAATAAACGGAGGGAAAGATTGTAAGCTTTTAATATAGAGTTAAGAAGCTTAGACTACCTAAGCTCACTGCTTTTGGTTTAACACGCGCTGAAAACGCGACTGTGTATTAACTTAACTATAATTGGGAAGTTACAGGCTTAACTCGCCTCCGGACCTTATTATTTTCTATTTATAGCGAACTTCTTTTCGAACGTTTAGGTACTCAGAACGCAGTTCTGAGCACCTGGGGGGTGTATCGAACTGCAGCGGCAGTTCTTGGTGCTTAGGCACGCAGGCGCCTTACCGCTCCAGGCTAGGCTGGAGTGCAGGAGCCTTTCGTCAGGTGCTCTCCTTACACACAGGGAGCTCTCTTTTATATTTAGTCTGGGAGCTTCGCTCCCACCCTTTTTACCTAATCAAGTCACTTTGCAACTGCACTTCCGCTGCTCCCATGAGCTCTGTACCCTCAGTGAAACGTTCCACACATCTTTAGCGTCTATAATTGCCCGAAGAAGAGGTTCCGCTAGCTCGAGGCACGCTTCTCACTTCCCAACTTTTCGGGTAAAAGGTTGAAACATGGAATATTTCCACTTCGATGCCCAAGCCGAATCCCTCCGAGATCCCAAGTCGACAGAACCCCCCCCGAAAAAAAAAAGCTAACCCCTCGTCATCGTTGTCCAGTGCCGTGTCAACATCTCAAAGCGGACACATCGACCAACTCCTGGGATGTGTCCGCAGATAGCAAAGCCGAGACTACCTCATCATGTGCTCCATATGCTTGATAGCCACCGCTATCCCTAGGGCAAACTACCGTGTCCCCGGACACAACGTTGAATCGATCCAAACCCGCAAAAGCCTTCGCATCCGCCTCGCTTCAAGGCCAAGTAGGTCTATCGTATGCCCCGATAAAACAAGATGCGCGTCGACATCTCTAGCATACCCAATCGCATCCAGCCACATGGGCAGAAATGCCACGAAGAATCTATCCGCGCTGGGACTGCCTTCCAGCATCCATTCCCGGGCAGGCCCTCTATGCATCTGCTCGAGGCTTTCCAAGACAGTGTGGACCGTGGCCATTGCATGTTCCTGTTCAGATGCTGTGGAACACAAAACAGAGCGGTTTTCTGGCCGTTCGGCAAAAGAGGGATGGAATTGCTTATTCTAGATAAAAAGGAGAGAGGGGCAGAGAGCCAGTATTATAGTGGTGAAAGTGGGGAGTCACGT